>Ga0210405_10000480_pt1 | contig 53240 bp, 42 predicted proteins | sample IncBWH11MmetaG_FD_155492 | JGI IMG/M metagenome (GOLD analysis project Ga0210405, IMG submission 155492) | Forest soil microbial communities from Barre Woods Harvard Forest LTER site, Petersham, Massachusetts, United States - Inc-BW-H-11-M | ecosystem: Environmental > Terrestrial > Soil >...
GTGCGGTGGGATTGGTCAGCGGATCGATGATCTTCATCTGTTCGATGATCGAGCCAGGCCATCCGTGGGTTACGATGAGCGGCAACGCATCTTCATGTTTCGAACGGACGTGGATGAAATGGATGTCGAGGCCGTCGATCTCGGTGACAAACTGCGGCAGGGCGTTGAGTCGCGCCTCCACCTTCCGCCAGTCGTAATCCGTCCCCCAATAGCGCGCGAGTTCCTGCATCGTCGCGAGCTGTACTCCTTGCGTCGCATCGGTGACCGTTTCTCGTTCAGGCCATTTTGTTGCGTTGATGCGCTTGCGCAAGTCGTTAAGGTCCGCCTCGGGAACATTCACGTGGGAAAACGAACGAATCGCAACTCCATCAGCACTGTTTTTTGGGGTCATGGTGTCCTCTCTTTTGGTCGTTCCGAATGTTTCGGTCGCGATGGGTGAGAAAGCCGCAAGGGCCGCCATCGCTGCGCCTTTTTGGATCAACTCCCGGCGGGAAAGCCCGGAAGCGGCAGTGTAATCACGGTGGATCATCTTTAGTCCTTTCCACAGAAGTTCTATTACGGCGAATAACGGGTAAACACATAGTCACGAGCCTTGATCGGGTCGTGGCAGGGGAAACATGTCTTGATCTTGGCTTCATCGGCGGGCTTGCCATCCTTATCGAACTGTGCGTATCCCCAACCGCCGCTGGCAGCATATTTCTTTGAGTCCTTGACCATGAACTGCAGGTACCAGGACGGAGCTTCCCCGGCCACAAACGACTGCGGTCGGCCAAAGACTCTGTTGTTTTCCTCCGAGGGCACGTAAAGCCAGGAGATGCGGGCAATGATGGCACCATCCGGAAAGGGCAGCTTGCCCTCGCGGTACGCCTTGATCGCTATATCGTTGCCTAGGATGGCGCGAATGTCGTTAAGATTGCCCTCTTCGTGCGCCACCGAGACCAACTTCCAATCGCGGTATCCGAGCGGAATCTTGATTCCGAACACTGGATCGGCCTCTCCTCCGGCGTCCCCGGATGCGGGAGCTGTAAAGGCGACAACGCTAGCCACCGCTACAACTGCAAACAACAAGAACGCAATTCGTTTCAGTGTGCGCTTCAGATTTGCCATGTTCTATTCTCCTATGCGTTCGCCTCAATCTCAGCCTGACACTTAGGCCGGGCGGCGGATCAACCAAAAGTAAACGAAAAAGCCTGCACGCCGGAATCGAGAAACTCGATTTCGAACTGTCGATCCATGATGGGGCCTTGTTGCCGGATCAGCTGATACATCCGTGGCTCCGTTACCGTGCCGTTGCCTTGTTCGTCCACGTCAACCCCGTGAGCAGCGCCCACCGGTTTCCCATCGATGATGACGCGAAATCGCACCGACGTTCCCGGCGCTGCCGGTCCCATCACAAGATGAAGATCGCGGCTGTGAAAGCTGTAGACGATGTGTCCGTTGGCCTTGTTGAGCACGATGGATTCTCTTCCACTCGTCCAATCACCTGAGAGAGCCCAGTGGTTCAGCTGCAATCGCGTGGAAAAAGTATAATCGTGACTCTTATCCGGTCGTGCACCGCCCGGAGACGCAAAGTTCTCGGTGCGCTCGTAGCCGACATAGTTTTCCGCAGATCGTAAGTCATTCCAGTCGGCGCCGGCTTCAGCACCCTGAGGATTGATCGAAACCAGTTCGTGACTTACTTGGCGGCTTCCAGCTTCGGTCAGCAATTGTTGAAGAATTAATTCCGATTCTTCGTATTCGCCCTCGCCAAATTGATGATGTCGGATGTGTCCCTGCGCATCGACGAAATAAAGAGCGGGCCAATATTCATTGTTGAAGTCGCGCCAGATTGCATGGTTGTTGTCAAGCGCGATCGGATAATCAACCCGCGTCTCCTTCGCTGCCTGGCGGACGTTCTCGATGTTCTTCTCGAACGAGAACTCGGGCGCGTGAACCCCGATCACCACCAATCCTTGATCTTTGTATTTCTCGGCCCACGCGCGGACGTAGGGAAGTTGGCGCCGCCAGTTAATGCAGGTGTAGGTCCAGAACTCGACCAGGACGACTTTGCCACGCAGATCTGTCGCCGTTAGTGGGGCCGAATTTAGCCAAGCGGTGGCGTTGCGCAGAGAAGGCAGCTTGCCTTCTACAGGTAATCGAATCGCACTGGTTGGCATTGGGTGCACTTTGATCGTTCGCGGGTCTGCCGGCGCCGTCTGACCGGCCTGTCCTCTCGCAAAGCCGATCACGCCAAACCCCGCGAAAGCGAAGGCTATGGCCGCAACCACGAGAAATCGGTAGCGATTGCGGCGATGATGGTTCGAGGATATTTCAGACATTTCGCTTTCCAGCGTTACATTGAATTGCAACCGTTGAAGTCATCAAATCAGACAGGTAAGGGCGATACAACTAGACGATGGTATTGGCGATACTTTGGTATCAATCGCCCGTATTAACGGCGCAGGTATTATTGCTCCAAGCGAGTGCAGTCGGCAACCTGAGCCAAGCCGGTTTGGCATCACCTCAGTTGGAGAGAGCAACAGATGACAGTGACGAACCTTGGCATCCGTCAATTGTGCTAGGAACCTAAGCGGCTCTTTCCGCAGCGAGGAGCTTCAAAGGCGGCTCTTGGTTTACGGCATCTCTCGCTCCTCTTTTATGCTGGTCTACAGGTCTCCGGCCAACTCCAAGCCTGTATGACAACCGAATGAAACCCCGCGTGGTAATCTTTTCCTCGATCTCAATCAGCGTTTTACGGAGGCGATAAGAGATGCGGTCACTCTTTCTCTCGGTCTTCTTGTTCTGCAATCTGTTCCTAACCGGTTTTGTGCCGGCGGGGTTCTCGCAATCCATGTCGTCGCAATCGTCCTCAGGCGCTTCAGGCTCTGCTGACGCCGAAAAGCCGGCGCCGCAGCTCGATCATTTCGACGCCAAGAATGCGGATCCCTCCGTAGATGCCTGTACGGACTTTTATCAATACTCGTGTAAGCGCTGGGTCGCGAATAATCCGGTTCCACCGGATGAAGTTTTCTGGGGAGCATTCGGCAAACTCCAGTTATGGAACACGTTGTTCGTTCACCAGACGGTGCTCGAAGTCGCAGCCAAGCCGGCGGCCGAACGCACGCCGGTGGAGCAAAAGGTCGGCGACTATTGGACGGCTTGCATGGACCAAAAGCAGAGAAACGCCCATGCGCTTTATACTCTCCGCCCGACGCTGGAGCGCATCGACGCCATGCGCGGCAAACAGGAGATCGCGGAGATAGTGGCGGAGCTTCATCGCATCATTCCGGGAGCATGGAACCCTGGAAATGCCTGGACCTACGCGGCGCTTTTCGGTTTCGGCTCCGCGCCGGACTTCCACGATACGACCCACGTCATCGCGGAATTTGATCAGGGAGGAATGGGGCTTCCGGGGCGTGAATTTTATCTGAACGACGACGCGAAGTCGGTGGAAATTCGGAACAAATATAAGACCCACATTGCCAAGATCCTTGAGCTGGGAGGCATGCCGGAGGCCGAAGCAAAGGCGGATGCGGACGTCGAGCTGCAGATGGAAACCACCATGGCGAAAGCCGCTATGGAGATTGTCAAGCGGCGCGATCCCAAGAATCTCGACAATGAAATGGAGTTGGATGCGATGAAGAAGCTGGTTCCGTCCTTCGATTGGAGCCGGTATCTCGAACTGGTTCACGCTCCCGCGTCCAGCAAGTACATTGTGACCGCGCCCGACTTCTTTCGTGCAACCGAACTGCAGATCAAAAACGAGCCGTTGGATCATTGGAAGATCTATCTGAAGTGGTTCTTTCTCGGAGGCGAAGCGTCCTCGTTGAGCGACGACTTCATGAATGAAGATTTCGCTTTTTACGCGCAGACCCTCTTCGGCGCGAAAGAGATCGAACCCCACTGGCGCAGGTGCGTTGAGTCCGAGAATCGTGACATCGGCGAAGCTGTGGGACAAACCTATGCGGCGCGAGCCTTCCCGCCGGAAAGCAAGGCGCGAATGAAGGAGATGGTGGACAATCTTAAAACGGCGCTGGGCCAGGACATCGATTCCATGAACTGGATGGACGCGCAGACCAAGAAGCAGGCCCACATCAAACTTGCCGCTCAGGTGGATAAGATCGGATATCCCGACCTTTGGCGCGACTATTCAGCCTTGCAGATTACCAGCGACAATCATCTGGCGAATGTGCAGCGGGCATCGGAGTTCGAGTTCCGGCGTCAGCTGCAAAAGATTGGTAAACCGGTGGACCGGACGGAGTGGGGAATGACGCCGCCGACGGTAAACGCCTACGAAGATCCGCAGACCAACACCATCAATTTTCCTGCGGGAATTCTGCAACCGCCGTTCTTCGATCCCGCGATGGATGACACCGTTAACTATGCTGCCGCCGGTGCAGTGATCGGTCATGAGACGATCCACGGCTACGACGACCAGGGACGCAAGTTCGATGCCGAAGGCAACCTGCGCGATTGGTGGACCGCTGACGATGGCAAGGCCTACGAGAAGAGAGGCGATTGTATTGCCGACGAGTACACGGAAATGATCCCCGAAGCGGGGGTGAAACAAGACGGGCGCCTCACGCAAGGCGAAAATACCGCCGATAACGGCGGAATTCACATAGCGTTAGCGGCGTTGCAGGCCGACCTCAAAAATAAAGGTACGAGCCTCGACGCCAAGGGACCGGACGGCCTTACCGGATGGCAACGCTTCTTCCTGGCGTACGCAAATGTGTGGTGCAGTAATGTGAGCCCCGAGATGATGCGGACGCTGATCCTCACAGACCCGCATCCGCTGGATAAATACCGGGTCAATAACGTGCTGGGAAACATGCCGGAGTTTGCCAGGGCATACGGTTGCCACAAAGGTCAGGCGATGGTGCACGAGAATGCCTGCCGTGTCTGGTGAGTTGAGGAGTTAAGCAGGCAATGCGAGCCGCGGGTCGCCTTATCTGAACCAGTGATAGGCGACGGTGACTTGTATTCCGTTAAATTCCGTATTCTGCACGCCGAGGTTCGCGTTGGATATGTGTGACCATCGACAGCCTAGATCAAGAGCTTGCCGCTTTCGTGTCCAGAGATAAATTCCGCCGCCGCCTTTTGCCGTGAAATTGAAACTGGAAGTGTTTCCCGGAGGCAGGTTCGTGGGAGTGATCATCGCGCCTCCGGCCAATTCGATGTAAGGCGAAGCGCGAGACGTGTACAGAGCAGAGTTCCAGCGCAGGATCACGGGGTCAAATCCCATGCCGTGCGTGCGCTGATTTCCGTAAGTTTCAAAGACCGGAGCGAAATCGGCTGCGTACTCAAAGCTGCCTCGCGTCCAGCCCGTTGAGAGCTCGCGCGTCATAACCCTGCCGACGAAGATCCCAGCAGACCAGATCTGTGACTCCGTAAACGAGTTGGTGTTTTCTTCTCCTGTTTCTCCGGCGGCCCAAAGGCTGAAGTCCCATCTTCCTTTTTCCACGGACGGCGGCCCGTCCTGGGCGAAGACCCGGCAGGAACTGAAAAGAGAAACCGCAAGCAGCATTGAAACGCGGATGGCCCACAACCGTCTTTCCTGTTTCTCCATAGTTATAGATATTGGAGAGCAAACGATGGACTTTGGATGCTGGAAACAGACTGCGCCTGACTCAAATGAAACCGCGAAATCGAACCGCTAAAAGCGAACAACAAGTCCGGAACAGATGCGGAGGTTGCGCCGCTCAAAGGCAGTCGATCCCGTCTTGATTGCATCCACCTGATTGCGCCAGCCCAGCCGGCGGGTTAGCCCAAAATCCATTCCTACTCCCAGGTCCTCTGCAAATGACGTCTCACGGAGCGAGTCGGGGGGGCTGCTGTGGGCGCGCACGGCTCCAATCATGAAATGAGCGTAGGGCCGAAGTCTTCCAGCCACAGCTCCTCCGCGAATACCGAACAAGTAATTGCTTTGAGTTGCGTTGCCATACTGACCGCTGAAATCGGCAATCGCTCCGAAGTAGCGAAAGTACATTTTCTCCATCGACGCATCCCAGCCACTCAGACTCGAACTCAACTGCGAAAGAGGATCGCAAGCAGCCGAGGCGGCCGGGAGCGGCGCCAAGCAATGACTTACTCCCGTGTGGGAGTATCCCAAGAAAACATTCCCCTGGCGCGGCACCTGAGCGTTGGACACTTCAGTTGTGGAGACGATATTGTTTTGGCTACTGGAGAGGCTTGTTTCTCCGCTGTTGCGTGTGGCCCGGTACCAGGGATGCTGCCCATGCAACATGTTGGCGCCAGCGCGCAGGGGGTTCAGAGAAACTCGAGCGGTGTCGATTAAGAAGCGGCTTCGCGTGGACCCCTCAATTCGCCGGACGACTTTTTCATCCAGGAAGTCTTCACCGATCAACCAGCCTGTACCACCCAGCGGCGTCAGGACGATATCGATCTGGCCCACGCCTGTCAAGCAATGGTGACTACATGGAAAGGTTCCGGCGTAAGTCCACGGCGCCCGGTCTTTCGTGCCATACTTTTCCACTGTGACCTCGCTCAAAGGTCCGAGATTCCACTGCGTGCTGTAAACTGCATTCCATACCGCGGCCTTGAGGCGACTCTTCCAGTAGGACTTCGTTCTGGAAAAGACTTGCCTTTCAGACCTAGGATCATTTTGGATTTGAATAAAGCCGGTTAGAGCTCCTTGAATGGGATGGCCGACATAGCCGAACCAGTTGGGGTCGCCATCATTCCAGCCCGAATGCGCCCACTGCGAAAGCGACTGCTTGTAGTCTCGCCAGTAGTGATTGAAAGGCACCCCGTTTTCCGACGCCACCCAATAGAAGTCGGTGTGCACCACATACGCCTGCTCAATCAGAAGAAAGGTAAACGATTCGGTCAAAGCCCGGCGCCAATGAAAACCTTGCTTTTCGAGATCGCTCGGAGTTCCTCGAGGCTCGAAATCTTCAGGCGTCTTGCGCGACACTTCCTCATGTAAGCTTTGTCTGAGAAGATCGTCATTGTCGAGCTTGTCTTCTGCAAAGCTTTCCGGCAATCGGGTCTCAGCGGAACCGGCGGAGCCAGCGCTTGCATCCTGTCCAGCTATGTGGGGGGTGAGGTTGTTTTTCGGATCATTCGCGGTGCGCATCAACAGGCCAAGGCTGGTACCGGCCCTCAGCAGGACGACAGCTATAAATACGATGCCAGCACGCATAACTACTGAGAAACATCGCGATCATAGCATGGGCAGATTGCTGCGAGGGCAACATTCTTTCGGGCCGTTCAGCGTCTGCCACGACTCGACCCCTTCTGTGGCACTCGCATCGCTTGGCTTCCCATTTTTCAACATCGAGTCTACTAATCCGTTCCATCGGAACCTTTCAATGGCTAGTTCGGCTCGAGTCGAATGTATAACCGTCACAGGCATTTCACGTCACATTCAAATCTACACGCCGAAGCAAGTGACATTGGGAAGAAGTCTTTACGGGTCAGCTCAGGCTTCGCCTTTTTGGTGAAATCCTTACAACGCTCATCCTTCTTTGATTGACGGTTGGGGCGTGGTATCAGTATTGCAACTCTCTCATAGAACCTTCTCACCTTACATTCATGGCATTCCAAGTCCCAGCGAAGCACACATACAAAACTCCAGCCGCAGTCGATGCCGCAGAGTTGGTGTAAATAGAACCAGTGGTGCAGCTTTCCGAAGGAACTCCAGCGCCCGTAGAGGAACTCACGTTGTTGGTGCCCAGGAATATCTTGCCCGAAGTAGCGCTTTCGGCGGCTACGATGTCGCCGGTCTGCGATGCGGATGGGAAGGGCAAACTGAGATGTGCCGCCTGCATCAATCGCCCGTTGCAGTAGGCATCCGTCCCGTTCGTGCCGTTCAAGCTTGTATCCATGCAAAGTCGGGGATTGCTCCCACCGAGAATTTGGAAGTTGGTTACGAACTGGTCTGTATACGTGATCCGGTTGCCGGAAGATTGTCCTGTCCGCACGGTAAAGGCGAAAGTGCCTGTAATGCTCTCGTTGGTATACATGGATCCGTCCGCATCCACGTCGACGGTCGGACTTAGCAGATTGAAGCAGTTGGGGGAACTTGTGGAAAGCGTGTTGTCTTGCTGGTAGATCTGGGCATCCGAAATGATGTTGCTATCGCTCAGCGTCTCCTGGTCGAATCCGCAGAGGATGTTTCCGGAAATGATGGAACGAATAATTCGGTTTTGGGTTACGGCTCCGCCGCCACCCGATGAGTTCCCTTGCATCAGCCATGCCGTTGCATACTCCCCCGAAGAAGTGTTGGGGTTTACCACCACATCTTCAAAGGTGTTGAATGCCGTATTGTTGGCCGGAGTGCCGCCGCCAGTACTTAGAAGTTGCACGCACGGAGTCGTCGGGTTGCCGCAGTTTTCCAACGTTATCTGCTTCCAGTGATTCCATTGGGAATTGACGAGAGATAATCCAGCGCCCGAATCAGCGAAGTCGAGCGCGACGCCCTCGACGCGTGTGTTGTATGTGTTGGTGAGTGTCCACGGGGAACAATTGGTGAAGCGAACCTGGGTATCGATGCCGCTTTGCACGCCATCGAAGCCCAGCATGGCGATCTTGGCGGCTGCTCCCGGCGCCAAGCTGATCAGGGCAACATTCGATGGAGGCGGTGACGGGCAGGGATAAGAGCCGGGGGCGGTAAGATAAATGACGCCCCCTCCCGCCGCTGCGAGCTCTTTGTACATTTGCGTGAGATTGCTCATGGGCGTGGCAACGAGAAACGGACTAGGGTTACTGGCTTGCACGCTCTCGACCGATCCATCGCTGCAACTCAACGCAGCAATCATAAGAGGCAGCCCAATCAGACAAATCCATCGCGCTGTAACTTTCATCTCTGAATCTCCTTGCAGGCGGGGAAGCCTGCGTGCGGACGCTATTTGCCGCCGCCGGCAAGAACTATCAGACAATTTGCCGGGTTGTTCCAATCACATGCCGTCCTCGTCGGCTAGCGATAATAGTCACCGGCCCACGGTAGGACGACAGAAATAGACTATGACGACCCATAACTACTCAGAAACGCCGATCATAGAATGGGTAGATTGTTGGAATTGCGAAGTAGCTGAACGCTCGGCAAGTCAGCCGGCCATAAGCCTCCCAATCGCTCCGGCCGACAATTGATTTCAACTCTCCATTCTCACTGAACAATGAGGGTGAGCGAAATAGGCTGGCTTGTGCTTCCCATGGTCCCGGTAATCCTCAAAGTGTAGGTCCCGGCCGGCGTTCCATCCGAATTGCTTACGCCGCTGTTACTACCTCCACCACAGGAGTAGCAGAGAAGAATAAGCAGCGACAGCGGCAGTCTGGATAAGCACCGGCGAGCCGAGCACTGTGCCCCCTTCGTCGCTGGGAGCAAAACCAATCCCATCAAGGCGAACGCCCACAACCAACCCGGGGGAGCGAATCGGACAGGGGGAAGCGCCGCCTTCGTTCCCGATGTGGTTGCCACGGTCACTTTGAACGGAATGGTTGCGGTTGCCCTAATCGTTTCCGTGGCAGGGACCGTACAGGTTGAGCCTGCGGGCGCTCCTGCACAAGAGAGAGAAACGGTGCCGCTCATTCGCATGCCGCCAATGGTGAGCGCATACGTGGCGGTCGCCCCCGCTGCCACCGTCGCCGAGTTGGAACCACCCGATGGGATTCCAAGGCCCAGGCCCGGAGCAGCGCCTATACCGGTGAGCGTCACCGTTTGCGGACTATTGGGGGCGTTATCGGTAATCGTAAGAGTCCCTGTACGGGTGCCGGTGGCCGTCGGCGTAAATGTTACGTCTACTAGACAACTGTACGAAGGGAGCATGAGCGACTGACAACTGTTGTCCTCGGTGAAGTCTCCAGTCACCTGAATCTTCGTGATCTGCACATTGAACGCGCTGGGATTCGTAAGTGTTACGTTCTGGGCGGTGCTTGTGCCAATCAGCTGGCTGGCAAAAGAAACCGTGCTCGGAGAAGGAACCATACTCAGTTGGCCTCCGACACCGAAGAGCTGAACCATATGGGGGCTGCCGGCGGAACTGTCGGTAATGGTTAATGTTCCGGTGAGGGTCCCCACCTGGGTAGGGGTAAAGGTCACGCCAATGGCGCAGCTTCCACCTGCCGGCGGTACCGTCGTGCAATTGTTCGACGCGACCGCAAAGTCGCCACTGATGGCAACGCTGGAAACGGTCAAGGGATCTGCTCCGAGATCATAAACTGTGACCACCTCGGCTGGACTGGTGCTACCTACCAGTTCAACCAAGGCATCCGATGGGCCAAGAAGATACAGCCCTCCCGGCGCTGTTGCCGCTGCCGCTCCGGCATCGGGGGAAATCTTGGTGAATGACCCGTCAACGAAGAAGCAATCAATCCCATCATGAAGCCCCGGGCATCCGCCGGAGACGGGCAAGTAAGGCTGGATCGCATTCAATACCGGAAACGGATAACCCGCTCCCGACTCCCCAGCCAGATAGATATTGCCACTCGAATCGACCGCCAGGGCCAAAATCTGATCCCCCGTTCCATTACCATCAAAGGAAATTTGCTCGCCGACAAAGCTGGAGAACAGTAACTCATGGGTTGAGTGATCGATTTCGCTGATGAAGGGGCGCCCTCCCGGTTGCCCCCCAGATTCCAGTGGCGGATTCGCATCGATCGGCGATTGCAGCGGGATATCCGATGCGGCGTTTCCAGCCACATAGGCGTTCCCGAGACTGTCCAGAGTCAAGGCGACTAATGCGAAGCTGTCTGTCCCGATAGTCCCCAGGCACGTCGAAAAGAGTAAACTCCCCGCCGGACTGAACTCCGCAAGAAAGTTCGCCTCATAGTTTGTAGTCCCGTTGATTATGCTGCAGGGCTGAATTGGATTGAGCACCGGAAAACTCGCTGAGAGAGTCGTTCCGGCTAGATAAGCGTTTCCCGAGCTGTCCACTGCAACAGCAACTTCGGAAGCCGGGACACTTCCGCTACCCAGGTAGCTTGCACTCAGCAGTGCGGAACCGGCAGGGTTCAGTTCCGCTAGAAAGGTGCAGTCGTCCGGACAAGTCATCTGATACGCGCCCTCGTTGTTGGAAAACCCGGGTTGGCGCTACCTACAACGTAGGCGTCGCCGAGAGCATCCAACGCGAGGCCTTCAGTACTCTGCATGTTTACCTTGCTATTGGCGCCCAGATACGTAGAGTAGATCAGTGCGCTGAGGGCGGGATTGAATTCAGTCACAAAGCCACTGGCGCCACTCGTTCCCAACGCACTTTGCAAGGGATTCTGCACAGGAAAATCGTTGGAAGAGGTCGACCCGGCGAGATAAACATCGTCAGCCGAGTCGATGGCGAGTCCGCTAACGGTGTCCAATCCACTTCCCCCGAAATAGGTCGCATTGAGTACTGCGGTGCCCGTAGGATTAAGTTTGAGAAGTGCAATCGTCTTGACGTTAGCCTGAAAGGGATTGGAGCCGGTCGGAATCGGCAGACCCTTTTGCCCCCCGTCGGCCACATAGACATTTCCCTGAGCATCCACTGCGAGAGCGCCGATGCCGATACCCTGGATGTAAGTGGAAAAAATTAACGATGTCCCCGTGGGATCGAGCTTGGAGATAAACGACGGAGCCGGGTTCGGATCCACGACTCCGTTGGTAACAGGAAAGCTGGTCGAATTGGTGAACCCTGCGACGTAAAGATTCCCGGAACTGTCGAGCGCGAGCGCACCGATTCCCTGTGAAAGGCCGTCTGAACCGGCGGTACCGCCGAAGAAAGTCGAATACACCAGCACAGGATCGATAATCAGAGCCCGGCGTCGATCATAGCGTCCCATATTAAAGCCGACGAGCCCTTCGCGACGGACATAATTCACTGGCACTTCGACTTCCGTATCGCCGACGATCTGATACGCCCGCGGCTTCTGCAAACGCATCTGGCCGGAATTTGTCTGAAGAAGCAAGTCCCCCGCCGGTCTCCAGTTCTGTCCCGCGCACGCCGGAAAAGCTCATCCGAATCTGATTTGGGTTGGTCCCTGGACGAACGACGAAGTCGTGTTCCAAGCGGCTCTGATTGCCGTGAAAAACGAGGTCAATGCCGGGATACACATTGCCGTAGCGAACTTTGGCATAGTGCCCCACGTTTGTGATCCAGTTCGCCGGATCCGATCCCAACAGGTAGTTGCTTCGTCCTGCCAATTTTTCGTCGGCTGCGACTTTGGCGTTTCGATTCGCACCCGCCCAGCCGATCTCCAACGGCATTTTCAGCAGAAACATCGCCATGGGCGCCATTCAAAACCAGGGTAAGGCGGTCGGCCCGAAGCTGCGCACTGTAGCCTTGGCCTCGCGCCAGAAAATCTACGCCTTCGACCGCTTGGCCCTGATTGGGTTCAAAAGCCAGCGGAACTCCTAAATTTTGGCTGCGGGTCGAGATCTGCCCGGGATTGGTGCCGACGGTTTGTAGGGGACTCTGAGCCCACGAACTCAAGGCGACAAAAAGTGCGACAAAAAACGGAGGGAAACGGTGAACTCTCAACATATGGCACTCCTACTTCGCGGCCTGCCCAGTCTCCTAGTCCCTTGAGTTCATGTCGCCAGCTTTAACTGGTTTTGCCGTCGCGCACATAAAATTAGACTCTAATCCGGCAAAATACTACTTCACGACGATCACGCCTGTCGAGCCAAAATCCTCGTGAGTGCGGGCCCGGAACGGCCGAAATATCAGCCCCCGCTCCTTCCCGACGAGCCGTCTCTCTAATAAATACCTCGCACCTTCGGAAAAGCTTTGACAGGCGCCCCTGTACCAAGGTATCGATGTATACTCAACAACGCTCTAGCAGCGAAGATTCCAAAGTCCATAAAATTTGGGGGGTAGTAGCCGATGCGGATACCGCAATTGCTTTTCTCTTGGCGCTTAGCGTTCCTCCTCCCGATCCTCGCGATGTTTGGTTGCGGCTCTGGCAGCAGTATCGGTTCTCCTGTTCTTTCCGGCAATATCTCGGCCACGGGGAATGCTTTGGTCGCGCAGTATAACATCACTCCCTTCCAGGCGAATGTTACAGCTTGGGTCGAGTTCGGCACCGACACCACTTACGGCCTGCAGACGCCGGTCACGCTGCCGACCACAGCGCCTCAACAAAGGGTAAGCATACTCGTAGCCGGCATGAAGCCGAACACAACCTACCACATGCGCGCGCATCTGGGAGCAGTTGACGGCGAGACCTGGGTTGGGCCCGATCAGACTTTTAAGACGGGCGCGATCCCCAGTTCAGCGGGTACGCCACCCGGAATCGTTGTAACCCGCCCCGCTCCAGGCCTCGAGCCTGCGAATGGGGTCGAAGTATTCAATGGCGTCGGTGGTCCGACTGCATTGCTGGCATTTGTTACCGACATCGACGGCAACATTATCTGGTACTACAACCCGGGAAATGGCTCTTCTATTACGCCGATGAGGCTTATGGACAACGGACATTTCCTCCTGGGTGTCGGGGACTTGCGCGAAATCGATTTGGCGGGTAATACCGTACGGAGCGTCACCACGGACCAGGTCAATCAATCACTTCAGGCCAACGGGTATTCCTTCACCATCAGCGCCTTCCATCACGATGTCATCGTTTTGCCCAATGGGCACTGGATCGCTCTCGCCAACTACACCGTTCCGTACTCGAACTTGCCAGGCTATCCTGGCGTAACCCAGGTCCTCGGGGATGCATTGATCGACATCGATTCGAACGGGAATGTCGCATGGGCCTGGTCAGCATTCGATCACATGGACGTCAACATTCACCCAATCTTCTTTCCGGATTGGACCCACAGCAACGCCATTATTTATACCCCCGACGGCAACCTTCTGGTCTCAATGCGCCACCAAGGCTGGATCATCAAGATTGACTATGCCAACGGTAGCGGCGGTGGCGACATTTTGTGGAAGCTGGGTTATCAAGGCGATTTTATGATCGCCAGTGGAGATGACAGCGATTGGTTTTTCGCTCAGCACTATCCTACCATCGAGAGCGTCAATGGTTCGGTGATGACCATGTCGATCATGGACAATGGAGACCTTCGGGTCGGGCCCGGTGGCGCTGGAGAATGTTCGTCCAATTGCTATTCCCGGGCCATCATCTTCCAGGTTGACGAAAGCACTAACTTGGCGAGTCTGCTCTGGCAGGATTCTCCTGGGCTGTTTTCGGCGTGGGGTGGCAGCATTGGAACCCTCAGCAACGGGGACGTTGAGTTCGATCTCTGTGACCAGATCATCCCGTCGGCCACGCCTGCCTCACAGATCATGGAAGTGACTCAGACCGCCACTCCGCAGACAGTATGGCAATTGAATCTGCTTGGCGCAAATGCCTATCGGGCTTTTCGCATTCCGAGCCTGTATCCGGGGATATCCTGGCGGAAATGAATTGCGTAGGTGGCGACCCGCGAGCCCAGTCATCACCGCGACCTACTGCCAGCCTATCAGCATGTGGCCTGCCATCCGGTTTTAGCGGGAGCTGGTCCGGCGCTGCAATCTGTCCTGCTCCTTACCTTCGTGGTGCACTTTTCCTTTTTTCTTCGGATCGAATGTCGGCATCTTATGGAACAATCATCGGGGAGGAGGTTTAAATAAGGTGCCGATGAAACATGCTCTGTGCTCGATTGCGATTTTGATGTTTATACAAAACACTGTCGCCGCACAGAGCGGGGACCTAGGCGCGCAAATTGCCGCCGCCGATGCAGCGTTAGGCGCGAATCCCGGACAAATTATCGTTAGCTCTTCTGGAACGATCAGCGAAGGCCAAGTATCGTTGTCGGCCGGGCACGATCTAGTCTGCACCAATCAATCCACCATCTTCCTGGATGCTGGGTCCTACCTTTATCAAAATAGCAACACCAGCATCGAGAACTGCATCATCTCATCTACCTCCACACCCATAAATGGCGAAGTACAATCCCTTAATGCAACGCAAGTTCAACTCGAGGGAGTGACCTTCGTGGGCGGCGGGAACTTAGTTTATTGGGTGGGCATAACCGACTTCGTTATTTCCAATAACACGGTTACAAGTATCACCGCCTCAGACCCAGCAACCGAGGTGGCGCAGAACGGATATTACCTGAAGAACTGTTCGCGAGGATCGGTGAACGACCTGGTGGTAAAGAGTTTCGTGTTCCCCTCCGGGCAGCAGAGCTACCCCGCCATCGTTGCCCTGTTTAATTCCTCCGAGATCACAATCAACAACATCTCCATCAATAATGTGGACGCAAGTTTTGATTTTGGAGGCAGCGGGATACAAATTAATGGTTCGTCACAAATCACGATCAACGGCGGTATGATTACGAACAATGCAAAAATGGACGGAGTAACCGCCGAGTCGTGGGGAACCAGCCCGTCTTCCGACTTAACTATCACCGGTCTCAACGCTTCTTACAATGGCCAACAAGGGCTCAATACTACTGCGCCGCTGACTCTCGGAGATGGACTAGACATAATCAATAGCCGTCACGTCCTCATTTCCAACTGCACAATTCTCGGGACTGGTTATATTGGCAATCGACAAGCCGGCATTTGGCTTTTCCTTGATGACGACGTAGTCGTATCGAATTGCAATGTCAGTGAAGGTGCGGCCGGCGGAATCGATCTCTGTGGAAGCCCCAACGTTCAACTCGTCAACAACACCATAAATGACAATCAGGACGACGGCACTTTCACCGAAGCGCAAATTGGCACCGGAACCAGTGTGGGCTCGACCGTGACTTGGTTTTACGGTGTAACCGGCGGGTTTAGCCTGGCCTGGCAACCGGGGACGCCTTTCCTTTTCGACGGGTTCACCTATTCGATCGTCTCGGTTACAGACAACCTGCATATTGTGGTCACCCCCACTCCCCCGAACCACCCGATGCCGGTTGCGTGGGAGGTCGATAGCATCAATGAGGAAATTCTGGGCGGAGTGATTAATGATAATGCCCGGAGTCTCCGTGGAGGGCAGACTCAAGTTGGCATCGATTGGGCTGATTCGACCACCGGAATAATTTCCGGAGTAACCTCCATCAACACAGGCACAGGCTCTCAACTCTGGGGCCTTGAACTGGTTAACAATGCCACCGCAATTCTAGACAACGACAATTTCTCGGGAAACCTTAATGGTGGGATCAACGCCGGTTTACAAAGCTCCCATCCTTCCAGTCTCTCGTTTGCTAATCAAGAACTGACAACCCCGAGTCCGGCCCAGGCGGTTACGCTCAATGCCGGAGCGGTAGAGGTCGAGGATTTGTCGGTGCAGGTCACTGGGGATTTCTCGCAGACCAATAACTGCGGGACTCAAGCGCCGGGCTACTCCACTTGCCAGATACTCGTAACCTTCACCCCGACCGCGGCGGGTGCACGTAGTGGAACGCTCACAATTAGTGCCGCAGCCCCGAACCCTACGCAAACAATTCCTCTAACCGGCGCAGGCGTTTCTGAGGGCTTAGGTCTCAGCATCGCAAGTGGCGGCAATAACTTCGCGAAAGTCCGAGCAGGAGAGACCGCAACCTATTTGCTTTCGATCGGCGGCGCCGGAATCGGTGGCGCGGCCGCTCTGAGTTGCACGGCTCCGGCTGGTACAACGTGCAGTTTGCCGGCCACCCAGACAATCAGCGCTGCCGCGGCGACTACTTTCACTGTGAATGTGAAGGCTCCGGGATCCTTGAAGAGCGCGCTCGGTTCCAGCGATGATCGGCTCTCGCTTTGGTTGTCGGCTTCGTTCGTCCTGGTGGGATGGGTTCTTCTGCCTCGCACTAAATCGCGCAGCCGCCGATACGGACTCTTGCCGCTCTTGTTGGTATTGTTTTTCTTCTGCTCCTGCGACGGCGGCGCCCCAGAAAGTTACACCCTAACGGTCACAGCCAAGGTAGGAAGCAAGAGTGAGCAACTTCCACTCATGCTTACGGTGCGGTAAGTACGCCATAGCTTCTGCCCACTCGACAGCGTCAGGCTGGAACAAACGTCCATCGCGAGCCGGCGCGTTCATCGCCATCGATGAAGGGATCGTTCACGATGACCTGGGCGCCTTGGGCTTCAAAGGCGAAAGCCATTTCCTGAACGCCTTCCGCCGCCAACGCACTGCGGACCGACGTTTGACTCGGCGACTCACAGTATAGAAGAAGAAATCCACCACCGCCCGCTCCGGTTATCTTTCCTCCTAACGCTCCGTTTTGCTGCGCAAGCTCATAGAGGTGATCGATGCGCTGATTCGAGATCTTCGTGGAAACTTTCTTCTTGGCCTGCCAGGCTTCATTCAGCAGCGCCCCGAAGGCGTGGAGATCGCCTCGCTCCAGGACCACGCGCATCCTGTCCGCCAGGGCTCGTACTTCGTGCAAAGCTTCCACCGCGACACCCTTGCGGGTCGATTTTTCCTGCTCTTCGAGGATCGTCCAGGAGTGATGCGCGGAACCAGTAAAAAACAACATCAGATTGTTCTGCAGTTCGTGGATCAATCCGCTCTCGATTCTTACTGGCTCCACATGAGTAGAGCCATCGCGCTCAAAGGTTATAAAATTCAACCCCCCGAAGGCGCAGGCGTACTCGTCCTGTCGGCCTACATGCCGTCCCAAAGTATCTCTGGTGATGTGGAAAGCCCGATCCGCCAATTCATGCGGGGAAAGCGGCTGATCCAGATAGGTAGAAAGAGTTTTTAAGATGCCAACACAGACACTGGCCGAGGACCCCAACCCTGTTCCAGGGGGAATTTCTGAAGCCAGAAAAAGATCTACCGAAAGATTGGAAGACACATCTTTCAACACGGCTAGGGGAACCTCAAGTCCCCCGCGGTCCAGCTTCATATTCGCGATGTCTTGCCAAGTCTCGAAAAGGCGCAGGTCGGAGGAGATGACTTGGACCCGCCCGTCGGATCGCCTGCCCAAAATGGTGTAGAAGTATTTATTGATAGCGGTGCTAAGCACCGCGCCGCCGAATTGCTCATAATAGGCTGGCAGGTCTGTACCGCCCCCAGCAAAGCTAATCCGCACTGGGCTGCGACCGATGAGCATGCTGCAACGCCTCCTCGACAGATGGGAACCGGAAATCAGCGACTGTCCTATTCATCGAGACCAACCGCTCTGCAGAACCCAGGTGGGGGCGACGAAACATGCGGACGATCAATGTCCAGGTAGTCTGCAGCAATAACGACAGATCGGTCAACGGCGATGGCTTCAGTAGATACTGTAGGTCAAAGCGAGTTTTTTCTTCCGAGGAATGCTGCTCGCGCAAACCATTCACTTGTGCCAACCCGGTGATTCCGGGTTTTACGCTCAGCCGCTGGCGCTCCCATTCTGAGTAGTGCTGCACTCGATGGGGCGATTCAGGACGAGGCCCGACCAAGGACATTTCTCCTCGCAGCACGTTCCATAATTGTGGAAGCTCAGTAATGCTAAGTTGTTGCATAAGCTTTTCAAAGGGCGGCACGGCCGTAGCATGGCGATCGATATTCAGCCGAAGCATGCGAAAAGGTATAGCGTTCTTGCCGGCGCGGGTTTCCCAGCGAAATACCTGCCCTTTCTTGTAGTGAAGAATGATCCCAGCAATCAGAAGCATCGGAGCCGCTGCCGCAGCGAGCAAGGCGGTAACGACCAAATCTACAATGCGCTTCCATTGAAAGAACATACTTGACGTTGAGGATTCGCGTAGGCGCAGCAGCGGCAATCCACTTAGATCGAGCAGATATGGTTGCGAGAGGTACAGCTCATAAGGCTGCGGCACTAAACTCACATTGATCCCTTCCTCCCGGCATCGAGCGATCAGATTGAGAAGCTCCGGCCATGAGGGCTTCTGTAACGCCAAAATCAACTCGTCCACATGCTGGCTACGGAGGAGGTCTACGACCTTGAGTGTAAACAAAGTCGTGCAGCCGCGCTTCGTGCTTTGCGACAAACCGAGATTCGCGGAAGCATCCTGAGGATATAACGTGCCGACTACTTTGCACAGCATCTCGGGATGGCGTTCGATTTTAGAGGCAAGCTCACGCGCCACCTGTCCGTTGCCCACGATGACGATACGACCCACCCTACCAGCGCGATGGCGGGCTCTAAGAAACAGCCGCGCGCCATAGCGAATGGCAATGAAGCCGATCAGAAGCAAAATTCCAAAATAACCAAAAGCCAGCCGCGACACGTAACGCTGAGCCAGATAGCTGATCGCCAACAAGATCGTCATTAACAACAAAACCGCCAGTAATAACTCCGACACAATCGCGGGAAAGTGCCAGCCTCCGCGAAAACCATCTAGGTTCATCTTGTTCGAGAGCAAGGCCCAGATCAGCCACGCCCCAAATAAGAACGGCAGAAGTTCATGAGCGAAGCGTTCTTGTGCGGTGCTCCAAACGATCCCGTAGCGTAAGAAATCCGCGCAAAAAAACGCTGTCGCTACCCACAGAAGATCCGAAGCCAGGATCCAAAGTGGGAAGCGGTTTTTCTTCATTGATTCACCTTTCAAGCATAATAAACTATTTATTTGCCTTCATATAGAGATACTTCCAGAGGAACTAGGTTCCTATTCGGGAACGCCGCCCGCAGGCCCGGGGGGTGAAGTGGCACAAGGACGCAAGATGTAACGAGGGGCACCAACCATCCAGAAAGAACTCCGTAAAAGGCACATCACGATCGGGTCAGCTCTCCGTCCCCAGCGACAAAGAGGTTGGGCAACCGAGGACTCGCGCCCGCCCGCTCAACACCACTCGGAATCCGTAGATAGTCGCTGGAAAGTGCATCGGTTCACCGCGTGGAATGCTACTTTTCACCCGTCGGCTGGCTCGAGGAAGGTTCGGGTAGAGAAACTTCTGCGAAGTCGGCATTTTTCTCCGGCTTGCCACGCCATTTGCGCAGCAAATTGGAACTCCGCCGCCGAATGTTGTTGGCAAAAATCAACCACATTCCCCAGAGCGCGGCCAAGACCGGCATGAGGATCTGAAACAACACCCCGCCGCTCGGATCGCCATAGGCATAACAGGGAAGAACTCCTAGGAACACGAACACCATAACTATGAATAGGGGGCAGCGTCCACGCAATGTTTTCCCTCGGTCCCGAATTGGAACACTCCGCGAATAGTCACATTTTGCCCCTCTGCATGTCAAGGTCGAAGACGGGTGCGGAGCCTTTAACTAACCTCTGATCGCCAGCAGTTCAGAATGTCCTCGATTGTCTTCTCCAACGTAATTTTCCTGAGCCAACTCGTTGCCGCTCGAAGTTTGCCCGGGTCGCCATAGATTTCCGCGACTTCGGCTGGTCGAACTTTATTCGGATCGATGTCGAGGGTTACATCGATGCCAGAGATTTTCTGGAACATCTGGATGATATCCGAGAGAAGAACGGGCGTGCCGGAACACACGTTGTAGACTTCCGATGTTCTGCCCTTTTCAAGTACCAAGACGTAGGCGCGCACCACATCTCGAACGTCTGTGAAGTCCCTCCCGACATGAATGTTACCCAAGCTCAGTTTCGGCGGCCTCAGGCCCAACTCGATTTCGGCAAACTGCTTGGCGATGGAGGGCAGGACGAAGTTGGGTGGCTGCCCGCATCCGGTGTGGTTGAACGGCCGTACGGTAAGGATGCCACCCGTTTCGCGATCTCGATATTGCGTGGCCAGCAGTTCGGCCATCGCTTTGCTCGCGGCGTAAGGGCTGGCTGGATGCAGCGGACTCTCTTCAGTTAAAGCTCCGGAAACCGGAGCATACACTTGGGAAGTGCCGACGTTTAGTATGCGCGGCGGCAGCGGCAAGTTCATCGCTGCCTCGAACAGATTCAGCGCCCCGAAAACATTAACCTCATACGTAAGGCGGGGATGAGCCCAGGAAAAATCGATCGCCGTGATGCCCGCGAGATGGTAAATGTGGCCGGGCTTGATTTCTCTCAACAGCCGACGAACCGCATCAGCATCGCGGATGTCTGCTTCGTGATATTTTACCCCCGGTTCCTGGCAAGTTGGTTTGCCGGACGCGAGCACAAAAATCTCATTATCTTGATCTTGTGCCTGGAGGAATCGGATCAGGTGTGCTCCGACGAATCCTGTCCCGCCCGTTATGAGAATGCGCAAACGTTCACCATGGTCTCAATTCAGCCAGTTCGATGGGAGAGGCCTATCGTCAGTAATCGATTTCAGTAAACCCCAAGCGATAGGCTCTTGGGAGTGGTTCTCGAAACAAGTTCGAGATCGCTATCGACCATCATTTCGGTCATCCGTTCAAAACTGACGTCAGGCTCCCAACCCAATCGCTGACGAGCCTTCGTGTAATCTCCGCGAAGGTGAAATACATCGGCTGGCCGCAAGAAGTCCTGGGCTATTTCTACATGGTCCCGATCATCCAAGCCGACGTGGGCAAACGCGAGTTCGAGCAAATGCTTGACGCTATGGGATGTGCCCGTCGCGATCACATAGTCATCGGGGGCGTCCTGCTGCAACATCAGCCACATGGCGCGAACGTAGTCGCCGGCAAAGCCCCAATCGCGCTCTGCTTCGAGATTGCCCATCTTAAGTTTTTTTTGCAGGCCCAACTTGATGCGGGCAACGTTGTAACTTACTTTTCTCGTGACAAATTCGATGCCGCGCCGCGGAGATTCGTGGTTGAAAAGAATTCCGGAACAGCCGAAGAGACCGTAGCTCTCGCGGGCATTCACCGTGATCCAGTGGCCGTAGAGCTTGGCGACCCCGTAAGGGCTGCGCGGATAGAAACGGGTAGCTTCGTTTTGCGGCGACTCTGCCACCATGCCAAACATTTCGCTGGACGAGGCCTGGTAGAAACGGATGGCGGGGTTTACCACGCGGATCGCCTCGATCATGCGAGTGACTCCCAGCGCAGTGAATTCGCCGGTCAGCACGGGCTGGCTCCAGGAAGTCGGCACGAATGACTGCGCGGCCAGGTTGTAAACTTCGTCAGGCTCCGATTTTTGCAAGGCCGTGATCAGCGAACTTTGGTCCAGCAGGTCGCCCGGAATCAATTCGACCTTATCCTGTAAATGAGTGATGCGCTCAAAGTTGATGGTACTGCTGCGCCTTACTAGCCCGTAAACGCGGTAGTTCTTTTCCAGCAGAAACTCAGCCAGGTAAGAACCGTCCTGACCCGTTATTCCGGTGATGAGGGCTTTACGTTGCATTCTCGGTACTCCTTCTAAGGTCCCGAAATTTTAGCATAGCAACTTCTGTGATTCGGCGGATTCAGGAGCTTGAAGATTGTCCGTTATGGCCTATCGGCGCCAACAGCGGCGCACTAACGCAGATTGCCGGTTCACCGTTTCCCGCAGGAACTGGGCCCGCTTCGATCGTGATTGCTCCTTAGCGCTTTGTTAGTGGGTCGAGCTTCTTCCCGGGCTATCCTGAATCTGCCCAGCGAGATTGCCGGACACTGAGTTACCGTGCGCAACGATACGTGCGCGATTTTCCACACGGATGCCGTAGGTTTGTGTTTTTCGATCCTGCGTATCGGCGGCATGCAGGCGGGTCACACGACCCGTCTGCTTGCCGGAAAACCCTCCTGCAAAATACACGCCTTCACGGTGACCTACCTTTTGATCCGCTGGCAGGCCAGCGAATGCCTGCCCATTGTCCAGTGTTTCTCCGCCGTTGATTTCTACGTAACTATCCACATTGTAGGAGTGCTTTCCGCTCGGTTTACGAACGCTCGAGGTTAACATCAGTCGCAAAGCCGAAGGAAAGGACCTAATTGTGTAAACGGTCCCGCCGATCACGATTTTTGTACCAACCGGCCAGACCAAGGAAAAGGTCATATTGGCGTCGCCCAGAGTCCAGTCGACGGTGGGCGAATCCCGAGTTACGCTAACACGCCCGAGAGCCGGCATCACCAGAATGCCGGCGCTGCCGTTGCGATTGGTGTGTGAATCTGCGATCGTGACGCCAAGCGAGCCATCGACCCTGATGCCTTCGACCCCATTGTCACTTGAGACGCAGTGGTCGAGACTGATCTCATGCGAATTGCTCACCTCAATGCCAGGCATGGGATTGCCCGGATCATGGCCGTTGTTGCGTGCGGTCACATGGGAGAGATGCACGTGCTCCGAGTTGAATATGTCGAAGCCCTCTCCATTGTTTGCGTTCTTGCCGGACCCGGCAGTGGTATTGTTTCCTACGCTAACGGTCCCGGTAATCTCGATATCGCTGGACGCGTCTCTGTCAGCGGATTCAGTGAGGACGCCGTCGCAATTTTTCAGTCCGCTGATTTCGCCGCCGCGCAGGCTGGAGTGATGCGAAGAGGTGAAGGCGACACCGCCGCATCCGGGAACGGCAGAAGCGTCGACGTTCTGAATCATAGGATCAGTGACCTCGATAAAACTGCTTTTATTCACACCGATCAAACGGACACCGGCATTGCCCGTAGGAGTGATAAATCCCTCGATTCGCGGCGATGTGATCCGGCCCTTTGTAGAGGAGTCGATCATGATTGGTGATGTGCCTTTGGCAGTAAGGGAAACGTGGCGGGTGTTTGCGATCGCGAAGTTCGAAACAGCGCCGAACCTGACGTGGTAGCCTCCACCCACGAAAGTAACGTTTTCTATCCGGACATTGTTCGTTCCCTGGGAAATAATTTCTGCGCCGCTTTCCGGCGGCAACGTCTGACTCGAAGCCAGCGTGCAGCCGTGTACTCGAGTATCGGCCTGCAATCGGATGTAGGCTGCGGAGGCGCTCAATGTCAGCGTGATGTGGTCGCCCAAGCAGGACAATTCGTGATTCTGCGACAGCGAAATTGGCTCCGAAATCTCGCCCGATTGAGTAATGCGGATTTCTCCTTTCTCAGATCCGAGAGCTGCGTCGGCTGCGATAATTTTGGCTCCCAAATCGCGGCCGGATTCCTGGTCCGCGAGAATGACGCGGCTCGCGGCTCGCTGACCCTGGACTGAGCTCGATGCAGGCGAAGGCACGCTACAAGCAGCCAGCGTCTCGAGAACGAGCAACCCCGTAAAGATCCATCCGGATTTGTAATCCGTTCGCATTTTCTTATACCGCTAACCCGAGCCCTATGGATTCTGCGCGACGGTGAGGTGGTGATCCGGCCAGATATACCCCTTGCTTCGAATGATCTCTCCCCAGGCGGAGCTAACCCGCTCCTTTTGAGCTGGGGTTATTCGAAGACGGTTCCGGGTGTGCCCGGCTACGCTCGTCAGGTAACTTCCCAACGCTGGGCGTACTGCGTCAAAGTCTTCGAACTCCAAGTCGCCATACAGCCGCGCCATCTCCCGGAAAGGATCGGCTACTAACTCTTCGTAGCGAACGCGGGTTATCCGTTTTGCATCGACTAGCCGGAATCCCTCTGCGATTGCGTCTTCGTGTAGAACGTACGCCTTAAGGATAAAGCCCTCGACTTCTTCCGTCGAAATAGACTGTATGCTATACATGTCGAGCAGAGTAAGCCACAGCTTGAGGTTCGATGCGAACACTTCGTAGGGATTACGGTCGATCACCACGTAGCGGGCGCGCGGAAACATCGAAGGCAGGATGGGCAGGCGGAAGCCGTGCGTTGGAGATTTTAATACTATCGCCTTCGCCTGCTTTGCATTCTCCTGCTGTACGGTAAGCAGGCGAATGAAGTAGCGGAGCGCAGCTTCCCAGCGGGTCAGCTCCGTGGATGGACGGCGACGCAAGTCAAGGAGCAAACGGGGATCCCGCATCAGTGAAGGAAATATAAGCGCTTCGTACGCAGAAGGGGCGCCTAAATTCAGAAGGGCGAACTCATCCTCCTGGGGCGAAGCCCAGGAATACCGCATGCTATCCATCGGTCGAAGAGCTGTCTTGATCGGCCGTTGACGCATCCACTGTTCGGTGAGCAGAAAATGAGCGGTATTGAGGCAAGCGTAGGTGCTGGCAAAACCGAAGCGAGGATCGCAGCAAAACAGTTCGTGCAGGAAGGTCGTGCCAGATCGCCAGAAGCCCAGCAGAAAGAGTGGAGGGGCCGGGACTGCGCTCCTTATTTTTTCCGCGAAGCTCGCATGCTGGATTCGAGTCAGCAGCGTATGGCTCACACCGCCAATCCAGTAGGCGAGGCCCGTCCGCCAAGGGACGGAGGTGTTCTCAGCATCAAGCCTGCGGCGCAGGTGATGCCAGGAGTCCAGCGACAGACGCAGCCGCTGTTTCGCGGTGGTCGCTTTGCTTTGCGATGGGGTCACGGTTCGAGGGCCGCGCGCTCATTTACCTCCTTGAGCTTGGCGAACAAAACGTCGTGGAGGTGCTTTGCGACGTCAGGTTCAAGGGCAATCAAATTCTGCTGATCGCGGCGGTCGACTTTATAGCGATAGAGGAATTCTTGGTGGGTATCCAGACGAGCCACATACTTGAACTCGCCGTCCATAACCGCCAGCGTGCCGTTGGAGATCGGATTGAAGATGCGATCCAACTCGAGATTCATGCTAAAGATGTAGCGATCCGGGAGGGATTTGCCTTCAAAAGTAGGCTTGAGCGAGTTGCCGTCGGCCCAGTTCGGCGGCGTTCCGCCCAAAAGATCGACGATGGTAGGAAGTAGATCGGTTTGTTGAGCCGGTTGCGAAATTCGGGCTCCCTGTCTCTGTCCCGGCAGGTGGATCACCAATGGAATCCGGATCACATCACTGTCCAGGTTTGGACCGCCATGAAAATACATTCCGTGCTCAAAGGACTCGCCGTGATCTGCGGAAACGATCACGATAGAGCGATCCAGACGTCCGGTCTTCTCGAGCCAGTCAAGGTAATGGCCCACGACATCGTCTGCATAGAGCACCATCTCATCGTAGCGCGCGCGCAATTCGTCCCGGGCGATGCCTGGGAGCAGCACCTTCTTACTTTGCATCTTCAGGAAATCGCCTGAGGCCAGGTCCCCTTTTGTGCCTGCGAAACGATCTCGGTAGGGTGCGGGAGCGAGGTAGGGATCGTGGGGTGGGAGTATATGAGTCCACACGAAGCGAGGTTGGGGGATATCGGAACGCTCCAGTAGTGTTCGCGCCTTTTCGAAAACTGGCTCCGCCGGTGACGGATAGCGGAAAGGGAAAATCAACGCGTCAGCATCTGAGAGGAATGTGACCAGCCCGACGCGATTGGGTAGAGCCGCGTCCAGAAAGTATTGATGTTTGGAACCCACGAAATTTGTGAGACGAAACCAGTAGCCTCCAAAACCCAAAGGCGGAACATATTCCACGGCGTCATAACTTGGCAGGATCCTCTGTAAAATCGGTGTCGCAGCGTAGTTGGAGGAGATTATCGCGGTGTAGTAGCCCCGCTGACGGAGCAGCGTGGTCAGGGTTTCATGTCGAGCCGCTTCCCGCAGGAAGCCAGAAAACTGAAAGACCCGATGAGACCACGGCAGCTTGCCAGTGACTATCGAAGCGGTTGAAGGAGTGGTGAAGTTCGAGTTGGCGAAGAAGGAATCGAAAGTGTAGCTGCTCTGGGCAAATCGCTCCAGGTTCGGGGTAGTGGGGCGCGAGTAACCGGTCAGCGAGGTGTGGTCAGCGCTCAACGCGTCGATGGTAATGAGGTAAATGTCTGGCGACTGGGCTCCCGTAGTGCGACCCGCGGGCGCGTAATCATGAAAAAAGTGAGTGCCGTCACTAATCAGTAGGACTAACGTTGAAATCGCGAGAGCGGAATGGACCAGGAAGATCGGCACCAGGCGCGTGACTCCGAAATGTTGAAGGGCATCGACGCTGCCTTTCAAGAGTCCAAAAACGCTCAGCCCAGCCAGTATCGTGATGATGAAAAGCTCCAATACTATTGACGGCTGCCAACGCGGGCAAAGTACCTTGGCGGCTCCGATTACTTCGTAAGCAAAGTAGCAAAACCCAATTCCTACGCCGAGATACCAAGCTACGGCAGCCTTATATTGTCTCAGCCCGGGCACGAGGCCCACGGCCTGAGCGAGGGACAAAGCGCAAAGCCAACAGGCCGCCGCGGCCAACAATACCAACACGAGGGCTATGCCAGCCAGAACTGCAACCTCGGAATACGTTAGATAGAGAGAAATACCGTCGATGTGTTTTAGAAGATCGACTTCAATCGCCAGGCAGAAAAAGGCAGCCACGCTGGCCAGCAGTACCGAAGGCCGCAGTCGGGTTTTGGCTGATTGAGAGGGTAATTTCTCAGACTTTCCCCCAGGGAGAACAGCAACCGTGTTTCTCGTCACCATTATTGCCTTCGCAACGGTATTTGAAATCAAACTGAGTCATTCGCTTAACTCTCGGAGCGAAGGAGGGCGGATACGGTTGAGATTGGCACCCCCCAGCATTGACCGTGCCTGCATATTAACAACGGAGAGCCTCAAGGTCTAGAGGAAGTACAGACTTCGTTATTTTCTGTCGGTTTCAACGGGGCGGGTCGATACTCGACTCGGATCCGCCGTACTTGCAGACGTCGGCTTTGGCCACGTCAGCAGGTCCACCGCCGCGTTCACGACATAGTCGACTTCGTTCAGCTCGAATAGACGCGCAACTCCCAAGAACGCAAAACTGCTCACGACCAGGACAGCTAGAAGAATGGTCAAGCGCAGCGGGGTCTTTCCCGAATCAAAAACTGATTGCAAGGGAAGAAAACTGATCCAACAAATAGCCGCCATAACGACGGAAGCAATCCCGACGCGAAAGGAAAATTGGAGGAGATCGAAATCAACCCGCAGCAAACGCCGCCTGTGCAAAACAAACATCAGAAGCGCGGCCACCAGATAGAACTGCACTCCGCGGCTGAACGCCAGGCCCGCAAGGCCGAAGTGGCTCATCAGAAATATGGCCACGGCCAGGTAAAAGACCAGGTCAATACACTCGACCCACAAGGGGGTGACAGTATCGTGAGCGGCGTAGAAGCAGGGCAGTAAAATCACCGCGATCGCGTTGGGCAGAATGCCAATTCCATACAAGCTAAAAACTCGAGCGGTTAGAAACGAATCCTCCAACAGAAAATGTCCGCGCTCGTAGAGAAGCCGGGTCAAGGGCAACGAATTCAAGAGAGTCCAAATGGTGGCTGGGAGAAATATAAACAGGACTAACCGAAACATGCGCGATACCAGGCCGGCGAGTTCGCCCCGATTTTCGCGCAGAGCCTCCCGGGCAAACTGGGGATAAGCCACGATGGCCAAGGGCGCGGCCATGAAGTTCGAGGGCACGGCGAACAGGCGAGTTGCATAAGTGACGGTCGACACCGCTCCAGCGGAGAGCCGGGAAGCTAGATTACGTTCTAGAAACGATGATGCATTTGCGACCAGAAGATACAAGAGCAAAGGCCCGCCGAGTCGCATCAGCTTGCGAATAGCGGGATGCCGGAGGATCAATACTAGCCGGTAACGAATGCCGAGTGCGGCGATCGCCGGTATCAGGAGCAATAACTGGAGCAAGAAACCGATCGCCGTAGCAATTGCCACCCATACAATGGGTTGGTTTCCTCGAGCGAGAAGTGCGCCGATGACAACCGCGACGCTGGATAAGGCAGGCGCAATTGCAGCCAGAGCAAACTTGTGGAAGGCGTTCAAGGTTGCAGTAAGAACTCCGGCCAAGGCGACAAAGAGGATCGCGGGGGAAATTATATAAATCAGGCGCAGCGTGAGTGCGGCGGTGTTGGGGCTAAAACCCGGGAAAAGCAGGGCCAGCCACTTGGATGCCGTGATCATGCCCAAACAAACGATTCCCGCCAGAAGGAACAGAATAAGGTTTGTAATTACACTGAACGTTTCCGAAAGCTTGCCGCCGCGGTTGTCGTCTTCTTTGGCATCCTCTAAGAGGATCGGGATGAAAATCGGCGATAACATTCCAGCAATCAAGGTCATGTAGACCATGGTGGGAATAAAGACCGCGGCAAAGTAAGCATCCATGGTGGTGGAAAGACCGAATCGCGCGGCTAGCGTGGCCTCGCGAAGATAGCCGGCCACCGCGACGATGACCATAAAAACACTAACCACGCTCACCGCACGCCCGCCAAAAACGGGCAGAGCAGGCGACACGTCGCTCTCGACCAATCGGCTTGTCACGAGATCGTTCCACGGCCGGATTTCTTTTCCGCGAGCACCAGGGTGTTGGGCCTTCCAAAGTGTCGCCCTAGAAGCAGTCGCCGCAGCAAGAAGCCCGGCAGATTGCGACGCCTCCCAACTAATCGCCAGCTTCCCAAGAATTGCCTGGCAAAGCGCACGCGGAAGCCCGCCGTCTCCATCATGGCCTGCAGCAGCAATTTGGGATACGGTCGAACATGAGTGGGGTCCAGCCAAAAAATATCCGACATGATGCAGATGTCTTCCGGGTTGGGTGTAACTAAAAGCAAGAGGCCGCCCGGACGCAGAGCACGATAGCAAAGATCCAGGAATGAGACCGCCTCCTCGTAGGCCATGTGTTCAATCACGTGGCTGCAGAAAATCCCGCCAAACCGCCCCGACTCGGCGATGAGGTAAGCCTTGGCGTCTACGCGGCTGACGCTAAATCCCTTCTGTCGGCAGGCCATCAGTGCTTCCTCGGAATGATCGATTCCACACGCCTCGATACCGGCGTCGGACAAAAGCTCGAGGAATATTCCGCGCCCGCAGCCGATGTCCAGCACTGGAGCCGAATTTCGAAAAAATTCGACGAAAGGTTTTTGAATCCGGCGAATCGTGTCTTCGCTGCCGCCAAACTCGTATAAGCTAATTCGACTCGCTGACATCGATTGTGATGGGGAGTGCGCGCCGTTGGAGATTAAAGGTATGCCGGAAATCGTCATAGTATCATAAGAAAAGTGAGGGAACTTGCGTACCGCGCAAATCATGAAGACTGAAGTACTGGAACTTTGCGGCGTTTGTAACGGCAGCCTGCTCGAGATCGTAGACGAAGATTGTAATGTCCAACGATGCCGTACCTGTGGTTACGTCTTCGACAATCCCCGGCCCGTGCTGGAGGAACTGATCGCCTTTTACTCGCGGCCAACGCAATACGATTCGTGGCTTAGTGAACTGGGCACACGTGATCGTTTATGGAGACGACGGCTGAGAAAATTAAAAAAGACCAAAAAGCATGGATCCTTACTCGATGTAGGCAGCGGGATCGGGCAATTTCTTTCGCTGGCTCGCAATTTCTACACCGATGTTTACGGCACAGAGGTGTCTAGCACGGCAATTCAGATCGCGAAACAGAAATACAATTTGGATTTATTCGCGGGAACGCTGGAGAATTCTGCCCTCCAAGGCAGGATCTTTGACAACATCACTCTTTTCCACGTGCTTGAGCACGTGCCGGACCCCAGATCGGTGCTCGAGACTTGTTACCGCTTACTCCGCACCGAAGGCATTCTGGTGATCGCGGTGCCCAACGAAGTCGCGTCGCTCCGGGCCATAACGCGAAGATTCCTGACGAAAGCAAAAGTCTTCAAATCGCGCCGCCTCGGTGAATTCGGCCTACCCCGCATCACCCTAGATCTCAACACGCATGAAGTGCACTTGTCGCACTTCACGCCCGCGGTTTTGCATCGCTTGCTCGAGGCTACCGGCTTTTCGATGATTCAAAGCACTCCTGATCCTTATTATGTGTTGACCGGCTGGTCCAGAATGAAGCAGGACATTCTCTACAACTGCTGTCTGGTGCTGTCGTACATATTCCGAGTCAACCTCTACGATGCGATGTTGGTGATCGCCCGCAAGAATTCCGTAACTTCTAATCCGCAACAGGCCGTTGGCCAGTGATCGAATGAGCGCTCTGAGAGTCGCCTGGGACAACTGTCTCGCCCGCCGCGACAAGGCCGGAACGGGCACCTACGCGGCACGGCTTCTGGAGCAATTTACAAAACGTCCGGAGTTGCGCATGGATGTTCTGAACGGTTGGCACCTGGCAGGAAAAGGCTTTGCCGCCGCCGCGACTCGCACAGCAGGCGATGTGCTCTGGACGCACGCCTGCCTACCGGCGCTGGTTTGGAAGCATGGCGCGGACTTGCTGCATTCACCCGCATTCGTGGCCCCGATCGCCGCTTCCTGCCCAGTGGTGATTACCATTCATGATGTCACGTACCTGCTTTATCCTTCCCACTTCGCGAGTTGGTGGACGACGTATTTGAAAATCGTAATGCCGCCCGCGGTGAGATCGGCGGCGGCCATCATTTGCGGCTCGGAGAACTCCAAGCGCGACATCGCGAGAGCGTATGGCGTTGCATTCGACAAAGTGCGCGTCGTTCCCTACGGTGTCGACCATCAGCGATTCCATCCCGGGGCGGCGCTCGACCAGCAGTGGGCGCAGGCGCTTGGCATACGGAACGGATATGTTCTGCATGTGGGAACGTTCTCCTACCGGAAGAACATTCCAACGTTGTTGCGCGCGGTTTCGCTTCTACGCGATAAAGGAAAGTGGGGAGAGCGGCAAGTGGTTTTGGCGGGGTCGCAGAATCTCTCCCTTGAGGGAGCGCCCGAAGTCTTCGCGACCATTCGGGAATTGGATTTGAGCCGCTGCGTTGTATTGACGGGGCATACGCCCGATGATCACGTCGCCGGTTTATACGCTCACGCCAGCATGCTGGCGATGCCGTCTCTTTATGAAGGCTTTGGATTCCCTGTGCTCGAAGCAATGGCGGTGGGGACGCCGGTTGTGTGCAGCAACACCTCTAGCCTTCCGGAGGTAGCGGGCGATGCTGCGATACTTTTCCCCCCGGAGGATCAGCATGCGCTCGCTGCAGCCATGGAAGGCCTGATCGAGAATCGTGCTCGGGCCGAAGAGCTACGGCGCAAAGGCCTGGAGCACGCGCGGTCGTTCAGTTGGCAGCGCAACGCGGAGCAGACCCTCGCGATTTACCGGGACATCGCCGGATCGTGATTCGGGAACTTCAAGTCCCGCGAATACCGCCTACTGCACAACCAGAGTCAGATTCGCGCTGTGGGTCAACGTGACTGAACCTGAGGTGGAGGTGGCGGTCACAAGGAGCTGAGGACGCCACGGCCGGCGCCGCATTGATCGCATCAGTATCGATCTCATCAGTAACGCGGAGCACAACGCGCCGAAGAATACGAAGCAGAAGGCAAAGCGATTTGACCACGTCCCGCCGTCCATGGGTGTCAGTGCCGCGGAGCTCACCGCACCCACAGTCACGGTTGCTGTTGCGCTAGATTTGCCATTGAGGGCGATCGAACCTGGCGTAACCGAGCACCCGAGTGAGGGGGCGCTCGCTACAAGTGAAAGTGATGGTTTGTTGGAACCCTCCCTGGGGAGTGACGGAAATCGTGTAGCTGGCAGGTTGGGTTACTGTAACCGTTGCCGTGGTTTTGCCGGTGGCGGCAAGGGAGAAGTCTTGTCCCAGGGTGCAACGTTACCTGCTTTACTGCCGGGTCAACGGTCTGGCCGGCTCCGGTAACAGCATGCCCGGGCTGTCGCGGTCGATGACTTCCTGGCAGAGGCGGCCGATCTGGTCGGCGAAGCGATCCCAGTTGTAGGTTTCGCGAGCCAGACGCATGCCTTTCTGCGCTATCTGGCGGAGCAGGTCGGGCTGGGTGGCCAGGACCTCGATCTCTTTGGCCATTGCTTCGGGATTTCTCGGCGGAAAGAGCATCGCATTTTCGCCGTGCGTCAGCACCTCGTGCACTCCAGCGCCGCGCGACACCAGGACCGGACAGCCGCAGGCCATGGCTTCAAGAACCACGAGCCCCCAGGTCTGCTGGTCGTTGGGAAAAACGAACGCATCGCAGGCGGCGTAGAAATCGCAAATTTCCTCGTCCGCCACTTTGCCGACAAAAGTCACCGCATTCTGCAAACGCGAGTCGCGCACTAAAGTCTTGAGGGAATTTAAATATTCCGGATAGCTGCGATCGGAGCCGGCCAGCAGCAGGCGGATTTTAACGCCTCGCGCGGCGACCATGCGGACTGCGGCGATGGCGTCCTCCAGGCGGCGGTGCGGCATGAAGATGCCGAGCCACAACAGAACGAATTCGTCTTCGGCGAAGCCGAAGCGGGCGCGGATTCCGCTGCGATTGCCTCCTGGCGCAAAGCGCGTGGGGTCGGCGCCGCTGCGCACCACGCAGGTGCGCCCGGAGTAGATTTTCTGGAATTCGCTCTCGGCCCAATTCGAAAGGAAAAGCGTTAAATCGACTTTGCGATTCTGGCTGCGGTCGTAGAGATAATAAAACCAGTACAGCGGAGCTTTGATCCGGCCGGCCAGAGATCGCGGCTGCCGCGCGTTCTGGTGACAATCGGGGACGTCGTTGCACATCCAGACTACGGCGCCGCCGAGCTTGCGCTTGAGCCACACCGCTCCCCATTGGGCCGGCCAATGATGGGGATTCCAAATCTCGTGCTTCTCCTCGGCCTTTGCGGCCAGCCGCAGCATGTCGAGATATCCGCGGACAAAGAGCGGTTTCTTGATCCACGGCAACGGTCCCCGACCAACTTCTCTGATCGTGAGGTCCTTGCAGATTTCCGGGAAGCAGTTGGCGCGGTCGTAGGCCGACGTGTAAAGCGTGACGCGATGCCCGTGCCGGGCCAAGGATCGCGCCAGGCAGACACACTGGCGCTCGCCTCCGCCTTCGACTAAGAGCTCGTGAATAATTAGGGCAATATCCATGAAGTCGAAAAAAATCACGAAGTCAGAATCACGGTCTCTAGCGGGGAAGATTGGGGACGACCTTCGGCACTGCTTGCGCCGACTGTATCGCGTCTGCTGTCCCCATCACTCGCTCGTAGACTGCGACGGTCTGCCGTGCCGCGTCTTTATAATTGAACTGCTTACTTCTCGCCAGTCCGGCTTTACTAAGCTGTCTACGCAGTTCGCTATCGCCGAGCACCTTGACTATAGCTTGAACAATGGCTTCTACGTCGAGCGGATCAATTGACAGCGCCGCATTCCCCGCCACTTCTTCGAGCGACGAACCGCGAGAGGTGATCACTGGAACGCCGCATGACATGGCTTCGATGACCGGAAGACCAAATCCCTCGTAGAGGGATGGATAAACAAAAACCTCGGCGGCGCTGTAAAAAATCGGCACATCCTCGGCGTGAACATATCCCGGGAGTAATACGTGTTCTTCGAGCGTCAGTTCTTTAATGCGGGCCTGCACCGGCTCGAAGAGGAAATCCCGCTTACCCGCGATTACCAGCGTTTGCGCAAAGCCGGCTTTGCGGACGAGCGCGTAGGCTTCAACCAGTCGAGCCAGGTTCTTGCGAGCCTGCAAACGTCCAAGATAAAGAATGAACTCGCCTTCGATTCCATAACGTTGCGCCAGCCGTTCCCTGGACTTCTCTTTGTTATAGGGAACGAAGGCATCGCTGGCGGCGAGATGCGTCACCGTAATCTTGTCCTCGGCGATACCGTACGCCTCGACGATATCTTTTTTTGAGTGCTCCGAGAGCGTGAGGATATGATCGGCCCTTCTGGCCGACCACGGGATCAACACTTTGAGCCAGGCTCTTTGCGCTGGATGAAAAAGATCAGGAACGCGTTCGTACGCTATATCGAAAATGGAAGTGACGGTTTTGCATCTTAGAAAGGGCGGGACGATGAATTGGGCGTGATAGAGATCCAGCCGGTCGGCGCTTGCACGCTGTGGAATTCCAACCGGAATCCGCAATAGCGGGTTGGCAGGGGACAAGCGCTTCAGCGTGAAGCGGTGGTGAGCCGGAACCTGTTGCGCAGTTTCAGCGTGGGTATAGTAAAGAAGAAAATCGTGATCAGAGCCAACATCGGCCAGCTCTTTGATCAGCTCGCGATAGTAAGTTTCATTCCCGCCCTTGTGGCTGCCGATGCTGTGGATGTCGATTCCGACTTTCATCTGCTTCTCTGAGGGATTTCAATCATCGCAAGCTGAGTTCAAGTTGCTCGAACGAGAGCGACTGGAAGTCGGGGACGACGGGATCGGCGCCGGCGGAGCGCAGTTGTTCCGCGCGATCGGTGGAGGCGATGCCGACACAGCGCATTCCCGCGGCCCGCGCGGCCTTTACGCCGGAGACTGCGTCTTCTACTGCCAGCAGATTCTCTGGTGTCTCGTTCAGGCGCTCGGCCACGAGAAGGTAAATCTCGGGGTTGGGTTTGCCGGTGGCGACCTCGTCGCCGGTGACGATTGCATCAAAGTAATGCGAAAGGCCCAAGTCTTTCAACGTACCATGCGCCCGGCGGGTGCCTGCGGAAGTGGCGAGTCCGATCCGGATGCCGAGCCGGCAGAGCGAATCCAAGAAATCTACCGCTCCTGGAAGGGGCTGCATATCCTCGGCCAGCAGGCGCAACATTTCATCCTTGTGGGTGCCGTGCTCCGCGATCTGCGCCGGAGTCAGTTCGCCGAGGAAGTAGCGGAGAATATCCTCACGTTTATGGCCATCGAGGATGAAATCGAGTTCCCCGTCGCTGACTTCGCGGCCCACGGTCTGAAGGAAAGTCTTCCAAGCGCGGCGATGGATCGGGTGGCTGTCGATGATCACGCCGTCCATGTCGAAAACAATTCCGCGAATCATAGGTTGATTCTCCAGCGGCTCTCATTTGTCGAGAGCACCGCCGGCCGAGCTTCGCACGGCAAACAGCGGGGAGCGGCCGTAGCCACACGAACTTCGCAAAACATCCACGCCTAAGCCTCCGGCAGATCAGGCTCAGGAAGACCGGGCCAGGTCGCTTGAGCATGCTGGTAGTTTTCCATAGTACCAATGTCGATCAGATAATCGTGAATATTGAAACCCAGCATGCGGCCGGCTAGTTGCGGTAGGACATGGAAACCGATGTCTGTGGGAGTGCTCTCGGGTATTACCTCGAGCAACTCCGGCGTGGCGATCATAAGTCCGGAGAAGGCGAGATTGCTGGCAGGTTTTTCGGGCTTTTCCACGAACTGGCGGATCACGCCCGCTTGATCCATCTCTACGATGCCGCAGCGCCGCGGATCCGGGACGTGATAGAGGCCGAGAGTCGCCACCGGCCTGTGCTGGAGATGCAGCTGTAGCATACCGGCGAAGTCGGCGAGGTTGAGCACGTCGGCATAGAAAACCCAAAAGAAATCGTCGTCGGCGGCCCAATCGCGATTGACTCGCAGCGTGCCCGCGCTGCCCAGCAGTTGCGACTCGGCGACCACTCGAACCGCGATGCGATGGGAGTCGCGTTCCAGGAACTCGCAAACAGTTTTAGCGTGAGCATGAACGTTGATGAGGACTTCGTCAATCCCGATCCGCTTGCACAACTGCAACCAGATGGATAGGAGCGGTACACCCTGGATCGGTACCAGGCACTTGGGAATTGTATCGGTAATAGGCCGCAGCCGGACGCCATGGCCACCCGCGAGGAGGAATGCTTTCATTTGTTTATTCATTCTCCGGGATAGGTTGAGCAAGGTGCAAACGCAAGGACATCAGATTCAGTGCAGAGGCTGATGACCAGTGTCTGGCTGAGACCATTCGCAAAGACGCTGCCGGACCGCAGTAAAGATGGAGTGAGTGACTGAAAGATGCGCATCTTCAATCACCTGCATGTTTTCCGAAGGAACCACCACGCAGAGATCGCAGAGCGCCTTCATCTTGCCGCCCTTGAATCCGGTCAAACCGACGGTGAAAGCGCGCATCTCGCGCGCCGCTGCGAGGGCGTTCAGTACGTTAGGAGAATTGCCGCTGCCGCTGATGGCGAAAACAACATCATTGAGTTGAAGAAAAGAGCGCAGCTGCTCGGCGAAGATGTCGTCATAGCGGGCATCATTGGCCCATGCCGTCATCAGCGGAACGTTGTCCGTAAGAGCGAGCACACGGAAGCGCCGATTTCCATTGATTACAGTGCCCTTGCCGAAGTCGCAGGCGCAATGCGAGGCGAGAGCCGCGCTCCCGCCGTTGCCAAAAAGATAGACGGCGCGATTCTCCTGATAGGCATTCCAAAGCACGTCAGTGACTTGGTTGATCTGGTCGAAGGGGAGACGGTTCAGCACGGCGGAAACCGTCTGCAGGTAGATTTCGACTCCGGGTAGAGGGGCTAGTCTAGGGCTGGCTTCGACTATCTTTCTCCGACTCGCGATTGTACCCATCTCGCTGCACTGCCCTTTCTCAAAAAATTTAGTGAAACGGGGCCGTCTTACTGCGATCTTACCAAGTGCAACAATTAGTGAACAGTTGCCAAAACCACACCGGATTGTTTCATATCGGAGTAGGCATCGGCTAATTTTTCCGGAATGCCTCCGCTGCGGTCGACCCACTCCAAAAAGTCCTCGAAGATCGCAGAGAGACCGCGAACCGGAGCCCAGCCGAGCGCGCTCAGCTTCTGAATGGAAGAGACGCTGTGCCGATTATCCCCGCGACGGTACTCGCCAGGCAACAGAAAATCGACGTTTCGGCCCACCCTGTCGCGAATGGCTTGCGCGTAGTCGAGCACCGAGGTTGAACGCCCGCTTCCCACGTTGAAGGCCTGGAAGTCAGCATCTTCTTTTTGAAGAACGAGCATGTTGGCCTCGACGACGTCCTTAACATGGACAAAATCGCGGGTCTGTTTGCCATCCTCGTAGACCAAAAGAGGCTTGCCTTGTCGCGCGCGACTCACGAATATCCGGCAAATCCCCGAATAATGGTTGAATAGCGATTGCCTTGAACCTTGGGTGATGGAATAGCGCAATGCTACGCTGGGAATCCCGTGCAGCCAGCCCAGACCCAATGCGGTTTTCTCCTGGGCCAGCTTTGAAACCGCGTATTGGTTATAGGGATTAGTGTGCTCCTCGGACAACAAAGCAGCCTGGCTTTCTTGCCTACAAGACGGGCAAGTCACTTCCCATTTGCCTGCAAGCAATTGTCGGCCACGCGGTGCTGCAAGAAACTTGCCATGCTCTGGGCATGTGTACTGTCCCTCGCCATAAACCGCCTGGGACGAGGCAACGATGACCTTCTTCACCTTGAGGCGCTCACGGACGATGAGTTCGTAAAGCAGCGCGGTACCTACAGCGTTGACATGCAGGAACCGGGAAAAGTCCAGCATGTAATCCTGATAGGCGGCTTGGTGCGAGACCACATCTACGCCGCGCAAGGCATGCAGCAATGCCTTGGGATCCGTGACGTCCCCCTTAATGAATTCCGCCTTCGGCGAAAGATAGCTCGGCTTGCCGCGGGGGTGGATTTTTTGATCGAGGATGTCGAGGACCCGCACTTGAAAGCCCTCTTCGATAAAGCGATCCACCAAGTGGCTTCCGATGAATCCCGCACCGCCGATCACGAGAACACGCATAGGCGAAAGTCTACTCCTTAGCAAAAGTTGCCACCCGTAACCGGTTCGGTTCCTACTTGCCGGAACCGGAGAACACAGCCCCCCAAGTTCCCAGCAAAATGCGCAGGTCTAACCATAAGGACCAGCGGCGAATATACTCCAAATCCAACCCAACCCATTCGTCAAAATCACTGACCCGATTGCGACCGCTGATCTGCCATAAGCAGGTAATCCCGGGTTTTACGGCGAGCTTCTGTTTTTGATACTCGGTAAAGCGCTCGTACTCGGTAAAAAGCGGCGGACGAGGCCCAACCAGGCTCATGTCGCCTCTGAGAACGCTATAAAGCTGCGGCAATTCGTCCAAGCTGTATCGCCGCATCCAGGAGCCTACTGCCGTAATCCGAGGGTCTCCTTCTATCTTGAACACCGGCCCCGTCATTTCGTTGCGGTGCTCCAATTGTTTTTTCAGTTCGTCGGCGTTTACCAGCATGGAGCGGATTTTGTAGCCAGTGAAGCGGCGGCCGTTCTTGCCGACCACCTTCCACTGATAAAAGACGGGACCCGGGGAGGTCAGCTTAACCAGCACGGCTAAAACGACAACCAGAGGAACAACCGCTGCCAAAAGCAGCGCTGAAAAGACAACGTCCAAAGCGCGCTTGCAGGCGAGTTGGACCGGGCGATTCCAACTGCTCGAAAAAACCAAAGGCTCGTGAATTTCACGGGAAGCGATGGCCATAACGGTTATGAACCCGGGGTACGGGCTAGCTCAGGTGTTTCGGCAGCGCCAGCATTTCCCGTTAGTAGTCGGTAAGCGTTCGCGTGTTGCTCCACTACATCATCCCACCGGTAATAGGTTTCAGCCCGCTGGCGGGCTCGGGTTCGAAAGGCGGCGACCAAGTCTGGATCATCGATTAATTGCTGCATTTTTCTCTGCAAGTCCCGGTCGCCTTCAGCGCCAATGTAGTGAAAACCAGAGTCCGATACTACCTCCAGATTAGAGCAGTTGTCATTCACTAACACACAATTGCCGTATCCCATGGCCTCTACCAGCGCGGGATGAGTGCCACCGACTTCATCCGGAAGCGTAAACATATAGGCATGCTGCTGCAATTGTGCATAGCCTTCGCCATAGATAGCGCCGGTGAAGACGATGCGCGAATCAGAGGTTGATTTTAGCGAGCGCACGTATTCCCTTTCCCAAGGATCGTCGCCTACAATTACAAGTTTCTTGTCGGTTGACAGCTTCTCAAATGCCTTGATGAGATGGTGCACGTTGTTCTCGGGAACAAGACGACCGACAAACAAGACATAGCCTCGATCCGACAGCTGGAAGCGCTCCAATACATCTCTATTCTGCGACCGGCGCTCACACGTTCCATACACAATGCAGAACGAGGGCGCGCCGTAATTTTGCTGGTAATAATTCTTTACAGCTTTGGAGTCGGAGATTAGCCCGTGACAGCTAAACACCGCCAGCTTCTCCGAAAAGCGTAAGTACCAGCGCGGAAACCAACCCCACTTGGAGCGCTGCCAGTCGGTTCCGTCCACCGAACACACCACCTTCATGCCAAAGAGGCGCGGCAGCGGGGCAAACAATGTGACCCCGGTGGTGTAGTAGTGCACAACATCCACGCGATGGAATAGAATATGAATCGTGCACAAGAATGCGTGCACTATGGTACTGAGATTCTTCGACTTGAGTGTCGGAAGATTGACCAGCTCAACTCCCTCATACACAGTTTCGGGTAAAGTGGCCATCGCGGAACGGTTGTAGACCCGGACCCGGTGTCCAAGCTTCACTAAGCCGCGGGAAAGATAGTCGACCGCAGTTTCAAAACCGCCGAAGCGAGCCGGAATCGCCTTGATTCCGATCATGGCAATACGTATGGTTTGGGATTTCTGTCTTGGCATAGGGAAGTTTGCACGATCAGGCGGAGGGCGCCAGAATTAAAATATCCTGGTAACTGAGGCCGTCCTTTCTACCGCACCAGGAGCCGTAATGAATTGGCGAACCCACGCTCAGACCGGCTTCTGCGCACCATCTTTTGAAGAGCGCCTCCGGAATGCCCACGATCGATTCTGGAAACCTAGGATCAGCTACGCGACAGCCATCGAGTTCGTGTACCAGAACGATCGAACTCCGGCCTTCGTCGATTAATTTCGTGGACTCCTCGTTCAGTATAAACGCGGTGGCGAGACAACATCCCGTGGGCTTCAGAACGCGCCTGACTTCTTGCAAGTAGTGGGGTACGGAGTCTTGCAGGAGATGCGTAAACACCGATTTCAGAAAAGCAAAATCGAAAGTGGCATCTTCGTAAGGAAATCGAAAAGTACCCGGCAAGAGTTTTCCCGTCGGGTTGTAGTGTTTGTTGAATAAGTTCGCATGTACGAAAGAAAAATTGGGAAATCGCGACCCAATGTTTTTTTGCGCCCAGTCGACCCCGACCTTGACGATATCGAATCCGGTGTAGGAGCCCTCCGCGTTCAGGAACTTGGTCAAACGGGCCGCCATCACACCGATGCCACAACCTACATCCAGCACGTGGTGATAGGGCTGTAGACCGCCAAAGTCAACAAAGTATCGCATGTACTCTTCGTTGACCGCCTTATAGTCCTCTTCCCCTCCAACGAACCACAGGCCATGAGGAGGAATGAGCGGGTCGCGGCGCCCCGTAACGGACTCAAAAACATCGCGCGGAAAATTTACGATGCGACGCACCAGAAGGCGCGACTCGAACCCAGGAAGAAACCGCTTGGCATAGACGCGACTATTCATCAATTAGCTCTGAAGGTCAAGTACGATCCGTGCTGGGGAGACCGATGCGGTGCTAGTGACAGACGACACGACTAAAGCGTTGCCCAGGCCTGGTACAACGGTAAATACGAGTCTCGATAAGCTCGTTCTCAAATTCTCTCACAAGACGGTGGTGTTGAGCGATCCTCCGCAACTCGCAAGGCGGCAACCAGCAGACCGAACTGAATCCAGGTGAAGGCAAGGGTCGAGGCATCGGTGAACTGATAAGCGATGAGCATCACGATCACACCAGCCGAAAGCGCTCCGACGGTCGTTGTTGCGGAACCCCGAACTGGAGCAGTCAGCACGGGCCAGACACGCCTCGCTAGTTCGAAGATGAGCCAAAGGAATATAAGAATTCCGATTACTCCGGTATCGTGAACAATCCCGAAGAAAAAACTCCCCAGCCACGCAGTATCCACGCCTTGATAAGTCACGTCACTATCGGCAATGTAAAGTAACTGAAAGCTGCTCGTGCCAAGACCCAGCACCGGATGTTCTAGGATATCCTGCGCGGCCAAGGCCAGCATTCCGGCTCGTCGAACGGTCGTCGGATCCTCCCCAGCGGTATCAATACTAATGCTGGCAACTCTGTCAGACAGATTGCCCGTTACAGTGAATCCCACAACGAAGGCCAGCAAGATACTGGCCACAATGGGAGTTAAATGCTTCATTCTGAATTTAGTGCGCTTCAGGTTATACACCAGAATCAGGCCACCCACAAAGACGAGACAGATTAAGCCCTGCCGCGCCAGACTTAAGAGTGTGCCCACAATCGTGACCAAGAGCCCCCCGAGGTACCAAGGGTTCTTGGGTGTACTGTCGAGGAAGTAAAAGAGGAACATCACGGCGAAGGTGGTGCAATAGCTGCCGAAGATATTGGGCTCCCACAGTGAACCATGCACTTCCGGAATGAAACCTAAGAACCCGACAACCGTCACCCCGAAATCCGTTCGGAAGGAAAGAAAGGAAAGAAAGCAGAGGATTCCGAACAACGCCCCGAGAGCGCCGACCGAAAGCCATATGGCCATGAATCTATCGAGTTGTCGGCGCGTACATACTACTTGCCCGATTAGGAACAGCGGTGAAACCACCAGGGTCAACATCAAAGCCCACCGCAGCGTGGAGCTTCGATCGGGCGAGGCTACCACCGAGGTGAAGAAATTCAGTACCAAAAAAGTTAGAAGCAGGGATTCGGGCTTGCCCAGCGATTTCCATTCATGCCTGCGCGCAACTATCCTCGAGAGCAAGAACAAGCCCATTGCTATCGCCACAAAATGTTCCGGTTTAGCGTGCCACTTATTGATCCTGAAAGTCCAACGCGGCATAGAAGCTGCAATGCAGAGCTGAAGAAAAGCTCCGTAGGGCCAGTCCACGAATAGCATCACAATCACCGCGATTGCTCCGACAAGAAACGGCACCCAGTTCAAAGGTTCCGTTACAGCCAGGTACAGTGCCAAGCCCGCAACCGCGATTGCGGCAATTTTCTCAACCGCGGAAAGGACTTCCCGCCCCCAGGAATGTGGCATTGCCAAGTGATTGAAATATGCGTTTCTAGGCATCAGTTAACTCTTCTTCGAGCGCACGCAGGCAGACTATAGAGTTACGACGAAGGACTTGGGTAGGCCCAGAAACCTTTCGGTTTTTATGCTGCATCCGGGGAATAAAACCTGTAGCTTTTTTTTCGAAATCCAGGTGACATCATACACGTAACTCTTGCCTAGCAACCAACCAGTGAGTGTGCAGTAGCGCAGGACGGTCGGAGTTAACCACCGCCGCGGAAGCCAGTGAAGCAAGAAAGCATTGAGATGCGGGTCGATGGGAAACAGTCGACACGGAGTTTGGCAGTACACCGTTCTTCCGATCCGCATCATTTCTTTCGCGAACCGGCACTGGTCCTCGTAGCTACCGACGTGCTCGATCGCCGAATTGGAAAATGCCAGGTCAACAGATTTGTCCGCGAAAGGCATTTGACGCCCATCTCCAACCACATAGAGAAGGCGCTTGTACTCTCCCGTAAGCGCAAGATTCACAACCACCACGTCTTTTGTACGACCCAGGAGTTCTGTCCAGAGGTTCGGGTCCCCCCCCATGTCCACGATGGTCTTGCAGGCGGAATATCGCTCAATGAAACCGCGGAAGCGTCGACTCCGGAAAAAGCGGCGCCAAGGAGATGTAAAGTTGTAGGGATTTATCAACCTAGCTCCATGATGGAGTGCGTTTCGTGATGGGATTCGGGCGGAATTCGCTTGTGTGCAATGCTGATTTCAAGAAATTAAGTCAGGCCGCTTATTTAGAAGGATCTCCGTTTTTTGTTTGCTTCGCGAAGAAATGCGAGCGGTCTCTGCCAAAGCCTTCAAACATGTGCTCCGAGAATCCGACCGCGACTCGAATATCACGTACCACGCTGTGCAAGAATTCCTTGCGAGGATCATGCAGGTCCACCTCCCGCCACGCTCTTTCAGTCAAGATCCATCCCGCGCCAACGCAAAAGGAAAAAATGGCTCCAAGCGCCATAAGCAATAGCCGGGGCGGCCACGATTTTTTTTCCGGGACATCCGCTACGTCATAGACCTGAACAGATGGTGTTTCCTTCGCTTCCTCGATCTTCGAAACCTCAAATTGTGCGGTCAGAAGTTCGTACACTTTTTCCTGAATTTTATTCTGCAGATAGAGATCGGCCCATTTCACGCCCAACAAAGGTAACTTGCGAATCGCTGGATAAATATCGTTGGGGTCGAGGTCTTTAGAAGCCATCACCGGATTAACTGGTTCCGATCCTCCGGAACCGAAACTAGAATTGGAACCACCCATCTTTACCAATTGACGCTGAATCTCTTCAACGCGTGCGCGTGCAGAACGCAAACGAACGTTATTCTCGGTGTAGACCTGAGACAAACCCTGCACTTCAGACTGGGCGGCGATTAGTTGGCCTTGCAAAATTGCTGCAGCCTCGACCATGGCTTTGCCCTGTTCGGGGATGTCGATCGCGGTATTTTGGCTGGCGAATTCGCTGAACTCCTTTGCCGATGCGTCTAAATCCTGCCTCGCCGACTTGAGCCGCTGCTCGATGAAGATACGTTCCCGTCGAGCCGCGGAGGTGCTCACCTTGGAGACCAAAACGTTTAGCTCTTCCACGTATGCCGCGGCTAACTGGGCGGCGCGATGGGGATCGGTATCCCTTACTTTGATAACGATTACGCCGCTCTTGCGATCCTCAGCGATGTCGGTCCGGGTGGCAAGCTTTTTACGGGCATCGTCTAAATACTTAACTCTGTAAACCTTCCGCAAGTCGAATCGCTGAATCAGGCTGTCGGCAATGGTGCGGCCTTGCAGCACCATGGTATAGAGTGCACCCTGGCTCTTGGCGCCTAGCAGATCGCTTGCCACCTGTCCCAACCCGGACTCGCCCCCTCCTGAACCACTTGAAGACCCTGCCATGGCAGCCATCATGGCAAGCGATCCGCCCGAGTCTTTTTCCGGCGGCATCAGACGAATGGTCGATTCGTACTGTTTCGGAAGCAGAAAAGCAATGACGGTCGTGAGGACTAATCCCGCTATCGTTAAATGCCAGAGTAGGCGCCGATCCTCCCACAGCAGCCATGCCCGATCAAGCCTCCGCCGCGCAGAGGACTCGACCGGCTCGTGCGCCAGTTCATCCCCGTTAGGACGTACTGGGATTTCTTGCAGCGGGTGAGCCGAAATCTCCACACCTCCAGACTGTTTCACTTTAAGTCCTCGATCGCTCAATGAAGTTCATTCTATCTAAGATGGGCGGGCATTCAAAGTAATCGCGATTATACGAGTTCGTCATCGTTCAAGTCGCCAATGGGGATAATACGTTAGCTGAAGAGAAGCGGTCGTGTTTGATTGCCCACGGGCCGCGAGCACTGGAAATTGCCACCGCTCGTATTGCAAGAAGCCGGAGACCGTGAGTTCGGGAAAAGGCGTGAACTTGCCGCTCACGGAATAATCCACCAGCCGGCCACCGCCGATAAAGTCGTTGGCTGCGTTTTGCAGTCTGTAACCCGCCTGCATCTCGTTCCTCGGCGAAAACGAGTATGTCAGCCAACCTTGCCCGCCCCGGCCCGCCCGGCCAATCCAGTTCCCGAGAAGGTTTCCGTCGTTCGTGTAACCTGTGCGATAGCGGCGCAAATCGTAATAAACAAATCCGGGCGCAAACTCATTGGCCCTGGATTCGTTGATGCCCTCGGCGCGAAACTCCATTTTAGGGAGTCCCGGCAGTTGCGGCATGTAGATTCCGGGGTTCACATTAGCGCGCGTTGAGCCGATGGGTGAAACCTCGTCCACGACCAAGGAATCCATGTAGATGGTCAACCAGTTTCTCAAACCGGGCACGCGATAAGAAAAATCCGCCGATGAAATCCTTTTGCCAGGATTGTTGGCGGCATTGGGCGAGTGCGTGGTGTAGGTGCGAAAGTAGTTTTCGAACGTTACGGGCAGACCCGGACCGCCAAACATCGCGGTAATTCCCATCCCGAATTCAAAATTCTGCGAGGGCTGAAAACTTATCTTCTCTCCGTGGATAAAGGGTTGCGGAGAAATATTAGGACCAACCACTGCGACGGACCCGGGAAAAGCGTGGCACGACGGAACCGTGCAGAATTCCCAATGTTGCCCGGAAAGCTGTCCCAGGAAAAACTCAGCCCGGAACGGTCCCAGTAGTCGCGACAATCCCGGGATCTCGTGCGGCGCAACATCATCCACCTTCAGCATGGGAATAGGGGCGGCGTTGTTGCTCAGCAGGAAGGCTCCGGATTGACTCGGTCCCAGCCACAGACTCTGTGTTCCGAAAGAAATCTGAACGTTGTTGAGGTTAACTGCGGCCATGCTGTCGAGCAGTTCAAATCGGTCGGTTTGCGCAGCCCCGTTGGCCAGAGGTGGAGTTTGATCGGCCGCCGCAACTGCAGCCAGCGTTTGCGCCGATTCGGAAGGCATGGCTGGCGCGTGCTGATATTCTCCGCGGAAGTAAACGGACACGGGCCCGGCTTCCGCGTCTGCGCTGACGCCAGTCACATCATTGAATCCGCTCCAGTAGGGCCGGCCGTAATCGTTGGTGATGGTTTGGCCGAAGTGATAGCCATCTCGCACTGGAGTTCCGGAAATTCCCATCATCCTGGTATAAACGGATTCCACGCCCGCGCTGACATTGCGAGCGCCGTCCAGCCGGTCGATTTCCTCTCTGAATTCTCTGATCAGAGCAGCATAAGTTCGTCCCGCCTCGCGGTCTTCGGCTCCATTCGCTGAAAACCGGTCTTCCGCATCATCCAGCAGGCGGGCGCAGGCCATCCGCGTCCAAGGACGCATGCCCATGACTCCGGTTTGAACGTAACCTAAGGCAATAAGCCGCTGCAGTGCAGGATATATCCAGCTATCGAGTGGGACGTAAGGAGATGCCATGTAGTTGGGATTGCGGCCCTTTTCGCCGGTTGTATCCTCGAAGACGGCGCCCCAGCCCGAACCACCGAGCTCGGGGTCGTGGTGTGCGCGATAAACCTGCCGGCCGAAGTACCAGCCTAAGGCGCTGCCGATGACGGCGTCGGAGGGAAAATGTTGTTTCGCGGTCACACGACTGATGGTCACCGCCGAAGCTAAACCGTAAGCCGCAGTTTGGCTCAACCAGCTGGGATATTCGTGTGCCCACACGCTGGCCACGGACCATGCAATAGCAGAGTGCTCGGAAGGAAAGGAACTACCTCCCGAAAAGAAGTTGCCACGCCCATTGCCCTGGTAAGGCCGTTCGCGTTGAGTCACTTCCTTAAAAGCGTAGGCAACGATCGTGCTGTTGATGGCGGCCTCGGCCGAAAGCAATCCGGCTTCCGATAAATGATCGTCTTGCCTTATGTGGCCGTAAAGAAATGAAGCTCCGCCGAGCCCGATGAATGAGTAAGTGACGTAATCCGAAAATTTCTTACTGGTGTCCACGTGGCTGAGTGGAACTTGCTTCGCCCACCAACTGTCGGTGGAGATAAAAAAGGCGGTAGTTGCGGCACCCGGTAAGACCCACTTGAGGTCCTTGGTCTGAAGGTGGGCGGGAAATGTCCAAAACTGCTTTTGGTCTTCCACTAAATGTTTCACAAATGGCGACACGAGCCGGTTCTCCGGATCTTCTCCCGGTAGAAGCCAGCCGCGGCGATCGTCTTTCAGAGCGGGCGGCACGCTTGGATTTTCCGCCGCCTGCGGCTGAGGAACTGGCGCCGGAGGCGCCGGGTCGGCGCTAGTCTGAGCCGCCGCATAAACCCCCAGCGATAGAGTTAACAAGAGACACAATCTTCCCACGCACCGCATCAGGATTTAGACCGTGCCGCCCGGCAAAATCTCAAGAAAGTCATCTTCTAATCTAGTGACCCGCGTAGTAGGCCGCAATTGCCGCGGCCGACCCGATAGAAGCCGCGACTTGGGCAATATTCAAAGTGGATTTGAGTTTGCCGAAGGTATAAATATGCTCCGGCACCACCACCATATCGCCTGCCCGTAATTCGGCATTTTCGACACCCCCGCCAAGGAGGGTGCTGGAGCCGCCGCGCACAGAGCCATCGGCGCGAATTACGAACGTGCCCTTCCGATTCGCCAGCTGGTTAGGACCACCGGCCTGTTTGAGATACCAGCCCGCGTCTTTGCCCGGCTTGTAGGTGATGCCGGTCGGGTTGTATACCGATCCATCGACAAAGACCACACCGGGCCGCTTGGGAATGTAAATCACGTCTCCGGCGCGCAGTTGCACGTCCGCCGATGTATTAGCCCAGCGCTTGACGTCGGCGGAAATATGAATCACGAGCCGACCGGCAGGCGGCGTGTTTTCCAGTTCGTCAACCGTCTTTTTGTACTGAATAACCGAGGCTTTGGCCTCGGCCCGGTCATCCAGACCCATCTCGGGATCAAGCTTTACGCTTCTGGCTTCTTCTTTAATGCGCTCGATCAGTTCCGCCCTGTTCTTTTCCTCCATCTGTCGCAATTCGACGCGCTGGAAAACTGCACCGTAGGGGTACGCCGTGGGAAGAAATCCTCCAGCGCGCGCGATGACGGAGCTCAGCCGTTCGCCGGGCTGAATGCCATATCCGCCGGAGTGCGCAACTTCGCCTTTGACTTGCACGGTGGCAGATAAATCCTGCCAGTCCGATATCTGGCCGATGGTCAGAACATCGCCGTCGCGCAAGCGAACATCGGAATCCGGCTCCCCCAGCATGGCCTTTGCAATGGGCACGTTCACGTGATCGCCGATCACTTTCGTGCCCTGCATCACTTCGAAGCGGGTGAGATCGGCTTGCTCGGTGTAAGCCCCACGCTTGAAACCGCCGGCCAACCGCACCAGCTGCGCCGCCGTCATATCCTGGCCCAGAGGATATCTCCCAGGACGGCCCACTTCCCCTTCCACTGACACCATCGGAGGGTCGAGTTTATTGAGATCACGATGGACAAAAACACGATCCTTGCTTTCAAGCGCGATATCGTACTTCGCGTCGCCGTCCAGAGCTTTACCCAGATTGACGTTGATGACCTCAAGCTTGCCGCCGCCCGTCTTGCGGTAAATCTGCGCGTCGTCAAGCAGTGCGTCGCGAGTGGTACCACCCGCAAGGTAGATCGCATCCCGAAGGTGCGGAGCTCCATTCGTGAGATGGTCACCAGGATCGCGCACTTCTCCGCTGATTGTGATAACCGGCGGATCCTCGAAGTCGTACTTGCCGAAGATGCGAATTGTGTCGAAGGGTTTGAGCACCAGATCCTGATCTTTACCGGCTAGAGCGTCGCCCAGGTTGAAGGCGAGCACGACGGGCGTATTGTCAGGTTGGGCCAGGCGGATAATTTCGGCGTGATTGGTAGCTGGCTCCGGCAACAGATCCTTGTAAGACTTGATAAGATCCGTCACCTTCATTCCGTCGGTATAAGCGAACTTGCCGGGACGGGAAACATAACCGTCGAGATAGACAGTTTTCTCAGCATAGGGAAGGATCGGAGTGATCTTGATTTTATCTCCGTCCTGAACCTTGAACTCCTCAAGTGCCTTGGTGACATCTCTCTCGTTGTTATTTTCGGGAATATCGAGGCGCAGCATGGTGCGGCTCTCATGACTCTGCACGCGCTCTACATCGACGTGACGCAGGGTTCCGGTGGGAAGCACGCCGCCAGCTAATTGCAACACTTCGGCAAGACTGTTGTCGCCGTTCAGTTCGTAAATTGCAGGCCGCCGCACCATGCCCTCGACGGTGACTTCACCGCTGAGCGGTGGAACCTCGATGGTGTCGCCGGCTTGCAGGTTTTGCATATTTCCCGTGACGCCGTGCAGCAACAAGTCGTATACGTCCACTCGCTCTACGAGCTGCTTGCCGCGGTAGTGGTCGAGCAAACGCAGCGAACCATCAGAGGTTGGTCCGCCGGCAAGGTATAAGGCGTTGAGCGGCGTGGAAAGCGAACTTACATCATAGGCACCGGGGCGCTCGACATCGCCGACTACGTAAACGCGCACAGTGCGAATGCGGGAGAGGGAGACATCCGCATCGACGCCGCGAAATTGGCTGCGGAGAACGCTCTGCACAAGATGCTGGACATCGGCTAAACTGCGGCCCGAAACTTCGACGGCTCCAACTTCAGGGAGAACGATGCGGCCTTCGCGATCAACCACTCGCTGCAGCCGCTGCGAGATGCCTCCCGAAAGGTTAATGGTCAGGCCATCTCCGGAGCCCACCACGTACTCCGGTCCAGCCGGCATGTCCATGGGAAGAGCGTCAAGATTTCCCGAGCCATTGCGAAAAACATCCTCGCCGAATCGCTCCAATTTGAGCGGCTTTCTCGAGTATTGCGCGTAAAGGTCATAGAGTGAAGGAATGTCCGCATACGGATTTGGCCGGTGACGAAGTCTCGGTTGTTGCGGCCGTTTGGGATAGATGTAGGAGGGATACGGTTCGGGAGCTTGGTTGTCGAAGCGCGATTGTTGCGTTCCCAAATCATTCATGCCATTCTGGCGCCCCAGCGAACCCAGGAGAGAACTTCCGGAAGAACCCAACGCGGAGGCCATACCGGACATACCTGATCCCGACATGCCTGATCCGGACGTGCCCGAGCTGCTGGACATGCCCGACGTTCCCCGCCCCATGCCCTTTGGCATTCCCGAAGAGAAATTGGTCTGACTAGCGCTCAGGAGACCGGAAAGCTGGTCAACCTGAAGGCCTGCCATTTCCTCTTCATCCGTGTCCGAGCCATAGAAATCTTCAGAACGCGTCTGGGTCGTTTGGAGCTGGCGGCGGGGATCATTGGAAGGTGGATATCCCTGCGATGGTGGATATTGCTGCAACGGGTACTGCTGCTGAGGTATCAACGGTTGCTGATTCTGACGTTGCTGATTCTGAAAGCCAGGAATCGACGGTTGAGAGGTCGGACTCATTGGCTGCTGCTCGTACAAGGATTGCGCCGTACCTCCGGGAAGATATTGCGTGAGGTAGCAATCCAGATCGCTGTCGTGTTTCGCCCAATAAAGTTGCTCCTGCGACGCAATCTTCTTGATGTCCTGCTGATCTGAGGCCCTTGTCGCTGCGTTTTTTTCAATCTCTTTTTCGCTCAGCTCCGGTTGACGGCATGGCAGGTTTCTGGCCAGTTCCTCGCGCGTTGGCTTAGCCCGGATGTAAGAACGATCTTCGATCTCCCGGGTCGCGATCACGCGGACGTTTTGATCTTCCCGGATCAGCCGGAACAGGGCGTCATCGGTGAGATCGTTGGGATCTAAAACCCTGCCCTGTTCAAATGCTTTGCGTACCACGGTTTTCTTGACCTGCAAGAGCAGTCCGGGTTCGTCACGCAAAATCTCGGTGATCTTGTCGGCGGACAGCGACACCAGTTGCTCCGCTTCGTGCTCGGCGCGGGAATAGGACTGATCAATGGCCGTGCTCGGCGTATAAGAAAAACGCTGCTGCTGGCTCGAAGCGAAAGTGGAAGCAGCCAACCACAAACACAGCGCGACAGGAAGATTCCTGCCAGCGCGGAAGAAACAACTGAGTCTGCCCATAACACCTCTGCCGGACTCGTTTAGAGCCGGGATCGTGATACCTATAAGTCTAATACTGACGTGAATCTTGGACGGAACGAGAATTTCTCCGACCGCACCGCTACGAGGCTACTTCGGCCGACCCAAGACGTCGGTTTGGCCATCAACAGCAAACCAGCGCTCCACGAGAGTTTTCCAGCCTCGCCGTCCGGTTTTAAATGGAGGATAGACGAAGACATAACTAAAACGACTGCGCCAGAACTTCCGGACGGCTCCATGTGACTCTCCCTCTCAGCAGGCAAGTGTATGCAGCATAGCAGCGAGTTGAAGGCGACTATCTGTCAAGGTCGGGGCTCCGCGCGCACTCGGTGCACCCATGAACCCCACGAAACAAATGCAGCTTCGCCCCGTCACTCACACGGCCCGCGTGAGCCAGATTTCCATTTTCAGTCTTATATCATCATTCAACATTCAACGGCCACGACAGCCTTTCTTTCCGGCGTCCGTTGCACTTAAACGCGTTCAATTTTGCTTCAGGCCACAGCAGATGGGTGACCGCCCTCACAAGGCCCCTCGGCGAGGTTATCCGCAATTTTTACGTCATCCAAGGTTTCGATATCGGTTTGATTGAGGATTGCAATCTTAGCCAATTGTCGCGCAGGGCGGGCCGACTCGCGCGCAGCACTCGGAGTTCCTTCATGATTTGGTCAGTGTACAACATAAAGCAGGCTATCTTCTGCGTGACATGATCCGCAAGGTCATACACAAGTCTTCGCGCCTCTTAGCCATGGCTCTTAACGATCGCCAGACAGGGGGGAGGATTCTAAACCGCTGTCGCTTGGCGCAGTTCCGCGAGGCGCGTTGCGAGGAATCCCCACGAATTTGTCGATGCCCTTGCTACTCTTTGCCGAAAGGCCAAGACCTGCATACCGGGGGTACGCCTTGATATTCGCCTTGGATGAGTTCTCCATCTTCCCTTCCGCGGCGTCGGGGAAGGGTTTGAGAAAATCGTCGCCGTTGGCAGCGGCAAGAAAAGGATTGTGTAGCGTGATCTTTGGAATCCAGGGGATTTGTCCGAGGACGGTATCTTCGATGCTGGGCTGAGTGGCCGCCGTCATCGCGATGGTATCGCCATTGCAACCCAGGCCCGCAGTGTCCAGAGCACATCGAGTTCACGAATCGCGCTGCGGTTTATGGCTGGAAGGCCATTGCCGCTACGTTCTTCGTTGTTCAGTGGATGATGCTCAGCGGGCGATAATATGCTTCCAGGCCGGAAGAGAAAGCCCCTCTACCGCTTAGTGAAGCGCTTTTACCACCGCGGCAAAGAAATCCTCATCGTTGATCGTGTCGCTTCCTGTTGGTTTCGGGCGCGCGCTCCAAACCACCACAACAACGTTCTCACGCGGATTGATATAGATCGATTGTCCGAAGATGCCGCTGGCGTAAAACGCACCTCGATGAATGGGATTCGCGGCGGCGTCCGCAATCCACCACATATATCCGTAGTCGACCTTCTTGCCTGCGATGATTTTGCTGCTAGTTGCCTCGCTGATCCAATTTTCCGGGAGAAGTTTTTCCTCTCCCACTACGCCGCCGTTCATGAAAAAGAGCCCGAAGCGGCCATAGTCGCGCAACGTGGCGCTCAGACCGGTGCCTCCGATCTCCTGACCGTCCGGCGACTCAAGCCACCACGTCGCGTCAGACTCCATACCGAACCTTGACCATATGCGTTCGGACAAATACTGGGCGACCGGCCGTTTCACTGCCGCGTGGATCAGTTCTCCGACAACAAAAGTTTCCCCGGTGTTGTAATTCCAAATCGTGCCCGGCTTGCCTCCGCGTGGAAGCGTGCGCATCAGTTCCAGGATCGATCCTGGTTTACCAGCCAGTTGAGTTTCGAGCATGTGGCGGCGACCCGATGCGGGATTCGTATAGGTTTCATCCCACTTCACTCCAGAGGCCATCTGCAGCAGATTTCTAACGCTCACTCCGTCATAGGCACTGCCAGCGAGAGTGGGCAGATACTTCGTTACCGAGTCGTCAATACTTTTGATGTAGCCATCGTGAATCGCAACTCCCACCAGAGTCGAACTGATCGACTTCACCAGCGACATCGACATCCAATGCGTGCTCTCGTTGTTACCGAGTTCGTATCGCTCGCAGGCGATTTTTCCATTCTTAAGCACTAGCAAACCGCTCACACGATTCAGCGACAGGTAATCGTAGAGGTCATATTTCTTGCTATTGGAAATAAAGGCAACGCCCGTTAAAGGCGTGTCGCTTTTCTCAAGCGGATAAATATGCTCGCCGTGCTTCACAGTACGGGTAGGAAACAATCGATCGATGTTGCGGAATGTGTTGACTTGGATATCGGGATATAACGTTCCATCGTAGATTTGCCGTACGGTGCCGATTTCTTGTGCAGACTGCGGAGAAGCGGCGGAAGCGGCTATCCCAGCAGCTAGACTGGCAAGAACTGCCAGT
>Ga0210405_10000483_pt1 | contig 53092 bp, 30 predicted proteins | sample IncBWH11MmetaG_FD_155492 | JGI IMG/M metagenome (GOLD analysis project Ga0210405, IMG submission 155492) | Forest soil microbial communities from Barre Woods Harvard Forest LTER site, Petersham, Massachusetts, United States - Inc-BW-H-11-M | ecosystem: Environmental > Terrestrial > Soil >...
GTCGGCAAACTCGACGAACTCTGCTACGACCGCGCCATCGGCTACACTACCGAAGGCCAGCTCCTCGGCCACATCGTTATGGAACTAGAAACCGTCTCGAAATCCATGGACGCCATCGAAGGCTTCCCCGCCAATCTAAAAGCCGTCGTCCAGCATCTCTTGATCAGCCATCACGGCCAATACGAATTCGGCTCGCCAAAATTACCCATGATCCGCGAAGCGATGGTCTTCCACTACCTCGACGACATGGATTCCAAAATGGCCGCCGTCCGCGGCGCCTTGGCCACCGACTCCGGCGAAGAAGAATGGTCCACCTACAGCCCCGCCCTAGGCCGCAAATTCCTAAAACTCGACGCCTTCCTCAAAGGCCCAAGCGACGCGAAAAAATAGGACTGTAGGGGAGGGGCTTGCCCCTCCCGCAGTGCACACCGTGACCTCGATTGAACCGCGTAGCGCCTAGCCTGGACACTATTCAGCGCAATCCAGTCAACTCCGCTTCTTGCTTTCGCTCTGCGCGACCCGGGCCTTCACCAGTTTCTTAATGAGGCCAGTCGGCAGTGGCTTGTCAATGGGGAATTGGATGGTCCCTTTGGATGTGGTGAAGTCCTTTAGCTCGTTCTTAAACGCTTCGATCACCGCGGCCTTAGGGAACAAACTGCAATGGTTCGAAAACGCGGCGAACCACACAAGTATTCCGTTGTACTTAATCGCCGGAATCCCATAGCTGATTGTTTCGGTAGCCTCCGCCGGTACAGCAGAGCGAATCGCCGCGCGAAGCTTGTCAAAGCCGCTTCGCGCGGCCTCCGGAACACCAACAAGGTAGTCGTCGACGTTCATAGGACCGCGTTTGCCTTTCGCCGCAGACCTGCGTTTGCCAGTTTTAACTCTTTTCATTGCGCTCCACCCCACAAGGGTTTCCACTTCCTGGCCTGACATCGAAAATGTCAGCCGCAAGAATGCAGCTAAACCTTTGCGAACTGACGCCGTCAGTATAAGTTATCGCTAGGTCGGCAAGTTCACAACGCCATTCCCGCCTTCCCGGGATGCGCACGAATTCGGATACCGCCTGAGTGTTTCCGAACCGGAATTTCCTCTGCCTTGACAATGGTATCGTATGTGTTACCATTAGATCAGCCATGGTAGACCTGCGCGAATACCTCGACCGAGCCGGGCGCAGTCCCTTCGCTGCTGACCGTCTTCATACAGAAGCCGCGGCCAAGGTGGCGGCTGCTCTGGCGCGCATTCAACAGGGCAATTTCTCCAACCCCAAGGGCGTTGGCGCTGGTGTTTAGGAATACCGCGTCGATTTTGGTCCGGGCTGCCGCATTTCCTTCGGCAAAGACGGCGACACGCTTGTGATCCTCGTTGGCGGCGGCACGAAGAAACGCCAGCAGAACGATATCAGCCTGGCGCTTGAGCGCTCGAAAGACTACGCGCTGAGAAAGAAGCAGCAGAAAAAGGAGCAATGAACATGCCTCTGACACGAGATTTCAAGGAAACCATCCGCGCCCGCGTCAAACGGGACCGCGGCTTCCGCAAGGCGCTTCTCCGCGAGGGCATTGAAAACTTTCTCTGTGGTGACGTCGAAACCGGCAAGATTATTCTTCGCGATTTCGTCAACGCCACCGTCGGCTTTGCCAAGCTGAGCGACGTGACCCATCGCTCGGCGAAAAGTTTGATGCGCATGCTCGGCCCCCGTGGCAATCCTCAGGCGCGCAATTTGTTTGAAATCGTTGCCTATTTGCAGCACGCCGAAGGTGTACGTTTCGAGGTCCGCTCCAAGCGCGCCTCGTCAAGCAGGAAGCAAGCGCCCATCCAGGGAAGGAGACGGGCAGCCGTCACGGGCTGCTGAAAATCTCACACTCACTCAATGTCAAAGACGTGCGATTCCCCGACGGACATACCAGTCAATGGGCTATCCTCACTAAACATCTGGCGGAGCCTTTGGCTTATATGGGTAAGCCGAAATCTTTGGTGCGTGAGAGCTACGGTAGTCTTCCAGATCCGTCTCGCTGATACGGTAATGTGCTTGCGGAGGATGGTTTCCGAAAACAGCCAGCTCACGATGGAGCCTGAGCGAGCAGATCTCGGGAGCATCTTGAAAGCGCACACCCTGGGAACCAAATTCCTCGTTGCGAATGGTTAGCGTAAATTCGCTCGTCTCGTTCAAGGCTCGCCGCACCACAAAACTATACTCACGCACGAGCGCCTTCGCTTCGAAACCAACGTACTGGATGTTTATGTTCTCAGTCATCAGATTTCCTTCGTTCCAACCGGCGAAATGTTCTACCCGATTGGAGACACTCGTATCGTTCTAACCGGTGTGTGATATATGTCTTGCGGCACAGGAACCGTCGTCCTTGAAGAGCGCGGCGGAAGGTGTGTGACTTGACTCTTAAACTATACACTTTTATGCCGTTGCACGGGCGGATGGCAGCGAAGTTCACCGCCGACGCCTGAAGGACATTGTTCAATTCTCTGCCGCCGCTACCGTCGTTCGCCTTATTCGTAATCGCAAAGGACCAAAACGAGAAGAAGCCATGAAACACCCAGCTGGGAGTATCCCCTGTAAACTTGGGAGTGGTAGTCCTGATTAACTTGGCAATCAACCCGCCGTGTTTTTACCTCATGCCTCCCGAAACTACTCCAAGTCGTGATAGCCTCCCGTTACAGACTCTCACTGGCAGGAGGGTAGCTATGCGCTATTTCCGGCTCCCCGTATTGTTCCTTCTTTCCGCCATCCCTTTGCTCGCACAGGTTGCGCCAGAGGGCCCGGCAAGCGAAAAAGCACAGAAGTCTTACAAAGAAGCTCTGGAAGACCTTCGTAAGCACAGGACTGCCTTCGCTCTCGATGCCTTCAAGAAAGCCGACAAACAGGACGAAGGCCGCTGCCTCGCCTGCCAAAAGAAAATGATCCAGTACGGCCTTGAACTCCACGAATGGAAAACCGCGCAAACCGCCGCCGACGAAATGGTCGCCGAGGCCCAAGGCGACAAGAGCGTCGCTCTGGCGCATTTCGAAGTCGGCATAGTCCTGCTAAGTGAGGGCCGCGACAAGCACAAGGAAGAACTCTTCACGCGAGCCCACGACGAATTCACCAAGTCTCTCGCGGCGTTTGCAAATTTTCCGGACGCCATGCTGGCTGATGGCAAAGCCCTCGCGCAGTTGAAACAGGACGCCGCCGCCAAAGCACAGTTCGAAAAATATGTGCATCTGAAACCCGTTGGCGAACCGGAGCGCCGGCGCGCCCTTCGCTACATCACGGAACCCGAACTGGCGCGCGCCAGAATGGCTCCTCCGTTTGCCATCGACACGCTGGATGGCCAGCACATCTCCATGGATGATATGACTGGAAAAGTTGTCCTGATCGATTTCTGGGCGACATGGTGCGGGCCGTGCCGCAAGGCCATGCCGCACATCCGCGAAATCGTCAAAAAATTTCAGGGCCAGCCCCTGGTCGTGCTCAGCGTCAGCCTCGACTCCAACGAGCAGAAGTGGAGAGAGTTCATCTCCAAAAACGGCATGACCTGGCTCCACTACCGCGACGGCGGCTCCTCTGGATCGATCGCAAACCTCTTCGGCGTAAAAGCTATCCCGCACACCTTCACCATCGACTCCGACGGCGTCCTCCAGGATGAACACATCGGCGACGCTTCCATCGAAGGCCAACTCAAAAAACTAGTTGCCCGCGCCCAGGAGCTGCAGTCACCTCAGCAGCCGTTACGGTAAGGGATATTCTCTTGCCATTGTTTCGCGGCTTGAGGGGCTCGCCGCTCCAACCGGGTGCGACGTAATCGTGATCGGCGATACTACAAAAGTATTAGAGCAATTTTTCCGCGGTAGTGTACGCTTCCATCCGCATGGGGCTGCGGAGACTCCCTCATGCATTTCCGTCCGCGAATAAACCTTGAATCTGATCCGACAAGCTCACACTCGGAGGCAACACGAATGAAATTCAACGCAATCTGTGCCAAAGCATCCATCCCGTGCGTTCTGTTGATGGCCGCGGTTTACATGGCCGCTGCTGACTCGCCTGCCGTCACCGTAAAAGGTTATGTCCTCGATTCCGCTTGCGCCTTTACGAAGGACCTCAGCAAGCCCATCAGCAAACAATGTGCGACCTCCTGCGCAAACGCAGGCTCGCAACTCGTCATCCTCGCCGATGACGGCACCATCTACTGGCCCATCGCCGCCACTACTCCATCCAGCGGACAAAACCCCAAGCTTCTTCCATTTGCCGCTGACAAAGTCATCGTGACCGGCAAGGTTTACCAACGAGGTGGCTCCAAGGCCATTGTAATCGACAAAATTGAAGCCCAGCCGCCGCAAAAATAACTTGCGCACAAAGCATCCGAGGCCGCGACAGCAACGATGTATCTGCGTCCGAAAAAAAGCACTGCCCTCAAGAGAGAATTAAGTTTTGGCTCCGCGGCAGCAGTTGGATTTTACGTAGACGGCGGCGTGGGATCGCCGCACCCGACGAACTCCATCAGCACGCGATTTCCTTTGTATTCGAGTTCGTCGTGAATTCCAATTTTGCTTGTGTAGTAGCCATGCACGGTCAGTCGCTTCAGCTCGCGGAAAAACTGCACTTCCGGAAGCTCGGTCATCTGCTGGTTGTCGGACAGCACTTTGAGAACCGCGATCTTTTCTTCGGTGCTCGCTTCGATAAACAATTTTCCGTTGTAGTGCTGGCTCATCGACTCCATCAGCCGCAGCCCTTCGCGCCAAACGGTTTTCTGGTGTTCGTCCGTGCTCTCACGGACAGTCTGCTCGACATAATCGGCAACCTTTGCGGCTTTTGCTCCACCCGAGTGGTTATCAGCCGGGATGATCGTCTCGGACAACTCTTCGATCAGTGCGTGCTGCGCTGGCGTGAAAAAGCGCGCGCCAGTTTTCGCATCCGCGCCCGCCGCGTGGGGCGCACCACCAGAAGACCCCTGCGCGCTCTCCGATTCCCCCGGTATTGCATCGCTCGATGCGCCGGACAACGGCAAAATCGCCGCGCCGAGAACCGTCGCCGAAGTTTTCAACCAGTGCCGGCGATCCTGCTTCAAGTTGATGGGATCATTCTCAGACATTTGTCCTCCCGGCATTCACAGCCGAATCTTTGTCGCCATCCAGACACTTACAGTTCGTTCTTGGCCAATTGATCCGCCAGGTAGTCGCACGAGCGCCAGCACAGCGCCATGATGGTCCACGTCGGATTCTGACAACTGGCATTCACAAACGCGCTGCCGTCCACCACAAACAAATTCTTTACGTCGTGCGACTGTTGAAATTGATTCAGTACAGAAGTCTTTGCATCATTTCCCATGCGCGCCGTGCCAAGTTCGTGGATCGACCATCCTTCGGTGAGCACTCGGTCGCTCACAAAAATAATCTTCAGTCCAGCGGCCTCGAACATCTCCTGCGCTGTTTCCTTCATGTCTTCGGCCATGCGGTGTTCGTTATCGCCGAATTTGTAGTGAAAGCGCAGCGCCGGGATGCCCCACTTGTCCTTCACCACGGGATCGAGATCGACAAAGTTCTCGTACCGCGAAAGCACTTCTCCAAACGCGCCCATTGCGATATACGAACCTTGATTCTTCCGGATTTCTTCCTTGAACGAAGCGCCAAACCCGCTGCTGTCCGTGCCCGGCGGAAACATGCTGCTTCCGCTGCCGCCTTCGAATCCGTAGCCGCGGATAAATTTCGGGTGCTTCTCGGCCAGATTGCGAAAACGCGTCAGGTAAAAGCTGCCGGGGCGGCCGTCATCAAGCGTCGGCGGCTTCCCGACGAGGTCTGTAGCCTGTCCGGCGACGTGCGGTCCCATGATGTGTTCGCAAAAATTGTGCCCGACGTGCCCGCTTGAGTTGGCGAGCCCGTTCGGATACAAGCGCGATTTGGAAAGCAAAAGAAGGCGAGCCGATTCCAGAGTCGACGCCGCAACAATCACCGTTTTTCCGCGCACCGTGTAGTCCTTCATGGTCTGCGAATCCGTGAAATGCACGCCGGAAGCTTTGCCAGTTTCCGGATCGACAGTGATTTCCCGCGCCACAGAGTTCGTGCGCAGAGTCAGATTACCCGTATCCATGGCGGGGTAAATCAGCCCGGTTGGCGAATCGAACGCGGCGTGAATGTCGCAGCCGCCTTTGCGCGAGCAAGCACCGCGCCCGTAACACCGGCTGCGATATTTATTGTGCTTCAAACCGTCGGTCGTTACTCCCGCTCTGTACTGCGTCAGCACGCGCCCCATTTTCTGGATGCCCTGCTTGAGGGTCACCTCCGCGCAGTTCAATTTCGTGGGCCGCTGAAAAATGCTATCCGGCAGATGCGGGAGATTTTCTTTCACTCCGGTGATGCCCAGATACAAATCCACTTTGTCGTAGTAAGGGGCGATATCGCTGTAACTGATCGGCCAGTTCTCCCCATAACCGTCGCGGTCTTTGGCCTTGAAATCGTAATCGGAGAGCCGCAGCGCGAGCCGCCCCCAAATGTTTGTTTTGCCTCCCAGACACCGCGCGCGAACCCACGCGTAATTCGTGCCCGTATAGGGATTGTCGCGTTCGTTGACCACGATATTTTTCATGTAGTCGCTGTTGCCGATGTAACTGTAAAGATTTTTCGATTTTTCGAATCCCGGACCGTACGGTGGCCTTCGAATCGTGTATTCGTTATGATTCAGCGAATGCGAGCCGGGCGGAAGCCCTCCCCGGTTTGCATTGTCGTAGGGCCATTCCATCGAACGCAATTCCTGCTCGATGTTCAGTTTCTTCCCCGCCTCGAGCAGCAAAACCTGCAGTCCGTGAGTTGTCAGGACATGCGCCGCCATACCTCCGGCGGCGCCCGATCCAATAATCACGGCATCGTATTTCTTGCTTAGATCCACTTCTGGATCGGCCATGGGAAAACTCTCTTTCTGCGCAGCAACTCCACTGCATTCAACAATGAACTTCCGGGTTTGTCCAGTTCAACCGTTTCTGGCTCTCCTGGCAATCTCCGCCGCTGCTCTTCGCGAGACCATCGGAGTGATACAATTTTTCAGCAATGCCAGCGACTGACAGGCCTCATCCAAGTATCATCCGTACCGTCCGCCTTCGCGGCATGGATCTTCTCAACAATCCCGCCCTCAACAAAGGCACGGCCTTCACCGAGGACGAGCGCGACAGTTTTGGCCTCCATGGACTTCTTCCGCCGGTCGTCGAATCTCTCGACGACCAATGCGTGCGCGCCTATCAGGCCTTTTCTCTCAAATCGAACGACCTCGAACGCCACATCTATCTACGCCAGCTTCAAGACACCAACGAAGTCCTCTTCTATCGACTTCTGCTCGCTCATATCGACGAGATGCTGCCTATCGTCTACACACCAGTCGTGGCGCTTGGCTGCCAGGAATTCAGCCACATCTATCGGCGTCCGCGAGGCCTCTTCATTTCCTATCCGCTGCGCCATTTCGTTCCCGCGCTGTTGCGCAATCACCCAAATCCCGATGTCGACGTGATCGTCGTCACCGATGGGGAACGCATTCTCGGTATCGGCGATCAAGGCGTCGGCGGCCTCGGCATCCCCATCGGCAAGCTTTCTCTCTACACCCTCCTTGGCGGAATTCATCCCGCGCGGACCTTGCCTATCGTTCTGGACGTCGGCACCAACAACGAGGAACGGCTCCGCGACCCGGAATATCTCGGCTGGCGTCATACGCGCATCACTGGCACCGACTATGATAGTTTCATCGACGCGTTCGTGGAAGCGGTCAAGGAAGTTCTCCCTTCCACTCTCCTTCAATGGGAAGACTTCTCCGGCTTCCACGCCCGTCCCATTCTCAACCGTTACCGCGATCAAATGCTCACTTTCAATGACGACATTCAAGGCACTGCGGCCGTCGCGCTCGGCGCGATCCTCTCTGCCGTTCGCGTTGCCGGCTCGTCGCTCCGCGAACAGGAGATTGTTTTTCTAGGCGCCGGCTCTGCAAGTACGGGAGTCGCCGACTACCTCCGCGCCGCCCTCGTTTCCGAAGGTCTCTCGGAAGAAGCGGCCCGCAACCGCTTCTGGATGGTCGATCGTGATGGACTTCTCCATTCCGGGCGGGCGGACTTAACGCCCGAGCAGCGCATCTACGCACAACCGCTCGGGGGCGTTTCTTCCTGGCCGCACGCCAGCGGCGCGAACATCGGTCTCGCCGACGTCATTCGCAAAGTTCGAGCAACTGTTCTGATTGGACTCTCCACGATTGGATCTGCTTTCACCGAACCTATCGTTCGAGAAATGGCTGCCAAGGTCGCTCGCCCTATCATTTTTCCTCTTTCGAATCCCACAGAGCACTCGGAAGCTCATCCTGCGGATTTATATCGCTGGACAAACGGCCGAGCACTCGTCGCCACCGGCTCGCCTTTCCCGCCTGTCCTTTTCGAGGGCCGAACCATCCCCATATCTCAGTGCAACAACGTATACGTTTTCCCTGCCATCGGACTCTCCGTCGTCGGCTCGCGTCCTCCCTCCGGAACAGTTGGCGCTCATCGAATTACCGACGGCATGATGATTGCCGCCGCTCGCACGCTCGCCGAACACTCGCCTGCGCTTAAAGACCCGTCCGCGCCGCTTCTCCCCGCGTTGAAAGATCTGCGCACGCTCGCCGTGGAAATTGCGTTTAGCGTGGCCCAGGAGGCGGCACGTTCCGGCATCGCCCCAGTGCCCGATTCGCCCTCCGCGCTGCGTTCGCAGATCCTAGCCAGCCAATGGTCTCCCGCTTATCCCGCCTACGTAGCGGCCTCCAGATGAACGAAGAACGTTCTGCCCGATCGCGCAGTTTGCCAAGAATTTCTGCGATTATCGGTTGCCCTTTCCAGCACACCTCGTTCGCCTCCGCGCCTGCGGACTGAACTTCCACTGGTATTCTTTTTTATCGAGGAGAGAACAACAATCGTGCCATACAACCTCGCCTATTCCTGCTATGAAAGCGCTCTCTCTCGTCCAGAGAGCCTCGCGCTTTTCAATCAGTTCACCTACGCGGGATTGCGCGAGCAAGTTCAGCCCATCGCACGGTGGCTGCGCCATCATTCTCATTCGAACGGTCCGCGTGTTGGCATCCTCGCAAATCAAAAAGCGGCTGCCGAGTTAAATGGTGCCGTCCGCCGTCCATCACATCGAATCCATCCCGCTGAACGCCAATGCCAAAGTCAACCGCAAAGAGTTGGCAGAGCTCCTCGCTCAGAGAAAACTACATGCGGCTAAGTGAAGCCCAGGAGGCTCTGCGAGCGCACCCCGGTGTTCGCGATATCACCATCGTTTCTCGCGAAGTTATTCCCGGAGAGAAAAAGCTTGTCGCTTACGTTGTACCGGAGAGGAATTATTGGGAGGTGGTTCTCTCTGGCACCGAAGAAGAGCGCAAGCGTCTGCAAAAGTGGCGCAAAACATTTGACTTGATGCAGTTTGGGAAGGAGGCGGCAGCTTCCGCTGTGGCCTTTAACATCGCCGGATGGAACAGCAGCTACACCAGGGAGCCAATTCCCGCCGAAGAAATGCGCGAATGGGTCGAAGCCACGGTGACAGAAATATTGGCGCTCCGGCCTCAGCAAGTTCTGGAAATTGGCTGCGGAACTGGCTTGCTCCTGCTCCGCATCGCGCCGCATTGCCAACGTTACGTTGGCACGGATCAATCCAACGCTGCGCTGCAGCGGCTCAAAGAGCAACTTGCGCAATCGCCAGAGTCGTCGTCGGCCGCGGCGCTTCTTGAAAGATCGGCTGACAATTGTGAAGGCTTCAGCGCGAATTCATTCGATACGGTAATCCTTAACTCCGTCGTCCAATACTTCCCCAGTGTCACTTACCTGGTTCGAGTGTTGGAACAGATGGTGGAATTAACCAAGCCGGGCGGAAAGATTTTTGTCGGCGATGTTCGCAGCTTAGCTTTACTGGAGATCTATGCATCTTCGGTCGAATTGTATCAAGCCCCTCCGTCACTGAATGTGGTTGAGTTGCGAGAGCGATTCCTTCGACGCTTACGGCAGCAGGAAGAGTTATTGCTCTCTCCTTCCTTTTTTCTTGCCCTCCACCAGCGCCTCCCCAAGATTTCACGAGTGGAGGTCAAACCCAAGCGGGGACGCTTCGACAATGAACTGACTCGATTTCGTTTCAACGCGGTTCTATCTGTGGGGGCACCAGCCGAACAATCCATCGAGCCCAGTTGGCTCGACTGGTCCGGCCTTCAACTGACAATGGAATCTGTCAAAAGAGCTCTTGAACAGCCCGAGTGCGAAATTCTTGCGCTCAAGAATATCCCTAATGCCAGGTTGCAGAGCGATGTCGCTGCTTTGAAAGAGATCGGTACGTCAGACTTGACTCGGACGGTCGCCGAGGTGAAAGAATCGGTAGCGCAGACTGCCGCTCACAGCGTCCATCCGCAAGCCCTCTGCAGCATGGCTGACGATATGGGTTTTTCTCTGGATTGGAGTTGGACGAGCATGCAGCCGGATGGCCGCTTTGACGCCTTGTTCCAGCGGGCTCCTCGCGAATTGACGGCCCCTGAAACGGTGGTTGCCTGGCCCAAACCGGCGACGGTCAGTGATAATTTTGCCCATCATTCGAATACTCCCGGCCAGACGATCCTTGCAGGAAAGCTGATTCAAGAACTATTTGAATTTATCAAGCAGAACCTTCCGGCAGAGATGCCCCCCGCCGAGATTGTCCTGGTCGACGCCATCCCGCCGATGCCAGCTGGCGGAGAACCCAGATTGAATCCGAGTACATCATGAACGTACCAACGCGGTGCCAGAATCGAAAAGAGAGCCCGGTGACACCGGCCTCCGAGCCTCGTCTTGTTGTTCATCCCTTCGGGGAATGTCACGGCCCAAGCGTTTGTCGTAAACCTGCCCAAAAGTTCCGGACCATTTGGTCCGGCCCGGCAGACCACTATATTATTCGCCCAGGAGCATCTTGATCGATGAGCGCAATTCCGAGTACCAAGACGAACTACAATCTGGCCCTCCCTTTTCACGAAAACTCCGTAGTGAACCCAGAGTCTCTTGCGTTGTTTGTGGGTGGGGAACGATTTTCCTACTCAGAATTAGGCAACCTGGCTAGACGTATTTCCGGTTGGCTCCGTCGAAACGCCGGCGAGGTATCGGGAAGGGTTGGAATTCTTGCGTCTCGCACCTTAGCGGCGTATGCGGGAGTGTTGGGAACTCTGTGGTCCGGAGAAGCGTACGTGCCCATCAACCCTCGCACTCCCGAGGACCGCTTGATTCATATTCTGCAGGTGACCAACCTCGATGCGCTTGTCGTCGACCAGGCCGGACTGGACTTGCTCTCGAATCGTGTGCTCGAATGGGCCCCGCGTCGGATACTCGTCGGTGCCGGTACAAGATCGTCGCATCGTACTCTTGAATTCCCTGGGACCAGCTTTGAGAGCATCGCGGAGTTGCCACACGAAGGCCCCGATCAACCGGTATACGTGCCCGACGACGCTCTGGCGTACATCATCTTTACCTCCGGTACCACGGGCACGCCCAAGGGCGTGATGATTGAAGCTGAAAGCGTCGCTCGATATCGCGGCGTAGTACAGGATCGGTGTGGCTTTCGACCCACTGATCGAGTCTCTCAAGTAGCTGAACTGACGTTCGATAACTCCGTGCTGGACTTGTTTGTAACTTGGGCAGCCGGGGCTGGTCTTTTCGTAGTGCCGGCCTTGCAACTCGTGGCTCCTGCAAAGTTCATCCGCGATCACGAACTGAATATCTGGTTTTCAGTGCCCTCGACCGCATGCATCATGGAGCGCATGAAAATGTTGAAGCCGAACTCGTTTCCCTCGTTACGATGTTCCATCTTTGCCGGTGAGGCTCTGCCAATTACTACCGCCCAAGCGTGGCAAGTCGCCGCGCCGAATAGCGTCGTGGAGAATTTTTACGGACCAACCGAGGTTACGGTCGACTGCATCGCGCAGCGCCTCGAAGATCCTCCGAACGTCACCAGAAACCGCGGATCGCTGGCCATTGGCAAGCCGTTCCCAGGCATTCAAGCCGGCATTTTGGACGCAAATCTCAATTTCTTACCGCCCGGCGAGGAAGGGGAACTGATCGTCTCTGGCCGCCAGCTGGCGCGCGGATACTTCCAGGATCCAGAACTTACGGCGGCCCGCTTCCCCACTCTCGAGGGACGCCGATGGTATCGCACGGGAGACTTGGCATATCAGGACTCTTCTGGAGCGTTTCACCACCTGGGTCGAATTGACAATCAGGTCAAAATACTCGGGAACCGCGTCGAACTCGAAGAAGTCGAGGCGCATCTGCGCGAGATTGTGGGTACAGACTTGGTGGCAGCCGTGGCTTGGCCAGTCACGGACGGCCGCGCTACAGGCCTCGTTGCTTTTCACTGCGCGCCCGCGGTTACCCGCGAAGAGGTGCGCGATGGAATGAAAAAGCGCGTGCCTGATTACATGGTCCCGCAGCGCGTACATCAACTGGATACGCTGCCCCTCGGCGCGACCGGGAAGATTGACCGAAAGGCGCTGACACGTATGCTCGATGAATCTTTGCTTTAGACAGACGCGAATCCTGTTCCTTGACCGGTCGCAAGCGGTCGCGATTGTCCCCCCGCTGCGAATAGGGGCATAATCTCTAACGCAATGATGCGGCAGCTCACTCTTCCTGATGGTTTAGCAATATTTTCATTGAATGCCGATGAAACACGTTTTGTCCACCGTGAGGTTTTCGGAGCGAGATGCTACTTGCAGCACGGCATCAAGTTGCGCGATGGAGATTGCGTGTTCGACGTTGGCGCCAACATCGGGTTATCGGCGCTGTTTTTTCATCGAGAATGCCCTCACATACGCATCTTCGCGTTCGAGCCGAGTCCCACAACATTCGCGTGCCTGAAGGCCAACATCGAACTTCACGGAGTGGATGCTCGCCTCTTTGAGTGTGGATTGGCGCGAGAGTCCGGCACCGCTGAGTTTTCCTTTTACCCCGCCAACAGTGTGATGTCCGGGTTCCATGCCGATCTGAGTGCGGACCGTGAAACTTCGAAGACTTATATGGTAAACACTGGCTTGAGTCCGCAAAATGCCGATCGAATGCTCGGCTATCTGTTCAAGAAGGTTACGTTTCCTTGCCGTTTACGGACGCTTTCGGAGATTGTGGACGAAGAACACATCACCCAGATAGATCTATTGAAAGTGGACGTCGAGAAAAGTGAAAGAGACGTATTGGCCGGAATTCGGCACGAGCATTGGAACTTGATACGCCAAATTGCTATCGAAGTTCACGATGAGGGGGGCGGACTGGAGGAAGTTAAACAACTCTTGGGGAAGCAAGGCTTCCAAGTTGCCGTTGAGCAGGATCCACTTCTGAAAGGAACCGCGCTCTTCAATTTGTTCGCGACTCGGCGGCAATGAGCGTTCCGGTCCATGGCCTTTTGTGAAACCCTTGGTCTCCAGGTCGATGAGAGCCTGCCAAGGAATCCCTTGATCTGCGTTCTGATTGCGTCCGAGTCTTAGTTTCTCGGCAGCTTGCGTGGCACCTGCACTTCTTGGCTTCATCTTTGCCACGCAGATTGTCGTGAAAGGCGTTGTCGGATTCCACAAACGTCCGCTGTTCTTGGCCGAGAGGGCCGTTTCCCGATGGTAAGGTGAAAGTATCGTCGTTACAGTCGCGAACAGTCGCGCCTGCTCGGCGGAATTCCGAAGTCAGTTCTCCACCGCCAAATGAGAATGGCGGAATGCCGGTCGAGGGAACGCGTTGAGCACACAAGTCGCAATTTCCGATGCCTTCCCGAGTCGCACCGCGAATTGGCTGGCGAATTTCCGCATCATCCCGCGCATAGAGACTTATCCTTTCGTGTTGAACTTCGCACAGAAATTTGCCGGCAAGCTATTGATTCTTGCTCTATTCGCGGGCGGTCTCAGCTTTGCGACGCCACAGTGGATTCCGCTCAGTCTTTGCCTTGCTATGATCACCTTCGTCCCGGTTCGCCGCAGGATTCTGGTTACCGTTGCAACTCTGATCTTCACGTTCGTAGTTCCATGGAACACGTTTTTGCATCCCTTTTATACGAGTTCGCTCATCATTTTTGTGATCATGCTCGGGGCGGTCTGTTTCTGGCTGGTCGTGCAGTTCCGCAACTCTGTACTCGGTCGCCATGCAGTCTTTTTTCTTCTCACGGGCTACTCGCTGTTTATAATCTTCGCCGCCTATTTTCCAAACAATACTCCCGTCTACTTGGCCGTTTGGGATCTCGCTTACATATTCGGCATTTACGTCTGGTTCTTCGCGTATTCCCTCCAGGACATTCGCGCCACCGACCGCGATGGTCTTGGTTTGCAGCTCGGTACGTACCGTCCCTTCTGGGGATCGACGCACACTCCTTTTGCTAAAGGTGCAAGTTACCTGCGCCGCATTGAGGCGCGGGACGGTGAGCAATTGGCTGTCACGCAGCTTAAAGGCTTCAAACTCCTGGCATGGTCGCTTCTGATTTCTGTGTTCTCGAAATATTTCCAGCTATTCGTCCATGGCTATCTGGCGATACCGACGTTTCCCGCGGCTTTCGTTCATAGCGTCCAGCATAAACCGGACGCCTGGTACATGTGCTGGGCGAGCCTCGTTACAGCCTTTTTTGAAGAGGTATTTTATATTTCGATTTGGGGTCACCGCTTCATCGCGTGCTGCCGCATGGCCGGCTTCAATGCTCTTCGCAATACCCATCGGCCCTTATCTGCGCGAACCGTCGCAGAATTCTGGAACAGTTTCTACTTCTATTTCAAGGAATTACTTGCGGATTTCTTTTTCTACCCGGTCTTTCTGAATTATTTCAAAAAGAACAAAAGACTTCGTATCGCCGTAGCCACCTTTGCAGCCGCTGGTTTTGGAAACGCATTCTATCATTTCATCCGCGATCTGCACTTCATCTCCGAGCTCGGATTGTGGCGTGCGTTCACCGCTTATCACGTTTACCTTTTTTATTGCACTGTCCTCGCTGGGGGCATCGCCATCTCGCAGTTGCGCAAGCGGCGCCCACCGCCTGCGGGATTTTTCCGGGGACATGTCGTCCCCGTGTTCGGTGTCGTTCTCTTTTATTGCTTGCTTCACGTCTTTGACTACACGGAACGGACTTACCCGATCCGGGAACACTTCCGATTTGTCGCCCACTTGATTAATCTCGGGTACTGAGGAAAATATATGGACCAGCGCGAAGAGATTCGCAAGTATCTGCAGGAATTGCTGGCACTTAAGGGCGACCGGCAGCCATTCGTGGACGACACGTCGCTGCTCCTCGGCGGCCGTCTTGCCTCCGTGGACGCTGTGGACATCGTGGTTTTCCTCGAAGAAAAATTCGGCGTGGATTTTACCGAACTCGGCTTCGACCCAACGCTGATCGACAGCGTCGACGCCATCGATTCGCTCATCCAAACCGTAAAAAAATAATCCCCCCCTCGTGTTCTCGTCTGGCCACCGCCGTGGCCCGCCCCGTGGGCAGTCTCAAGTGCGGAATCAGTGGCGCGTCCAGGCGAATATCACAGTTTCGTTTGCAGGCGTTCCCGTGCTCAAATTGCCCGAAACGCAAAGGGCATGCTACAGAGGTCTTGCTGACATACAATCGGGCGACCAGGGAAGACTCTCTGGCGGGAGCCGGCCTTATGAGACTCGGAATCCGGAAAACGTTCAAGATTCTTGCGCCGGGGAATTCTCTGCGCAAGAGAGTGGCGTATAGCTTGGCGATTGCACGATTTATTCTCGTGCCGGTGATTTTTCTCGCGGTCTATTATCTGTTCGAGATGGGATGGATAGTGGACCGCATCGTGAACGTGGACGCCCCGGCCGCGACGCTGGCGCAGCGGGCTTCGATTGAGGTTCTGGAGGCGCGGCGCGCTGAGCGTAATTATTTGTTGCTGCATGATCCGACTTATCTCACTGCAAACCGCGAGTCGCTCGGGAGAACCAGGCAGATTGTGAGCCAGATCCAGGACCTCGAGCCGCAAGACATGGGAGAAACACAAATGGCGCTGGAAGCGCTCGCCGTTTACGAACAAAGAGTTGGTGCGACGGCTACGGCAATCGCGCAGCCGGGGCAGGGAGATGCGGACCGCATCCAGGCCGTGGTGCGAGCTTATGAAAACGATCTGAACGATTTGCTGCGAGGGGCAAGGCTTAAGAAGCGCGCGCAACTGATTGAGGAGCTGCGAAACCGGGTCGGGTCCTTTGATACGCAGATTTCGGAGACTGTTCAGGCAGGCAACCCTGCGTTGGCCCCGGTCACGGCGGATTTGCAGACCTCCAGCCAGGAAGTGCTGCGATTGCTAGGTGAGCTTGAGACGGAAAATTGGAAGCGCGTGGAAAGCGATCATCGGGAGGCGCGGCGCTTGATGCAGTCGGCGGAGTGGGCGTTGAGCATCGTGTCCGCGATTACGCTTTTGTTTAGCGTGTGGGTGAGCTTTATTTTGCCGCGGCAAGTGGTGAAGCCGCTGATCAGTTTGCGCGAGGCGGTGGATCACGTGGCGCAAGGAAACGGCGCGGTGGATTTTGAGATTGCCGGGCGCGGAGAAGTGGCCGAATTGGCGCGCAGCGTCCAGAACTTGATTGCGCGGTTGCAGCGGAATGCTTAAGCGGGTTTTTGTGATGGCAACTTTTTTAACTTGAATTGTTATTTGGCCGATATCGATAGCCGCTTGACCAGCTCGTAGAGGAAGGCTTGGCCTTCGTAGAAGGATTGCACGCCGAGGCGTTCGTCGCGGCCGTGGAAGCGAATGTCGTCGCGGTCCATGAAGAATCCCTGAACGCCATAACAGGGAATGCCTTGCGCGCGGAGATAACGGCCGTCCGTCGCGCCCATGACCATGATGGGAACGGTCGGAACGCCAGGCCACATGCTACTAGTGATGTCGCTGACGGCCTTGAGCAAATCGGGCCGCATCGGGGAAGCCGCTGCCTTACTGAAGTCGCTCAACTGTTTGACGCTGACCTGATCATCCGCCACAACTTTTTGTAATGCGCCGAGAACGTATTCAGGCGAATCCTCCGGCAGGACGCGGCAATTCACCGTAGCGGCGGCGAGTTGGGGTAGTGCATTGATCGCGTGGCCGCCTTCGAGCATCGTGGCGACGCAAGTCGTGCGCAGAGTGGAGTTCCAGGCAGGGGACGCCGCCGCGACTCGCTCCATGGATTCCTGCGAACCGGAAGCGACCTTTGCGAGATCGTCCTTGATGGCGCTGGTTTCGATTTTTGACATTTGCTGGAAGTAAGCCGCGGTTACTTCGTTGGTCTTCAGCGGAAATCCGAATTCGCCGAGATGTTGCAATGCTCCGGCGAGATGATAGATCGCGTTGTCGCGCACTGGCATCGAGCTGTGGCCGCCCTTGTTGCGCACCTCGAAGCGGAAATTCAAAACGTATTTCTCGCTCACCTGCAAATCGTTCGAGATTTTCTTGCCTTTGGATTCCTCTCCCCAGCCGCCTTCGTTCAGCGCGAGTTCCGCTTCGATCAGATCGCGGTGGTTTTTCAGAAGCCAATCGACCCCATTGTACGGTCCGCCGCCCTCTTCGTCGGCGGTGAGGGCCACGATGATGTCACGGTCGGGCTTGAAGCCTTCTTTTTTGTACTGGATGAGGTTGGCGATCCACACGGCCGCCTGAGCTTTGTCGTCACCAGTGCCCCGGCCGTAAAAGAAGCCGTCCTTCTCAAGGAATTGAAACGGATCGGTGCTCCAATCCTCACGTTTGGCTTCCACGACATCGATGTGCGCGAGGAGGAGGAGCGGCTTGCGGGCGCCTGTGCCGTGATAACGCACGACGAGATTGCCTTTCTTCGGAATTGCTCCGCCAAGGAAAATGTCGGAGTCAGCGAATCCCGCGGCTTTGAGCCGCGCGGCAGCCGCTTCGGCAACCGGAGTTGTAGAACCAGTTGTGAAGCCGGATTGAATTTCGATAAATTGTTTGTAGATATCGTGGGCGAGCTGTTTTTCGGAGTCGGGGCGCGTAGTTTGCGCGCTTGCCGCAACGGCGCACACAAGTACCACAGGCAAAATTCTAAAAGCGAGCCAGATTTCCGCGTTTTGCATGGTGGGATTTTTGCACGCTCAGGCCATTCACGCAACTTTTCGGCGCTTGCCGCTGCGCGAAAATCGGAAGCGAGTGTTAGCGCTTCACCAGCGCCGGACCATTAAGCCCACTTATAACCTTGTTTCGCAAGCGGCAAAGAACGGATGCGTTTTCCGGTTACGGCGAAGATCGCGTTGCATACCGCGGGGAGAATCGGCGGAAGCGCCGGCTCGCCAAGACCAGTAGGCGGATTATCCGTCTTCAGGAAATGAACTTCGATTTCCGGAGGCACCTGATTCATGCGCAGTGGCGGATACTCATGGAAATTATTTTGCATGGCCCGGCCGCGCTCGATGGTGATTTCGTATCCCATCAGGTGGCTGAGTCCTTCGATCACTGAACCCTGAACTTCGTTGAGCGCACTCGTAGGATTGATGATCTGGCTGCCGACGTCGCCGGCAACCCACACTTTATTTACCTTAAGCCCGTTGTCCGAATTGACGCGAACTTCGGCAACCTCCGCGAAATAGCCGCGATGGCTGAAATGGAACGCAACACCCATGCCAGTGTCTCTCGGCAGCCTGCGCGACCCCCAACTGGACTTTTCCGCGACAAGTTCGAGCACTCCGCGCATGCGCTGAGCGTTAAAGAGAAAAGCAGGCGGAGTCGGCTGGCCGCCAGCAGGCGCCGGCGCGCCATCGAGCGCAGGAGCGTTGAGCAGAGCCAGCCGGAACTTCACTGGATCGACGCCCGCTGCGTGCGCGAGCTCATCAATAAAGGATTGCATCACGAACGCGATGCCGTTACTGCCAGGAGCGCGCATCGCACCGGTCGGCACCCCCAGCGCCATCACGGAAGTATGCGTTGCGAAATTCGAGATAAAACGAGCAGGGAATTCGTCCGGAGAAATCTGCGCGCTAGGCGCGAAGCGCTCGCCTTCCCCAAAACTCACGAAATGATTGCGCCAGGCGACGAGCTTGCCGGAGGCGTCCACGCCACCCTTCAAAAAATGAAACCCCGCGGGACGATAAAAATCGTGATGCATGTCGTCTTCGCGCGACCACAGAAGCTTTACGGGAGTGCCGCCAAGTTGCCGCGCGATCCACGCCCCTTCAATCATGTAGTCGTTCGTCAGACGCCGCCCGAAACCCCCGCCCATGCGCGGCAAGTGAATGGTCACGTCGCTTTCCGCGATACCGAGCGTCTTCGCGACCTGCGTCAACCCGCGCTGCGGCGTCTGGCTCGGAACCCACATTTCCAGTTTGCCGTCCTGAAAGCGCGCCGTGCAGTTCTGCGGCTCAAGCGGTGCGTGAGCTAGAAAGGGGTAAAAGTATGCGCCTTCCACAGCCTTCGAAGCGGATTGCAGAGTAGCCTCCGCGTCGCCATCAGTCCGCAACGAGCGCGCGGGCTTTTGTTTCGAAAGTTCAACGGCGTTACGGGCAAATCCCTCGCTGCTTTGTGCCGCCGTAGGGCCTTCGTCCCATTTCACTTCCAACTTTTCGCGCGCCGTCTTCGCGGTCCACCAGTTATCCGCAACAATGGCGACTCCGCACAGCAGCCCCGTCAAATCCGATCCGCCTTCTACGATAAAAGCATGGCGCACTCCGGGAATGGCCTTGATCACATCCAGATTCGCGCTCACAACTCTGCCTGCGAACACCGGACACTTCGCGAACATTCCCCACAGCATTCCCGGAAGCCTGAAATCGATACCGTAAAGCGGTTTTCCGCGAACGATGGCCTCGTTGTCCACGCTCGGAATGGACTTGCCAATAATTTTGAAATCTTTCGGATCCTTTAACTTCACGCTGGCGAGATCCGGCGCGGGCAATTCCGCCGCCTTAGCAGCGAGTTCTCCATAACCAAACGAGCGGCCCGTCGCCGCATGTTGCACGCGGCCGGACGCCGTCGCGCATTCCGATTCCGGCACGGACCAAGTCTGCGCCGCTGCTGCGACGAGCAGTTGCCGGCCGGCCGCACCCACCTGCCGCATCGGCAGCCAGTTGGTCGGCGTTGCGGTGCTGCCACCGGCAACCTGCGAGCCATACTTTGCAAAGTTTACGTCACCTTGCTCGATCCGCACATTCTTCCAATCCACGTCGATCTCTTCCGCGATCAGCATGGGCAGCATGGTCCGGATGCCCTGCCCAATTTCCGGATTCTTGGCGGTGATGGTCACGATGCCATCGGCCGAAATGCGAATGAAAGCGTTGGGAGTGAGCACCGCAGGCGGTGGCCCCTGAGGCGCCTGCGCGAGCGCCTTCTCAGCTGGCTCGATGTATGCCGCGAGCAGCAGCCCGCCGCCGGCCACTGCGCTCACACGCAGAAACGAGCGGCGTCCGATAGTTCTGATAGTCCTGGGGTTTCTGAGCTCAACGGATTCCAATGTGTTCATACCGCCTCCTCACCTTAGACCCTTAGACCGACGTTCTGCCCTGCGGGTTACACCCTGCGCGGAGCAAGGCTGGGCACCTTGCGGCAACAGCGGAATTATAGCGCGAGTCAAACACTGTGGCAGAGCAATCACGAGAGTCAGCCCGAATCCCGGAATCAGGATGCGAGGAGCGGGCCTGAACAAAAACTTTGCAAGCTCGAGAGACAATTTCGTTCTAACGACGTCACCGCAAGCAACCCGGTGTCCAGAATGCTAACTCTAATGAGGTAACAAACAAGGGTAAGAACACTGTTCCCCGAGAACAGCGCCTATTACTCTTAAAGACGGTCCTCCATTCCCCGGGTTGAAATAAGCAAGTGCCGAGGCAATTCCTGGAAGCTAGAGGTGTCGAAAATGACCAGCTCAAATGCATTCGTTTCTCTCCCGCACGAAAATCGCAAGCCCTGGCGTTCCTTTATTTGCTTGATCACCGCGCTTTTGCTTTGCGCGAGCCGTTCTTCCGCGCAGACAGCGACACACGCGCCCGGATGGGTGGTGATCACCATCGGTGACTATCGAACTCTCCACGCGAAAGCCTACCCGCCCGACCGCGAACCGGAAGCTCCGCCCGTGGATGCGACGCTGACACGCGTCGACTACGACTTGCGCATCGACGGCGACCTCGCCGCTGGCCGCGCGAGCCTCACGGTCGATGTCTTAAAAGATGGCTGGGTCCGCGTCCCCATTCCCGCAGGATTGCTGGTGCGCGAAGCAAAGCTCGACGGCAAGCTGGTCTCTCTCGTGCCCGGCGTCGCGGGAAAAGGTTCGAGCCAGCTTTCCGCGTTGCTTTCACGGCCGGGACGCGCAGTGCTGCAACTTGATATCGCTCTGCCCGTTGTATCGACGGCCGGCGAAGAAAGCATCTCTTTGCCTTCCACCGCATCGGGAGTCACGCGCGCTTCGGTTCGCCTTCCCAGGCAAGGCGTGGACATCAAACTTACCGGCGGCCTCCTGGCAGAAAAATCCGAGCCTGGCGCCGAAAGCAAATGGCTCGCCTACGCGCGCGGAAATGAGCCGCTCACCTTCCGTTGGAAAAGAAAAACCGAGGATCACCGCACCAGCCAGCCGTTGCGCTTGCGAGGCTCGCTCACGGAGTTGACCGGCCTTGGCGAAGACACGACGACCATCGTCGCTGAGGTCAACGTCGAAGTAACCCAAGGCGCCGCGCGCGAAGTTCGCATTTCTCTCCCCGACAAAGTCACTATCAACCAAGTCGCGGGCGCGACGGTGGCCGACTGGGAAATGAAAGATGGGCAACTCGCGGTGACGTTTCTAGAACCCGTCGAGCAAAACGCCAAATTTATTGTCAGCGGAGAAACGCGAAGCCCCCGCGATGGTCAGATTGAAATTCCGCTCCTGCGTCTTCTCAATACCGAACGCGACACGGGCGGCGTAGCCGTCGAAGTTCTCGGCGCCGGAGAAATCAATAAGTTCAAAACCGAAGGACTCGAAAACGCCGACGCCACGGACTTGGGCGAAATCGTCTCCAGCCGTCAATCCACTTCGCTCTCGGCGTTTCGCTTCCGCTCCGGCGACGCGAAGACCACAAGATCGCTCACCGTGAACGTGGCGCGGTACACCTCCCAAGCCGTCTTGATGGCCAATGTTGCCGAAGCGCGTTACAACGTCTTGATCACCAACGAAGGCAAGCTGCTGGTGCAAGCGCGCTACGCCGTGCGAAACAATCAGCGCAACTTCCTGAAAATCACTTTGCCGCAAGGCGCAACGCTCTGGAGCGCGGAGTTGGCGGGAAAGCCCGTCCGTCCCGGCCAATCGCCCGACGGCAGCGTGCTGCTGCCCTTGCAGAAATCTCACGCAGGCGAGGAATCGCCGGAGTTCGCCGTCGAGATCGTTTATATCGCTCGCGGTACAACCTGGAATGACAAGGGGCAATTCAAACTGGCGTTGCCTGCGCTGGACTTGCCTGTATCACGAACAGGCTTGCTGGTTTACCACCCGCCGCTTTTTAAAGTGTCACCTGAGCCGGGATCGTTTCGCACCGAAGCCTACACGGAGCCCACCTCTGCGGCCCTGAATCCTCCACCGCCCCCCGCTCCGCCGCCAATGCCTGCGCCCGCCATGATGAAGGCTCCCGGGGTTGCCCCTGCGACATCGATCACTGGACTCCCCGTCGAGGGCAGAGCCGTGACGGAAACAAATCAGGTTGCCACACAGTCGCTGGTGGACAATTTTCGCGCAACCTTGCAAGGTGGAAAGGCCGCGGGGATTCTTCCCATCAAAGTTTCCTTCGCGGGCCTCGGACCCTCTCTCTATCTCGTTTCCGAACTCACGGGCGAAAACCGGTCTCCAAGCACCGATCTGAATTATCAACGCGAGAAAAAGGCAGGTGGGCGATGAAAAAAATCCTACTGGCAGCTGCATTTCTAATGAGCGTCCCCGCATTTGCACAAGACGTATTTGCACAAGATAAAATCGCTCCTCCCGTTCCTCCGGCAGGGAACGTGACGCTTCCTCTCGACGAGTACAACCGCCTGCTCGAGCTGGCCAACAAATCGCCGAGAAGAGTCGAGTCCGCCCCGCTTCCTTACACCATCAAACGCGGCGACTTGAAGCTCCGCGTCGCCAATGAAACGGTGATGGGAACCATTCAGTTGCAGGGCGAAACATTCAACAAGGGCGAAACGAAAGTCGCGCTCACTTCGGGAATGACGATTCTGGACGCCCGCCAGGAAGGCAAAGGTCTGCCTCTCGAACAAGAAGGCGGCACCCAAACGGCGATCCTCGCTGGTCCCGCCGAGTTTTCCGTCATCCTCGATGCCGGTTTGCCTTTGAACATCGAAACGGGCCGCGCATCGTTCAACTTGCCGGTTCCTTCTGCTGGCAGCGTGCGCCTGACGCTCGAAGTTCCCGGCGATCACACCAACGTGAAGCTAAGTCCGGGCTTGATCACCAATCGTGCGTCCGCAAACGGCAACACCACGATCGAAGCGACACTCGTGCCGGGTCAACCTGCAAGCATCTGGTGGGCGACGCGAGAAGTAGTTGCGCCGGTCGTCCCGCGTGAAGTGCGTTTTCTTTCCAACGTAAAAACCCTCGTTTCCGTTAGCGAAGCGGACATTCGCCTCGCGGTTCTTGCCGATATAAACGTGATCCAGGGAGAGCCCGCGCAATTCGAAGTGCAAGTTCCGGCCGGGTATGAAGTGACGGGAACATCAGGCGCTTCGGTCGATTCAAGTGATGTGCAGTCGGGCGTCTTGATTTTAAAGGTCAACGGACCGGCTCAGCGCACCCACCAATTCCTGATCTCCATGGAGAAAACGATCGGCGTGACGAAAGCCGATGTGCCCTTCCTCAGCGTGAAAAACTCGCAACGAGAGACGGGCGAAGTCCTCGTCGAAGGCGTCGGCACCATGGAACTGACCGCGACAGAAGGCGGAAGCCTGAAGCGCATGGATATCAAGGAAACCAATCCTTATCTGCGCTCCCTAGCGCGCTCCTCCTTGCAAGCGGCGTTTCGTTACCACCGCCAGCCGGCGGAGAATCCAATTCTGGCGCTCGAATGGACGCGTTTTCCGGACAGCAGCGTGCTTGCGGCGATTGCCGAACGCGCTGTCGTAACGACGCTCGTAACCACGGAAGGAAGATCGCTGACCGAAGTGAAGTTGACCATAAAAAATCAGGTTCAGCCGTTTCTGAAAGTGGAATTGCCCTCTGACACGAGCATCGTGTCCGCGGATGTCGCGGGCGAAAAGGTCAAGCCCGTCGAAGGCGCCGACGGCCAGCGCGTGCCTCTCCTCCGCCCCGGCTTCCGCCCTGTCGACTCTTACGAAGTCTCCTTCGTCTTCATGCACTCCGGCGCTCCTTTTGCAAAAAAGGGCGGCTCGGAAATTTCCCTGCCGAAAATGGATATTCCCATCACCGTGTTGCAATGGGAGGTCTTTCTCCCGGAGCAGTACAAAGTGAAAGATTTTGGCGGCGATGCTCTGGCAGCCAACCTCTTGCCGGCATCGCTCCAGGGCGTCACGGGTGCCGCCAGCGTGGGGTTTTACGATGCAGGTGCGGCTGGTGGGATGGCCGACCGAATTGCGCCGTTGCAACTTCTCCCAGGACAGCTCGGCGGTTACATCATCGACCCAAGCGGCGCAATCATTGCCGGCGCGCAAGTGAACGTCACGCAGTTGGATACCGGTGTCGTGCGGAGCACCGTGACAGATTCTTCCGGCCGCTGGATCGTGGGAAATATGCCGTCCGGCAGCGTGAGAGTCACTGCCAGCATGCGGGGCTTCAGCAGCACGGTGCGCGACGCCAATTACAACGCGAATTATCCAACGTCCGTGAGTTTTGCATTGCGGATCGGAAGCGTATCGGAATCGATTGAGGTGCTTGCTAAAGATCAAGAAAAGGAATCGCGGCAAATCGAGCGTGACTTGAAGAAGAACGAGGCCCAGGTTTCCAACTCCGCCTCCTCGAACGTGCTAAACCTGCAGCGGCGCGTGGCGGGCGTTCTTCCTGTCCAGGTCGACGTGCCACGCGCGGGCAGTTCGTACAGCTTTGTGCGCCCGCTCGTTCTGGACGAAGAGACGAAAATCACGTTTACCTACAAGACCAAATAGACTTCTTCGTTGACAGTTTCAGTCGATTCGAACGGCCAGGGGAATCTTCGCCCCTGGCCGTTGCCTCTACTTCCCATTAACAATCTGCAACCAAGCCCACCGCAAAGTTTCGCTTTGCGCGCGGGAACTAAGTGTCGCGTTGAGCGGAATTTAGAAGGAGTAGTGCGCCCCAGACGCGCAAGAAGAGTAAAGGAAACGCTAATGGCCGCAGAAGTCGTCTAAGTCTTCAGAAGCGAAAGCAAACACAAGACTCTTCACCAAAGCCCGTCGTAGATTTACCCGAGACAAAGTAAGAGGAAGGCTGAAATGAGGGCAATCGCAAAGGTTTTGTCGGGTTCGCTATTTTGTTTGTTAGCCGCTGCAATCGTAACGCAGGCGGAAGCTCGGGCTCTTCAGGATCCTCCGCCGGCCCAGAATCCCGGTTCCGCGCAGGGCGCAGGCACAGGGCAAGCGCCTGGGCGCGGCGGGGAAAGGCGTCCTGGGCTGTTCGGAAAATTGACGGCTGTGCATGACCAGTCCATCGAGATTACGCAGCAGAGCGGAGACGCAGTGACCGTCAAGATCGGCAGTAGTACGCAGTTCCGAAAAGAGGGAGCGGCAGCGAGACTCAGCGATTTTAAGATTGGCGACATGGTGTTCGTGCGTGGCGCGGAAAATCCAGACCACACTTGGACCGCGGAAATGATTGGCACCCGGCCCAGCGGCGGATTTGGCGGCGGCCAGGGCGGGGGCGGTCGACAAGGCGGACGCGGCGCGTCGGGCGGTGGCCCAGGCGGCGGAATGCCGGGGCGGGCAGGCGTGCTTGGACAGGATTACGTTTTCGGCGAAGTGAAGTCGATAGATGCGCCCAAGCTGACGATTCTCCGCACGGACAATGTGACGCAAACCGTCGAGCTGAATGAAGAGACTTCCCTACGCAAAGGCCGCGACAGCATCACCATGGCGGACATTCAGGTCGGCGATCACGTGTTTGTGCGGGGCGGAATGGCGAACAATGTGTTTCAACCAAAATCCGTGAATGTGATTGGCCCGGAACAGTGGAAGGTTATGCAGGAAATGGGAATGGCCGGTGGTCCGCCCGCGAATCCGCAGAAAGATAATAACCAGCCGCAGAAACCGCCGGAGCCGCCACATTGAGATCGTTTGTTTGGACCGTTATTTTCCTTGCGCTGGGGGCCGTCGTAGTTCCGCGTTTGTGCGCGCAGGAAAATCCGCCGGCGCCGCCAGCGCCCGCCTATCAGATTGCTGGAAGCGTTCATAGCGGGAAGACGCCGTTGCCGGGCGTTGCTCTCACTGCTTCCAACACTTTAACTGGGAAGAAGTACACAGTCGCGACCATCTCCGATGGAACTTTTGTTCTTGCTGGGCTGGCGCGCGGACGTTACGTGCTGCGCGCCGAGTTCATGGGATTTGCGACGCTCACGCAAGAAGTCGTGCTCAATCCCGAGAATCCATCCGGAAAAGCAGATTTGGAATTGATTCTCGCGTCGCGTCAGCAAGAGCAGACGAATCAGCGCAGCGCCGCCGCTGCCGCGATAGCCGGTCGTGGTTTCCAGAGCCTGACCTTGGATTCTGGCGACGCAGCGCTCGCGGCCGGTAGTCTTGCGGTGGGAGCCGGACAAGGTGCGGGCGCTGGCGATCTTTCAGGCCTCCCTCTCAACGGAGCTGGAGCGGACGCGCCAACGGAATCCGTGAGCATCAGCGGCGTGCAAGGACGCACGCAGGATTTTGGAGCAGGCAGCGAAGGCGATCTCCAGGACCGCATTCAAGAATTTCGCGAACGCGCGCAACAGCTTGGATTCGGTGGCCCGGGCGGGCCCGGAGGCGGGGGAGGTGGCGGATTTGGCGGACCGGGAGGCGGCGGGGCAATCGCTTTTGGGCGGTTGGGGCGCGGCTTCAATGTGAATCAGCCGCACGGCAATGTGTATTTCTATGACGACACTTCTGTGCTGGATGCAAGGCCGTACGCGCTGAATGGCGCGGCGCTGCCGAAGGCGGACTACAACCAGCTGCATTTTGGAGCGTATGTCGGCGGACCGCTGAACATTCCGAAAATTTTCAATGGCGGCAATAAGACGTTCTTTTTCGGAGGGTGGAGCGGAACGCGCGGAAGTTCACCGTCCGACGTTTTCTCCACGGTGCCCACGATGGCCGAACGCGGAGGCAATTTCTCCGCGCTGGCGACGCCGATCTTCAATCCGGCAACCGGCCAGCAGTTCCAATTCAACGGACAGCTGAATGTAATGGATCCAACTCTGATCACACCGCAAGCCCAAGCACTCTTGAGCTATATTCCCCTGCCAAATTTGCCGGGAACGACGCAGAACTTTCATGAAGTGACTTCTGCTGAGAGCAATTCGGACTCCGTGAGTTTGCGGCTGATCCACAACTTTGGCGCGGTGCCGGCGCAGGGAAATCGCACGCCGGGCGGAGGAGGTCGTGGCGGCGGAGGGGGTGGCGGAGGGCGAAGGTCGCAGAACAACCTTAATATGGGGTTGAGCTGGTCCAAGACGACCAGCAACATCGTCGGAGCGTTTCCTTCGCTGAACGGCGGAACCGGCACGCAAGGTTTGAACGCGAGTGCCGGGTGGGTCTACGGCAAGGGACGCGCCACGAACAACCTGCGCTTCAATTACAACCACAACCATGTTTCGACAACGAATCTGTTTTCGACAGTGACTGATGTTGCCGCGTTGGCCCAAATTGGCGGTGTATCCACAAATCCGTTTGATTGGGGCATTCCGGGAATCAACTTCACTTCTTTCTCCGGATTGAGCGATCCGACGCCGCGCCGCGAACTCGATCAAACCTACACCATCTCCGACACCGTTATCTGGAATCACGGCAAACACAACTGGCGGTTCGGTGGCGACTATCGCCGGATGTTGCAAAGCTTTCACTCCGCAAGAAACGCCGCCGGCAGTTTTACTTTTACGGGCTTCGCTACCGCTCTTTACGTGAACGGTCAGGAACAGCAGCGAACAGGCAGCGATTTTGCCGACTTTCTCCTCGGCTTTCCTCAGCAGAGCAGTATTCAGTTTGGGACGAATGCTTATAATTTTCGAGCGAACTCCTACGATGTTTTCGCCCAAGACGATTGGCGAATCCGCCCAACCTTGACGCTCAACCTTGGACTCCGCTACGAGTACAACGGTCCTTACACGGAAGCAAAAAACCAAATCGCCAACTTGGATGTCGCGCCGGGCTTTGCCACGGCTGTGCCCGTCCAGCCAGGGCAGACCGGTCCGTTCTTCGGTGCTTTTCCTGCGTCGTTGATCAGACCGGATCGAAACAATTTTGCGCCGCGTTTAGGGCTGGCATGGAAGCCACTGAAGTCGACCGTTGTGCGGGCCGGTTATGGCATCAACTACAATCTCGCGCAGTACGGAGCGGTGATTCAGAATTTCGCGTTTCAACCGCCGTTTGCAGAGACAGCGACGAACACGGCGACCACGTCGAATTTCCTCAATCTTGCAAATGCTTTTCCGAGTCTGGCGCCTGGCACAATCACGAATAATTTTGCGGTCGATCCAAACTACCGTCTCGGATACGTGCAAGTCTGGAACGTGGATGTGCAACGCGAATTGCGGGGCGGCATTGTGATGAATGCCGACTACAACGGCTCGAAAGGAACGCGGCTTGATACTGAACGTGCCCTATTGATTCCGGGTTTGCAGCCCTTCACTTACGAATCGTCCGCAGGGAATTCCGTGTTTCACGCGGGCTCGGTTCGGTTTCGCAAGCGCCTGGCAAAAGGGCTCGGGCTGAGCGCGACGTATATTTACTCGAAATCGATCGATGATGCCTCTTCGATTGGCGGCGGAGGCGTTGTCGTGGCGCAAAATCCTTTCGACATCGCCGCGGACAGAGGCCTCTCGAGTTTCGATCAGCGCCATAAATTCACGGGGAACTGGATCGCCGATTTGCCCTTTGGCGAAAACCGGAGATTTTTGCGGAAGGGATTCGTGTCCCACATTTTTTCGAGCTGGCAGTGGAGCGGAGATTTTACGGTGGCGAGCGGCCTGCCCTTTACGGTTCGTGTTCTTGGAGGCACTCTGGATATCCAGCGTGGAGTTAGTGGTTCATTGCGCGCGAACCTGGTTCCCGGCGAATCGGTAAGCGTCAGCAATCCGACCACGAAGGAGTGGTTCAACACAGCGGCCTTCTGTCAGCCGCAAACGACGACGAACAATCCAACGCCGACCTGCGTGAATCCCAGCGATTCGACGTTTGGCGATGCAGGGCGCAACATTTTGGAAGGGCCAGGACAAGTGAGTCTGAACATGTCGCTGAACAAGACGATTCAGATCAAGGAATACCGCTCGCTCGATCTGCGCATCACCGCAAACAACGTCTTCAACTACGTGAATTTCACTTCGCTGGGCACGAGCGTGAACTCGAGCACGTTTGGCGAAGTGACTGGCGTTGGAAACATGAGACGCGTGACGGTGCAAGCGAGGTTCCGTTTCTGATGGAGAAAGTCATGGTTGCAGCGCGGAGAAAAATCGCGGCCATTGCAAGTGCTGGATTGCTCTTCCAGCTTAGTGCTCCTTCGTTTGCGCAACAGTCTCAGCCGCAGTCTCCGGCAGGCGCGCAGACACAACCGTCAAGATCTGAGATCCGGGTTACTTCGGAATTGGTGCTGGCGAATGTCGTGGTGCGCGACAAAAAGAGAAATCTCGTTCGCGATCTGAAGAAAGAAGATTTCACGCTGTTTGAGGATGGGAAGAAGCAAAACATTTCCACGTTCGATTTTGAAAATGTGGATGAGCTGGAGACGGCGGGAGCGGCGGAGAAAACTGTCACAGGCGAAGCGGCGGCAGGACCTGCTGGTGTTTTGAAGAAGAGCGACGCGCCGGTGATGAACGCGCGGGACCGGCGAGTGATCGTTTTGTATTTCGATTTTTCGGCCATGGAGCCGGACCAGATAGAACGCTGCGTGGATGCGGCCAAGAAATATATCAATGCGCAGATGCAGCCTGCGGACATCGTTGCACTGGTTTCGCTCTCGACGAACATGCGCGTCGACCTCGATTTTACGGACGACAAGCCAAAGATCCTTTCCGTTTTGAGTTCGTACTCCACCGGAGAGGGACAGGGTTTTCAAGCGGGAGATACGGGTAGCGCCGAAGGGGCGGCGGAAACCGGCGGCTCGTACACGGCCGACGATACGGACTACAACACGTTCAGCGCGGACTGGAAACTGCTGGCGTTGCAATCCACCATGCAGGCGCTGGGGAAAATCGAGCAGAAGAAATCGCTGATCTATTTCAGCAACGGGATCAGCCAGACCGGGACGGACAACCAGTCGGCGTTGCGAGCGGCAACCGCGGCGGCGGTGAAAAACAATGTTTCCATTTATCCCGTGGATATTCGCGGGTTACAGGCTTTCCCGCCGGGCGGCGAGGCACAGAACGCCAGCTTGCACGGGCAATCGGCGTATAACGGCGCGGCGGTTTTGGGCGACCTCAGCAGCAATGCGGCCTCGCAGGAAACGCTTTCGACGCTGGCGGCGGACACGGGTGGAAAAGCGTTCTTCGATACGAACGATTTCAGCGGCGTGTTTACGCAAGTGCAGAAGGACAGCTCGGCTTACTACGTTCTCGGTTTCACGAGCACAAATCCGTTGAAGGACGGACATTATCGCCGGCTCAAGGTGCTGGTGAACCGGGCCGACGTGAAGCTCGAATTCCGTCCGGGATATTACGCCGGGCGAGACTACCAGCATTTGAATCGCGCGGATCGCGAAGCGCAGCTCGAGGATGAGCTCTCGGCGGAATTGCCGCAGACGGATGTGCCGCTCTACGCGGGGACGGCGTATTTCCGTCAGGATGATTCGCATTATTATTTGGCAGTCTCACTTGTGGTTCCCGGTTCGCAGATTCCGTTCGTGCAGGAGAAGGATAAAGACAACGCGACCATCGATATTATTGGCGAGGTGCGCATCGGCGGTGGCGGAAAGGTGCCGGTGGGGCAGCTTCGCGACACGGTGAAACTTGCGGTCGATAGTTCGCAGCAGGTGCGGCGGAAGAACGTGCAGTACAACACGGGATTTGTGCTGGCTCCGGGAAATTATCATTTGAAATTTATCGTGCGCGAGAATCAGACGGGACGCATGGGATCGTTTGAGACGGACGTGCAGGTGCCGGATTTGCGGAAGGCGCCGCTGCGGATGAGTTCGGTGGTGCTGAGCAGTTTGCGGGCGCCGGTTACAAATGCGCCGAAGAAAAAGGGCACGAATCCGTTGATTCAGGACCAGACGCAGCTGGTGCCGAATGTGACGCATGTGTTCACGCGGGATCAGCATTTGTATTTGCAGTATGAAATTTATGATGCAGCGCGCGGAAGAGTTGCGATTGCGACAGCCGCTGTGCCAGACCAGTCGCCGGTCGGTGCAGCGGCGACGGCAAGTGGCGAAACCGCGAAAGCGGCGCTGAAGGCGCCGCAGTCCAAAGAGATGCGCGAGTCGATTCACGTTTTGACTAGCATTGAGTTTTTGCAGGGCAACGTGAAAGTCTACGAATCGAAGCAAGTGGCAGCTACCGAAGTTACGGCTCCGGATCGGAAGGCAGTTGTGTTTCGGATCGATCTGCCGTTGCAATTGCTGAAGCCGGGACTTTATGTTTGCCAGGTGAATGTGATTGATGATGTCTCGGGAAACTTTGCGTTTCCGCGGTGGCCGATCTTGATAAAGGATGCGGCTCCGGCGGTTGCGCCGGCTACGCAGTCTTCCTCCAATTCCGGGCATTGAGTCTCTCGCGGGTCAACGTCGGTCCGGTTGAAGCCGGCACTGACTGAAGTCTGTGCCACCGGGACAGACTAGCCGGGCTGAAGCTCGGCACCTACACAAATCGCTACGAATCCTTGTGCTGGTGTGGCGCGAAGACGGGCACGTCGCGCCGTGTCCCTACGGCTCTTCTCGTTGGATTCCCGATGTTTGGAATTAGGCACTCCCTTAGTTTTTTGTAAGGGCCTGCGGCCCGCGAAACCTCATGAAAATCATTCAGAGGTAAGATCGCAACGGCCCGGAGCGGCGAGGTCGATAGAACAGTGGAAAAGTTGAGACCGTGTAAGCGTCTGACCCGGAGCGTGCGTGATGGGGCGAATAATTGGGCGTCGTTGTTCTCCTCTGGGGAGCGATAGCCCGCGAGCCTGGTTAAAGTAACCGCAGCACGCTCTCCGCTCCCGGCCAGGAGGAACTATGTCCTATAGGATAGCGGGAATGGATGTCCATAAAAAGATGCTGGCTGTAGTTGTGTCTGACGTCGAAATCGAAAGCGAGTACCAGTTTGAGCGGCGGATGTTTGGCAGCAGCCACGAACAACTGCGATCACTGGCTACATGGCTGCTCGAGCAAGAGGCCGAGGAAGTAGTCATGGAATCGACGGCCTTATCACGTGCTCGGCGAGCCCGTCGAAGTTGACTGTAAAACTGGGTGCAGCGCCTTCTAGCGTCTACGTTTTGCACGTAACGGAACCTGTCAGCCGAAACAAGATCGCTCAACGCGATTGAAAACCGCAATCTTATATTCACCGAGGGTATTAGCTCTGCTGATCCTAATTTATTCGCCGTAGGGGACCCAGATGTTTTTGATTTGGGTGGCGTGTTGGAGGAAGAAGCGGTAGGAGGAGGGGGGCGGGTTGAACCAGTCGATGGAGCGGCCCTCGTTAGTGAAGACTTGTTTTAGATTGCCGGTGGAAAGGGATTTGGCGGTGGCGCAGGTGGAGGCGTCGGCGAAACACCAGAGGGCGTCGACGTCGTCGTGTTCGGCTAGGGTTTTGAGGAGTTCGGCGGGGCGGCCGGTGACGATGTTTACGGCGCCGGCTGGGAGGTCGCTGGTTTCGAAGAGTTGGTAGAGGTCGGCGGCGATTAACGGATAGATTTCGGTCGGGACGGCGATTACGGCGTTGCCTACGGCTAGGGCGGGCATCACTGCGGAGAGGAAACCCAGGAGCGGGGCTTCGGTGGGGCAGAGGATGCCGATGGTGCCGATGGGTTCTTGCATGGCTAGGGCGACGTTGCGGAAGGGCGGGTTGTGGATCGTGCCTTCGAACTTGTCGGCCCAGGCGGCGTAGGTGAAGATGCGCTCGATGCTGAGGCTTACTTCTGCTTCGGCTTGTTCCGTACCAACAACCTCAGATAGACGCTGCGCGATTTCATCGCGGCGTTGTGAAAGATTTTCGGCTACGTAGTAGAGGACTTGGGCGCGGGTGTGGGCGGTGGACTTGGGCCAGGTGGTGGCTTTACGGGCGGCTTCCACGGCGTTGCGAATGTCTTTGCGATTGCCGAGAGGGGCTTCGCCGAGGAGGCGGCCGTCGGGGGCGTGGACTGGCGTGCTGTAACCGGAGTCGGGGCGGGCTTGCTTGCCGGCGATGAAGAGTTTTACGGTGCGGTCGATTTCGGGAGTGGATTGCGAGGCGGCGGATGCGTCGCTGTTCTCGTTTTTGGATGAGGGTGCTCTAGCTTGATCGTTGCTTGGTTGATCGATCGCAAGCGGACGCGCGTGAAGTGGCGGGGCATGTTTGAACCAAGTTGGCTCTAAATATTCTAGGAGGCCTTCGCGGCCGCCTTCGCGGCCGTAGCCGCTTTCGCGATAGCCGCCGAAGCTGGTGCTGGCGTCGAAAAGATTGGTGCAGTTGACCCACACGACGCCGGCTTTGAGTTGTGACGCGATGTCGAGAGAGACGTTGATGCTTTCGCTCCAGACGCAGGCGGCTAGGCCGTAGGCGGTGTTGTTGGCAAGCTCGACGGCTTCCGCGGGCGTGCGGAAGGTCATGGCGGCTAGGACGGGGCCGAAAATTTCTTGTTGGGCGACGATGCTCGTGGGATGGACGTTGCTCAGAAGAGTGGGCGGGAAATAGAGGCCGCGCGAGGGCATGGGGATGCTTGGTTGCCAGCAGGTGGCGCCTTCGGCTACGCCTTGATCGACCAGGCGTTGGATGCGGTCGAGCTGGACGCGGGCAATGATGGCGCCGATGTCGATGGATTTGTCGAGCGGGGGGCCGACGCGGAGAGTGTTCATGCGATCGCAAATTTTGGCGATGAGCGGCTCGGCGATGCTTTCTTGCATCAGGAGGCGGGAGCCGGCGCAGCAGACTTGGCCCTGGTTAAACCAGATGCCGTCGACGAGGCCTTCGACGGCGGAGTCGAGGTCGGCGTCTTCGAAAATGATGAAGGGAGATTTGCCGCCGAGTTCGAGAGAAAGCTTTTTGTGAGATGAGGCTGTCGCTTTGCGGATGGCGCGGCCGACTTCGGTGGAGCCGGTGAAGGCGATTTTGTCGACGTCGGGGTGGGCGACCAGGGCTTCGCCAGTTTGGCCGTCGCCGGTGACGATGTTGACTACGCCCCCGGGGAGATCGATTTCCTGGCAGATTTCGGCGAAGGCTAGGGCGGTCAGCGGAGTGAATTCGGCGGGCTTTAGGACTACCGTGTTGCCGGTGGCTAGGGCGGGAGCGATTTTCCAGGCGAGCATTAGGAGAGGGAAATTCCAGGGGATGATTTGGCCGACTACGCCGCAGGCTTCGTAGCCGGGGAATTCTTGCGCGAGGAGTTGAGCCCAGCCGGCGTGGTGGTAGAAGTGGCGGGCGACTAGAGGGATGTCGATGTCACGGGACTCGCGGATCGGTTTGCCGTTGTCGAGAGTCTCCAGGACGGCTAGGCGGCGGGAGTGTTTTTGGATTTGGCGGGCTAGGGCGTAGAGATATCTCGCGCGGGCGTGTGGAGTGAGGGCTTGCCACTGCGGGAGCGCGTTGCGGGCGGATTTTACGGCGGCGTCGATATCGGCGTGGGAGCCTTGTGCGATGTCAGCGAGCTTTTCAGATGTCGAGGGATCGGTCGTGTCGAAATATCTTGCTTCTAGCGGGGGTTGCCAAGTGCCGTTGATGAAGTGGGCGAAGCGGCGGTGGTGTTTGTCGAGCCAGACGATGGCTTCGCGGGGATCTTCGGGGGCGGGGCCGTAGTCCATGGTGACGAATTTTTCTACGATGCTCATGGGTGTGAGTTGATTGTAATGGAAATTAGGGGGTGCCGGAAGGAGTTTGAGGAGCGAGACAAAGAGGAAAAAAGAGGAAAGAAAGAAGAAGAAAAAACATAACGCGGAGACGCAGAGTATGCGGAGTCAGCGCAGAGGAAGAGCAGGAAGCGGAAGGGAGGAAAAAGCAGAGAGGAAAAAGCAGAGAGGAAAAAGCAGAGAGGAAAAAGAAGGACAATGAACAGAGAAAAGAAGAAGGAGAAGGGAGAAAAAGAGAAGAGGGCACGGCGTGGTGTGCCCGTACGGTGCTCGGGTTAGGCGATGGGGTGGCGGTAGTCGGCGGAATAGCGGCCGGTGGCGTGGTGTTCGAGTTGGCGCTCGATGTCGGCTAACATGCCGCTGGCGCCGAAACGGAAGAGGTCAGATTTTAGCCACCCGGGACCTAGTTCGTCTTTCATTAGGGAGAGCCACTCGAGGGATTGCTTTGCGGTGCGAATGCCGCCTGCGGGTTTGAAGCCGACAGCGAAGCCGGTTTGATGGGCGTATTCGCGGATGGCGCGCGTCATTACTAGACCTACCGGGAGAGTAGCGTTTACGGGTTCTTTGCCCGTGGAGGTTTTTATGAAATCGGCGCCGGCCATCATGGCGACGACGCTGGCGCGGGCGACGTTGCGCAGGGTGAGAAGATCGCCGGTGCCGAGGATGACTTTCATGTGGGCGGGGCCGCAGGCGTGTTTGAAGGAGGCGATTTCGTCGTAGAGGGCTTGCCACTTTGCGGCGAAGACGTGGGATCGCGTGATGACCACGTCGATCTCGTCGGCGCCGGCTTCGACGGAGCGGCGGATTTCGTCGACACGAGCCGAGAGAGGAGAAAGACCGGCGGGGAAGCCGGTGGAGACGGCAGCCACGCGGATGCCGGTGCCTTCGAGGGCGCGGCGGGCGATTTCGACAAAGACGTGGTAGACACAGACGGCGGCGACTTTGATGTCGAGCGATTCGATGGCGAGTTTTTTTACGAGGTCGCGCTGGATGGGCTGGCGGGCTTTGGCGCAGAGGCGGCGGACGCGCTCGTCGGTGTCGTCGCCGGAGAGCGTGGTCAAATCCATGCAAGAGATGGCGCGGAGAAGCCAGGCGGCCTGCCAATCTTTTTTTACGGTGCGGCGCGCGACGAGGGTTTGCGCGCGGCGCTCGACGGCACTGGTGTTTACGCGAACGTCTTCGACCCAATCGCCATTGAGAGGGACGCCGCGGTTGGATTGGAGGGCGCGGCCGCGGAGGTGAGCGAGGGCGGTGTCGCCAAAGGGAGAAGCGTCGAGGGAGTGATGGTAACTGGCGTGGTTGAGATCTTTTGCTAGGTCGGACATTGTGAGTGACCTTCGGTCCTTGCGAGACGGCTGAAGCCGCACCCTGATGAAAACTTACGTTCTCGACAAATGGAATTGCCCGTGGCTTACAATTCCATCTCGCGGTTCAGTTCTGCTGAGGTTAACGGCAGCACAGACTGAAGTCTGTGCCACCAGAAATCTTATCACTTTGGCCGGGGGAGTTTACAGGCGGGAGCTGTGAATTAGCCATTGGTGTTCGAACTCAGCGCGATTCACGAAAGACTTTTGAGTTCCGACCTTGGTCGTGGACAAAGCGGCGTAGAGATTTGCTCGGGTGAGGGCTTCTTTTTCTGGGAGAGCCTCGCTGAGAAACACGGCGAAGCTGCCAATGAAAGCGTCGCCGGCGCCGGTTGTGTCGATGGCTTCGACTTTGAAAGCGGGAAGCAATTCGGTGCCCTCCGGGCTGGCTAGAAGGCAGCCGCGCTCGCCAAGGGTCAGGACAACGCGTTTAATTCCGTGGCGCAAGAGGTAACTGGCGCATTTTGTGGCGTCCTCGAGAGAATGGACGGGCATGCCGGTGATCAGCTCCGCTTCGGTTTCGTTGGGGATGAAATAATCGGCGGAGCTTAGCTGAGTGAGATCCACTGGTTGGGCGGGCGCTGGATTCACAATGCAGCGGATGCTTTCGGATTGCGCGAGACGCACGGCGTGATAGACGGTGTGAATGGGAATTTCGAACTGCATCACGATGATGTCTGCTTTACGGAGAAGCGGGGCGGCGGCATCGACGTCCTGTGGCGAAAGCGTGTCGTTCGCGCCCTTCACAACGATGATGCGATTCTGGCCGCCAGGCTCGACAAAAATGGGGGCGACGCCGCTGGAGATTCCTTCCGCGATGCGGACGTGGCTTGCGTCGATGCCTTGCGACTGAAAATTTTTTATCGTGGCGGGGCCGAAAAGATCGCTGCCGACTTTCGCGACCATCGCGACGGAGGCGTCGCACAAACGAGCGGCGACTGCCTGGTTAGCGCCCTTGCCGCCAAAGCCGAGGTCGAACTTTTTGCCAAAGATGGTCTCGCCAGGGCGAGGGAAAACGTCATTGAACGTGGCGAGGTCCACGTTGGCGCTGCCGACGACGGCGATGAAGGGTCTCTTGGGCATCCTCGCTCCTGGGGTATCCGCCTTTTGCTTTTTGCGCGCACCAAGTCGATGCAAGGCCTCAGACTGGCCGCGATTCATCGATCGGCGAGCGGGTGCGCGGATTATATAGAACTTTGCGGTGAAACAGAGAAAGGCAAATTCTGAAGCACACGGGAAAGCGGTCCGGCAGAGTTGTTCTTTGGCTGGCCAGGGGCTATTGGGGTTAAGACAAAAGCCGATACAGCTACATGACAAATTTGCCTTAAACCTTAGTAGAATGGCGTGGTTGACCCAGCATGCTGCACCTGGCCCAGTGTGAAAAAGCTGTGACAATTTCGGAAGCAATGGGGCGTACCTCGGAGGGCCAGAACCTCGGCATGGGGTGGAAAACTCCCATTGCATTGCCGAGGCTGGTCGCGGTGAGGCAAGTCGCCCAAGTCCGAGGATCCTCCTTTTCTTGCCCATCAGCTGATTTCAGCCCTGTTTTCAATGGTTTGCGAGCTGAAAAGGCACACCGGTTGAAGCGGTTTGGTGGCCCCGTTCACTATCTACAGGAGGGGAACTCCGTCTCCACTCGGGGCGCGCGGTTTGGCCCTAATTTTGTTACCATCCAGCCGACAGGGGTGTGTGTGTGCAGCTTTTAGGCAAATACGAGATCATCACGGAGATCGGGCGCGGAGCCATGGGCGCGGTGTACAAAGCCCGGGACCCGCTGATCGATCGTTTAGTTGCCCTGAAGACTATTACCGGTGGACCGAGCGCGCAGACGAATCTGCTGGAGCGGTTTTATCAGGAAGCGCGGTCGGCCGGGGCGCTGCAGCATCCCAACATCGTTACGATTTACGAACTGGGGCACGAGAAAAATACTCCGTTTATCGCGATGGAGTATCTGGAAGGGGAGAGTCTTGACCGGATTATCGAGCAGCATCCGGTGATGCCTTTGTCGGTCAAGCTTGGATACATCGTGCGGGTGTGCGACGCGCTGGCGTATGCGCACCAGCACAACGTGGTGCATAGGGATGTGAAGCCGGCAAACATCATGGTCACCAAAGAAGGCGTGGTGAAGGTGGTGGACTTCGGGATTGCGCGGCTGACGGATATGTCGATGACGCAGCCGAACATGATGATCGGCTCGCGCGCGTATATGTCTCCGCAGTTGTACAAGGGCGAGCGAGCGGATGCGCGGTCGGATATTTGGGCGGTGGGTGTATCGCTGTACGAACTGCTGGCCTTTAAGAGGCCGTTCACTGGCGACAGCGAAGCCGAATTGATGTTCCACATCATTTATGAAAAGCCTGAGGATCTGCTGGGCCTTTCGCCGGAGTGCACCGAAGAGCTGGTGCCGATCGTCAACAAAATGCTGGAGAAGAAGAGCGAGGATCGATTCCAGACGATGGAGGATGTGCTCCACGCGATCGAACCGATCTGGAAAGCTGCTCAACAGGCGACCGTGACGGGATTGCTTGCCGATTGCCAGCAGTTGGTGGTGGCGAAGGACCTGCAGCGCGCGCAGGCGCTGCTCCGCAAGGCTTTGCACATTGATGTAGGGAACTCGCAGGCGAAGAGCATGCTGGAGAAGGTTTCCGTGGAGCTTCGCCGGTCGGAGATTTTGCCACGGCTGGAAGGGCACCTGAGCCGCGCCGAAGGATTTTTAAAGGCGGGGCAGTTGCGCGAGGCCAAGGCGGAGGCGCAGGCGGCGCTGGGATTGGATTCCAAGCACGAGCCGGCGCACAAGCTGCTTGCGGAAGTGGAAGTGGCGGCAGCGAAAGCCCAACAGGTGGAACAAAAACTGAAGTTGACGAAGCAGCGGTTGGCGGAAGGGGCGCTAACGGAAGCGGCGGCGGCTTTGGGACAGGCGATGGAGCTCGACGACGCCAACCTGCAGGCGCAGGAATTAAAGAAGCAAATCGAAGAAGAACGGGTGCGGCGGGAAAAGCGAAAGAAGCTGGGAGAAATTCTGCACCGTGCGCGAACGCTGTGGACAGAACTCAACTATGACGAGTGCTTGACCGTCCTTGCGGCGGCTTTGCAGGAATTTCCGAATGACCCGGAACTGAAAAAGCTGCAGGAGTCGGCGAGGACGGACCAGGCGGAACAGCAGAAGCAGCGGCAGATGGCGGAAGTGCGCCGGCTGCTGGGGCAGCAGAATTTTGTGGAAGCCCGGAAAATATTGGACGTTTTGGTGAAGGATCACCCGCAGGATACGGCGGTAAAGAATCTGCAAAACTTGGCGCTGCAGGAAGAACAGGAACAGGAACGGCAAAAGCGGCTGGATTCGGAGGTAACGGCACTGCGCGGTTTGCTGGGCGCAGGGAAATTCAAGCAAGTCGTAACGAAAGGCGAGCCGCTCTTGCAGGAGTATCCGCAAGAGTACGAACTGAAAGAATTAGTAAACTACGCGCGCGGAGAAGTAGTTCAGCAAGAACAGAAGAGGAAAGAGGAAGAGCGCGAGAAGCAGATTCAGGGATTTTTGTTGTGCGAGCGGTATGGCGAAGCTTTGGAGACAGCGCGGAAAGCGATTGAGGAATTTCCAAAGCAAGATGCATTCCGCAAGCTGGCCACGGAAGCGGAGGCGTTGAAGCGAGAGCAGGACGACCGCGAGCGAGCTCGCAACGAAATGCAGCGGCGAGTGCGCGAGATCAACAGCAAGATCAATCAGGACAAGATTACGGACGCCATCGATCTGGCCCAGCAGACGATGGAGACCATGGGACCCGATCCCAATGTGACGCAGTTGCTGCAAGGGGCGGAAGAAAAGCGGAAAAAGAAGGAAGACGTGGAGCGAAAAGTCACGACGTTGCAAACGCTGGTGAACAAGGGCGATCATGCGGGCGCAACACAGCTACTCAACGAAGTGATGGCCACGCAGATACTCCAGCCTTCCGATCCGCGGATGCAAGAGCTTCGCGGGAAAATTTCGAACCTCGCCAGCGGGCAACAACCGGCGGCTACGAGCCTGTATCCGGCGGCGAAGAAGGGGGTGCAGAAGCCTTCCAGTCCCGCGAAAAAGGAGCAGCCCGCCGCAGCAAAGCCGGTGCTCCCACCCGGTGATATGACCCAGGTCAGCGAATCCGCACAAAACATACCAGCAGCAGGGTTTTCAGCGACGCGTGTTATCGGGCCGGGGGACAAACCAACTGCGCGGAAAGATGGTGCGACTCCCCGGCGGCCGGATTCAGAGGGAGTTCCCGGAGCGACAGTCATTGCCGGGCCGGGAGTTCGGCAGGCCGCAACGTCGGGCAGCGTACCAGCCGTGCCCCGACAGAGTGGGACCGTGGCAGCGGGAACTGCGCAGCCCGTTTCCAAGGCCAAGCCCAAGGCAGCAGGGCCGGATTTTATGGCGCAAGTGATGCCCATCTTGAGACGGCCGCCGGTGCTCGCAGGAATCGGCGTGGTTGTGGTTGTGATTCTGGCGCTGATGCTGTGGCCCCGCAAGACAAGTGGGGGGACACCTTCGGCCAAAGATTTGAAATTGAAGCAGCAAGCCGAAGAGCTGTGGCAGAACCGGCAATTCGATCAGGCCGAACAGGTTTGGCAGGGGCTGTCAAAGGTCAAAGGGGCGCTGCAAAACGAAGCCGCCCAGAAGATCAACCAAATTGAAGAGAAGCGCGCAGATGAACAAAAGAAATTCGACGACGGCGAGGCGTTGCTCAAGGACAAGAAAGATTATGCGGGCGCGCAGCAGGCCTTCCAAGATGTGATGCAGTTGAACTTGTGGCATGCCGAGGACGCCTCGCGGGAATTGGACGCGGCAAAAGCGGGCTTAAGCGCAACAGACGTTCACAAACAGGAGCAGGATCACTTCGATCAGGGAGTGAAGTTCTATCAAGCAAAAGATTATGAGAAAGCGCGCAAGGAGTTTAGGGCGATGCTGGATCTGAACATCGCCGGCTCCACGCTGAAGCCGCAAGCAGAGAATTACATCAGCAAAATACGCCAGACGGGTACCGAGCAGAAGATGTATGACACGGCGATGCAAGACATTAAGGAAGAAAGCTGGGCGGAAGCGCGCGACCAGTTCCAGGAGATCATCAACAAGAAGGGTGCTCAGAGTAACGAAGCAAAGAAGCAGTTGCCCGCGGTAGAGAAGGCTCTGCAAACCGTGAACAGCGCCGAGGAGGCCATCCGCACGGGCTCCTTTCGAACAGCCAAAGCGCAGATCGATGGCGCCCAACAATGGAGCAAAACGCACGAGAGACTGCTGAAAGAAATGCGCGCGGCCGAACAGCGGGAGTTTGAGACGATTCGAAATAACGCGCAGGCGGCGGAAAGCAAGAGCGACACCGTGACCATCCAGCACGTGCAAGATGAGCTGCACGGTTTTGAGGGGCGCGCCGAAGATAGTGGCTTGGTTTCCTCGGCTCACGATTTAGATAAACGCATGGCCGATGCCTACAACAAAGCCGCCGAGAAGAACGGCGATAAAGCGGCGTTCGATACCGCCGTGCTACATTTCGAGCAAGCGAAACAAAAGAAGGACATCGAAGCGCTGGCGCACGGGATAATGCAGGAGTTTCAAAAAATAGCCAGCGGCAACGGGATTTACCGCGAGAACGCGGCGCTATACGTGAAGACCACAATTCCTGCCGCGATGCAATCGGCAACACAGAATTCAGGAAAAGTTCCCCTGCCGGCTATCTCGTGCGCTCCCGGGAGGCCTGTAGCGCAGATTCCTTCGGTGAGCGGCACCGTCAATTGCGCTCAATTGGATGCGAACTCGCCCCTGCAGTGGATCGGCGTACCGATGGTGGACTTGCCCGACAATGCCAACCAGCCGGGCAGGTTGCCGTATTCGCTTACCGTCCTCGTGACGGTCGATCCAAACGGTAGCGTGAAGATCGACAAGGATGGAAATCCCGATAAGGATTTTTTCAAAAAAGTAAAAGATGGTTCGAAGCACTGGAAAGCCACCGCACCCAGATCGGAAGGAAAGCCAGTGACGGTTCGTTTTCCTCTTACGATTACCTTTCAGCGCTGAAGTCCTGCGCGCAGGCTAGAGTTTGTTAGGATTAACGGCATAGGGTCGCCTCGATTGCAGAAGCTAGGCAAATACGAAATTCTTGCGGAGCTTGGGCACGGCGCGATGGGCGTCGTATACAAAGCTCGCGATCCATTCATCGGCCGGCTGGTCGCGCTGAAAACCATCAACAGCAATCTCGTCGACCGCCCTGATCTATTAGAGCGCTTCTATCAGGAAGCGCAATCCGCCGGGAAACTACAGCACCCCAACATTGTCACGGTGTTCGAGCTGGGGCAGGAAAAAGACACACCGTTTATCGCCATGGAATACCTGGATGGCGACAGTCTCGAAAAAACGATTGTTCGGCAGAGCGATCTCCCGCTGGCACTGAAAGTGGGATATGTGGTGAAGATTTGCCAGGCGCTCGAGTATGCCCACAAAAACCGGGTGGTTCACCGGGACATCAAGCCGGGCAACATCATGGTGAATTCGGAGGGCGTAGTAAAGGTCGTCGATTTCGGAATCGCCCGGCTGGTGGATTTCTCGCGGACGCACACCAACATGATGATCGGGACGCCGGCGTACATGGCGCCGGAGCTTTTCCGCAAGAAGAAAGCGGATGAGCGAACGGACATCTGGGCAGTGGGCGTAACGTTTTATGAATTGATTTGCTACCAAAGGCCGTTCATCGGGGACGGTTACGACATTATTCGTACGATTATGGAGGACGAGTTTCCTGCGATTTCGTCGATCGTTCCGGATTGCGGATCCGAAATTGAAGCCATCATTCAGCGAATGCTGCGAAAGCAGGCGGCCGACCGCTATCAAGGCATGGAAGATGTGCTGCTCGATTTGGAGCCGGTATGGAACCGGCTGCGGATGAGCGCGGCTGTTTCGCTGGCGGAGCGGGCGCGGGAGCTCTATGACCTGGGTGATCTTCCCACGGCTTACGACACGCTACGGCGCGCGCGTCAGATCGACAATTCCAACGCGCAGGCGAAAAGCCTGCTTGAAAAAATAACCTCGGAAATCCGGCGGGCGGAGATTCAACCAAAGGTTCAGGAACATTTGAGCCGGGGCAGAAGCTTGTTACAGTCCGGGCAATTCCGGGAAGCACAAGCCGAAGCGGAAGCGGCGCTCGGGCTGGATTCGCGCCACGAACCGGCGCAAAAACTGATTGCGGAAGTGGAGGCTGCCGCGGCCCGCGCGCAGCAATTGGAGCAAAAGCTTCGTCTCACCAAGCAGCGGCTGGCAGAGGGGGCGCTTGTGGAGGCCGAGACGGCCTTGCGGCAGGCCATCGATCTAGACGCCAGCCATCCGCAAGCGCTGGAGCTGAAGCGCCAAATTGCAGAAGAACAAGCAAGGCGCGAGAGGCGCAAGCAACTCAGCGAACTGCTACACCGCGCACGAAGTTTGTGGACGGATTTGAAATACGACGAATGTCTGGCGTTGACATCGGAAGGATTAAAAACATTTCCGAATGAACCGGAACTGAGAAACCTGCACGAGACGGCGCGGGCGGATCAAGCAGAACAGAAAAAACAGGGGCACATCTCGGAGATTCGCAAGCTACTGGGGCAGCGAAAGCTTGGAGAGGCTCGCAAGGGGCTGGAAATCCTGGCGAAAGATGCGCCACAGGACACGACCGTCAGAAATTTGCAAACGCTCTTGTCCCAGGAGGAGCAAGAAGAGAAGAGAAAGAAGCGGTTGGAAGAAGAGCTGACCAGCCTGCGAAGCCTGGTAAGCGCCGGAAAGCTGCATGAAGCGGTTGCAAAAGGCGAGGGTTTGCTCATTGAGTTTCCTCAAGAATACGAGATCAACGATTTAGTCAGCTATGCGAAGGGCGAGGTCGCACAGCAGGAACAAAAGAAAAACGAGCAAGAACGAGAGAAACAGGTACGCGGGTTGCTCGAGGCTCAGCGCTATCGGGAAGCCGGGGAAGCGGCGCGGCGGGCTCTCCAGGAATTTCCGAAGAAGGAAGTTTTCCGTAGCCTGGCGGCCGAAGCCGAGGAAAAAGGGAAGGAGCAACAAGAGAAGGAAAGGGTCCAGCGGGAAGTGCAGCAGCGGATTCAGGAGATTCGGAGCAAGATCAAGCGCCAGGAGCTGACGGATGCCATCGATATGGCGCGACAGACGCTGGCCACGTTTGGGCCGGACACGGACGTGACGCAGCTGCTCCAAGCCGCCGAGGTCGAAGCCGACCAACGAAACAGGAAGCGAGATGAGCGAAGCCAGAAGCTGAAGGACGCGCGAGCGCTTGTAGAGAAGCAGGACTTTGCCGGCGCAACACAACTGCTGGAAAACGCGATGGCCAACCGGATTCTCGAGCGGTCCGACACGCAAACAAAAATGATGCTCGCGGAGATAGCGGAAAGGGAAGACAGCTTCCGAAGGGAGCAGCAAAAGAGGAAGAAAGAAGAGGAAAAGAAAAGGGAAGAAAGCAACAAAGAGGAGGAGAAGAGACGGAAGGAAGCGCAAAAAGAAGCGAAGCCTGAATCAAAAGGGCCCCGCGCTCCCGCCGGCGACGAGAGGCCTTCTATGGGGAGCGGTTCGAGAGGACCGACGCAGCCCTTGCCTCCGCCGAGCGTGCCGCCGACGATTGCGCCGACCATGCACGAGTCGGCGACAACCATGGGCAGCCCAACCTCGAGGCCAAAGCCTTCTGTTCCCGTTATGACGCCACTGCCTGCGGCGCGGCCAGTTCCGGTTGTACAAACTAATATTCGAATCGAGGAGAGAGTCGCCGAAACTGCAAGGGGGCGCACCCCTAGAGAGTTTATGCGAAAGCCCGCGGTGCTGGCGGCCTTGGGGCTGACGCTGGTGGGAGGCGTTTATGCAGTGATTCGTTTGATGCCCAAAGGACCTGAGAAACCCTCCGCGGAAGATGCAGGGCTTGAAACGGAAGCAAAACAGATGTGGAACAACCATAAGATGGACGAATCGCTGGCCGACTGGACAAAACTTGCGGGCCATCCCGGAATACTGCACGATGAAGCGGTCAAGCAGATAAACGATATCGCGCAAAAACAGGTGGCCGTAGAGCAACTGTATGCGCAGGGAATGAAGCTTCTGTACGAGGAGAAAAAGTATCCCGAGGCGGCGGAGAAATTCAACGAAGTGCTGCAGATGAATTTGTGGAAGATGGACGAGGCACGCCACGAATACGATATCGCCAGCAAAGGGCCGGGATTGGCGCCTGTAAAGCCGCTGTGGCAAGCTCTCTTTGAGGAGGGGAAGCAAGCGTTCGATAAGAAAGATTACGGCGCGGCGGCTCAGGATTTGGTACAGGCGACGCATGCGAACGGAGTCTCGAAAGACGTCAACGCGCAATCCCAGCGGCTACTCGGCGTGATTCGAGATCGCGAAGAGCAAAAGAGAACTCTTGAGCAGGCCGTGCAACTGGAACGGTCAGGAGCAAAACAGCAAGCCAAGGACATGTTCGCGCGCGTAATGAAGGCGCCGAATGGCGATCCGGAACTGGTTGCTTCCGCAAGGACGCAATTTGATCAGATTGGAGTGATCGCGCCACCACCCAATCCGAATCCCAATCCGAACCCTCCGAAAAATACTCCGGATTACGGGCCCGTTTTGGGAGAAGTGCGCGGTCTAATCGGCCAGGCGCGCTGGGACGATGCGGAGGTGAAACTGAACGGCGTGCCACCTGGTCAGGCGGAATACAACGATCTCAGGCGCCAGATCGAAGGCGGGCGCCAGGAAGATCAGGACTTTAACACTCGAAAAGGCACGGTCAGCAGAGCGGTGCTGGACAAGAATGAAGCGGCGTTGAAGGATTCGAGCAAATTCTTCATTCCCATCGCCAGTCAGGGCGGGCGGCACGCCGCGGAAGCGAATGATATCGTCGGGCGAATTGATCGCACGCTGAAGGAAATAGACAGCTCCAAGACGACAACGAGCGGGACCGGCGGCGGGTCCACGAGCATTGATGCCACGGCCATCCGTTCCGTCGTGGATTCGTTTGCCCTGGCGATGTCGGAGAGAAATTTAGACAAGATTAGAAGCGTCAGGCGGTTGAGCGCCGCGGATGAAAAGACGTACAAACAATCACTGGAAGCCCTGGGCAAAACAAAGGGATATAGGATGATCGTACAGTCGTGCACGGCTCCCCAGTCGTCCGGAGAGACGGTGAATGTGTCCTGCACAGTATTGAATGAAGGCCAGGGCATAAAGCCAACCCCGATTACTCAGATGTACTCCCTGCAGCGCATCGACGGACGGTGGATGATCATCGCCTCGAATTGACGCTTTTCTTGCCAGGCGCTTGTGAAGTGAAGTTTTTGAGTGCGAAAGCCGGGTAAGTGACGCAGTTCCCGTCCAAGTTCCGTCACTGGAACTCGATCTCGCCTGAACCCACTTGACAATTTGAGCAGCGCGGATAGACTCCCATTTGCGTGCGGGCTGGGAGGAAGATTTCCTGGGCCGGCGGTCCCTCGGAGGGCGAGGGCATGCAGTTCATCCCGTGACTTCAATTAGGGAAGACCGTCAAGGAGGAAGCGCTATGCTTCGTCGAGTTTATTGGATTGCCCTAGCCCTCGTTCCGCTTTTTGCGTCAAACGCTGAGGCGCAAAACTTGTGCAGTACGACGGCCAGTTCCAAAGTAGCTTGCACGGTGGCAAACGTTTATGGGGTGAACGGACTGACGAACGACGGGGCACTGGCACCTGAGAACCAACACCAAGGGCAGTTCGGAAACAGCTTTTTGAGCAACTTAGGCGCGCTGAACTCCTCCATCGGTACGCAATTGGGTGAACTGCCGCTGGTCTCTCCAGCATCCGGCATATCCTTTTCTTTCAACAAGTCGCTTGGGATTCTGGTGCCCGCCGAATACAACTTCGGGCCAATTCTGAGCGAGCGCGCGGGTACGATCGGAAGGCACAAATTCCTGGTGGGATTCAGCTATCAATATTTTGAGTTTCAGACGCTCGACGGCGCCAAGCTGAACAGTTTGCCGGCGGTTTTTACGCAGCAGGACACGGCGGGCTGCTCGGCGGCGGGAAACAACACGAAAGGGTGCGCATTTATCCGCGACGTGATTGTGACGAGCAACGCGATAGATCTTCGCGTCAATCAGTACACCGCATTCGTAAGTTATGGAATCACGGACAGGCTCGATATCTCGGTGGCGGTGCCCTCGATAAACGTGCGGGAGACGGCGACGTCGATCGCCACGATCAAAAACAACGGTTCTGACAATCTTTACCAGTTCCAGAGCGGGACGTCGGGCCAAGGTTGCAGTCCCAACCCATGTTTTAACCGTACTTTCTTCAATTCCAATGGTGCGACGGGGATAGGGGATGTTACGGTGCGAGCGAAGTACGAAGTATGGAAAGGGGAGAATGCCGGCTTTGCCATCGGCACGGACGTGCGTTTTCCGACCGGGGACTCGCTGAATTATCTAGGTTCGGGGGCGTACGGGGTAAAGCCTTTCGGTGCGTTGTCGTTTGGAGTCAAGAGGGTGTCCGCGCACGTTAATGGCGGGTATGAGTGGAACGGTTCGTCCTTCCTAGCAGGGAATATCACACCATCGCAGGTCGGTGGCACCGTAGCGGCATCGAAGGATAATCTCCCCGCGCAAGTTGTTTATAGCGCCGGGGCCGAGGTTGGGATCGTCAAAAGACTCTCCGCGGCATTTGATTTTCTAGGGCAGGAAATCCTCAATGCGCCGCGGATCAAATCGGGCACTTTCCAGGAGCTTCCGGCGTGTTCTGCGGCACCTCCCGTCTCGGCGTGCAACACGTTCAATGCGACGGGCGCGACGGACAAAATTTTTCAGGAGTACAAGAGTTCCTATGCCACAGCGAATGCGGCAGTTGGGTTGAGGTACCGGCTTTTTGGGCACTTCCTGCTCACCGGGAATGTGGTTTTTAAGCTGAACGATCCCGGCCTGCGTTCTAAGTATGTTCCTCTGGTTGGTCTGACCTTTTCACACTGAGAGTTGGGTTGGCCACGCTGTCTGATCGAGCCACTGCTAGCCTTTGGATAATCCGTCCGAACAGGGTTGGCGCGCGAGATGCTCCCCGCTGGTTGGTGTCCAAGAGACTTGATTCCGACACGAGGTGCCTCCGGCGCAGCCTTCCTCGCCGACCGCAATGGCAAGTGAGACGCCGGATGGCAGGTTGCGCCTTTCGCTGGCCTTAGTGCTGCTCTAATACTCCCGCCACGTTGGCGGTCCGGGAGTTACAAACTGGTGGGACGGCGTTTGCCGTGCCGCAGTATAGTAGAAAAATCTTCTTCGACGAAACCATTTGGAAGTGGTCAGGAACTGGAAAGGGTGTGGCCGAGAATGTCAAAGTGCCATGACCCTCATCGTCGTCGCTCTCGCCATCGGCGTCGTTGTTGAACGTAAAGGTGGCGTTCAACGGAACAGCGGTTTGTGTCCCAGAGGCATCAGCTAGGTCCAGCGTAAATGTCGCCGTTCCAAATTGCTCCAGCACACCGTTGGTACCAACGGTACACGGGGTGGAGGCAGGAACCGGGACAACGATAAAGACACATTTGGTCCCAGTGGTTGTAAAGACCACGCTGCCCGTCTCCGCAATGCCGCCCGTAGGGCTGTGTGTATTGTTGAAATTGCCAGCGACACCCTCAAACCCGACCGCGAAAGGCGTGGTCGCGAACCCTGTCTCGGTTTGTCCGCCGAACGGGCCATTCACCTGTATTTCCATTTCGCCGACCAAGTCAGCTACAAGCGGCGCAGCAGGATTCACCGTCAGATCGGAGGCGTCCTCTGCCCAGGCGAAGGCTTTTTGCGAGGAAACGAAATACATGGGCACCCTAACCATGTTGATTCCCTCGCAGAATGCGACCAGCGCGAGCCCGTTAGGCTGAACCATGGAGTAGTAGCCGAAGGAATTCAGGCCATACTGTAAACCTCCGTCCAGATTCGCCGTGTACTCTATTTCGCTGAGGCTACCCGTGCCGGCGCTGATCATCGGGGTGTGGATGACATTTCCTGCACCTTGCCCATTGTTCGATTGCAATAACGCGGAGTAAGTTCCCTTGAAATCAAGGTTCACAAATGTATGGCTCGGTGTTTGTTGTTCAGCTGAGCCCAGGAAGGCATATCCGCCTGTGGCGCCACCAGAATCTGTCTCGATGAGGACCACTTTAGTCGCGGATACGACGTACGCCGAAAAAGTCAGGGTTAAGTTGGAAACACTGGACCCGCCATTCTGGCCGCCCATGTGGACTCCGGTCAATACGACGGAAGTGTGGCCAGTCGTTACGTCCACATTGCCGTAGTTGCCGCCAAAGAAGGAGTAGTTGAGAGGAGTCGGAGTAGCGGTGATGGTTTGGACGGTGCCGCAGTTGCCAAAGTTGGCGTCGTCGAATCCGCGCCCGAGTTCTCCGTTCGATATGTTTCCGCCGCTAAGGTCGAACCTGCCGACGGCCGAGGCGGATGTGCCGATGGCCAGCGAGCTGTTGTTTCCGCCACGCATCATGAGAGCGTACCCGCCGGTCAATGTGGCGGCCGAGAATTTTGTGGTGTCTTGCTTATCCAACCTTCCGCCGCCGGCCATGGCGCCGCTCAAGCCTGACAGGTAGACGGTCTGCGCGGTAGTCAAGACCGACTCTGGCACCACCGTAAAACGGAGCGAGGAGACTAGCCCGGTAGAAAGCGTAATTGTCCCAGTCGTCGTGCTATTCGTATCAAACGTGGCTTGGCCGGTGACCGCACGCTGCGTGTTTACGTGCGGAACGGGAGTGGCCCCATCATTATCGTCTTCCACGCCATGGATCTGGCCATTCGCGGCGAAGACCAACGAGCCTGCTTCGACGCGGGGACTGAGAGCACCGCCGGGGTAGTCCCGGTATTGCAACGCGTAAGTGCCGAACAGAGGCGTTGACGCAGTACCTCCGACGGCGAGCGTAGTGAAATTCGTGCCGAAAAATGGTCCCGCGGTCACATTGGCCGTCACAGTAACCGTGCTGGGGTTTATGGGCGCGGCAGGCGCCGTGTAGAGACCATTGGCGTCGATGAATCCACAACTGGGAGCGCAAGCAACGCCAGCCTGTGTCAGAGTCCAAGAGACCGTAAGTGGATTGGCGCCTTGGCCAACGACATTGGCTGTGAACTGTTGCTGTGCCAGCAAGGAAACCGGAGGATTACTGGGCGTGACTTGAACGCTCAGGGTGAGACCTACGTTCAACGACGCGGTCTTTGTCGGGTCAGCCGCGGAGGCGGCGGTGATCGTAACTGTGGGCGGATTGGGCAGCGTCGTAGGCGCAGTGTAGGTGACCGGCGTGGTTTGCGGAACGGGGTTAGCAGGTGTGATCGCGCCACAAGCGGCTCCGTTGCACCCCGTGCCGGTAACCGACCAATTGACGTTAATGTTGCTCGTATTGGTGATGCTGACCTGGAACGGGAAGAGCTGTTGCCCAGCGGCAACGCTCAAAGTGGCCGGCTGGGAAGTAAAAGAAATGCCCACTGCGGGTGCAATGGTGACATTGGCAAATCCTGATTTCGAACGGTCACTCGTAGCCGTGGCGACAATTTGAATCGAAGGGTTGGCGGGAACCGTGGTGGGTGCCTTGTAGTTGCCGGTTTGATCGATAGAACCGCAGGCGCCAGCGGTACAGCCCGTTCCGAATATGCTCCATTTAACTGATGAATTGGCGACGCTGCCAGTCAGAATTGCGGAAAAGGTTTGCTGGGTGCCCGCGGCGACCGTTACCGAATCCGGGCTCACGCCGATACTGCCGGAGGATGGAGTTGTGGTCAGACATCCAGGAAGACTTGCCGAGAGGGCAAGCAAGGTCAGATAGATAAGCTTTCTCATTACTCCTCCGGAGGTTCTTTGCAGAGTCGTATACTGCCTCAAACGCCTGCTGTCAAGCCATAGGAATCTAACGGAGACGGTTGAAAAACATGCAAGGCTTCGCTCTGCGCCAGGTCACTTGCTCATAGCCGAGCAGCTGTATCCCGAGAGGAAGCCTGGTTGGAACAAGGGAACGCCCTTAAAGTCCACATCGAAACGCACTTCCACTCGCTTGCCGTTGCTGACAATGGGCTGACCGGTTGGCCCAGAGAGCGGACCCTGAATGATGTAGCCGGTCGAAGAGGACTGCCAGTTGTATCCGGCGAAGAAGTGGGAGACGGCCCAGAGACCCTGATAGGTGGCGACTTGAAGCTCGGAATCGCCGCTCGTCAAGCTGAGAGACGCACCCTTAACGACCGCCCCAGGCCAGGTGAATCTCTGCGCGCCGCCGCTGCCGGTGATCGTCTTTTCCTGGCCGTCGAAGGAGAGTTTTTCGCTCTTAAAGCCGCCTTCAGGCAGGTGGGCTGTCACGGAATACTCGAAATGTGGATCCGTCGCGTTGTTGGGGTAAATGGCCAGTTGAATCGCGTACAGCTCGTTTAAGGTGCGAAGAAAACTGGGGCCAATGGGGGTGGTGCTTCCGAGCGCGCGAACAAACGTCGTGCCTTGCGGGCTGAGGTTGTTCTTTTGCGCGACGATGAATTGGGAGAGCTTGCCTTTGACCGGCTGGAAAAAGTCATTGAATTCCGCCAGCGTGATTTCGCGCGTGCTATGGGCGTTAAAGGGATATGCAGTCTGAAGATCCTTCAGCGGTTTGCAGAGTCCGTCACCGGAACCTCCCGACGCAACCCATATTTTCTGCAAGCCCTTAATCGGTTCGTCGAGGAGCGTGGCGACAGTCTGGTCCACATGGCCGTCTGGATCGGCCGGGAGGACCTGAGAAAGTTGCGCCGCGGACAGGTGAGCCTGCGACACCGTTTGCGCGCAAGTTGTTTTCTGAGCCTCTTTCTGCTCCGGAGCTGCGTCTGCAACTTGCTGCACGCATTGCTGCAAATTCAGCAGGCCCTTCATGTAGGGATCATTCGAGGTTTGATCGTATTTTTTCTGCATGCCGCAACCCGGCGAGACCACCTGCTGCGGCGCCTGGAAAGCGAGTTTAATCGCCGAGGATGGCACGTTGGTGTTATCTGCAACGTCGCAAATGAGAGCCAGGAGCGGCGACGAATTCGAGGAGATCTTCATAAGTTTGACTGCGGCATCGGCGTCGTTGTTGTACTGTGACACGGAAGTTCCATTCAAAAACGCGCGCCACTGTTGAATAAAGTCTTTCTCGTACATGGAGCGAAGTTGTTGGCTGAGATCCGCCGCGGTCAGATTCGTGGTGGTGGCCGAACCGAGAACCCACGTCTCGCCTTGGACCCGTTTGGGATTCTGGATGGATTGATCCATGACCTTCCATCCGTCCGAGGTCCAGGCGGCGTCAACGTCAGTCCTGGCGCGCACGACATCCAGCCCGTCAGGATGGGCAACGGCAAAGCGATAGTTTTTTGCTTTCTGTCGCGCGTCGGTGAGCATGCTGGTGTACAAGCGCTGCAAGCCCGAGAACTTATTGAGATAGGCACGGACCTGATCAACCAGGCTGAGATCATTCGTCTTCAAGAATGGATTGTCGGCGGTCAGCTCGGAGCTATAGAAGGCGAATTGTTGTGCGGCAAGATCGCTGCGTTCTTGCTCCACCTCGCCTAAGTCTCTTTTCCAGTCTTTCATCAAAAAATTCTGCAAGAACTCGCCAGAATTTCGCAGACTTTCGGAAGTGATGAGTAAGTAGGCTTTTAAAGCGTCGTAAGCGGCGCCCGAATCCGCGGTCGGTTGCGGATCGCCGCGGTAAGTTTGCAAATCGGCCATGAG
>Ga0210405_10000484_pt1 | contig 53039 bp, 40 predicted proteins | sample IncBWH11MmetaG_FD_155492 | JGI IMG/M metagenome (GOLD analysis project Ga0210405, IMG submission 155492) | Forest soil microbial communities from Barre Woods Harvard Forest LTER site, Petersham, Massachusetts, United States - Inc-BW-H-11-M | ecosystem: Environmental > Terrestrial > Soil >...
GGCTCCGGTCGTTGCCGATCGCAACCCTCCCGGCAGAGCGCTCGCGGCTCCGGTCGCGGCTCCGGTTGTCGCAATTCGCGACACTCCCTGCAGGTCGGTTGTCGCCGATCGCGGCCCTCCCGGCAGAGCGGTCGCGGCAAGCTCGATGGTCAGCTGTCGTACCGTCAGGCCGGCAGCGGGGAGCGGCAGACGGCAGACCAGGCTCGCGGTCGCCGCTCCGGTCGCGGCGCCGGTCGCGGCTCCGGTTGTCGCCATTCGCGACCCTCCCGGCAGGGTGGTTGCGGCGCCGCTCGTCGCCGCTCGCGGCGCTCGTGGCAGGTCGGTCGCGGCTCCGGTCGTCGCCATTCGCGACACTCCCTGCAGGTCGGCTCCCGACAGGGCGTCGCGACAGGGATTGCTGCGCGAGGTGACGGTCAGCGACCGGCCCGGTGAGGCGGGCTCCGCCAGCACGCTGCGCAGGTCGGGGAAGCCGGCCTCGGCGGGCCAGGACAGGCGGAGGTAGCGGGCTGAAGTGGCGGGATAGGGTAGGAAAGTGCGCGCCAGACCCTCACCGTCGCCGAGGCGCAAGAGGTTGCCGGCCACCAGCGGCTCCCAGGTCTTGCCGTCCTGGCTGGCGTCGAGAGCGACGTCGGGAACGACGGTCAGGCTCCCCAGCGCCAGTAGCAGTCGCTCGTGCACCAGCGGCTCGGGGCCGACGTCGAGGCGCAGCGTCCAGCCGCGCTCGTCCTTCGCCACCTCCAGCACCTTGACCGGGCGCCGCTCGCTGTCCTCGACCCAGGGCGCCGTCCAGCGCGGCAGGTCCTCGCCGGTCGGAGCCGTGATCCTCAGGCTGCTGGCCAGCCCGACGTGGCGCAGCGCCGCGAGGTCGAGCGGAACGCGCACCCAGCCCGGCGCCGGCACGTCGACCGGGCGGTAGAAGGGGGCGGCCTGGGCGCCCAGCGCCATCGCGCCGCCGGCCAGCATCATCCCGGCTACCACCCGCGCCGAGTTGCAGCTCACGGGCGGCCCTCGCGGAAGACGAAGCGCTGGTAGAGGAATCCCAGCAGCAGGAGGCTCGCCCCCAAACCCAGGAACGACAGCACCCGGTAGAGGTCGGAGAGCCGGGCGGCGTCGTAAAGGAAGGCCTTGCCGACCGCCAGCAGCATGACTGCGAGCGAGGCGTAACGCAGCAGCGGGCCGCGGCGGGCGATGCCGGTCAGCAGCAGGCCGACGCCATACAGCACCCAGGCGGCAGAGTAGGCGTAACGCTCGGCCGCACCCGTCGGGCCGGCGTCGAGGAAGGTGCCGTGGAAGAGCTGGCGGACGGTGAGTGAAATCCAGACGAAGCCCAGCAGCAGCGCCGCGCCGCCAGCCAGCAGCGGCAGCTTCCGGCCGCCGCGCCGCCGCACCTCGGCGGCGCCGGCGAGGGCCAGCAACGCCGGCAGGGCATAGGCGGCGGCCAGCAGGTTGAGCAGCGGCGCCTCGCCGACGGGTCGATGGTTCCACAGCGGATTGGCGGCCACGCACGGGCCGGCGAGGGCGATGGCCAGGCCGGCCAGCATGACCAAACGGCCTGAGAGCTCGAGCGACGCCAGGGCCGGCCGCCGGTTGGCGCGCAGCAACGCCCTGCCGAGCAGCAACCAGGCGCAGGCCAGGGCGGCCCATTCGGTCAGGCCGATCCAGGTGAGGCCGGCGGAGGTGCCAGCGATCCCGGGAGGTGCCGCCGCCGGCTGGAACGCCTGGTGGATCTCCAGGGTGACCAGCACGAGGCCGAGCGCCGTTGCCTCCCACTCCAGCTCGGCGGCGAGGCGCAGGGGTGAGATGAGCGCCGGCGCCGGGCGGTTCTGGAGCGAGCCCTCGCGCCGCGCCATCCAGGCGGTTCCAGCCAGGGCGAGCAGCGGCACTCCGTAGGCATAGAGCAGCTCGTTGAGCAGCGGCAGCTGGCCCCGCGCCTGCTCGCCGGCGTCGGAGAACAGAGCGCCGAGCACCGCCGTAGCCGCCAGCAGCCGCGCCAGCACGACCAGCGCCGGCAGGTGGAAGCGCCGCGCCAGCCAGACCAGCGCCGCCGCTTCGAGCGCCCAGGCGGCGGCGAAGGAGTCGCGGCTCAGGGCGAGCGGCACGGAGATGCTCACCAGGCTGGTGACCGCGACCGCCAGGGCGGCGAGCGCCGGCGTCAGCTCCGGACGGGTGCGCCGCCGCCGCTCCACGGGGAGCGCCGAGGCCAGATAGAGCGCCGCCGCCGCCAGCGCCAGGCTCCCCCACGCTTCGGCGCTCAGGCCGGAGGCGGTGTGGGCCGCGGCCCAGGTGACCACGAAGAAGGCCACCCCGGCCGTCGCCGACAGCGCCGCCCAGACTCCCGGGCAGTGAGCGGGAGCTACGAGCCCGGCCGAGCCGCCTGAACGCAGGGGCCCCGGGTCATCTGAGCCCAGCGACTCCGAGCCGGCCTGACCCAGGGGTCCCGAGCCGTCCGAGCCCAGCGACCCCGAGCCGGCCGAGCCCAGCCGCCCCGAGCCGGCCTGACCCAGGGGCACCGAGCCGCCCGAGCCCAGGGGCACCGAGCCGCCCGGGCCCGGCCATTCCGAATCCTCCCAGCCCAGCCATCCGGGTGGCCGCCGCCAGGAAGGAGGGCCGGCGAGCGCTCCGGCCCATCCGGCGACCGCGAACAGGCCGCCGGCGGCGAGCGCGATGCCAAGGAAACGGTCCACGGAAGCCGGATCCAGCCTGCTGCCCCAGCCGGCGAGCACCACCAGCGTCGTGGCCTCGGCAACCCAGGCCAGCGGCAGGTACCTGGGGTCGAGCCAGGCAAGGGCGAGCACGCCGGCGGCGAGCAGGCCGAGGAAGCCCCATTCGGCGATGGAGAAGCCGCCGCGGGCGACGGTCCCCGCCTGCAGCGCCACCGCCGCCGCGATTGCCGCCAGCGGCGCAGCCTTCTCATGCCAGGGCGCGGTCGCGTCCGTCGCCAGTGGCACGACTCCCGGCAAGGCGATCGAGCCTGCGGTCGCGGCTCCGGTCGTCGCCATCCGCAATACTCCCTGCAGAGGTCCGCCGGCGGTAGTAGGCGGTCGCGAGATGGCATCGGCGGCACCGGCGGCGAGCGGCGGCAGCGTCGCGCCGACCGCCAGGGCGATCAGGAAGAGGCTCAACCAGGTGAGATCGCCGCTGTTCACCGAGTCCGCCAGCCACACCGCCGCCCAGAACAAGCTGGCGACCAGGGCGGCGACGGCCAGCCAGCGCCAGCGCCGCCGCCAGGCCACCGCCAGCAGGCCGCCGGTGAGCAGCAGCAGGTAACCGAAGAGGTTGCGGGCGCTGGGCTGGGCGGTCTGGATCAGGGCCGGGGTGAGGAAGCCGCCCACCAGGCCGATCAGCGCCACCATGGCTCCTTGCCGCAGCGAAAGCGCCACCGCCACCGCGGTCGTCAATCCCATCAGCAGGAAACCCGCCGCCGGCGGCACCAGGTGATAGACGTGCACCGCGGCCAGGAAGCAGGCGAAGAGATCGGCGATGCCGGCCGCGGCCAGCGCCGCCGAGATACGGGCGGAGGAGCGCCGCGACCATTCCGCCAGCGCCAGCATCCCGACGCCAAACGCCACTCCCGTCGCCACGCGCACCGGCGGCGAGATCCAGCCGCGGTCGAACGAGAACTTGACCAGGAAGGCGCCGGCCAGCGCCAGCGCCATGGCGCCGACCCAAACCAGCAGCCGCGCCCCCACCAGCTCCTCGAAGGAGATGCGCTTCGGCGCCGCGGCCGCCGCCGCGCCGCCAGCCGGAGCGCCACCGGCGCCGGGTGCCATGACGGCGACCGCCGGCACGGGAAGGCGTCCTGGAGGGGCCGCCGCCGCCGGTGGCGATGGCGATCCGGGCGGCGGCGATACGGGCGGTAGCGTTCCAGAGAGCGGCGATCCGGGCACCAGCGATCCAGGCACCAGCGATCCAGGCACCAGCGATCCAGGCAGCGAACCCAAGGAGTCAGCGGCCTCCGGCACCAGCGAGCCGGGCGCCAGGGTCGCGGCTCTGCCGGTCGGCGGCGCCGGCATCGCGGGTCTCGTCGTCTCCCGCAGCGGCGCGCCGGTTGCCATCGCTCCTGCGGGCAGCGTGCCGGTTGGCGGCATCGCCTGCAGGTGCGTGGCCGGCTGCGGCATCGCCTGCGGGTGCGTGGCCGGCTGCGGCACCCCGAACCGCGCCGCCTCGCCTGGCTCGATGGCCCGCAGGGCCGCCTCCGGCATGGCGGCGTCCTGTCCGCCTGCGTGGTGCGCCGCCGTCTCGACCTCCCGGCCGGTCCGGGAGGATCCGCGCAACGCCGCCGCCGACTGCGCCGCGTGCACGAGATCCCGGAGCCGGGCGGTCTCGGCGCGGAGCCCGGCAAGCGCCGTGGCGTTGTCGCGGGAGCGCAGGAACGCCGCCAGCGCCAGGCCGCCGACCGCGACGAGGAGCAGGCCGATGGCAGCGCCGGAGCAGTCCATGGTGGATTGCGGCGGGCCGCCGGGCCGGCGTCAGACCGCCGAGTGCTGCCGGTGGTCGGCGACCAGCTTCTCGACGACCGAGGGATCCGCCAGGGTGGTGATGTCGCCCAACTCCTCGTACTCCGAAGAGGCGATCTTGCGCAGGATGCGGCGCATGATCTTGCCCGAGCGCGTCTTGGGCAGCCCGGTCACCAGCTGGATGCGGTCGGGCGTGGCGATCGGCCCGATGGCGTTGCGCACCTGCTCCTTGAGCGCCCCCACCAGCTCCTTCGGATCGGAGCTCTCGAACGCCGGTGTCGGATGCACGTAGGCGAAGATGCCGGTCCCCTTGATGTCGTGCGGGAAGCCCACCACCGCCGCCTCCGCCACGGCGGCGTGCGCCACCAGGGCGCTCTCGATCTCGGCGGTGCCGAGGCGATGCCCGGCGACGTTGAGCACGTCGTCGACGCGGCCGGTGATCCAGTAGTAGCCGTCCTCGTCGCGCCGGCAGCCGTCGCCGGTGAAATAGAGGCCGGGGAAACGCGAGAAATAGGTCTCGCGGAAGCGGGCGTGATCGCCCCAGATGGTGCGCGCCTGCCCGGGCCAAGTGCCCTTGAGGCAGAGGTTGCCCGCGACGCCGTTGCCTTCGAGCACCTTGCCCTCCTCGTCGACGATCACCGGCTGCACGCCGAAGAACGGCAGCGTCGCCGACCCCGGCTTCGTCGGCGTGGCGCCAGGCAGCGGCGTGATCAGGATGCCGCCGGTCTCGGTCTGCCACCAGGTATCCACCACCGGGCACCGCCCATCGCCCACCACGTCGTGGTACCAGGTCCAGACCTCCGGGTTGATCGGCTCTCCGACGGTGCCCAGGATACGGAGCGATTCGCGCTTGTACCGCTGCACGAACTCGTCGCCGGCACGGGCGATGGCGCGGATCGCGGTCGGTGCGGTGTAGAACTTGGTCACCTTCAGGTCGTCGACGATCTGCCAGTAGCGACCGGCGTCCGGGTAGGTAGGGATCGACTCGAACATCACCGTGGTGGCGCAGTTGGCCAGCGGCCCGTAGATGATGTAGCTGTGGCCGGTCACCCAGCCGACGTCGGCGGCGCAGAAGTAGACGTCGTCGGGTTGCAGGTCGAACACCAGCTTGTGGGTGAGGGCGGCATAGACCAGGTAGCCGGCGGTGGTGTGCAGCACCCCTTTGGGCCGGCCGGTCGAGCCCGAGGTGTAGAGGATGTACAGCGGATCCTCCGCTGCCATCCATTCGACCGGGCAGGTGGAGCGGTGCTGCGCCGTCTCGTCGGCCAGCCACAGGTCGCGGCCGTTTTGCATCGGCACCTCGCGGTCGGTGCGCTTCACCACCAGCACCCATTCCACCAGCGACAGACCCTCGAGCGCCTGGTCGACGGTCGCCTTGAGCGGGATCCGCTTGCCGCCGCGCAGCCCCTCGTTGGCGGTGACCACCAGCTTGCAGCCGGCGTCGAGGATGCGCCCGCGCAGCGACTCCGCGGAGAAGCCGGCGAAGACCACCGAGTGCACGGCGCCGATGCGGGCGCAGGCGAGCATCGTGTAGGCCAGCTCGGGGATCATCGGCAGGTAGATGCACACCCGGTCGCCCTTGCGGACGCCATGGGCGAGCAATACGTTGGCGACGCGTGCCACGTTGTGCTTGAGCTCGCGGTAGGTGATGCCGCGGTACTCGCCGGGCTCGTCCGCCACCCACAGGATCGCCGTCTTGTCGCCGTGCGCCGCCAGGTGCCGGTCGACGCAGTTGTAGCAGGCGTTCAGCCGCCCGCCGGAATACCAGGAAAAATCGACCTCGTGCAGATCCGCGTCCAGGATCGACGACGGTTGGTGAAACCAGTCGAGGATCGCCGCCTGCTCGCGCCAGAAGTCCTCGGGATGCTCGATCGAGCGCCGGTACATCTCCCGGTACTGCTCCATGCTCTTGACGTGGGCCGTGGCGGCGATGTGGGGCTTGGCTGGGATCATGGCTGGCGCCTCCCTCATGTAGCCCCCATTCTGCCACGCCGGGAGGGCGGGGTGGAGTCGGTAAGACGAGGGCGGGGAGTTGACCGCGGGCCCGCCTTGCGCAAGGCTTGCCGCGCCAGCTTGGACGCACCAGCTTAGAAAAGGGGGTCACGCTCGCCCATGTCCGATTTCAAGGTGACGGTCTCGAAGAACGGCCCCCTCCGCGTCGAAGGGGAGAACATCCAGCTCCTGGACCCCGAGGGCAGGCCTTACGGCCTCGGTGGCCGCGGCCTCATCTCGCTGTGCCGATGCGGCCACTCCGCCAACAAGCCCTTCTGCGATGGCAGCCACAACCATCACGGTTTCCAGGACGATCCGCAGGCGCGCGAGCTGCCGCCGCGAAAGCCGGCGTCCTGAGACGCAGGTTCCACCGGCGAAGCCGGCGGCGCCCGGGCCGGCGGCGGCGGCGGGGCTCCGCCTGATGCCCGGCCGCCGAGCGATGGCGCCGGCGATCGCCGGGACCGCCGTGGTTGCCGTGGTTCTGCTGTTCCTCCCCGGCATGGCGCCGGCCCGCCAGGCGGCGATGCCGGCACCGGGCCAAACCTCTCCGGAATCGGCGCCGCTGGCAGTCGCGGCGACGGCACCGGCGCCGCCGCCGGCGCGCGGGCCGGCCGGCCAGGGGCCCTCGGCGCCCTGGCGGACTCTGACCACCCCCCACTACCGGATCCACTATCCGGCGCCCTTCGCGGCCTGGGCGCGGCGCGCCGCCGGCGAGCTCGAGACGGTGCGCGAGCGCGCCATCGCCGAGATCGGCTTCGCACCGGCGGAGGTCGTCGACGTCGTGGTTTCCGACCCGGAGGCCGACGCCAACGGCGCGGCCCTGCCGCTGCGCGGCTGGCCGCGCCTGGTGCTGTGGACCTCGCCGCCGCCGCCGGACTCCGAGATCGGCTATTACCGGGACTCCATCGAGGACCTGGCGGTGCACGAGGAGGCCCATCTCGTCCACCTGCTGCGCCCCTCCCGCAACCCGCTGCTGTCGCGCCTGCTGCCGGTCGGCCCGATCGCGCTGGCGCCGCGCTGGCTGGTGGAGGGCTACGCCACCGTCGTCGAAGGCCGCCTCACCGGCGCCGGCCGGCCCAACGGCGACCTGCGGGCGGCGATCCTGCGGCGCTGGGCGCAGGCCGGCGTGCTGCCCGACTACGGGCGCCTGGCGTCCGATGCCCACGCCTGGCACGGCATGTCGATGGCCTACCTGCTGGGCTCGGCGTACCTCGAGTGGTTGGAGCAGCGCGGCGGCCCGGGCAGCCTGCGCAAGCTCTGGGCGAGGATGACGGCGCGCGCCGGGCGCTCGTTCGACGCCGCCTTCGCCGGCATCTGGGAGAATTCGCCGGCAAGCCTCTATGACCGCTTCCGTGCCGAGCTGACCTGGCACGCCATGGAGGCGGAGAAGCGGGTGCAGGCGGTGGGGCCGTTGGCGGTGCGCGAGGGCGCCCTGTGGCAGGGGTTGTCGTGGACCACCGGCGCGCCGGCGGTGTCGCCCGACGGCGCCCGGATCGCTCTGGTCCATCGCTCCCGCGACCGGCCCGCGGAGCTGGTGATCTGGTCGACGGCGCCCGACCTGGAGGCGAAGCGGCGCTGGCAGGAAGCCCAGGCCCGCCAGCAGCGCAACGATCCGCAGGACGTGCCGGCGGTCCGCACCCGGCCGCTGCCCAGGAAGCCTCTCCACACCTGGACCGCGGCCGCCGGCGGCGACCCGGCGATGCCGCGCTTCATGCCCGGCGGTCGCTCGCTGCTGCTGGTGCGCTTCCTGCCGGACGGCGAGGGTTTCCTCCACCCCGATCTTTTCGCGTGGCGGCCGGAAGCCGGCGAGATGCGCCGCATCACCCGGCAGGCCGATCTGCGCGATCCGGACCCGGCTCCCGACGGGACCTGGGCGGTGGCGGTGCGCGACCGGTTCGGCCTGTCGCAGCTGGTGACCGTGGATCTGGCGAGCGGCGAGGTGCGAGAGCTGACCCCGCCCTCCCTGGACCGCGTCTATGACCGCCCGCGCCTGGCGCCGGACGGCCACCGGGTGGCGTTCGGCCTGCACGAGGGCGGTGGCTGGAAGCTGGCGGTGCTCGAGGTTGGCGCCGATCGCGCCGCCGGCTCGGAGGTCGAGCTTGCGCCGCCCCCGGGCGCCGCCGCGTCCTCGCCCGCCTGGAGTCCGGATGGCGGCACCCTTTACGCGGTGGTCGGCCGCGGCGGTTTCCTCGACGTGTATGCCTTTGCCCTGCGAGGTGGCGCGCCGCCCGCCGCCCTCACCCGCACCCAGGGCGGCGCCTTCGCGCCGGCGCCGACGCCCGACGGCAAGGGCCTCTTCTACCTGAGCCTGGAGCCTACCGGCCTGGATCTGCGCCGCCTCGACCTGACCGCCCGGCGCCCGCCCCTGGCCGAGGTCGCGATGCCCGCCGACCTCGCGCCGGCGGTGCGGCCCCCGGCGCCGGCGGCGCCGCGTGCGGTGCCAACCCCGGTCCCAGCCCCGATCCCGGAAGCGCCGGCGCCAGGGCTGCCAGCAGCTCCGGCCATACCAGCTGTGCCTGCCATGCCGGGATCTCCCTCGGTGCTGCCGCCAGCCGTGCCCGCCGCAACCGCCCCGCCGCTGCCCGGCGGCGAGCCCTATTGTGCCGGGCGCCCGGAGCTGCTGCCGCTGATCGGCGGCGGTGCCGGCAGCGCCAGCGGCACCCTCGAGCTGGGCCTGCGCGCCGGCGACCTGATCGGGCGCTTCGATCTCCTCGCGCTCGGCGCCATCGGTGGCGGCGGGGCGCCGCGCGGCGGCGCGCTGGCCGGGAGCTTCCGTGGCCTGCCGGTGGACCTTGGCCTGCACGCCTTCGACGTGCGCGAGCTGCCGTCGCTGCAGGACGGCCTGGCGCCGGCGCCGAGCGGCCTCCCGCCGCCGGGTGCCGGCGCGCTCGACCTCGAGCGGCGCGGCGTGGCGGCTTCGGCCGAGTGGCGGCGCCGGGCGGCAGGCGAGCGCCGCCGCCTGCGCGCCAGCCTGCTCTGGCAACGCCTGGAGCCGGCGAGTGGCGCGGGTCCGGCTGCCGCCGCGGCGACAGCCGGCACGAACGAAGGGATCGCCGCGGCGGACGGCAGCTACCGGCTGTTCCGCCGGCACGGGCTCTGGGTTCTGGATGCGGGCCTCGACGCGCACCTGGAAACCGGGCGCACGCGCGGCGACGGCTGGCAGCGCTACGGCGGCGAGGGGGAGCTGGCGGTTCGGCGCGAGGGCGCCCGGCTGGCGCTCGAATGGCGTCGCGACGGCTCGCGCCGCGTCGGTAGCGCCTTCGATCTCTATCAGCTCGGCGGCGCCGCGAGCAGCCTGCTGCCGGACACGGCACTTGCCGGCCGGATCGTCTCGCCGGCCCTGCCGGCGGCGACCCTGCTGGGGGCCGAGCACGAGGAGGAGCGGATCGAGCTCGATCTCGGGGGCGACGGCGGCGGATGGCTCGGCGGATGGATCGGCGGTGCGCTGCCGCTGCCGCTCTTCTACGAGCGCCACCGGCTGTGGGGCGGCCCGCTGCCGCAGCCGGTGGAGGTCACTCTCGCCGGCCTGGAATACCGGCTCTACACCCGGCCGGTGCCGCTGGTGCGCCTGCCTGCCCTGGAGCTGCGGCTGGGCGCGGCGCGGCTCTTCGCGAGCCCGCTCGCGGAACGCAACCGCTGGTGGCTGACTAGCGTTTGGCGCCCTTGAACCGCAGCTGCTCAGGATCGACGCCGAGCGCCGCGGCGGCCTGCTCGACCAGCGGCCCGAAGCGCTCCGGCGGCAGCTCGATGAACAGCCCGGTGGCGACGGCGAAGGCCTCGCCGGCGCCGTCCAGCAGCCGCCCTGAGGTCCAGATCTTGCGCCCCTGCTCCCGCTCCACCCACGCCTCCACGGTGGCGTCGGTGCCGAGCGGCAGCATGCGCTGGAAGCTGGTGTCGAGGCGTGCCGCCACCGCGATGTGGCCGGCGACCCAGGCGGCGGCGCCCATCGCCTCGTCGAGCACCGCGGCGATGGCGCCGCCGTGGGCATGCCCCGGCGGTCCCTGCGCACCCCTGCCGAACCAGGCCTTGCCCACCAACCGGCCGCTGTCCGCGCGCAGGAAGTAGCGCACCCGCAGGCGCGCCCCTGCCGCGGCCTCCCCCGCCCTGCCGTCGCCGGTCACGAAAGTGCCGGCCCCACCCTCGAGCCGGAAGGGGTCGATCGGCTGCCATCCCGGTTCGGGCACCACCTCCGGCGGGTGCAACAGGTCGCGGGTCATCCTGGCGCCGACTATAGCGCCTCGAGGCCAAGCCCCCCGTTCGCGCGGCGTCCGGGTCTGATTCTTGCTAGTGCTCGATGACAGCCACTGGCAACTTCCGATCCTTGGGAGGGGGAGCGCCACGCAGATGATGAATCTTTCGCCCCGCAGCTCCGATATGCCGCCTGCCGCCTTCGCCCGCGACGCCTCCGCCACCAGCACCGCGGATGCCGCCGACGAGCTGTCGGCGCTGCGGCGCGATCAGGAGCTGGCCATCGCCACCCTCGCCGCGATCGGCGACGGCATCATCCGCACCGGCGCCCACGGCAAGATCGATTATCTGAACCACGCCGCCGAGGAGCTGACCGGCTGGAGCGGCGAACGGGGCCTGGGGCGACGGGTGGGCGAGGTCTTCCGTCTGGTGGACGAAATCACCCGCCGGCCTCTCGCCGATCCGGTCGGGCGCTGCCTGGACGAGGGGCGCATCGTGCGGTCCGCCGACCATGCGCTGCTGCTCAGCGCCGATGGCAAGGAGTATTCCGTGCATCATTCGGCGGCGCCGATCTACGACCTTGCCGGCAGGGCGCTCGGCGCCGTCCTGGTGTTCAAGGACGTCACCGAGCTGCGCGGCATGGAGCGCGAGATGATCTACCTCGCGAGCCATGACCCCTTGACCGGCCTGCTGAACCGCCGGGAGTTCGAGGCCCGCCTGCAGCGCGCCATCCTCACCGCCCGCCTTGACGGCCGCGAGCATGCCCTGCTCTACCTGGATCTCGACGAGTTCAAGGTGATCAACGACAGCTGCGGCCACCTGGCCGGCGACGAGATGCTCAAGCAGGTGACGGCGCTGCTGCGCGCCAACGTCCGCCGCAGCGACGCCCTGGCGCGGCTCGGCGGCGACGAGTTCGGCGTGCTGCTCGAGAACTGCCCGGCGCCGCGGGCGCGCCAGACCGCCGAGGAGCTGTGCCGCGCCCTGCGCGATTTCCGCTTCTCGCTGCGTGAGCACGTGTTCGAGGTTGGGGCCAGCATCGGGCTGGTGCCGATCGGCAGCGACAGCGGCGACCTGGTCCAGCTGCTCAGCGCCGCCGACGCCGCCTGCTACGTCGCCAAGGACCGCGGCCGCAACCGGGTGCAGGAGTACGAGCCCGACGACACCGGCGTGGCGCAGCACCACGGCGAGATGCGGTGGATCCAGCGCATCCACGACGCCTTCGAGCAACGGCGCTTCCGCCTCTATTACCAGAAGATCGAGCCGCTGGGCCGCACCGCTGGCGGCGCGGACCCCGAGGCCTTCTGCGAGGTCTTCTTGCGTATGCTCGACCGCGACGGCCAGCCGATCGAGCCGGCCGGCTTCGTCGCCGCCGCCGAGCGCTACCACCTCATCGACTCGCTCGATCGCTGGGTGGTGCAGACCGCCTTCGGCGCCATCGCCGAAGCGCAGCGCGGCGGCGCCGGCGCGGCGCTGTTCGCGATCAACATCTCGGCGCAGTCGCTGTCGGACGAGCGCTTCCTCGCTTTCGTCGTGGCCGAGCTCGCTGCCAGGCGGGTCGACCCACGCCGGATCTGCTTCGAGATCACCGAGACCGCGGCGCTGAGCCGGCTTGGCAGCGCCCTGCGTTTCCTTTCGACCCTCAAGGAGAAGGGTTGCCGCTTCGCGCTCGACGACTTCGGCGGCGGCCTATCCTCGTTCAGCCATCTGCGCAACCTGCCGGTCGATTTCCTCAAGATCGACGGCGCCCTGGTGCGGGAGATGACGGTGGACCCGGTGAAACGGGCCATGGTCGAAGCGATCAACCAGATCGGCCACGTCATGGGCCTGCGGACGGTCGCCGAATGGGTGGAGAGCCGCGAGATCCTCGAGCTGCTCGAGGCGATGGGCGTCGACTACGGCCAGGGATTCTGGTTCTCCGGCGTCGAGCCCCTGATCCACGACCACTGAGCGCTGGTCTCCCGCTAACGCGAGACCACGCGCCGCGGTCCGGCGGCCCTGACCGCCTCGTCCACCCCGGCCTCGTACTTCTCGAAGTTGGCGGCGAACATGTCGGCCAGCCGCGCCGCCTTCTCGTCGTAGTCGGCGGTGCTCTGCCAGCTGTCGCGCGGCCGCAGCACGGCGGCGGGCACCCCCTCGACCTTCTCCGGCACCGCCAGGCCAAAGATGGGGTCGGTCCAGGTCGGCACGGCGTCGAGCTCGCCGCCCAGCGCCGCGTCCACCATGCGGCGGGTGAAGCCCAGCTTGATCCGCTTGCCGGTGCCGTAGGGGCCGCCGGTCCAGCCGGTGTTGATCATCCAGACCTTGGCGCGGTGCTGCTGCAGGCGCTCGCCGAGCATCTTGGCGTAGACGCCGGGATGGAGGGGCAGGAAGGGTGATGCGAAGCAGGTGCTGAAGGTCACCTTGGGCTCGGTGACGCCGCGCTCGGTGCCGGCCACCCGCGCCGTGTAACCGGAGAGGAAGTGGTACATCGCCTGCTCGGGACTGAGGCGGCTGATCGGCGGCAGCACCCCGAGCGCGTCGCAGGTGAGGAAGACGACGTGCCGGGGATGCCCGGCACGGCCGTCGAGATCGACCTTGGTCAGCTGGGTCAGGGGGTAGCTGCTGCGGGTGTTCTCGGTGTAGGTGTCGGCGTCGAGGTCGAGCTCCCGCGTCTGGTCGTCGCAGACGACGTTCTCGAGCACCGTGCCGAAGCGGCGGGTGGTCTCGTAGATCTCGGGCTCGCCCTCGCGCGACAGGCGGATGACCTTGGCGTAACAACCGCCTTCGATGTTGAACACGCCGTCGGCGCTCCAGCCGTGCTCGTCGTCGCCGATCAGGGTGCGGTTCGGATTGGAGGAGAGCGTCGTCTTGCCGGTGCCGGAGAGGCCGAAGAAGAGCGCCACGTCGTCGCGCGTGGCGCCGTAGTTGGCGCTGCAGTGCATCGACAACGCCTGCTGCCGTGGCAGCAGGTAGTTCATGACGCTGAAGACGCTCTTCTTGATCTCGCCGGCATACCGGGTGCCGCCGATCAGCACCAGCCGGCGCGCCAGGTCGAGCAGGATGAAGGTGCTGGTGCGGGTGCCGTCACGCGCCGGGTCGGCCTGGAACAGGGCGGCGTCCACCACCGTCATGCCGGGCTCGAAGGCCGCCAGCCGGGAGGGATCGGACTCGCGCAGGAACATGTTGCGGGCGAACATGCTGTGCCAGGCGAACTCGGTGACCACCCGCACCGGCAACCGGTAGCTCGGGTCGGCTCCGGCATAACCGTCGAAGACGAACAAGTCGCGCTCGGCCAGGTACTGCCGCACCCGCTCCCAAAGGGCGTCGAAGCGCTCGCGCTCGAAGCGCCGGTTGGAATCTCCCCACCAGATGTCGCCGTCGATGGACGGATCCGCGACCATGAACTTGTCCAGGGGCGAGCGGCCGGTCTGGGAACCGGTGAGGCACACCAGCGGCCCCTCGTTCGCCAGCTTGGCCTCGCCGCGCGCCACCGCCTGCTCGGTCAGCCGGGCCGGCGAGAGGTTCCAGTGCACGGTGCCGGAGCTGGACAGCCCCAGCCGATCGATGCCAAAGCTGCTGATGACAGGCCCGTCGTTTTTCATGCCGCACCTCGGAAGTAGTAGTCGCCGAACAAAGCCCCGCCCCGGTCCTCCCGCTCTCGCGGACCCAGAACCCGGCGAGTCTACAACCTGTGACCTGCCGGTGACGAGGGGACGGCGGCGGCGGTGCCGCCGCTGCCGCGCCGGCCAGCGATCGCCCCGCCAGGCGGCTCAGTCGCGCGCGGCCGGGATCGGCGGCACCTTCACCGCCGCCGGCGGGTGCTTCTCGAGCTCCTGCAGCAGGTAGGCGACGGCGCGCTCGAGGCTGGGGTCGTGGCCCTTGGCGATCTCGTCGGGCCGGTCCACGACCTCGATGTCGGGCGGCACGCCGAGGTTCTCGATCCCCCAGTGGCCCTCGGTGTCGAGGAAGCGGTAGGCCGGCGTCGAGAGGCTGCCGCCGTCGGCCAGCTTCGGGCTGGCGCGGAGGCCGATCAGGCCGCCCCAGGTCTTGGTGCCGATCAGCGGTCCCAGCCCGAGCTTGCGGAAGTAATAGGGGAAGGCGTCGCCGCCCGAGCCGGCGCTGCCGTTGATCAGGCAGGCCTTGGGGCCGGTGTTGACGAACACCGGGGTGGTGGTGGGCTCGCTCCCGCGCGCCACCCAGTAGTGGAGCAGGGGCCGGCTGAGCAAGGCGATCATGCGGTCGGGGATGAAGCCGCCGCCGTTGTAGCGGTCGTCGATGATCAGCGCCTGCTTGCTGGCCTGAGGATAGAAGTACTTGAACAGCTCGCGGTTGCCGGCCGTGGCGGTGTCCGGCATGTGGATGTAGCCGATGCGGCCGCCCGAAGCGTGGTCCACCCATTCGCGGTTGGCCCGCACCCAGGAGTAGTAGCGCAGGTTCTGCTCGTTCTTGACGGGGCGCACTTTCTCGTCGTGCGCGCCGGCGCCGGAGGGGCTGGCGGCGACCCGCAGCGTCACCACGCGGCCCGCCTTGTTCTCGAGCAGGCGGTAGAAGTTGTCGACGCCGCGGGTGGGCTGGCCGTCCACCGCCAGGATGTAGTCGCCCTGCTCGACGTGCACCCCGGGCTCGGTCAGGGGCGAACGGAAATCCTCCTGCCAGTTCTCGCCGGAGAAGATCCTGGCGACCCGGAAGGCGCCGGACGGCTCGGCCTCGATCTCGGCCCCGAGCAGGGCTCCTTCCACGCGCGGCGCCCCCGGCTCGTCGCCGCGGGCGACGTAGACGTGGCCGGCCGACAGCTCGGCCCCCAGCTCCTCGAGCAGGTAGTCGAGATCGTCGCGGCAGCCCAGCCAGGGCAGCAGCGCGCCGTAGCGGTCGCGCATCGCCGGCCAATCGAGGCCGTGCATGCCGGGGTCGTAGAACCAGTCGCGCATGATGCGCCAGGCGTCGCGGTACATCTGGGCCCACTCCTCGCGCGGGTGGATCCGGATCTGCAGCTTGTCGAGCGGCAGCAGGCCCTCATGGTTCTTCTGCCCGGGTCTGGCATCGGCGATGCCCCAATCGTCGCCGTGCTGGAACAGGACCTTCTTGCCGTCGGCGGAGAGCTGGTAGTTGGCGATGCCTTCGAGCACCACGCTCTCCTTCGACGCCTTCAGATCGACCATCTTGAGCTGGGTCTTGGGGCCGGCGCCGGCCAGGTAGAACACGGCGCCGGCGCTCGCCTGCAGGTTCGCGTAGTCGCCGGCGGCGGCGGGCAGGGCCTGCACCCGCTGCTCGAAACCGTCGACGTCGATGCGGACGCGCGGCGGCACGGCGGCAGCCGCGGGCGCCCTGCCGGGAGTGTCGCGATCGGTGACAATCGGAGCCGCGACCGCCGGCGACGCCAGCTGCGCCGGCCGCTCCTCGTCGCTCTCGGGCGGGAACAGCGCCGGGCCGTCCTTGGCCAGCAGCGCCGCGTAGACCCGAGTCGGGCTGGTGTAGAGGTAATCGCGCTCGAAGCCGCTGAAGGTCAGCTTGAAATCGCGGTCCGACAGGAAGTAGAGATAGCGGCCGGCCGGGTCGAAGACCGGCTCGGTCTCGCTGGCCAGCTCGCCCGAGAGCTGGAACGCCTTGCCCTCGTCGAGGGCATAGATCCAGATCGTCGACAGCTGCGACTTCGCCAGCTTGGTATAGGCCAGGAAGCGGCTGTCGGGCGACCAGGCGCAGGTGGTGATGTCGCCGCGCGTGCTGTGATCGGCATCCGTCACCTTGCCGGTCGCCACCTCCACCCAGCGCAGGCGCTGCTTGCGGTCGCCGAAGGCCAGCTTGCGGCTGTCCGGAGACCAGACCGGCGGAAAGCGCCAGATGTCGCCGTCGGTGGTGACGCGGCGCTCCGCGGTGGCGCCTGCGGCGTCGCGGACCCAGATCTCGTACTCGCCGCTGCGGTCGCTCAGGTAAGCGATCCAGCGCCCGTCAGGCGACCAGGCGGCGGCCATCGCCCGCACTCCGGGAGCGGCGGCCAGCTCCACCACCTCGCCCTTTTCGGCTGGCACGGTGAGGACCTCGCCGCGGGCGGTGAAGACGGCGCGCTTGCCGGTCGGCGAGATGTCGGCGGCTTCGATCTCGGCGCGGACGTTCTTCCAGTAGGGCAGGGTTTGCGGCAGGTCGCCGTAGATGCGGATCGGCACCTTGACGCTCCTGCCGGCCGCGGGATCGAAGAGGTAGATGGAGCCGCCGTTCTCGTAGACGATCTTGCCGGTGCCGGCGCTCGGCCAGAGGACGTCGTAGGTGTCGTGCTGGGTGAGCTTGCGCACCTGCTTCGAGCCGAGGTCATAGGAGTAGAGGTTCAGGGTGTGCTCGCGATCGGAGGTGAAGTAGATCGTGTTGCCGATCCACATCGGCTGGTTGTCGGTCGCCGGATCGTGGAGGATCCGTTCGGCGGTATCGGCCTCGAGGTCGTAGATCCAGATGTCCTGGACGCGGCCGCCGCGGTGGCGCTTCCAGCCGCGGAACTCGGATTGCAGCGGGGTGTAGACGAACCTGGTCCCGTCCGGCGAGAAGCTGCCGTTGCCGCTCTCGGGGATCCGCATCGGCCGCTCCATGCCGCCGGCCGCGGCCACCAGGTAGGGGCGCCCGTTGCGATCGGTCCAGGGCACGCGGTTGGCGCGGAAGACCACATCCTTGCCGTCGGGCGTCCAGCCGAGCACCTGGTTGTCGTAGCCGCCGCGCGGCGGCAGCTGGCCGACGTCGTTGTGGAAGGTCAGCTGGCGGGGCTGGCCGCCGTCGACGCTGATCACGAACACCTGGCGGTTGCCGCCGTACTCGCCGGTGAAAGCGATCCAGCGGCCGTCGGGCGAGAACTTGGGGAACAGCTCGAGCCCCGGATGCGAGGTCAGGCGGCGCGCGGTGCCGCCGCTCGCCTCCACCACCCAGATGTCGCCGGCATAGACGAACGCGATCTTGTCGCCATGGACGTCCGGGTAGCGGAGCAGCCGGGCCTCGCCCGGCGGCATCTGGGCAAAGGCCGGCGCCGGCAGCAGCAGCAGGAGGGTGACGACGGCGGTGATGGCGGTGATGGCGGCGAGGACGGCGGCGGCGGCCTGGGCGGCGAACGGTGTCGGGGCGGCGTTCGCCGGCGGGCCGGCGGTGGCGCGGCGTCTCGACGGTGCCGCGGTTCTCGGGGCGTTGAGCAAGAGTCGGCTCCTCTTCTTTGGCTTCTATTCTCGGTTCGAGTCCTCTAACGCACGGCGGGCCTCCCGGGTTGCTCTGGGGACGGCGTTGGCGGTATCGGCGGGGATGGCGGGGATGGCGAGGTTGGCGGCGCGGGCTTGCCGCCGATCCAGACGGTGTTGTCCGGCTGGGCGAGGCGGATGCCCTCGCGTTCGAGGGCCCGCATCAGCGCCAGCAGGATGGCCTGCTGCACGTCCATGAACAGGTTGGCATCGGGGTCGGAGAGGAAGAACACCGCCTCCAGGTCCAGCGACGCCGGGGAGAAGCCCTTGAAGTGGGCGCGGTCGAAGCGGGCCGCCGCCTGCGCCTCGACGGCGGCACGCACCAGGTGGGGGATCTTCTCCAGCTGGTCGGCGGTGGTGCCGTAGGCGACCCCGAACGCCAGCACCACGCGGCGGTCCACCAGGCGCGAGAGGTTGCGGAGGCGGCTCTTCTGCAGGTCGCTGTTGGCGAAGATCAGCTGCTCGCCCGAGAGGCTGTGCAGGCGCGTCGTCCTCCACCCGACGTCCTCGACCGTGCCCACCAGGGTGTCCACCTGGATGGTGTCGCCGAGCACGAAGGGCTTGTCGGCGGCGATCGACAGCGAGGCCAGGATGTCGCCGAGGAGGTTCTGCAGCGCCAGCGCCACGGCGATGCCGCCGACGCCCAGGCCGGCCAGCAGGGCGGTGACGTTGACGCCGAGGTTCTCGAGCGCGAGCAGCGCGATCAGCACCCAGAGCAGCAGTCGCAGGATGAAGTCGAGGGCGCCGATCAGGGTCGCCGAGCCGGCGTCGTTGACGAGCCGCCGGCGGCGCTCGCGGTTCACCCAGGTGTCGACCCCGACCGTCGCCCACAGCGCCACCTGCAGCAGCACCGCGAGGATGGCGAAGCTGCGCAGGATGGCGTAGGCGCGCGGCGAGAGCGCCAGCGCCAGCGCGCCGAGGAACACCGCCGGCAGCACCAGCAGCGCCCAGCGGGTGCTCCGCATCAGCTCGTGCACCAGCTCCTGGCCGGCCGGAGCGGTCGTCGCCGCGATCGCCGCCGGCGGACCGAAACGCCGCCGCAGCAGCCGCTTGAGCAGCAGGGCGGCGAGCAGCACCAGCGCCGTCACCGCGGCGGCTTGCAGCCAGGCGGCCGCGGAGTTGCCGAACAGCGAGGTGGCAAGCGCGCGCTCCCAGAAGGCGGCGTCGAGGAGGACCATGGACGGTAGGGGTGCCCGGTTAGGGGATCGCCGGGGGTTGCGGGCGGCGCGGCAAGAATGCTATCACTGGACCGTTTGTCCAGACCGACCGCGGGGGCCGGCCCGGATCTGAGCCGGGGCGCTGCGACCCGGCAAGGGAGTTATGGCCGAATCCATCAGCTTCTTCGAGCAGGTCAACCGGAACTTCGACAAGGCGGCGGCGCTCACCTCTCATCACCCGGACCTGCTGACGCTGATCAAGAACTGCAACAGCGTCTACCACTTCACCTTCCCGCTGCAGCGGACCGACGGCACCATCGAGGTGATCCACGCCTGGCGCGCCGAGCACAGCCACCACAAGCTGCCCACCAAGGGCGGCATCCGCTACAGCCTGTCGGTGAACGAGGACGAGGTGGTGGCGCTGGCGGCGCTGATGACCTACAAGTGCGCGGTGGTGGACGTGCCGTTCGGCGGCGCCAAGGGCGGCATCGCCATCGACAGCAAGAAGTACTCGGTGCAGGAGCTCGAGCGCATCACCCGGCGCTACACCTTCGAGCTGGTGAAGAAGAACTTCATCGGCCCGGGCACCGACGTGCCGGCGCCCGACTTCGGCACCGGGCCGCGCGAGATGGCCTGGATCGTCGACACCTACGTGGCGCTCGCGCCGGACAAGCTCGAGGGACCGGCCTGCGTGACCGGCAAGCCGATCGCCCAGGGCGGCATCCGCGGTCGCTCGGAGGCAACCGGGCGCGGCGTCGCGATCGCCACCCGCGAGGCGTGCGACGTCGCGGAGGACATGCAGCCGCTCGGTCTGTCGCGTGGCGTCGCGGGCAAGCGGGTGGTGGTGCAGGGGCTGGGCAACGTCGGCTACCACGCGGCGCGCTTCCTCGAACAGGCCGGCGCGGTGCTGGTCGGGGTGGTCGAGTTCGAGGGCGCCATCCACAACCCCAAGGGCCTGGACCTGGCGCAGCTCTGGGCGCACCGGCACGAGACCGGTTCGATGCTCGGGTTGCCGGGCGCGACCACCTTGCCGAGCCGCGAGGCCGGCCTCGAGATCGACTGCGACATCCTGGTGCCGGCGGCGCTGGAGAACCAGATAACCCGCGAGAACGCCGGCCGGATCAAGGCCAAGCTGGTGGTCGAGGGGGCCAACGGTCCGATCACCAGCGAGGCGAGCGAGATGCTGGCCGAGCGGGGAGTGCTGGTGCTGCCGGACCACTTCGTGAACGCCGGCGGCGTGCTGGTTTCCTATTTCGAGTGGCTGAAGAACCTCCGCCACGTGCGCCTGGGGCGGATGGAGAAGCGCTTCGAGGAGGGGGCGTTCCGCCGTATCCTGACCGCCATCGAGGGAGCGACGACCAAGCATTTCAGCGAGGGCGAGGTGGCCGACCTCACCCACGGTGCGGACGAGGCCGATCTGGTCAACTCCGGCCTGGAGGACACCTTCGTGACCGCCTACCACCGGCTGCGCGAGATCCGCAACCAGCACCGCGAGCACGCCGACCTCCGCACCGCCGCCTTCGTGGACGCGATCGACAAGATCGCCCTCTGCTACGGCGAAATGGGGATCTTCCCTTAGCAGTCTCGGCGGCGCAGTACTGGCGGCCTCTTCGGTAGGGGTTGTCGGCAGTTTTTCTGGAAGACCGCCGGCGCAGCTGCCCTGTCCGCAGAGTTGTCGATTCAGCGTAGGCACAGTGAGTTATCGCAGCGTAGAGGTTAGCCGCAAATGTGCAGATCTCAATACAGCAATTGATTCTCTCCGGAGGTATACTGGCTGATGTGGGGTTGGACCGGGGTGTGGCGAAACTCCATCCTGACCACACTGGGACGAATGCAACTCACTGCGGGGGGAGTGATTTGACCGCCGCTGGCGCCGACGAGTTCTCATCCATGACCCGCCACGAATCCACCGCCACCGCGGCGGCGGTCAAGGTTATGATAGCGCCGGTTGCGCTGATGATCGATCTGGTGCGAGTGGTTCCAGGGCGGGAGGACGATCTCGCCGACCAAGGCACCTGCGATCAGCTCATGTTCAATGTGCTCGGCGAGTGGGACGTCCTCCGCCTGTCTCTCGTCACCAGCTTTTTCCCTCGGCCGAGCGGTGCCCAGATCTGGCCTCCCCTCAGTGTGCCGATCCACAACCAGCATTCCTTCCTTGCCCACATCTGGCTTGACGACAATGGTGAGCTGCCGCCGGCGCTTTATCGCGGCGAGGACGGCCGGTGGAGGTTTTCGGCTGCCTTTGCTAACGACGATCTTCCTGTCACGCTTCTACTCTGCATCAAGCTGAACCCAATCGCCGTAAACCACATCGGCGTCGAGGCAGATCACGCTGCTGTGCGGTATCTGGTCAAGAAAGCCAACGAGCGGCGCTTATCGGTGCTGCCGGCGGGAAGCATCGGCTGGCAAGAAATCATCTTCGTGGTGCGCTCCCGGAGCTTCGACGAGGCACGAGAGTTGGTCCGCGATGCTTGCAGGGCACCCTTGTCCAGCGTCTGGCCGACGCTGCCCAGAGAGGTCGGCGAGCAAGCAATCGCGGCACGCACGATCACCTATCCCTGCACTTCGTTCAGCGCCTACCTCTCGCCCGAGGCCGACTCTCGCCTGGGGCAAGAGACCTGCCGCGCCAAACTTCTGCTCAATATCCGGCCGGGTGCCCCCATCCCGCTGCGTCAGGGCCTGAGGGCCCTGGGCTTCGGCGATTTAGAGTATCAACAGGCCGCGGAGCTCTTCGGCGACTACGATCTCGAGCTGAGCTTCTCCGAGCTGACGCCGCTGACCTCGGTGCTCAAGCTCACCCACTGGTTGCGCCACGTCAGCCTGCAGGGGGAATACCGCGACTGGATCACCGCCACCAACACCGTCCTCGACTTCTCCTGGGATAAAGCTGAGGCGCCCAGTCGGCTCCCCTTGACCGTGAAACGCATCGAGGTGGGGATAGCAGCGCAGGACGCAGGCAAGGCAGACGCCATCCTTGGGGCTTTCCGTTGGAGCGGCGTCGAGGCGATCCATTCTGAGCGCCTTCTCTCTATTTTTCGACACGTATTGTCCTACTCCAACGACCCTTTGCTGGCTGACTCGGTCGCACCTTTGCAACGCTTCTTTTTCGCCCTACTGCATCAAATGGTGGAGTTCAGGTCGCAGCTGCCGGCGGTTCCCCCCAGGGATGGTCCGCATTCGATAGCCATCGAGCCCAACGATATCGATCACCTCTGCTACCTGCTGGAGTTCTCGCTGCGGCAGCGCTCGGAGGGATTGCAGCAGTTCCTCTTCAACGGCCTTCCCAGTTCTTACTATGGTCGCGGTGGACTCAACCGGTTGCTGGTCGGCGCCGACGCCATCCTGCAGGAAGTCTCGGATATCTTCAATATGGTCACTCCGGGCTTCGTCATTTTCGGTATTTCCGATCTGGAAGGTTTCAACAGCTACGGCCCGATCGTAATTGGGCCGATACCGGCGCTCTTCAAGCTCGAGCGCTGGTGGGTGCTCTATAATGAAGCAGGCTTGTATATCGACGATCACCTGTTTCGCTGTGAGTTCCATGTAAAGCTGATCGCGGACATCATCACGCTGGCGCTGCCCTTCAGCTTCGATCTGGATCTGCTTTCATTGATGGCAGCGGAACAGATGGCCACTTTCAGGCCTGCTGAAGAAGCCTACCGACTGGTGGCCCACCGCTTCGGTGTCTTGGCGGTGCTGCAGACGATCGCCGGCGAATTGACCCTCCCGGACGCCGATGCTCTCACCCGGGAGCAGGTGGAAGATTTGGCCATCGGATTCGAAGAACGGTTGGAAGCCTTTGCCGCCGAGTTTCCACAGCCGGTGGCCGCGAAGATCGACGCGGTGGTGAACCAGTTCTTCGCGCATTTGCTCCGATTCACCCCGATGCATCGGGTGAGCAAGATACCAAAGGTCGACCTTGTGGCAGTGCGCGAGCGTGTGTCCGCTATCTGCAAGGATCTCGCGGCGCACTGCGCCAGTGCGCGATGGCAGCACCAGGACCTCATGCTGGCCGTGGGCCTGCTCGCCAACTTTCTGCATCGTCGCGTTCGCGTATTGCGCGGCCGCGCGGGACTCGATACCCCGAGCCCCCCCGGTGAGATCGGGATGAAGGTAGATTCGATCGCCGACTTGGCGTATGCCGCGATGCGGCGATGGAAGGTTCAACTTGAGGACCCGACGGTGAGAAGAACCAAAGACGCGCCGGATGACGTTCAAGATCGGCTGGCGGATGCGCTTTCGGTCTGGCACAAGGGGATCACGGAACCGTCGCCCCGGACAGCCGTAAAGGGAGGATTTGGCCGATGACCCCCCCAACCCTTGGCCCGGTGGTAACGCCGTATCTCGTGCGCGGTGCGGGCGAGGAAGCCGCGGAACCGAATGTCGACAAGCCAAGATTGCGACTTTACGTCAGTCCGCGGTACTTCGTGGGAACGACACCGTGGCAGCACCGGGCCGCGGCCGGCATTCCTGAGGCGGGTGGCGAGCTGCCGATCATCGCCGCCCTGCAGCAGTGGCGCCAGGGGGCTCTGGAGCGCCTCGGCTGGCTGGACTGGGTGCCCGGTGGCGTAGGGTCTGGCCGCTACGAGATGGCGACGTCGCTTGACACCGTTCCCTCTATGGCGACGCAGCCTCCTCCCGCAGAGGGGCCTGTCCACCGGGCGGCTTGGACGACGCCCAGCAGCGAGCTGACCTTCAAGATGCTCGACGTGTCGCGCGAGCGGTGGCGAGAAATTCTCGGCCCGGAGGAAGATCTCGAAGTGGCGCTCGTGAAGCTGACCGAGGAGCTGCGCGAGGATCTCGTGGGGATCATTGCCGACCTGGCCTTCGCCGCCTTGGAACGCAAGGAGCAGCTGGCTGCAGTTACCGCGGGGGGCCGTTTCGTACCGGACTTCCGGCACGAGCTGATGCGCATCCTGCCTATCGATCCTTACGTCGCCCGCGAAGCACTGGAAGACTTGTACCAGGAGCTTCTGGCACAGGTGCAGCAGGCGCCCTTTTGCGCGTCGTGGGGGGACCTGAGCGAGATCTCGGGCGAGCTGATGATTTGCGTGCGAGCACCTTCCGGAAAGCTCGCAAGCGTGGATGCGGACGTCCTGCCGATCTCCTGAGCGCATGGAGAGGTTCCGCCTGCTGCATCTGTCGGATCTGCACATCGGCGAGAGCAGTTTCTACGCCGAGCGAGGGGAGAACCGTATCCGCCAGGTCAAGCGCGGTTTGCGTGATCTCTTCTTCAGACCTGCAAGTCTGCCGCGGCTCTCGGCGGTCGCTCGGTTCGCCTTTCGCGAGCGCAACCGCATCGAGGCACTATTGATCAGCGGTGACCTCGCGAGCTGCGGCACCGCGCGGGCGCTCCAGGCAGCCTTGGAATTCGTGGATGCTCCCGCCGCGGATCTCTGGCAGAGCGCCGTCCGGATTCCGACGCTGCGTAGCGCGAGCCGACCGATTCACCTGTTGCCGGGGAATCATGACCGCTTTGACGACGTCGGTGGTGCCGGCGGGCGATTGTTCGACCGAGTTTTCATGGACTACTGGACTGCTGGCCAGGGGTGTGGCCAGGTCGAGCTGAAACGCGCAAGCGGCGAGTCCCTGTTCTTGGCGTTCTGCGATCTCACGCTCGTCCCCGACGACGCGAGCTCCTTTGTCACCGCTTGGGGTCAGGGGAAAGCCTATAGCGATCGGGTCGGGGACCTGGTGAGCTGCACGGCTCGAATCCGCGCTCTGAGGCCTCTGGCCGGGATCGTCTGGGTGGTGCATTTCGCGCCAGGTTTTGCTGGCATCTCCAGCCTGCTGCGCCTGCTCGACGAAGAAGATCTGATCAGGGCTGCCGAAAAAGCCGGCATCAATTACATCCTCTGCGGCCACACGCACGAGTATCGCCTCTACTCCTTGGGTGCGGAGAAAGCCGTGGCGGTGCTTTGCGCGGGCTCGGCGGCGCAGCGGTGCGAGCGGCCCAACTCGTTGCACGCGATTGAGCTCGAGGTCAGTGCCGGCGCGGTGACGAAGTTCGATCATCAGGCCGTGTTCTTCGATCCCGTGGAAGGTTGCTTCCCGTCGTTACCGGATGCGGTTTGACGGTTGGTAGTGCCCATCGCTACTGCCACCCGCTTCGCCAGCGCCAGGGCTTCGATTCCCGCGTCCAGATCGACTGCTGGGGGGAGATCGCCGCGCACGGCCGCGACAAAGGCCCTCAGCTGCGCGTGCAACGCGCTCTCCCGACGCCGGCCGTCCCTGTCGGCCAGTTCTTGGGCGTTGATCATCTTTCGGAATAAGTGGTCCGAGACCCTTTGGCCGTCGCGCGATTCGATTTCAGCCAGCTCGAGGCCGCGAATGAAATCCGCCTCCTGGATGAGGGTCGCGCGCTTTTTGAGGAAATCGATAGTGATGTAGGAATCGCGAGTGAATATCCGGAGCTTGCGTTCGTCCCTCAGCGCGATGCGACTCGCCGTCAGGTCACCCAGTGCGCCGCCGGGAAAGGTCAGGCGAGCATGGGCGATGTGCTCTGGATGGCCGTTGAGCCTGATCCCATGCGCTTCAACCCCAATCTGGTCCGCACGGGACCGGTTGAACATCAGCGCCAAGTCGAGGTCATGGATCATCAGGTCCAGAACAACGTCTACATCGAGCGAGCGGAAGGGCATCCGGCTGATTCGTTCAGTCTTGATCAGCAGCGGCTCTATCGCCAGGTGTTCCACTGCCTTGATGGCGCGGTTGAATCGCTCGATGTGTCCGACCTGAACGATGACGGCCTTGCACTCGGCAGCGCGGCGGATGGCTTGTGCCGATTCGAGGGAGTGTGCCACCGGCTTCTCTATGAGGCAGGCGATATTCCTGTCGATCATCGGCAGGGCCACCTCCTCGTGCTTGGAGGTGGGCACTGCTATGCTGACCGCGCGCAGGCCGGGATGGTGGTCGAGCAGCTCTGGCACGCCGCCATACGCCGAGCAGCCGCATTCGGCCGCGATCTCGGCGGCCCGTTGCGCCTCGATGTCGACCACGGCGACCAAGCGTGCCCCGGGCAGGCCGCGATAGGCGCGCGCATGCTTTGTGCCCATATGGCCAACGCCGACCACTGCAACCTCGACAGGTGACCTGTTCTTGAGCACTTGCATCCTTTCGGCCTTGGCGAACCGGCGACACAAATAACGGATCGCTGCGATTCAGCGATGAGGTGACAAGCCAAGTTCGGACTATAGCAGTCTCTGGTGGGCCACAGGTCCGCACCACCGCCTTGGGGGGGAGCGAGGCCGTACAGATTTTCAGTACACGACCGGCAGGCGGATGCTGCCGGCGCCGAGTTCGCTCAGGCGGACCGGCAGGCGGCGTGCCCCCCAGCGGCCCGGGGGACCGCTGAAGCGGCCGGGCAAAGGCGTGCCGCAGCGATCGCAGGCGGCGGTCTCCGCGGTGTCTGCGGGGGTGCCGATGGCGCCAGGAGCGGCAGCGGCAGTGGTGGTGAGGTGCCAGCCGGTCAGCACGTACCAGTCGCGGCCGATCAGGCGGCTGCCGCATTGGTGGCACCAGGTGCTGCCGCCCTCCTCGTCGTGGACGTTGCCGGTGTAGGGGTAGCGCAGGCCGTTGGCAAGCGCGATGCGGCGGGCTCGGGTGAGGGTGGCCGGCGGGGTCGGCGCGGTCTCCAGCATCTTGTAGTCGGGGTGGAAGGCGGTGAAGTGGATGGGAACGTCGGGGCCGAGCTCGGTGGCGACCCAGCCCGTGAGCTCGTCGAGCTCGGCATCGGAGTCGTTCTCACCCGGGATCAGCAGGGTGGTGATCTCGAACCAGACGTCGGTCTCGTGGCGCAGGTAGCGCAGGGTGTCGAGCACCGCGCCCAGCTCGCCGCCGCAGATCTTGCGGTAGAAGCGCTCGGTGAAGCCCTTGAGATCGACGTTGGCGGCATCCATGTGGCGGTAGAGCTCGACCCGCGGCTCGGGACAGATGTAGCCCGCGGTCACCGCCACCGCCTTGACGCCGGCCTCGCGGCAGGCGTCGGCGACGTCCACCGCGTACTCCATGAAGATCACCGGATCGTTGTAGGTGAAGGCGACGCTGGCGCAGCCCAGGCGCACGGCGGCGCGCGCGATCTGCTCGGGCGAGGCGCCGTCGGCCAGGGTGTCGACCTCCCGCGACTTGCTGATATCCCAGTTCTGGCAGAACTTGCAGGCCAGGTTGCAACCGGCGGTGCCGAACGACAGCACCGGGGTGCCGGGCAGGAAATGGTTGAGCGGCTTCTTCTCGATCGGATCGACGCAATAGCCGCTGGAGCGGCCATAGGTCTTGAGCACGATCTCGCCGCCTTCGCGGGCGCGCACGAAGCACAGGCCGCGCTGCCCTTCGAGCAGCTTACAGGCCCGCGGACAGAGGTCGCACTGCACCCGTCCCTGCTCGCGCGGATCGTCGAGCCGGTGCCAGTAGCGGGTCGGTACCGTGTCGCCCAGCGGTGAGGTCGATGACCGGACGCTCATGTACTCAGGTTACATCGTCCGGCGGGCGCTTATTCCTTGCCGCTCGTTCCTTGCCGCTCGTTCCCTGCCGCTCGCGTCCCCGCCCGGTGCATCGGGGGGCCCGCTAAGGCGCGGGCGGGCGCGGCGCGGTGGCCAGGGCGTGCAGCTCGGCCGGGGAGCGCACCACGCCGCCGCGCACCACCCAGCGCAGGCGGCGGAGATTGGCGATGTCGGCCTGCGGATCGGCGGCCACCACCAGCAGGTCGGCCAGCTTGCCCTTCTCGACCGTGCCCAGCTCCCTGTCGCGCCCCATCGCGGCGGCGCCGCCGCGGGTGGCGGCGATCAGCACCTCGCGCGGCGACAGGCCGGCCCGCTGCATGGCCTCCATCTCGGCGTAGACCGAGACACCGTGCAGGGTCAGCGGATTGCCGGCGTCGGTGCCCATCGCCAGCGGGATGCCGGCGCGCGCCACGGTCGCCAGGTTGGCGGCGGCGACGCGCTCGCGCTCGGCGGTGCGCTGCGCCGAGGTGGCAAGCTCCTCGGCGGTGCGGGGGCTGGTGAGGCCGGCGGTCGCGGCGACCTTCGCCAGGGTTTCGGGGTCGACGCAGCCGTTGGGATCGTCCACTGCCGGCGGCCGGTGGCTGGCGGCGCTATCGAACATGCGCTGGTAGCCGCCCATCACGGTCAGGGTGGGGCAGTAGAAGGTGCCCTGGCGCTTCGCCAGGTCGAGGAACTCCTGGTCCACCGGCAGGTCCCAGACGCTGTGCACCAGCACCCGGGCGCCGGCCCGCAGCGCCGCCTTGGCCTCGGCGAGGCCGGTGGCGTGGACGATGAGCGGCAGCCGCCGGATGCGCGCCTCGTCGCCGGCGGCCGCCACCAGCGGTTCGAGCTCCGGGATCGGTTTCTCCGGGATGAACCAGACCTTGACCGCGGCGGCGCCGGCGGCGGCGAGGTAGCGCACCCCTTCGCGCGCCGTTGCCTCGTCGCGCAGAAAGATGAACTGGCGCTCGGCCGGGAGGTTGAGCCAGTGGTCGCGGGTGGAGAGCAGGGGGCCGGCGGCGGCGATGCGCGGCACCTCGGGATCGGGCTCCGCCCAGGCCGGCAGCGACAGGGTCCAGGGATAGCCGCCGACGTCGAAGACCGAGGTCACGCCGGCGCACAGGTAGGTGCGGCCGAAGCGCTCGGGGTGGAGGCGGAGGCCGGCCTCGACCTGGTCGTAGGGATGGGTGGCCCGCACGTCCAGGGCGTCGGGGCGGCCGTCCGCCCAGCCGGTCTGTGAGAAGTGGACGTGGGCGTCGATGACGCCCGGGGTGATCCACAGGCCGGAGACGTCGAGCACGTCGATGCCGGCCGGCACCGGGCAGATCGAGGACGGGCCGGCGCACTCGATCCTGCCGCCCCGCAGCACCACCACCGCGCCGCCGACCGCCGGCGCGCCGGTGCCGTCGATCAGCGTCGCGCCGACCAGGGCGCGCGGTGGCGGCGGCGTCCCGGGAACCTCCTGGAAGGCGGTGGTGGCGGCGATCTTCCAGCCGCTCGCGGTCTTGAAGAACAGGCGTTCGGAGAGTCCCGCCACCTCCTGGGCGCCGTAGCGGACGCGGTAGCGGTAGGTGCCGTAGACCAGGCCGGGCCGCAGGGCCACCAGCCTGAGGTCGCTGGCGTCGATGTGGTCGGGCCAGGCCTTGCCGACGCCGGCGGCGAGTCCGGCGCGGCCCAGCTCGAAGCCGTCGGGGCCGGTGCGCGGCAGGCTGGCGGAATCGAGGTAGCAGGCCAGGTAGGTCTTGCCGTCGCGGTCGCGGATGGCCTGCAGGTTGGCTTCGAACACCGCCCGCGCGCCCTCGAGGTCCGAGGGCCCATGGGAGGCCTGGGTCCGCTTGGCGTGCTTCGATTTCTTGGCGTGGGTCGACGCGGCGGGCGCCGATCCGGCGGCGGCCAGCAGGCAAGACAGGACGAGCACCAACACCACCGGCAGCCGACGCGCCATCATTGCCAGCCTCCTCTCTCCCGCAGGGGTCCGTTTCTCGTGGACGGACCATAACATGCGCCTCCGGATTCGTTCGGGGCGCACTCTCGGGCCGCCATCACCGGCCAAGTCCTATCTCGTGGTCTGGCGCAGCAACTCGACCTCGGGCGCACAGCCGAGCGACTTTGCCGTGGTCGCGAGCTCTCGATCGAAGGTGACGAATCGGTCAACATTCCTGCTGGACGCCAGATGCAGAGCATCGGCGAAGTCCATGCCTCCGGAGAACCAGGCCAGGGCTTCCATCACGGCGGGCAGGTCTTCCACCTCCATCTGGCGATAGCGAATCAAATTGTTCAGCGCGTCGCCGATTTCCTGGCGGTTGTGCTGATAGGAATAGCGAAGCACCCAGGCTGTCTCCAGGAGCACGGACTTGCTCAGAAAGAGGGGCCGCGAGCGCAGGGCTCTACGAGCCGCCTCCAGCTGACCAGGATCGTCTGCGGTAAGGATCCGGACGACGACGTTGGTGTCGATAGCGATCATCCTCGATCAGACCGCTCGCGGACCCCGCGTGCAATCGCGGCGTTCATGTCATCGAGGCTCTTTGCCGGGCCACGGTAGCCGGTGCAGCCAATCAGGTCCTCGAAGCTGGTTTCAGGACCTGGCCGGACCGCGCGGACGAGGACCGCGTCGCCGCGGTCCTCGAAAAGTAGCTCGCTTCCGGGCGACCAACCGTGGCGGTCCCTGATGGCCTTGGGGATGATGAGCTGGCCTTTGGTCGAGAGTCGTGCCCGCATATGGGAACCTCCGGTAAGATCAAAGTAAGAATATCACGGAAGAGGAGAGCGGTTCACGGAGGGCTTTCTGGACTCCTTTCTCCCTTGGCCTCACACCGAGGGCTGAGGTAGCCTCGCGCTCGTGCTGCGATTGCATGCTGGAAAGCCGGACTGGAAGATCCGTATGGTGTCGCCGCTGCCGAGGGCGGTGGCCCTGCTGGTGGCCGCCCTGAGCGTGGCCGCCGTCTGGGGGCTTGCGGCTGGCGGGGCGCTGGCCCATGAGCTTGGGCCCTTCCAGGTCTACGGCACCTTCCAGCGCGGCGGCGCCTTCCGGCTGGACGTCAAGGTCGACCAGGAGCACCTGGTGGCGGCACAGATGGGCGGGCCGGCGCGGCTCACCCGCTATGGCCGCATCCGCGGCCTGAGCGGACCGGTCGAGGCGGTCTTCGGGCGATACCTGAGCGACCTTGCCGATTCGCTGACCGTGGCTTTCGACGGTACACCAGTGACGCCGACCTTCACGATGGACCCGGACCCGGAGAGCCTGGGAAGCGGTGGCGGCGGCGCTCCGGTGCGGGCGACGATGCGGGTGGAGGGGTGGATCCCGGGCGGCGCCCATGCCTTCACCCTCGCCAGCTCCCTGCCGGTCCGGTCCTTTCCGCTGGTGCTGCGCTGCGAAGGGGACGAATCCTCCACCTGGCGCTGGGTGGAGGGCGGCGCCACCAGCCCAGCTTACGCGCTGGTGGCCGGCGTGGTGCCGCCACCGCGCGGCGAGGTGGCGCGGCGGTGCTTCGCGGCAGGCTTTGCCCGCGTCCTGCCTCACGGCCCGGCGGCGCTGCTGGCGGTGGCGGCGATCTTTCTGCTCGCCCGGCGACCCGGCGCGGCCCTGGCAGCGCTGGCCACTCTGGCGCTGGGACAGGGTCTCGGCTTGACCCTGGCGCTGCGCGGCACCGTGGCGGCGCGGCCGGTCACGCTCGAACCGCTGCTGGCGCTGGCGGTCGCCGGCCTGGCGGCGGCCGGGCTGGTGATGCCGCTGGCGCGACCGGCTGCGGGCGACGGCCGACGGCGCCCGCGGTGGTTCGGTAGGCCTTGGCCGCTCCGGCTGGCGGCCCCGAGTCTTCTGGCCGTCATGGTGATCCTCGGAGCCCTGCTCGGCCTGGGGTTCGCGGGCGCAGTGCCCGGAGGCGGCGCGGCCGCCGCCACCCAGCCCATACCGCCGCTGCTGCCAGCCGCGGCCGCCGGCTTCGCAATGGGCGCGGCCGCCGCGGAGCTGGCGATGATGGCAGCGGCCTTCGCGCTGGTCGGCCTGCCTTATCGCGATCGCCCCTGGTACCGCGGCCGGGTCGTGGTCCCCGCCTGCTGCCTGATCGCGCTCGTCGGCCTCTACTGGTCGCTCTCCGGCCTGCTGCCCTGAAGGTCGGCCGGCCAGGATCGGGCCGCCGCGTGCGTTGACTTCCAGGCGCTGCCTGCTATCATCCGGGGGAATCAGTACTGCCTCGGTACTGTTTTATGGATTGGGAGAGGGTACCGAGAGCTCCGAGGGATTTGACAGGCGGGTGGCATGATCAGGATCACCAAGCAGACCGATTACGGGGTCGTTCTCCTGACTCATATGGCGGTCCATGCCGACCACCAGTACAACGCGCCCGATCTGGCGGCGGAGGCTCATCTGCCGCTGCCGATGGTGAGCAAGATCTTGAAGCTGCTGGCGCGCGAAGGCGTGCTGGTCTCGCACCGCGGGGTGAAGGGGGGCTACGGTCTGGCCCGGCCGCCGCGGGCGATCTCGATGGCGGAGATCATCGCCGCTCTCGAGGGACCGATCGCGATCACCGAGTGCATTGAAGAGGTGGGCGACTGCGCGCACGAGCGGCTCTGCCCCGTGCGCAGCAACTGGCACCGCATCAACGAGGCGCTGCTGGCGGCCCTGCAAGGCATCACCCTGGCCGAGATGATCCATCCCCTGGCGGGGCTGGAGCAGCTGTCGCACCGGTTGGTGACCCTCGGCCGAGGCCCGGGCGGCACGCCGCAGCCCGCGGTCTGACGGAGCGGACCGCCCGGCGCCTGGCGCCCGGACCTCGAAACGAGCGCGCAGAGCACGCCGGCAAGCCAAGCGGCAGGGCGGATCGAGACGAGGCAACGAGACGGAAGACGAACGACGACCACGGCAGGCGAGACGACGAGAGACGATCAGGCGCCACCAGGACCATCGGGAGCCATCAGGACCACCTAGCCATGCAGACCTCCACTGAGACCATCGAACAGCTCGCCACCCAGGACTACAAGTTCGGCTTCATCACCGACGTCGAGCAGGACACCGTCCCGCCGGGCCTGGACGAGGACCTGGTGCGGCTGATCTCGGCCAAGAAGGGTGAGCCGGAGTGGCTGCTCGAGTGGCGGCTCAAGGCCTACCGGCACTGGCTCACCATGCACGAGCCGACCTGGGCCAACGTCCACTATCCGCCGATCGACTACCAGTCGATCGTCTATTTCGCCGCGCCGAAGCAGAAAACCGGGCCGAAGAGCCTCGACGAGGTGGACCCCGAGATCCTGGCCACCTACGAGAAGCTCGGCATCCCGTTGCGCGAGCGCGAGATCCTTGCCGGAGTGGCGGTCGACGCGGTGTTCGACAGCGTGTCGGTGGCTACCACCTTCAAGACGAAGCTCGCCGAGATGGGCATCATCTTCTCCTCGTTCTCGGAAGCGGCGCGCGAGCACCCGGACCTGGTCCGGCAGTACCTCGGCTCGGTGGTGCCCTACTCCGACAACTTCTTCGCCACGCTCAATTCGGCGGTCTTCTCCGACGGCTCCTTCGTCTACGTGCCGAAGGGAGTGCGCTGCCCGATGGAGCTGTCGACCTACTTCCGCATCAACGCCAAGAACTCGGGCCAGTTCGAGCGCACGCTGATCATCGCCGACGAGGGCGCCTACGTGTCCTACCTCGAAGGCTGCACGGCGCCGATGCGCGACGAGAACCAGCTGCATGCGGCGGTGGTGGAGCTGGTGGCGCTCGAGGGCGCCACCATCAAGTACTCGACGGTGCAGAACTGGTACCCGGGCGACGAGCATGGCAAGGGCGGCATCTACAACTTCGTCACCAAGCGCGGTAAGTGCGATGGTGCGCGCTCGAAGATCTCGTGGACGCAGGTCGAAACCGGCTCGGCGATCACCTGGAAATATCCGAGCGTGATCCTGAAGGGTGACCATTCGGTCGGCGAGTTCTATTCGGTGGCGCTGACCAAGGGTTACCAACAGGCGGACACCGGCACCAAGATGATCCACATCGGCAAGCACACCAGCAGCACGATCGTGTCCAAGGGCATCTCCGCCGGCCACGGCCAGAACACCTATCGCGGCGCGGTGCGCATCCTGAAGGGCGCCGACCATGCGCGCAACTTCTCGCAGTGCGATTCGATGTTGATCGGCGATCAGTGCGGGGCGCACACGTTTCCTTACATCGACGTGCAGAACCCGCTCGCCCGCATGGAGCACGAGGCGACCACCTCGAAGATCGGCGAAGACCAGGTCTTCTATTGCAACCAGCGCGGCATCGCGACCGAGGACGCGGTGGCGATGATCGTCAACGGTTTCTGCCGGGAGGTGTTCCGCGAGCTGCCGATGGAGTTCGCGGTGGAGGCCCAGAAGCTGCTGGCGATCAACCTGGAAGGCAGCGTTGGCTGAAACGAAGAGCAAGCCTGGACTGGTCGAGTTTCGTGCTTCGAGGGCCGCGTGCAGGCGGCGCCGATTGAGAAAGGAAAAGGACTAGCGCGAGCGATGCTTCAGATCAAGAACCTACATGCGGCGGTCGAGGGCAAGGAGATCCTGCGCGGGATCGACCTCGACGTGAAGGCGGGCGAGGTGCATGCGATCATGGGGCCGAACGGCTCCGGCAAGAGCACCCTGGCGCGAGTGCTGGCGGGACAGGAGAGTTACGAGGTCACCGCCGGCGAGGTGCTGTTTCAGGGCAAGGACCTGCTGGACATGGACCCCGAGGAGCGGGCGCGCGAGGGGGTGTTCATGGCGTTCCAGTATCCGGTCGAGATCCCGGGCGTCAGCAACACCTATTTCCTCAAGGCGGCGCTCAACGCGCTGCGCAAGCATCGCGGCCTGCCCGAGCTCGACGCGGTCGACTTCCTCAAATTGGTGCGCCGGAAGATGCAGCTGGTGCAGATGGACGAATCGCTGCTCAACCGGCCGGTCAACGAGGGCTTCTCCGGCGGCGAGAAGAAGCGCAACGAGATCTTCCACATGGCGGTCCTCGAGCCGCGGCTGGCGGTGCTCGACGAGACCGACTCCGGCCTCGACATCGACGCGCTGCGCATCGTGGCGGCCGGGGTCAACGGGCTGCGCCAGGACGATCGCGCCTTCCTGCTGATCACCCACTACCAGCGGCTGCTCAACTACATCGTCCCCGATCACGTGCACGTGCTGGTGGACGGCCGCATCGTCCGCTCGGGCGGCAAGGAGCTGGCCCTCGAGCTCGAGGAGAAGGGCTACGCCTGGCTCGAGGACCTGGCGCGACAGCTGGCGACAACCGAGCAGCCGGCGGCGGCTCCCCTCGCCACGACCGCCGCGACCGGAGCCTGACGCCATGAGCACCCCCGCCGCCAGTGCCGGCCCTGCGGTCCGGGCCGTCCAGCCAGCTCCGGCGCCCGCGGCCCAGCCGCCCGCCGCGATGCCGGCGACCGCCGCGATGCCGGCGCGCGACCGTGACCTCGCCGCGGCCGCCCCCTATCTCGCCGACTGGGAGGCGTTCCGCCGCGAGCTGCCGCCGGACGAGCCGGCCGCTCTGGTCGCGCTGCGCCGGGCAGCCATCGAGCGCTTCGCGGTTCTCGGCTTCCCGACCACCCGCCAGGAGGAGTGGCGGTTCACCAGCCTGGCGCCTCTGGCGCGGGAAGTGTTCCAGCGGGCGCCTTCGCCCGCGCCTTCGCCGCGGCCCGGCCCGGCCTACTTAGCGCCGTGGATCTTCGAGGCGGCGGCGCGGCTGGTGTTCGTGGATGGCCGCTTCGCGCCCGAGCTCTCCACCGGCGACGGGACGGTCCTGGCTCCGGATGCGCCAGCATCTCCGGGAGCTCCGGGGATCCTGGTGGCCAGCCTCGCCGACGCCCTGGCGCGGGAGCCGCGGCGGCTGGAGTCGCACCTCGGCCGGCACACGCCGTTCCAGGACCGGCCGTTCGTGGCGCTCAACACCGCCTTCCTGCGCGACGGCGCGGTGGTGCTGGCGCCGCGCGGCGCGGTCGTCGAGCGCCCCATCCACCTGCTGTACCTCTCCACCGCCGGCGCGGCGCCGATGGTCTCGTATCCGCGCAACCTGATCGTCGCGGGCGAGGGGAGCCAGCTGACGGTGGTCGAGACCTACGTCGGGGAAGGCGTCTACTTCAGCTGCGGCGTGACCGAGCTGATCGCGGGCGCCGGCGCGGTGGTCGACCACTACAAGGTGCAGCGCGAGAGCCGGGAGGCCTACCACCTGGCGACCCTGCAGGTCCATGGCGAGCGCGACAGCGCCATCTCGTCCCACTCGGTCTCGCTTGGCGGCAGCCTGGTGCGCAACGACGTCAACGCGCTGCTCGACGGCGAAGGCATCAGCTGCATCCTCAACGGCCTCTACCTCGCCGAGGACCGGCAGGTGGTCGACAACCACATGCGGGTCGAGCATGCCAAGCCCCACTGCGCCAGCCACGAGCTGTACAAGGGCATCCTCGACGGCAAGGCGCGGTCGGTGTTCAACGGCCTGATCCACGTGCATCCGGGAGCGCAGAAGACCGACGCCAAGCAGTCCAACCGCAACCTGCTGCTCTCCGCCGACGCCATCGCCAACTCCAACCCGCGGCTCGAGATCTTCGCCGACGACGTCAAGTGCACCCACGGCTCGACCGTCGGCCAGCTCGACGACGACGCCGTCTTCTATCTGCGCTCGCGCGGCATCGGTGAGGCCGCGGCGCGCAGCCTGCTGACCTATGCGTTCGCCTCCGACGTCCTGGCCCGGATCAAGGTCGAGCCGGTGCGCCGCGATCTCGAGGAGTTCCTTTTCGCCCGTCTGCCCCAGGGCGACGTGGTGAGGCAGGCAGTCTAGTGTCGAGTCCGCGCAGCGCCACGGCGGCGGCAGCCGCGGCCGGCATGCCGGGAGCGTCGCGGCCGGCCAAGGGCGGCGCCGCGACGCCGGGCCGCGCCGCGCCGGGCACTCCGGCGGGCGCCGCCGGCGCCGGCGCCGGTCCGGCCTACGACCTGGCGCGGGTGAGGGCGGATTTCCCGATGCTCGCCCGCACGGTCCATGGCCGGCCGCTGGTCTACCTCGACAACGCCGCCACCGCTCAGAAGCCGCGCGCCGTGCTCGAGGCGATCAGCGGCTGCTACCGCGACTCCTACGCCAACGTCGGCCGCGGCGTGCACGAGCTGGCGCAGGTCGCCACCGGCGCACGGGAGCGCGCGCGGGAGACGGTGCGGGGCTTCCTGGGCGCCGCCGCCGCCGGCGAGATCGTCTTCGTGCGCGGCACCACCGAAGCGATCAACCTGGTCGCGTACGGCTACGGCAGAGGACGGCGCACCGGCCTCAAAGCGGGCGACGAGGTGCTGATCACCGTCATGGAGCACCATTCCAACCTGGTGCCGTGGCAGCTGCTGTGCGAGGAGCGCGACGCCGTGCTGCGGGTCGTGCCGCTCGATCGCCGCGGCGAGCTGGACCTGGCGGCGCTCGGGAGGCTGCTCTCGCCGCGCACGCGCATCGTCGCGGTGACGCAGGTCTCCAACGTGCTGGGGACCGTCAATCCGGTCGCCGAGATCGCCGACATCGTGCATCGCCGCGGGGCGGTGCTGGTGGTGGACGGCGCGCAGGCGGCGCCCCGCCTGACCGTCGACGTCGCCTTGTTGGGCTGCGACTTCTACGCCTTCTCCGGCCACAAGGTCTACGGCCCGAGCGGCATCGGGGCGCTCTACGGCCGCGCCGAGCTGCTCGCCGAGATGTCGCCCTGGCAGGCCGGGGGCGGCATGATCGAGACGGTCCGCCTCACCGGCACCACCTTTGCGCCGCCGCCCGACCGCTTCGAGGCCGGCACGCCCAACATCGAGGGCGCCATCGGGCTCGCCGCGGCGCTCGACTACCTGACGACCCTTGGGCTCAATGCGGTCGCGGTCTGGGAGGGGCGGCTGCTGGAGCGGGCGGCCGCGCGCCTGAGCGCGATCCCTGGCGTGCGGCTGGTGGGCGAGGCGAGAGAGCGCGCCGGGCTGCTGTCGTTTCTCGTCGAAGGGGTCCATCCGCACGACGTCGCGACGGTGCTCGACGGCCTCGGCATCGCGGTGCGAGCCGGCCATCACTGCGCGCAGCCGCTGATGGAAGTGCTGGACCTGGCCGCCACCACGCGCGCGTCGTTCGGGCTCTACAACACACTCGACGAGGTGGAGGCGCTAACGGCGGCGGTCGAACGGGTGCGGGAGGTGTTCGCGTGAGCGGCGGCTTCGGCGGCCTCCAGGAGCTCTACGGCGAGGTGATCCTCGATCACAACCGGCACCCGCGCAACTTCGGCCCCCTGCCCGGGGCAAACCACCACGCGGTCGGCGACAACCCGCTCTGCGGCGACCGGGTGGCGATCCACCTGCGGGTCGACGACGAACGCATCGAAGAGATCCGTTTCGAGGGCGTGGGCTGCGCCATCTCGACCGCGTCGGCGTCGATGATGACCGAGGCGCTGAGCGGCAAGTCCCTGGCCGAGGCGCAGGAGCTGTTCGACCGCTTCCATGCGCTGCTCACCAAACCGGCGGCGGCGGACGCGCCGGACCTGGGCAAGCTCGCGGCATTTGCCGGGGTGCGCGAGTTCCCGATGCGGGTCAAGTGCGCCACCCTCGCCTGGCATGCCCTGCAATCGGCGCTCGCCGCGCCGGCCGCGCCGCCGGCGCCGCCGCCGCCGAAGGTGGCCGAGCGGGCCTGATGCGGCTGGCAGGCGCCGCCGCTGGAAAAGGAGAGATCGTCATGGCAGCTGCAGAATCGAACACCGCCGCCGGCCAGCCCGCGGCCGTAACCTCCGAGGTGGCGGGCGTCGCCTCCGCCCCGGAAATCGCCGAAATCGCCGAAATCGCCGCAACCGCCGGCTCGACCGCGGTCGCGGGCGGCGCCGCGCCCGGCGTCGAAGAGAACATCGTCGAAGCGCTGAAGACGGTCTACGACCCCGAGATCCCGGTCAACATCTACGAGATGGGCCTCATCTACGACCTCAACGTCGAGGCCGACGGGAAGGTGCAGATCAAGATGACCCTGACCTCGCCAGCCTGTCCGGTCGCCGGCTCGTTGCCGGGGGAGGTGAAGGACCGGGTCGAGAGCGTGCCGGGGGTCGCCACGGCCGAGGTCGAGGTGGTCTGGGACCCGGTCTGGAACCCTTCGATGATGTCGGAAGCGGCACGACTGCAACTCGGAATGTTCTGATAGTGGCAACTTAAAGCGTATTTCAGTGATACGATAGCCGGAGTGCGCAAGCCCGGCGGCCCGCGTCTCGGGGCTGCCGCCAGCAGCGGCACCGGCTATGACCCTCCTGCCCAACCTCGCCACTGCCACGGCCACCGAGCTCGAGCTGCTCGTCGGCCGCCTGCGACCCCGGCTCAAGCGCATCCTTGGCGGCTACCGCATTCCGCCGACCGACGCCGACGACCTCCTGCAGGAGACGTTTCTTGCCGTCGTGAGCAAATGGGAGTCGATCGAGAACAAGGATGCCTGGGTGATCGGCACGTTGCGGCACCGTTGCGCCCGCTACTGGCGGGAACGGCGTTCCAGCGTCCTGGAGGCGGTCGACTCCGCCCTGCTCGAGTTCCTCTCCGCGCCGCAGCCGGCGCCGCAAGACCGGGCGGCGCTGGTCTGGGACCTCGAAAGCGTGTTCGACACCCTGTCGGTGCGTCACCGCGCCGTGCTGTGGCTGCGCTTTGGCCTCGGGCTCAGCACCGAAGAGGTGGCGGTCCGCCTCGGCTACTGCCCGGCGAGCATTCGCAAGCTGACCCTGCGGTCGCTGGCGCGGCTGCGCCAGGCGGTCTCGCCGCGGCATCCGGCCGCCCTGCCCTGATCGCCGATCGCCGCGCTTCCCCCCCTCCGGAACACCGGTCTGTGGCATAGTGGAGGGGTCGGCGCGGCGCGGCCGCGCCCGGTATGCCCATGAACCCAGAGCTTCGCAGAGTTACGGCCGCCGCGGGCTTCGCCTGCGCCCTGCTCCTGGTGTCGCCGGGTTCCCGGGCCGGTGCGGTCGAAGGCGGGGACGAGGACTTCCACTATCACTGGCGGCTTGGCAACGTGGTTGGCGTCGTGCTCAGCCTGTTCCTTCCCCATCAGGGCGACGGCGAGCTGGCCTTCAAGATGCAGAAGGACGGGCACCTCCGGGGAGAGCTGATGATCACCTCGCCGGACAGCAAGACTGGCGAGTTCTGGCGCTATGGCTCCGAGATCGATCCGCACACCCTGCAGCCGATCCGCGTCTGGAGCTCCTTTTTCTGGCGCGGGCGCTCCAAATCGACCAAGGACGAGATCGAGCAGAAGGGTGTCTTCGACATCTCCTGCGCCATCTACGCTCTCCGTCATGAGCCATTCCAGAAGCCGCGCGACATGGAGATCTGGTCCGACGGCAAGATCTACCCGGTGACGGTGGTGCCGATGGGCGAAGAGATCCGCACCGTCTCGAACCAGAGAGTCGGGACCCGCCATTTTGCCATCCGTGGCAGGGACCTGCCGGACCGGCGGAAGTGGACCGCGAACGTCGACTTCTGGCTGGCCAAGGATCCGGCGGCGACGCCGGTGCAGATCCAGATCTCCCGCCGCCTGGCGGACGTGACGCTGGACCTGTTGCCGCCACCTTCACCAGGCTGATTCCATTGGTGCAGTGCTCTGCTCAAGAGGAGGATCTCTCATGAAGCAAGCACGGATCGGTTGGGTCGTCGGAACCACGTTGGCATTGCTCGTCCTGACGCTGCCGGCCTGTGAGCCGAAGGGTTCGACCGCGACCGGCGCCGCCGCCGCCCCGGCCGGAGCCAAGCCGGCGGTCACCGTCAGGGAAGAGCCGATGAAGCCGGAAGAGGTTGCGGCGGCCACGGCAGCCGCGGGGGCCAGCGCACAGGCGGTGCTACAGCCCGGCCGGGAGACGTCGGGCTTCTCCGGCAAGGTGACGTTCACCCAGGTGGCCGGGGGGGTGCGGGTGGTGGCGAACGTCGCCGGTGTCGCCCCGCCGGGGAATCACGGCTTTCATCTCCACGAGAACGGCCGGTGTGAGCCCGATCCCGCGGGCAAGGACTTCACCACCGCCGGCGGCCATTTCAACCCTGCCGGAGCGCCGCATGCCTGTCCCGACGCGGCGAGCCATCACGCCGGCGATCTCGGCAACATCGTGATCCAAGCCGACGGCAGCGGCCACCTGGACGTCACCACCTCGGCCCTGACGCTCTCGGGGCCGAGCTCGGTCATCGGCAGGTCGGTCATTCTCCATGCCGGGACGGACGATTGCGCCACCCAGCCCACCGGCAACGCCGGCGGCCGTCTGGCCTGTGGCGTCGTCACCGCCGCGAGTGGCGGCTGAGTCCAGCCGGCGTTGGCCGTGCGGTCGAGTAGGCGCCGCCGGAGGGGCGAGCCTCGAAGCATGAGATCGGACCGGGCGGGAAGCGGCTGGTTTCGTCTCAGGCGTCCGCGATGAAGCGCGCGGCGTCGCCGAGAGAGCTCTGGGCATCGCTGCTGCCGACCGCCGGGGCGGTGGTCGCCCTGGCGGCGGCCGGCTGGTCGCGAAGCCTTTCGGATCTCGACCGGCTGGGTGGTTCCTGGACCAGCTTCGGCGGCCCCTGGTGGTTTCTGGCGCTGCTCGCGGCCGGTGCCGCCGGCGCCTTCCACCGGCCGTTCAACCGCACCACCCTCGGCCTCGGCGCCGCGGTGGTGGCTCCGGCCGTGCTGCTGTTCGGAGCGGTGACTGCCGCGGGCCTGGCCGCCCTCTGCCTGCTGGTGGCCGAGATCGGCTGGCGCCTGGTGCGCTCGGCCGGGGTGGTGCCGCTGCCCGAGCGGCGCAAGCTGCTGCGCGCGCTCGAAGCGGCGGGCATGGCGGCCTGCGCGGCGCTGGCGGGCGGCGCGGTGTGGGCCTGGCTGCCGCGGCTGGTGGAGGGCGCACGGTTGCCGGCGCGCGTCGCCGCCGCGGGTGCCGCCTACTTGGTGGTCTGGTTCGGCCTGCTGCTGGCGGAGCAGCAGATCCGCAGCCCCGAGCAGGGCTTGCGGCCGCGGGCGGCGTTGCCGCTGGTGACCGACCTTGGCGGCTGGATCGCGGGCGCCGGCCTGGCGCTCACCGGTGCACGGGCCGGTTGGGGTACCGCCGGGGTGGTGCTCGCCGCGCTGGTGCTGGCGGCGGTCGAGGCCGGGCGCAACGGCATGCTGCTGGCGAAGGCGCGGCGCCGCGCCGGCGACCTCGAGCGGCTGCGCCGCGCCGGGACTCGGATGATCACTCCCGAGCAGGAGATGGTGGGGGTTGCCGAGCGCATTCTGGCCGAGTGCGAGGTGGTGAAGTTCCAGTGGTTCCAGTTCGAGACCCTCACTCCGGGTAGCGAGTTCAAGAGCTGGTGGGCGGGCCCGCAGCACCAGCTGCGGGAGGGCGTTCCCGAGCCGGATCGCTATCCGCCGGCGCTGCCCGGTTTCCACCGTCGTACCGCCTGGCAGATCGTGGAGCGCCAGCTGCGCAACGAGGGGAGCGTCCTGGCAAGGTTGCGGCTGTGGTGTGATCCGCGGCTCGTCGAGCCGGCGTCGGTGGTGATGCTGGATCGGCTGCTGCCGCAGATGACCGCCTCGATGCGGCGCTGCCTGCTCGACCGCGAGGCGCGCGAGGACCCGCTCACCGGCGTCGCGGTGCGGCGGGTGCTCGAGCAGCGCCTGCACGCGGCGCACGCCCGCTGCCTCGACGAGGGGGGCACCATGTCGATCGTGCTCTGCGATCTCGACCACTTCAAGCGCATCAACGACACCCACGGCCATCCTGCCGGCGACGCCGCCCTGGTGGCGGTGGCCGGCGTGCTGCTGCAGGAGCGCCGCGAGACCGATCTCTGTTGCCGTTACGGTGGCGAGGAGTTCGTGCTGCTGCTCGATCGGACCGCCGGCGAGGCGGCGCTGCTTGCCGCCGAGCGCCTCCGCGCCCGGGTGGAGGCGCTCGACTTCCGGGTCGCCGGCCAAAGGGTGCCGCTGACCCTGAGCGCGGGCGTCGCCTGCTTCCCCGAGCTCTACGTCAAGGGCGCGGCCGAGCTGCTGCTGTTCGCCGACGAGGCCCTCTACGAAGCCAAGCGCAATGGCCGCAATCGTTGCCTGCTCGACCTCGGCCAGGGTCGCTACCTCGACGCCGAGGGCGTGGTTCATGCAAGCGAGGAGGACCGGCCGGCGGTCGAGCCGCCCCGCATCTTCGCCTGATCGCGCGGAGTTGGGTGAGGGGCCGGCTTCTGGCTCGTCCGGATCCGTGCGCGAGGCGCGGCATGAAGGCCACGGCAAGCACGATCGCGACGCCCGAGCTCTGGACCGTAACCGGTCACGTGTCGGGTCGGCGTTGGCACTGTTCTTGGTAATGCGCAGATCGCGCAGGAAGCCCAGGAGGGGAGGCCCCGCATGTCTCGATTCCGGTCGCTGTCGCGCCGCCGCATCCTGTTCGCACTGGCCCTCGGAGCGGTCGCCGTGCTGCTCGTCCTGGCTGCGCCCCAGCGCGCCGCCGCCTTCCTCTGTGGGCCGGGCGGCCACCCCAGCGCCGACATCATCTACTACAGCAGCCCGCAGCATGACAAGCAGGTCGGCGAGTTCTTTGGCTGCACCCAGGACCTGATCGGCGAGCAGACCACCTACTACACCTCGCGGCTCGTCTGCTGCTCCGGCGACTAGGCGGGCCGCACCGGCACGCCCTCCAGATAGAGCCTCTACCGAGGCCGTTCTTTGTTTGACACGGCTTGCGGCGCTGCCTTAGACTGCGATGCGCGTTTCCGTCGGGGCGTAGCGCAGCCTGGTAGCGCACCTGCCTTGGGCGCAGGGGGTCCCCAGTTCAAATCTGGGCGCCCCGATTACCGACGGCGACCCGAGGCGGTGTCTCTGGCTGGTGGACGGCCCGCGCAAGTCGCTGCCTGTAGCTCAGTTGGATAGAGCGGCGGCCTTCTAAGCCGCGGGTCGGGGGTTCGAATCCCTCCAGGCAGGCCAACCCCCCAATTTGAAAGCGCCGCACACCCCACCAAGCGCCCTTAGCTCAGCTGGATAGAGCGACAGCCTCCGGAGCTGTAGGTCAGAGGTTCGAATCCTCTAGGGCGCACCACCGCTTGGCTACTATCTAGTACTCCCTATTACGTTTACGGGTCCTTCCTCCATAGTCGATTCCGCGCTACAATACTCTCGACCACCGGGGTTTTCGCTGCCGCAGGGTTCCCATAGGGTTCCCAAATTTTTGAGAGAAAACCCAACGGGGACAGGGCTGGGAACCGGTTGAGGGCCACTGGGGACCTCATCCGGAGGTACCCACGCCAGAGTTCCCCAGGCGGGGCGATCGCCGCCGGCTGGGGTAGGAGGTTTCCCCGATGGCCGAGAAGCTCACCAAGCGCCTCGTAGACCGTCTGATCGCCCAGGCAAACCCGGACCGAGACACGCTGGTCTGGGACGGTGCAGTCCCGGGCCTCGTCCTCCGGCTGCGCGGCGGCTCGGCTCGCTTCGCGTTCCAGTACAAGCGCCGCGGCCGCACCCGGCGGGTCGGCATCGGCGTCTACGGACCCCTGACCCTCGACCAGGCGCGCGACCAGGCCAGAAGTCTTTATGTGCAGATTAGGGAGGGGAGCGACCCGGCGGAGGAGAGGCGCATCGCCCGCGCCAGGCGGATCACCTTCGCCGAGATGGCGGCGGCGTACATCGCCGACCTACGGGACCGCGCCGCTCGCGGCGTGAAGCGCGGCAAGCTCTCGACCGCGGCGGAGTTCGAGCGGCTGCTCAACCGCCTCATCCTGCCGGCGCTCGGCAGCCGCGAGCTCGAGGACCTCGACATCGCCGAAGTGCAATCACTGCACCGCTCCCTGGCAGCGACGCCGACCCAGGCGAACCGTTGCCTGACCGTGATCTCCGCCATTCTCGGCTTCGCCGCCCGCCACCGCCATCTGCGGCCGGCAGGCGGCGATCCCACCGACGGCATCGAGCCCTACCCGGAGAAAAAGCACCGCGAGCGGTTCTCGCTCGCCCAGCTGGCGCAGCTTGGCGAGGCGTTGCGCGCAGCGGAGGCAAGCGGCTCGCTCCACCCCTCGGCACTGCTCGCCATCCGCCTGCTTGCGCTTACCGGCATGCGGCGATCGGAAGTCACCGGCCACATGCAGAGAGTTCGCCGGACGGAAACCGCGGGCCTGCGCTGGAGCGACGTGAACCTCGAGGGCCGCGTCATTGAGCTTCGTGGCGGGAAGACCGGCGCTCGCGCGGTGCCCCTCGGCCTAGCCGCGGTCGAGCTGTTGGCGAGCGCCAGGCCGGCAGGCGCCAAACCAGACGACTACGTGTGTCCCGGCGAGCGGCCAGGCGCGCCCTTCATCGGCATCGACAAGGTGAGGCGCAGGCTGTACCAGCAGGCGGGCATCGAGGGGCCAGGGCGTGACCTGCATTCGCTGCGCACCACGTTCAGCAGCATCGCAGCCGATGCCGGCTACTCGGAGATCATCGTCGCCGCGCTCCTGGGCCACCGGGTAGCCAGCGGCGTCACGGCACGCTACATCCATCCCGACCGCGACCCGCTCCACCAGGCCGCGGACGTGACCAGCGCCACGATCGCAGCGGCTCTCGCCGGTCATAAGCCGGCGGAGATCGTGCCCATCGACCGGCACCAGCGAGGCTAGGGTAAGCGGAGGCTAGGCGAGCGGCGAGCGATCGCCAGCAACTCCGCTTAGGGGCCTGGCGGGCCTTGAGGTTCAGGCGCGATGAACATCCCAGGCAACGATGCGCCCCGGCTCGATGAGCTCGAACAAACTCCCCGGGGGACGCTCGGCGAGGAAAGGCTCGAGGCCATGGAGCCAGATCTCGATCCGCTCGCGGATGGGGAGACCTTGGCGCACGCGCGACACGACGACCGCGCCGCGGCACTCGAAGTTGAGATCCAGGAACTCCGTGTCGTTGGTCAGGAACACCAGCTGCGAGTCGACCGCGAGACGTTGGCGAATCGTGGAGTCGGGGATGCCGCGCTCCTGCAGAAGGATGTGCTCCGCTTGCGCGCCGCCCTTGCGGAGCCGAGTGTAGAGTTGAAGCGGGAAGTTCTCGTCCAGCAGGATGCTCACGAGGCCTTGGCCACTGCGGGAGGCATGTGGGCGGCCAGGTGCGCGGCATACGACAGCGCTGCGAGGACCTGCGCGCGCGTGAGGAGATATTCTTGCTGAACGCTCTCGACGCTCTCGCCCGCCGCGATCGCGCCGACGACTGTAGCCACGTCGACACGCGTCGCGGTGAGGCACGGCTTTCCGAAGCGCACCGCGGGGTCCATTGAAACGCCGGGGAAAATCTCCATCGCCACTCAGTTTAGCATTGCCGCCGACAAGTGAGCGAAGGCCGTCCCCGAGCCCCTGCCGGAGTGGCGTATGTCGTGAGAGATCGCGGCCCGCGGCAACCACGCCGCTGTGCGTCCGTGCCACGGCGCTCATCCCCCCTGCTGCGGGGGTCTCCGGTTCGATCAAGGCGTAGTCGTTGCGCCGCCGGCAGAATGGGCTCGGCAACCTGGCCCTTACCCGCGCCTAGGTCGACACCCGAGCGCCGGCCGGCGCGGCGTCGGTGATCGTTCCCCTGAAGATCTTCTTGACCTCTCATGGAAGGCTGCCCTCGCTGCGCTCGGCGGCTGCGCCGGCCTTGACCCCCAGGCATCCGGCGTGGTGCGTAGGTGCCACGCGAGGGGGGGGAGCAGCCCGCTCAGGAAAGGAGCAGGTGGGGTTCCGCAGCCGACCAGGGCCCATCGCGCTGCTCCAACCCTTGAGAGGGGGCGGCAGCCGGCCGTCCTGGCGCCGCCACCGTTACCGCGCCCCGCCATGGTGCCGGCTGCCGGCGATGCCGCGGTCGTCGTCCAGGCCCACGACGTTGCCGCCGCGCTCGGGGCTGCCGCCGTCGGGCTCCCGCCCAATCACCCCACCGCGCACCGCATCGGCGCTCCGGTCCGTCGCGGCGTTCCCGCTCGCCAGGGGGGCCGCCGTGGCGGCGCCGCCGGCAACCTCCTCGCCGCCGCCGCTACGGTCGTCGCTCCTTCGGCGCCGCCGCGCCGGCGCCCGCCTTCGCGTCCCTCGCGGCGTCGGTGCCGCTTTCGATCGGCAGCCTCGCCTGGCGAGCGCCCTGGCGTGCTGCGCACGCGATGGGGCCAAAAACCGCTCCGCGGTTTTTGTACACGGCACGCCGCCAGGGCGGCTTGCGCGTGGGCCGCGCCAAGGGCATTGCCGGCACATCTCGGCGTATGCGTCCCCCCAACCGTCCTGCCTGCCGTGCCTTGCGACCAGCTTCCAGCATCACGCCCTTCCGACCAAGCGCTTGCCCGCCGCCGCTCCCGGCACCGCCGCCGTTCCTGCACCGCCGCTGCTCCCGGCACCTGCTCCACTCACGGCACCGCCGCCGCTTCCGGCACCGCCGCCACGTCGCGTCCCCGGCGATGTCCCGAGCGGGCGGCGTCCTCGCCTCTGACTCGAAGGCGGAAGTCTTGCGCGGGATGGGCGGCGAGCGTCGGTCGCCGAGGCCGCGAAGCGCCGCCACCAGGGCGCTCCACGATAAGATTCACTTATCGCAAGTCAGGAGCTGCCATGAGCCCATCGAGGCTTGCCCGTGGCATCGAGCACTTGGTGCAGATGGTCAACTCGCACCTCGGCCACCACCTGGGCGTCGCGCTCGTCGTCGTGCCGTCCTCGCGCCAGGCCGGGTGGGTCGCAGGTTGCGCCTTCGAGCTGCACGCTCTCGGCTCGCGACGGACCATCCCGCTCGACCTGGCCGGGTGCCGCGCCGACGTCGTGCTGATGCGCGACTAGTGTCCTGAGTCAGAATTTCGCGGAATAAGTAGGCAACTTAGACCGTTCTCCCCGAAAACAGGGGAGAATCGCCTATGGGCTTCGGCCGACCGAAGGCAGTCTTGGTGCTGAGCGCGGAAGAACAGACCGTTCTGAGCCAATGGGCGCGCCGCAGGAAGACGGCGCAGGCTCTGGCACTGCGTGCGCGGATCGTCCTGGCGTGTGCGGAGAACAACTCGAACCAGCGGGTGGCGGCGGAGCTTGGAGTCACCGATCAGACCGTCGGCAAATGGCGGCAGCGGTTTGTCCGTGACCGGTTGGCTGGATTGCTCGACGAACCTCGTCCAGGCGCGCCGCGAAGCATCTCCGATACCGCCGTCGAGCGAGTGCTGACCCTGACGCTGGAAACCTCCCCTCCGGACGCCACACATTGGAGCACGCGGTCTCTCGCTCAGCGCTCCGGGCTGACTCAAAGCGCGGTCAGCCGCATTTGGCGAGCCTTCGGTTTGCAACCCCACCGTAGTGAGACCTTCAAGCTGTCCACCGATCCGCAGTTCATCGAGAAGGTTCGCGACATCGTCGGTCTCTACTTGGAACCACCAGACCGGGCGCTGGTGTTGTGCGTCGATGAGAAGACGCAGATTCAAGCCTTGGATCGCTCGCAACCACTGCTCCCGATGCGCCCGGGGACTCCACAGAGACGATCCCACGACTACAAGCGCTGCGGGACGACCGATCTTTTCGCTGCTCTCGACGTCCAGACGGGAACGGTTCTGGCACAACTTCACCGTCGTCATCGCTCGAAGGAGTTCCGCCATTTCTTGTCGGCGATCGACCAAGCGGTTCCCGACGATCTCGACATTCACCTGATCCTCGACAACGCCTCCACCCATAAGACCGAGCTCGTCCGCAATTGGCTCGTTCGGCATCCCCGTTATCACCTGCACTTCACTCCTACGAGTGCTTCTTGGATCAATCTCGTCGAGCGCTGGTTCGGTCTTCTGACCGAGAAGCAGCTTCGCCGCGGCGTCCATCGCAGCACAGTGGCGCTGGAAGCGGCGATCCGCAACTACCTCATCCAATACAACCGCCAACCCAAGCCATTCCACTGGCGGAAAACCGCCGACGAGATTCTCGAGTCCCTGGGTCGATATTGTACGCGAATTTCTGACTCAGGACACTAGCGCCTGCGCGGCCTGGTGCAGCCGCTGCCAGGAAGGCGGCGCGGTCACCGGCGGCGAGCTCGCCGGGGCCGGCGCCCATCACCCAACCACTCGCCACCTTCCCGGCGGCGCCGCTCGGCGCTCTTCCCAGCATCGCGAGCGCCGCAGCCGGCTCGCTCCAGCGCCTGCTGCGCTGGCGCAGCTGTGGCGCTGCCGGCAACCCAGCGACCCAGCGACCTGCAGCAGCGCTTGCCGAGGTGCGGACTCCTCCCGCTACGCAGCGTCTGTCCGCTGGGCCAAGCCCAGGCCGCACGGCAGCGCCCACGGGCCGATCACATTTCCTCGCGTCCACCGGCACGGGTTGGCTGGTGCCGCGCCGCCAGCGATTCGGGCGCGCTGGCCTGCCAGCACCGCTGCGAGCGTTTCCAGCCAGCGGTTCCGTTGCGTGCCAACGCTGCACGTCGAGCGTGTGATCGATCGCCCCACGCCTTGGCCACGCCGCTGGCCTGCCGGCGGCGAACCGAGCGCGCCGGCCAGCGAGCCGCCAGGCGCAGCGCGGCTGGCAGCGCCGCTCGGTGAGCTGGGCCACGGCAAGCTCGCCGGCAGCGCCGGCACCAGCGCCCTGCGGTCGCTGCCGGCCGGAGCGTGCTGGCGCAGCGCCGGCGCTGCCTGCGACTCGCAGCAGCTGGCCGAGCTGCTGGGCTTCAGCTCACTCGTGCTCGGTGCCTTCCCGCCAGCTGCGCCCGGGCAGCGGTAGCGCCCGTGGAGCGCTCGCAGGTCCTGGCTTGGCGGCGCTGCGGCGCTGGCGCTGCCGGCAGCGATTCGAGCGCGCTGGCTGGCGAGCCGGCATCACCGCTGGCGCTGCCGGCAGAGCGCCGCTCGGCGTGCGGCGCCACGCCAGCCTCGCCGGCAGCGCCGGCGTGGAGCGCCGAGCCGGTGCAGCCGAGTCCGCTGCTACCATCCTTGGCCAGACCGGGCGTTACGTTGGGCGGTTGGGCCTCGAGAAGCGAGCCTTGTGGGCCGAGAAGGGAGGGGTTACACTCGTGACGTGGCGATCCGCGGGTTCCGGCACAAGGGCCTCGAACTTCTGTTCGCTTCCGGGAAGGTTTGAAGGTCAAGGTCGAACATGCGGAACGGCTGCGGCTGATCTTGGGCAGGCTGAACGTGGCGAGGGAGCCGGGGGACATGGGCTTGCCAGGGCTCCAGCTTCACCCCCTCAAGGGAGACCGGCGGGGAGCTTGGTCCGTGAGGGTGAGCGGCAACTGGCGGGTCACGTTCGTGTTCGTCGGGAGCGACGTGGACCAGGTGGACTACGAGGACTATCACTGAGGGTCGCGACGATGAAGATGTACAACCCACCCCATCCCGGAGAAGTGCTCAAGTCCCTCTGCCTGGAACCACTGGGCCTAACCGTCACCGGTGCCGCCGGGGCTTTGGGCGTTAGTCGCAGGACACTGTCCGCGATCGTCAATGGCCGCTCGGGGATCAGCCCCGAGATGGCAGTCCGGCTGTCGCTGCCGTTCGGCACCACGGCCGAGAGCTGGCTTGCCCAGCAGCTGCAATACGACCTCTGGCAGGCTGAGAAGAAGCGCGCCTCGCTGCACGTCAAGCGCCTCTCGGCCGCCTAACCTGCCGCCGTTTCGGGGGCCCGGTTGCGCGGGGCAGGTGACGGGAGTCGTGGTGGAGACCGCCACCGATTGTAGCGACGCCACCTTCGCCCAGGCCCACAGCGCCGGCATCATGCACACCCGGGTGCCCAACCTTCAGGCCACCAGCAGCGTTCGCGGTGCCGCCGGACATGCGTCGGCTCCCCGACCGAGGTCATGCCCAGCGTGATCGTATCCATCTGTCCGCCGGCGGGTGTAGCAGAAGCGCGCGCACGGCACAGACGGTTCTTCTGCGCGGGCATACCCATAGGGTTCCCACGCTTGAGAGGTCACCTCTAACTGATTGCAGACAAGGTAGTTAGAGTGATTGGTGATCAGCCTCCGGAGCTGTAGGTCAGAGGTTCGAATCCTCTAGGGCGCACCATCTAAGCATCGAATTTCAGGTCGTTTACGCCGATGGGCCGGAGCCTGGCCGGTGGGTATAGCCGCCTCTGACCACGCTGCAACGGGTCTGCCGCTCGCTCTGCCAGGAAGGCGAGGGTTAGCGGGTATCCTCGAACTACCTGCCCTTTTCCCCAGCTATACTACAGAGCACACCAAATCTTGGCCCCATGACCGTCATCCTGCATGATTTCGAAGCCCGCACTCGCCTGGCGGTCAAGAGCTACTGGTCCACGCTTGCTTCGCAGGCCAGCAGGCAGATCTCAGGCACCGAGCGTGCCGATCACGGAAACCGTTCGGCAGTCACCGGCGGCAAGCAGATGGATGGGTTCTGTTCGGTCGTGCGGCAGGTTCTTCATGACAACGGGATGGCCGACGCCGAGATTTTCCAAGACTTTCGCCTCGAGCTTCCCGGCTATTTCCGGCCGACGAAGAAGTGGGACATGCTGGTCCTTAGACAACGCATTCTCGTAGCGGCTATCGAATTCAAGTCTCAGCGAGGACCGTCCTTTGGCAATAATCTCAACAACCGTGCCGAAGAGGCGGTTGGTGTCGCTCACGACATACTTGTTGCCTATCGGGAGAAAGCGTTCGGCGAGACGGCGCCGCGCCCCTGGCTCGGATGGCTCATGCTCGTGGAGGACTGCCCGGAGTCTCAGCGGCCCGTCGCGGTCAGCGAGCCCCACTTCAGGGTCTTTCCCGAGTTCCGAAAGAGCTCCTATGCGAGGCGGTACGAGCTTCTTCTGAGAAAGCTCCGCCTTGAAAAGTTGTTTGACTCCACCGCACTGCTCCTCGCCTGCCAAGATGACGCTGAGACCGGCGCCTACCGCGAGCCCGCTCCGGACTTGGAGATGCGCCAATTTCTCGCCAGCCTCGGCGGACACGTCGGAGCCCTCGCAGCTTCCTGACGATGCCAACACAGCTGCTCTTCGGCTTCGGCGGTTCTCTCCCCGATGACGCATACAAGGTGGGTCAGCGTTCGTGTGGCGAGACGCACGGCGTTGTACTCACGAAGCCTCACGTTGTGAGGCTCATTCTCGCCCTTGCCGGATATTCCAGAGAGGAGAATCTAGCCGCGTTGAAGCTCTTAGAGCCATCTTGCGGCGCCGGTGTCTTTCTTGTCGAGGCGGCTCGCCGCCTCGCTGCCTCGGCCGTATTGCACGACGTGCCTTGGTCGGAACTGCACGGCTGCATTCGAGCCTTCGACATTGACGAACGTTCCGTGCGTGCGAGTCGGGCCAACGTGCTGACTGCCCTCAAGGAAGCCGGCGTGCCCGGCCAAGAGGCTGCCGGACTCGTCGCCTCTTGGATCAACCAGGCGGACTTCCTCCTTGCGCCTATCGATCGAGTATTTGACGTGGTCGTGGGCAATCCGCCATACATCCGTATTGAGCAGCTCTCGGTCCAGCTGCAAACCTACTACCGCACCCACTACCGAACGCTCTTCGACCGCGCCGATCTCTACGTTGCCTTCATAGAGCGAGGTCTGAGTCTCCTATCGGAAAGAGGTGTGCTGTCCTACATCTGTGCGGATCGGTGGACGATGAACCGCTACGGATCTTCCCTCCGGCGATTGATCGCGGATAGCTATGGCGTTCGCTGCTACATCGATCTCCACCAAGCCTCCCCGTTTGAGACTGAAGTGATCGCGTACCCGTCAATCTTTGTGCTCCAACGGGGTCCAGTGCGAGAGCCCTTTTTCGCGCGGCTTGAAAGCGGGTCGTCAGCGGAGTGCGCGGCTGCGCTATCAGCCTATCGAAGCAGCAAGCCGACGCCGCGAGCAAAGAGAATCAACGCGGCGCGCTTTCCAGCGTGGTTCACAGGCGACGAGCCTTGGGTGCTCAGCACTCCTGAGCACCTCGCTGTGCTGCGCGGGCTTGAGGCTTCATACCGGCCTCTTGAGTCGGACAATAGTACCAAGGTCGGGATCGGCGTCGCTTCGGGTAGCGACGCTACCTTCATTGTCAACAGGGATACTGACATCGAGCTTGACCGCCTCGTGCCGCTTGTGATGCGATCCCACATCGAGAACGGTCGTATCTCTTGGGATGGTCGTTTCGTCATCAACACCTTTCAGGATGACGGGGGAGCCATCAACCTACGAGAATATCCGAAACTCGGCCGCTACTTTCGGGAGCGCGAGGCCACAATCCGCAAGCGCCACGTCTCGAAGCGGAGCGAGGCGTTCTGGTTCCGAACGATTGACCGAGTGTACCCCAAGCTAGTAAAGCGGCCGAAGCTGCTCATACCCGACATTGCAGGCTCAAATGAGGTAGCGTTCGATCCAGGCGAGTATCACCCGCATCATAATCTGTACTTCGTGGTTTCTGAGTCGTGGGATCTCGAGGTTCTAGGCGGGTTACTCAGTTCCAAGGTAGCGCTTTTCTTCGTCTGGTCCTATGCCGTCAAGATGCGCGGTGGTTACCTTCGATTCCAAGCTCAGTACCTCCGACGGATTCGAGTTCCCCGACCGCAGACGATCCCGGTGAATCTCCAGGGAGCCATTCGTGACGCTTTCCGAGAGCGGGACTTCCCGAAGCTGGACGCATTGGCTCTGAAGGCGTACGCGCTTCGCCAACTACCAGAGTTCCCGTTCGTTGATACGCGTCGGTGACAAAGCCCGGATGCGGCGGTGCGAGGGTAAGCGTCCTCCGAACTGCACCTTCCGTTGCACCCCCCAATCTGCCAGCCTGACCCGCCAGGAGGTGCGCCATGGCGGAGAGGCGGAGAGC
>Ga0210405_10000486_pt1 | contig 52690 bp, 46 predicted proteins | sample IncBWH11MmetaG_FD_155492 | JGI IMG/M metagenome (GOLD analysis project Ga0210405, IMG submission 155492) | Forest soil microbial communities from Barre Woods Harvard Forest LTER site, Petersham, Massachusetts, United States - Inc-BW-H-11-M | ecosystem: Environmental > Terrestrial > Soil >...
CGGGAAGAAATTCCGCTGCGCTCGCTCCGAGTCCGATGTCGATCTTGCCTCCTTCTGCAAATTGCCGCGCTAGTTGTTCGCCGTCGCCGGCATTGTTTGAATGGGCATAGAATGCCGCACAGGTTGCGTTCGTTAAATTTCCATCGCTGATCAACCCGACTGCTCTGCCGCGTTCACGGGCCAGTTCGACGATCGTCGGCAGGGGTTTGCCATTCGAATCCATTGAAATGGAACGATTGTTGACCTTCACGCCCGTTGCCAGTGCGGTCGCAGCGGCTGCCTGGTCGGCAACCGCGAAATCTTTCGAATAATTTTTGACTAGCGCCAGGTGTGGCATGGTGTCGACGGCCAGGCGTCCGTCAGCTCCACGGAGATAATCTCGTGTGATCGCAATGCGCTCCGGGGCGAGTCCTTCCCCGATAACGAGAATGATTCCAAAGGCCCTTTGCACTACCCAATGCTGAAAGTAGAGCACGCCGAGACCGGCAAACGCTATCAGACACAAAAGGGCGAGTAATTGGTTACGCCACTTCACGAGCGCGATGTAGAAGGGCCGCTCACAATTGTCAAACCTGACGACAAACGAAAGCCCTTGTCCGGATTCCTAATCGTCGGCAAAGTGCGCCATGGCAGCGCCGGTAATGCTCATCATCCGCGATGGGTGGGGCATTAATCCGGGAGGAAGAGCGAAGGCCAAAGAGAACGGCGACGCCACACTCCTGGCACACACACCTTTTCACGACAAACTTTATCGTGATTATCCGGGCAGCAGGTTGAGCGCAAGCGGACCGGATGTCGGTTTGCCGGAAGGACAAATGGGCAATTCGGAAGTCGGACATCTAAATCTCGGGGCCGGCCGAATTGTTTACCAGGATCTGACTCGAATAAACAAAGCGATTGCAGCGGGCGAATTGAAAAAAAATCGTGTCGCACAGGAAACGTTTGCTGCTGCACGTGGGCACCGCTTGCATTTGTTCGGCTTGGTCTCTGACGGCGGTGTCCACAGTCACTACGATCACATGATCGCGCTCGCCAACGAAGCCAAGGCCGCTGGCGTGGACGAAATCTTTGTGCACGCATTCACTGACGGCCGCGATTCCTCGCCCACCGGTGGGCGCGAGTTTCTGAGAATCTGCGAGGAGAAACTTCGCCAAAGCGGGGCGCAGATCGTGACCGTTGTTGGCCGCTATTTTGCGATGGACCGCGATCAGCGTTGGGACAGGACCAAGAAAGCGTGGGACGCAGTCGTTCTCGGTCGCGGCGAAGTTTGCAAAGACTCGCCGCCGCAAGCGTTGGATCGACAATATAAAGCTGGGAAGACGGACGAGTTCATGCCGTCACTGATCTTTTCTCATGCGAATGAGCAGAGAGTTCGAGACGGCGACGTCGTTTTATTCTTCAATTTCCGGGCCGACCGCGCCCGTCAGCTTTCCCAGGCTTTTTTGTTCAAAGATTTCGAGGGCTTCGATCGAGAAGTTTGGCCGCAGACGAAATTCACGTCACTGACCCAGTACGATGTTCGCTATCCGTCGCCGTTCATTTTCGCACCGCAAGAACTTAAGAACATTCTCGGCGAGCTTGTGAGCAAAGCTGGCAAGACGCAGCTCCGCATTGCTGAGACCGAAAAATACGCGCACGTCACGTATTTTTTTAATGGTGGCGTTGAAAAGCCGTTTCCGGGCGAGGAGCGCCTGCTCGTTCCATCGCCGAAAGTCGCTACCTACGATCTCAAGCCGGAAATGAGTGCGTTTGAAGTGACCGACGAATTGCTAAAACGGATCGACAAGGTTGATCTAATCACCCTGAACTTTGCTAATCCCGACATGGTTGGCCACACCGGCGTGGTCGCGGCCGGCATCAAAGCGGTCGAGGCGGTCGACCAATGTTGCGCCAAAATCATTCCGCGGCTGCTCGAGCTTAACGGTAAAGCCGTTGTCACCGCCGACCACGGTAACTGCGAACTGATGCGAAATCCGGACGGCTCACCCAATACTGCGCACACCACGAATCTCGTTCATTTCATTTATGTAGCGAAAGATGCGTCGGGGTTCCGCTGCGAAGATGGGATCCTCGCTGATGTCGCGCCGACCCTTCTATTTTTGCTCGGAATGGAAAAGCCGGAAGAAATGACCGGCCGAAATTTGCTTGTCCAGCACGGTTAATGTTCACCGGGGCTGGTTACGTTCTCAAAGCTAATAAGCTAATATTTAGAGATCGATTCAACGCGCGGGTGCCCGCGCGGGCGATCCTGTCCAGAAATCGCGTTTGATTTTCGGGATCGGTCTCATGCCAAATAGGTTTGCGTTCCAAAACCAGATCATCATTCGATTCGATCAATGCGCCCCAGCCGATCGGGATTTCCGGTGCGCGGAACAATTCGGCAGGCAATACGAGAAAAAACAGGTTTGCGCAGCGATAGCGAATCAGGGTCTCGAATTTGGTACAATCGTAAAGCCGGTTTTGAAGCGCGCGAGTTTGACGAAGCACTTGTTTGTAGCCGCGATGATCGATCGCTTCGAAGTTGTATGAGTCGAACTCGGCGAAGAGCGAATCCTGGACGCGTAAAGCCGGGTAATGGATTCGCAGATTTTTTTCCAGAATTTCACGGCGCTGGTGAACTTTTTCCAGCCGTCGCATAGCCGTGGACGCACAACCGTTATCGCGACGAAGATCTACCAGCGCCTGCTTGCATTCGAAAACTGCAGTTACGCTTGGCCACTCGCCGTTCGCGCGATATGCCGCCAGATCCGCGCGGTACCGGCATCGCGGCAAGGTGACTTCCAAAGCGCATGCGGCATAGCCCTGCCGTTGCGCCCAAAGCAGGGCCAGACGCTTTAAACGGGAGTGCGCTTCCGTTTCGCCAAGGCCGTTTTTCAGGCGTTGATCCATCCGGCCAATTCGCGTGCCCAGTAGGTAACAATGATGTCTGCGCCGGCACGTTTAATCGAAGTCATGATTTCCATGACGGCGGCACGTTCATCGACGACTTTCTTTTCCGCGGCCGCTTTGATCATCGCGAATTCACCGCTGACATGATAGACGGCGGTCGGTTTGCCAAAGCGCTCTCTCACTCGCCAGAGTATGTCGAGATAGGGCAGGGCCGGCTTAATCATGATTATGTCGGCGCCTTCATCGATATCGAGCGCGACTTCGCGCAACGCTTCATCAGCGTTAGCGGTGTCCATTTGATACGTCCGGCGATCGCCAAACTGCGGAGGGCTTTCAGCTGCGTCGCGGAACGGTCCGTAAAACACCGACGCGAATTTCGCCGCGTAGCTCATGATCCCCGTGTCAGTAAACCCGCCAGCATCGAGTGCTTCACGAATTGCGCCGATGCGACCGTCCATCATGTCGCTTGGTGCCACTATGTCGGCGCCGGCCTGCGCGTGCGAGAGGGCCGTCTTCACCAAAAGTTCGACGCTCTCGTCATTAAGAACATGAAAGTGCTCGCCGTCGATGCGTGTCACGCCGCAATGTCCGTGACTCATGTATTCGCACAGGCAAACGTCGGTGATCGCGACGACCTCAGGACATTTCTTTTTGATCGCGCGTAATGCTTTTTGAATAACGCCATTTTCGGCATAGGCGCCGCTCGCTTGTTCGTCTTTTTTGTCCGGGATTCCAAATAGTAAAATCGCTTGCAGTCCGGCGTCCTGCGCCTGCCTCGCTTCATCGACAATTTCATTTACGGTGAGTTGGAAAACGCCGGGCATGCTGGGGATCCCGCGGCGCTTGCCGATTTTGTCACTGACGAAAAGCGGGAGAACAAAGTCATGCGCGGTCAAATTCGTCTCGCGAACGAGATTTCTAAGCGCGGGCGAGCGCCGTAATCGACGCGGGCGATGGACCAATTTTCGCACGCGACGAGGCTACGCGTTTGGATAAACTCCCGCAAGCCAATGGCTGATTATCTCCTCATAGACATCAGCAATTCGTTCACCAAGCTCGCGTTCGCGACGCGACAAAGGATCTCGAAACCGATGCGCACCAAAACTCCAAAATTCACGAGCGCGGTTCTCAAACGCTTCATTCGAAATCGAAAGATCGATATGTTCGTCGTTTGTTCGGTAGTGCCGAAGAGAAACGCTGTTGTTCGATCAGCCGCAAAAGAAGCGAAAATTTTGTGGTTAACGCCGGCAAATAAGCTCGGAGTCGGAATTGATTATCCAAATCCGAAGAAGATTGGGGCAGACCGGCTCGCAAATGCGGCCGCTGTGACTGCGCTTTATGGCTGCCCGGCAATCGTTGTTGATTTCGGAACCGCAGTGACGTTCGACATTGTTTCGGCACAACGAAGATACATCGGCGGCGTGATCGCGCCGGGCCTGGAGTCGATGACGAATTTTCTTTATCAACGCACCGCGTTGCTGCCTAAGCTTTCGCTCAAGGAGCCGCGGTCGGCAGTCGGAAGATCGACGATCGAGGCAATGCGCGCCGGCGCCGTAATCGGGTATCGCGGCCTGGTTCGAGAGATCATCGCCAGGATCAAAGCCGAGCGCTTCGCCCGGCAAACAGTCCGGGTGATCGCCACCGGCGGCTATGCCGGCCTGATCGCGGCCCGCCTGGACGAGATCGATGCGGTCCACCCAAATTTGACCCTGGAAGGGTTGCGAATTGTGGCAAATCTGAACGCTTAGGCCGCCGACTTTAATGGAGTCCCTTCCAAGCCAAGAAATCTTCCTAAGGGGGCCAAAATTTGGCTTGTAATCAAAACCGTAAAAAGGTTTCATACCCCGAGGCCATGAAATTCCGGAAAATCGCGGCTATCGCCGTGCTCGTGCTTGGGTCTTTGGCGGCGGACAACGTTGCTCCGTCGAAGGCAGAACTGGAAGCAATGTATGACAAAGCGTTTCGCGCTTTCGATTCGAGCAATTTTCCGGAGGCGTTAAAACAGCTCGATTCAATTGACGCGCGTCAACCCGATCTCGCCGAGTCGCAAAATTTGCGCGGCGTGATCTACATGCGGCAGGGGATTTATGACAAAGCGGAGGCCGCGTTGCGTGAAGCTTTGCGCATCGATCCGAAATTTTGGAACGCGCGTTTCAATCTGGCCGAAATACCGTTTCTGAGAAAAGATTGGGCTGAAGCGCGCAATCGTTTTCAAGAATTGCTTTCCAGCAACGCGTCCGAACTGCAGGGCGAAGCGACTCAACTCATCCAATACAAGATTCTCCTGACCTATTTGCTCGAAGGTAAGGAGAACATGGTCGATTCGATTCTGGCCAAGTTCGAACTTTCGCCGGACACGCCGGCCGTGCATTACTCCAATGCTGCTATCGCGCTGCAGCAAAAGAACACCCAGGAAGCGCGCGATTGGATGGCACAGGCCGAAAAGAATTTTTCGCCTCAGCTGAACAAGCTCTTCGCCGAATCACTTTACGAAGTCGGCTGGCTGCAAAAGCAAGCTGGCCAACAGCGCGCGGCCTTGGAATTGACGTCGCCTACGGAACGCGCTGCAAAGTCAAAAGCGTTCGCCAAGTCCCGAGTTGAGCAGGCGCGTCAGGCATTTCAGCAACGCGACCTCGCATCGGCTCTAAAGTTTGTGAACGACGCCGATGCGGCTGACCCGAATCAGGCTGGTATCATTAATTTGCGCGGCGAGATTTTGATGGAGCAAAAGCAATTCGACCAGTCCGAAGCCGAATTCAAAAAAGCACTCAAGGCAGACCCGAAGTTTCGCCAGGCGCAATTCAATCTGGCGTTAGTGCCGCTCAAGAAAAAGGATTACACCACGGCGCGCGATCGTTTCGAAGCGCTTTTGGGTAAGACGCCCGGCGGGGACAAAAGCGAAGCCGCTCAGATTATCAAATTCAACATCTTCATGACTTTCTTGTTGGAAGGCAAAGAAAGCCGCGCCCAGAAGATGATGGAGCAATTCCAGTTTACCGGTGACACGCCGGCTCTTTATTACGCACAGGCCGCGTGGGAGTTTAAGCACAACAATCCGAACAAGGCGACAGATTGGATTACGTCCGCGAAGAAAATCTATTCGCCTGCCCTGAATCTCGTTTTCGCGGATTCGTTTTACGATCTTGGCTGGCTGCAAAGTCCGGCGGTTGCGACGTCCCCGGCGCCGGCAGCGGAAGCGGCCAACGCCCTGGCTGAAGCACAGACCGAAGCAAGCCCGGCCATTGAACCGAGTCCGATTCCGGGCGCTGCCCTGGCCAAGAATAAGGCTGGTGCGCTGGCAATTGCTGGAATGGAAGCGACTGCGCCCAAGCCGGAGGAAACTGCCGCCAGTGCTGCAGTTAAGGAATCCACTTCGCGCGCCCCTCAATCGTTTGCGGCTGGCAGCCCGGCTAATCCAGAAGAAATACCGACCGCTGCGGCACCCGCTTTTTCGCCAGTCGTAGAGACGCCAGTCGCCGAAGCAAATACAGCTGCGTCAGCGGCAATTCCGAAGGAACAGCCCGCGGCGCCAAAGACGGCAACGAGCAAACCGGCGTCTCAGGCGCCGGCTGAAGCTCCTGCCGCAAAGGCACCAGCTGTCGCGGCAGCGAAACAACCAGCCGCGGAGCCACAGCAATCCGCGCCCGCAACAGTTCTCGCGCCTGCCCGCGTGACTGAAACGCCGCGAAGAGGGGTGGACGCACAAAGCCTGTTGGTCGGCGGATTGGTTTTGGCCGGATTGGGTTTACTGGCTTGGGTCATTGTTCCGGAAGTTCGCCGTCGCGGAATCCACCTGCCGAATTTCCGCCGCGCTGCGCCCGCAACCGGTCCGCAATTGAGCGGTATGGAACTTGCAGCGTCGACTTCACCGCAAAAGGAATTGAAAGTGATGCCGCGAGTAACTGGTGGACCGAGACAGGTTTCGTTGAAACTAAAAGCTTCCGAGCCGTCATTGCGCCGCGCGGTAGTGCCAATTAGCAAACCTGGCCGCGTCTTTGGCAATGGTAACGGTGGCGCCGCTCTTTTAGAACCTGCGGTCGAAGCCAACGGTAGACGGCACGTCGAACCGGAGCTCGTCGAGGAAGCTTTCGAATCTGTTAGTCCAGTGATGGAATCCGTTGGCCCAGTGATGGAATCCGTTGGGTCGGTGATGGAGCAGGGTGGGATGGCAGCAGCGCCTGCCACGGAACCGGAATGGGTTTCGCAACCAGTTGAAATTCCTACATTCGAAATGCCGCAGCCGGTGTTCACCGAACCCGAACCGATTGTTATGCCGGAGCCAGTGTTCTCGGAGTCCGAACCGATTCCAGAACCAGAACCAATCGCTGCGGCGGAACCAGAACCAATGTTTGCTCAAATGACAACGGTTTCTGAGCCGGAGATCGAACCTGTTGGCCAAGGTCAACCGATTCCTCAGTTGACGCCTGTTGAGGAACCGTCGATCATTGAGGTCACCGAACCCGAGCCGGCCGCAGTTGAGGCGCTTCGTCAACCGAGCGAAGCGTTTGTTTCGCCGGAACCGGTTATTGAAACAATTTACGAACCAACCACACCAGTAATCATGCCTGAACCGATCCAAATCCCAACCGCTCAACGAGGTGGCTCACCTCAACCAGCCGGCGCCATGCAAACCTCCGTGCAACTTAGCTTCGCTTTCGAGATTGCATCGATGCAACTGACTCCGACCTTTAAGATGGGCGCGCTGCAATTGCGGCCGGCCTCCAAGGTTGTAACAATGCGTCTGGCTGGCTCTTCGCCGCAGCCAGCGATGAACCTGCAGGTAACTTTCGAGATCGCCCGAATTCAGCCAGCTGGCGGTACCCTGGGCAGCGTTCGCCTGACTCCGTCACAACAGCAGCGTCCAAGCGTTGTCGGTTCACCATCATTCACGGTAGGCGGCCTCCATCTGGTTTCGGACTTCGCCGCGGCGCCCCTTCAGCTTACGCCATCCCAACAGGGTCAGGCGGCTGTGCACGTGATAGCACCGTTCCAGATCGCAACGGTCGAATTCTCACCGTCGTTCGAAATCTCATCCATCGTGCTTAATTCCAACTCGAAACAAGTAATGGTGCAGCTGCCGAGCGCCGGAGGCGCGCCAGTGGAGGGAGCGCCGATGTTCGAGATTTCAAACCTGCAACTCACTGGCAGCGGCGAGATCGGAATGATGCAGCTGAATTTGCTCGGCCAGGGTCCGAGACGAGCGGCTTAATCCGTTACCGAGATAGACATCTTTCGGCAGAGCGACTTGCAAGAGTCGCTCTGTTTGTGTACCGGCGGTTATCTTGCCTTCACGAAGGCGCTGCGATTCAGCGACCGCAGTTCTTTCGGAAGAAATTCCCCGTCATGGCGGATCAGTTTCCCGTCGAAATAAATTTCGCCGCCGCCATAACTCTTTCTCTGGATGGTGACCATGTCCCAATGGACCTGGCTACGGTTGCCATTGTCGGCTTCCTCGTAGGCCTGACCCGGCGTGAAGTGAAACGAGCCTGCGATTTTCTCGTCGAATAGAATGTCCCGCATTGGTTCGAGGACGTAGGGATTAAATCCGAGCGAAAACTCTCCAATGTAACGGGCGCCCGCGTCGGAATTGAGGATCTTGTTCAGCTTTTCTGTTTGGTTGCTGGTCGCCTTAGCAACTTTGCCGTTTCGAAAATCCAGGCGGATCCCGTCAAAAGCGATACTTTGGTAAATCGTCGGGGCATTGAACGTAACGTGTCCTTCCACTGAATTCTTGACCGGCGCCGTGAAAACCTCTCCGTCTGGAATGTTTCGATCCCCGCCGCAAATGACCGCCGGGATTCCCTTGATGCTGAAGCGCAGATTAGTTCCCGGTCCTTTGATCTGGACGCGATCTGTTGATTCCATGAGCTGCTTCAATGCTTTCATCCCCGGCTGCAGTTTCTCGTAGTCGAGGGTGCAGACTTCGAAATAAAAATCTTCGAACGCTTCTGTGCTCATTCCGGCAAGCTGCGCCATAGAGGGAGTTGGCCAGCGCAACACGCACCATTTTGTTTTTTTGACTCGTTGGTCCTGCACCGGCCGCATTTTCCTGGCGACTAACTGCATTTTGGCGACCGGAACGTCCGACAATTCGGTGATGTTATTGCTGCCCCGAAGTGCGATGTAAGCGTGCATCTTTTTCATCCGGGCCAGCTCATGAGCTGCCGCGAAATCCAGCTGTCGATTAGAGGCATCCATCGCCAGTTCGCGGCTGATCCGGTTGTGCTGGACTTGTACGAACGGAGTAGAGCCGACTCTTCGCGCCGCGCGAACCAGCGCTATCGTCATTTCATCGGGAACGTCAAACGCTTCGATCAAAAGGTTCTCGTTCCGTTTCAGTCTGGTCGAATATTCAACCAGAAGTGCTGCGAGCTTATCGAAGCGCGAGTCGTGCATAGAATCCTACAATTCCATTGAGTCGACCGGACGCAACCGCAGCGGGGCTCAATTATGTTCGTCGCCGGAATCTTGCCGCAAAGGCGCCGTCAAACTGGTCACTGAACGGCAGAGTTCTCCGTTCCTCTTCCAAGCGCAACATCGGCATCTCCGTAAGCAGCGCTTGCGCGACGCCTTCGTTCTCTTCCTGTTCGAGGCTGCATGTGCTATAAACCAGAAGGCCGTCCGGCTTTAGTAGCGGGAGTACGGCACGCGCTATTTCGACTTGGCGGGATTGCATTCGGATAAAGTCGCTTAGTCTTAATCGCCATCGCACGTCGACACGACGTCGCATGACGCCGGTGTTGCTGCACGGCGCATCGACTAAGATTCGATCGAACGGAGCCTGAGACTGAATTTCCTTAGTAACCCGTTCTTTCGTCCAATCATGGCGAACAACTTTCGCAATCCGAACCCCGAGGCGCGCAAGATTCTCCTGAATGAGACGTAGTCGATCGTTGTCGCGATCGCAGGCCACGATCAAGCCATTGTTTTGCATTATTTCGGCAAGATAACAGGTCTTTCCGCCAGGGGCTGCGCAGGCATCGAGGATTTTTTCGCCGACTTTCGGTTCCAATATCTCGCACGCGATCGCCGTGCTTGGATCTTGAACGTAGCAATCTCCGTGATTAAGCGCCGCGCTCGGTGAGGGGAGCTCAACAAAGTTTGACAGGCTGGGGAGTGAACGAGCCTCCCGATAGCGTTCGAGAAAATTCTGGCGATCGATCTTTAATTGGTTGATACGTGCGTAAATAGGCGGCGGCCGGTTGTTCCATTCGCACAACGCTGTGGTTTCTTCATCTCCGAGCTGTTTACTCCAGCGTTTGATCAAAAATCGCGGATGCGAAAATCGAACCTCGAGCGGCTGCGCTTTCAGTTCGTTCGTTAACTCCTTCCGCTTCCGAACCGCGGAACGCAGGATTCCGTTTACGATTGGATGTTGTCGTTTCGGCACGAGCTCGACGGTCTCGAAAACAGCCGCATGCTCGGGCGTTTTCGCGACAAACAATTGGTAAAGGCCGAGACGAAGAACGTTCCGAAGATCGGCATCTACTCGAGTGGACCGAACGGCGGCGATCCAGAAGTCGAGCAAGGTGAGGTTTCGAAGCACTCCGTAAAACAATTCGACTGCAAAGGCGCGATCGGCTGATTCCAGCAGCGAAGTGGACAGGAGCCGCGAGATGATTCGGTCGGCGAAATCCTTTTTCGTCCCCCAGGTTTTCAGCGCGGCGAGAGCAACTCGGCGAGCTGACGTCTGCGCCACAACGATTAGTGCGGGATGACGCTGGCCCGGCCAATCGAATGATAATGAAAGCCAAGCTCGCCCATCGTTTCTGGATTCAGAAGATTGCGTCCATCAAAAACGATCGGCGTTGTCATGTGCTTCTTAACCTCAGCGAAGTCGATATTGGCAAACTCTGGCCATTCCGTTGCGATTACCAGCGCCTCGGCCCCATTGACCGCGTCCAGGGCCGACTTCTCGAATTTCGCGTCCGCGACTGCTTTGAGTTCGCCCGCCTTGTCCATTCCTTTTGGATCGTAAACACTGACGTGCGCCCCTTCGCGGAGCATCGAGTCGACAAGCTCAACAGCGACAGAGGAGCGAACGTCGTCCGTATCGGGTTTAAATGTGAGCCCCCAAACCGCGATTTTCTTTTCCCGTAACACCCACAAGGTGTCGCGAATGAGTTTAAGGAAGCGCTCTTTTTGCAACCCATTAATCCGTTGCACCTCTTTGAGCAATGTGAACGGGACGCCGAGCTGATCGCTAATGTGGATGAATGCGGCCACATCTTTCGGAAAACAGGAGCCGCCATAACCAATACCTGCGTTTAGGAATTGGCGGCCAATCCGGCGGTCCATTCCGATCCCGTCGGCCACCTTTTCCACGTCCGCGCCGCTGACCTGGCAAATCGCCGAAATGGCGTTGATGTAGGAGATTTTCAACGCGAGGAAGGAATTCGCAGCGTGCTTGATCAACTCAGCGCTGTTGATGTCCGTGACCAGGATCGGCGCCATGAACGGCTCGTACACCTTTTTCATGAGGTCCACCGCATTCTGGCTTTGCGCGCCGATGACGATTCGGTCCGGATGCATCAAATCATGAATAGCGCAGCCTTCGCGAAGGAATTCGGGATTACTGACAACGTCAAACTTCGCACCGCGGCGGTTGTAACGTTTGATCGTCTCCGCGACGCGCTCACCGGTTTTCACCGGCACTGTGCTCTTATCGACGATCACTCGATAGTCATTCAGAACGTCCGCAATTTCACGGGAAACTTTCTCAATAAAGCTGAGATCGACTTCTCCGTTCGCTTGCGGCGGTGTCGGGACGGCAATGAAGACAATTTGTGAATTGTCCACTCCTTCACGTACGCTGCTGCTGAAGCGCAGACGATGAGCAGAGACATTGCGATGGATGATTTGCTCCAAACCGGGTTCGTAAATGGGGATGCGGCCCGATTGTAGCGTTTTGACCTTGGCTTCGTCGTTATCGACGCAGATCACATTGTGCCCGACATCTGCAAAACACGCGCCGGTGACAAGACCTACATATCCCGAACCGATGATCGAAATATCCATTGAATGAAAGAGATCGCTAGGCCCTCAACCTAGCACAGTACAAGGTATGTTCATTGCCCCTGGCTTCCTGGATCGAAGTTCAAATCGAACCCGAATTTTGGAAACGCCTTGAGACTGAAAGTGAAAAGAACGCCGTATTCCTTTTTGTTGCCCGTGTTGTCCCGAACAACGGCGCCAAAGGACGCCGTCCAGTTCGATAAGTCTCGGTAAATCGCGTAGCGCTGTTCCTGGAAGAGGCCCATCGTGGCTTCATATTGCTCTTGAAATCCAAAGCCCCAGTTGTCACTGATGCGGTAGTATCCGCCAACCACAAAGAGACTGCTGTGTTGAAAAAATGGGTTGTCGTTGAGATAGCGATGGCTGGCATTGAGCTCGAGATTGGCGGCGGGTTGAACGGCAATGGTTGTGTTCACCTCAGTAAAACCGGAGCTGAATGCAGGAATCTGTGAATCAATCGATAGCGATGCCCAGGGCAACGGAGTAAACCGCAATTTATTGAAGAGATTCGAGTACATCCGCCGGTCGAAGGGATCGTTGAAGTTCACGTCGAAAAACGTGTCCAGTTCCAGCCAAGTCACAGTCACATCATCACGCCGCGTTTCCAAACGGTTCCGAATTCCGTTACGCCAAATCGTCCAGCTGGTGATCGAGTCGATAGTGGTGAACTGAGGAAAATCAATCGGCTGTAATTGAGTGGACGGTTCAAATCGATCGAACTGCAAAATTGAAGAAGGATTGACCCCGTTTTCGTGGACGTATGAGAAGTCCGAGTAGGGCTGGATCACGTGAAGCAATCCATCCAACCCCAACGTCCGATCGGCAACATCGTCCCAGGAGCGAGATAGTTTGAAGGAGGCTTCGACCCCGGCGTCGTAAACAGTCCGAACACCGCTGCCGGCATTAATAACTGGATTGGCCGGAGTCGGGTCTTCAGGGATGAAATTGGGAATCAATGCATCCTCATTGGTGGGGAACAGCGTGTTCCCGAGGTCGCGAGTCTTGTCATAATAGGTTGCCCGGAAGCCTGCCCGCGGCACGATCGACAGCCAGCCAAAATAGGTATTCGGATAAAGTAACTGGTGGAAGGTATCAAGCCGGGTAGTCCCGTAATCCTCAAAGCCGGAACCCTCTGCGAAACTCCGGTGCAGGTCAGCGAACCCAGTCTCGCCTTCGTAATAGATTGGCCCCCCAAATAAGGCGTGGCGCTTGATGTCGAGCACGACTTCGGGCAGGCGTTCAGTTTGATCGAAGAAATTGTTCGCCTGGAATCTCGTAATTGCGGTGAGCGTATAAAACGGATCGGTCTTGGCCACCGCAATCACGTTGTCTGGATTGGGATCGATTCGAAATTCACTCTGATAGAAGTCTTGCATCACGAACGCATCACTTAACTTGGTCACATTCACGATTCCGTAGATGTCTTTGGTGAAATTCGTCGTGTCCTGCAGAGTTACCCGGTAGCGATTAGGGTCGAGTGCGGGACGCTTGATCGCGGTCGGATTTATGTCCGGATTTTGATCGTCCGCGTAATAGGTCTTGAGCTTCACGTTGCTTGATTTGTCTTTCCCGTAATCAATGTCCGAATCAAAACCGATCGCAGCCCCTCGCCGTCCGCGATAATCCAGCCGAAGCCGGCCTTTGATCTCATCCGTGATCGGGAAGGTAACCTGAGTCAGAAGCGACGGTCCCCACGAACTCAAGTCGGCCGGCGCGATGGAAAAACTGAACGCGTCGTTCAAAGACTGATACAGATAAGGCCACCAAAAGACGGGGACCTTGCCGATGTAAAACGTTACGTTTTGAAACACGACGTGATCGTTCTCATAAACACGGACCGTTCTCGCATGCAGATGAAAATCCGGACGCGGCGAATCGTCCGTTGTAAAAGTTGCATCTTCGACGTGATAAACATTCGCGGACCGCTGATTAAGATCTTGTCCGCTGAGAAAGTAAGGGCGGTACTCGGTTCGCACGGCTTTCGTTTTGATTTGCTTGGTGTCGATGTTATAGACCCCTTCGTCCGCGACGTACAGACTCACGTCGCGATAAATTCGGACATTTCCTCGCACCAATACCTCATGGGTGCGCGAGTTATACTGGGCAAAGTCTCCATAAATATCGGTATCGCCGATATGAATCGCCACGTTATCCCGAGCCGTCGCAATCCCGTTGTCATAAGTGGTTTCGCCGCTGGAAGTAATCTCAACTGGATCGTGCTCGGACGTGGAGTTGTTGGCCGCGCCCATTGCCAGGCCGGCCGCCCAAAACAAGAAAAAAACCCCCCTGACCAGCGTTCGCATGGCGGAGGCCGAACGTACCGCAGCGGCCCTGCGTTGCAAAGGTAAAAGGAGGCCGGGCGCCGCCTGCTTAGATCGATAAACGCAAACCGGCTGCCTGTTGATTTAGCCCGCAACTCGAGACGATCGCACTCAACCCGATCCCGTTTGTGCCGGCGGGAAACCGAAGTCCCGCGTTTCCCGCCACGTGTCGCATTGGCGGGAGCTGTTTTCCTGCCAAAGCCCGCGCCGCGATAATCACCTGCCAAAGCGCACTGGCGCCGACGCTTTCGCCGAGGGCCGCTTTCGGGCTGTAAACAATGGAATTGGGGATCTGTTTCCTGATCGCGTCGCGCTCGGCAAGATCGACGAAAGTGCCGTTGGCGCTGGCCACAACAAAAGCGGTTTGGTCGCGGAGGTCCTGCAAGATTCGATTTACAACCCCGGTCGAATTTCGCCGTTGCGAGAAATTTCCGCCTGCGTTTATGGAATCCATTTTCACGCTTCCTTCGCGACCGAGAAGCACCGCGCCGGCGCCCTCACTGAGAATCGTTCCACGCGGATGATTTGAAAACAGTTCAATCGGAGGTGACGATTTGATTAATCGCCATCTGTGGTAAGCATCACAGAGCAGCCAATCTGCTTCTTCTGCGGCGACCACAAGACAATGATTGGCCGCGCCCATTTCGAGAAGATCGCTCGCCATTTTCATTCCAAGAATGCCGACCGCGCCGTCGCCAACAATCGTGTACGATGCGCCATTGACTCCGAGGATCGCGGCCAGATGACTGGCCGGCGCATTGAAAACCGTTTCAGGGAAAAGCAGCGGACTGGCCGATTGCGCGCCGGATTCGACGATGTCGTGATAAAATCGTTTCGTGTAAGCCACGCCGCCGTTCGAAACGGCGAAAACCAGCGCCAGTCTCTCCATTTCGATTTTCGGGTCCATTGCTTTTGCCTGCGCCATCGCATCGAGTCCCGCCGCGGCCGCGAAACGCGAGATAGCACTCGCTCGGCGCAATCTTGGATGCGGCGGGAGATTGTTTAACGCTTCGTTGGGAACAAGAAACCCCTGGTAGGCTCTGGCTCCTTCGTTGCGCGAGATCGTTTGGGCGGATGCTTCATCTCCGCGTAGCAGGCGATTCCAAACGTAGTCAACCCCACGGCCCAGCGGCGTGATCCAGCCCATGCCGGCGATGCGCACGCTCATGCGGCAGCTTTCCGGATCAGAACCGAAGCATTGGTACCACCGAAACCAAACGAATTGGAAAGGGCGATGTCGATTTTCGCGTCGCGGGATTCGTTCGCCACGACATTGAGATCTAGATCGGGATCCGGAGCGCGAAAATTAATGTTCGGCGGCAGAAATTGCGATTGCAACGCGAGCAAACAGATCACGGCCTCGATCGCGCCGGCCGCGCCTAACGAGTGACCAATCATGCTCTTGGTCGAGCTGACCGGAACGCGTCCAAACAATTCCGAGATCGCCTTGCCTTCGGCCGCATCATTGAAAGGCGTCGCTGTGCCATGAGCGTTGATATAATCCACTCGCTCCGGCGCGCAGCCCGCACTCCGTAAGGCCTGCTCCATTGCTCGTCTCGGACCGCTTCCAGACGGATCCGGCTGGGTGAGGTGATGATTGTCCGTCGAAATTCCGTAGCCGATGATTTCACCAAGAATTGTAGCGTTGCGTTTGCGCGCACTCTCGAGATTTTCGAGCGCCAAAAGGGCTGCACCTTCGCCGATCACCATGCCGGTACGGTCACGATCGAACGGCCGGCATTTTTCGGGGGTTGCCGCTTGGAGCGAATCGAATCCGACAAAAACCAATTCCGAGAGGGCGTCGTATCCACCGGTTAACACACGCTCATATTTTCCCGATTGAATGCATTCAAAGGCGTAGCCAATCGCGTTGGTTCCGGATGCGCACGCGTTGGCGATCACGAAGCACGGCGCGGATATTCCGAATGCGTTCTGCGCATCGAGGACAGGTTTTTGCGGCGGATAGTTCGCAATCCACTGCGCCGAACGGCCCAAATCCTCATGCCTGTGCAAAGCGCGATAGTAATCTTCGCCAAACGACATACCCCCGCTGGTAGTGCCGATTACAGTGACTTCAGGTTTGAATTCCTGGTCCCGTTCGAGGAGCTCCGCCAGGGCCGCGATCATAATGTGCGACGCACGGTGCAAACGGGCATTTTTTCGCCCCTTTTGCCGATAAACCAGCAGACGCTGGTCAGGAACTTGGGCGGCGGTCTTGCAGCGACAGTGGCTAACGTCGAAGCGGGAAACGGTGCTCACGCAATCAGTGGCGCTCCGAAGGGAATGAAGGGTCTCCTTGAGGCCGAAACCGAGGGGGCTGACCACCCCGGCCGCTACGATAGCGATGCGGGGTTTGGTATTTGTTATGTGCAACGCGTTAAAAGTCGACATTTTGCCCGCTAGCTCGCCCGCGATTTTGGTTGCTTTCCAAATCGAAGCATTCTACACAAGGAGCCCGAAAGGAGAAAACAGCAGCTTGGAAGTCCGTCGATTGTCATTTGGAATGCAATCAGCGGCAATTTGATGTTCAACAGCGGGCAACAGTGTCCTGGCGGCGTTTTCCAGATTAGACTCAATGGCAACTAAATTATACGTGGGAAATCTCCCATTTAACACCACCGAAAACGAACTTCAGGAGCTTTTTTCACAAGCTGGCGCCGTGCAAGAAGTGATGCTGATGCAGGACAAATTCACCGGCAAATCACGCGGCTTCGCCTTTGTGACTATGGGCTCCGACGCAGACGCGCAAAAGGCGATCGCGGAAATCAATGGTAAGACGATGGAGGGCCGGGCATTGACCGTGAACGAAGCGCGTCCACGTGAACCACGGCCTCCAGGCGGTGGTGGTGGTTACGGCGGGGATCGACGTCGTGACGGCGGCGGACAACGTCGCGGACGTTAGTCGACGTATTCTATCCATTCTCTGAAAAAGCGGTTGCTTTGGCGGCCGCTTTTTGTTTTGCACAGCCGGGCTTCGTCTTGGACACGAATCAGTAGAGAGGCGAGAGAGCTAAACTGAGGAGGTTTCCATTATGGCGAACGAACCGGATGCACAACACAAAGAGATTAGCGAGAACATAGAAGTCCCACCCATTCCCAAAGAAACGGCCGGGGCAGTGGCTGGCGCCGCGCTCGGTAGCATGATGGGGCCCGCGGGCGCTGTCGTCGGAGGAATTGTTGGAGCGCTGGCTGGGAAAGCAGCCGGTGAAGGTCGCCTGAAGCCAGCGGTCAAAAAAGCCGCCTCGCGCGTGCTCAAGCCTGCACCGAAGCGAGTGAAGAGAGCGAAGAAAGTGTTCCGGGCTGCGATCGGGAAAAAAAGAAAAGCGCCCCGCCGAACGACGAAATCACGTAAACGTTCGTCCAGCCGCCGTTCGAAAGCCAAACCACGCCGAAAATCGGCATCGTCCCGACGCACGCCCCGAAGACGCCGTCGTTAGAAAGTGGGCAGGGCTGGATTCGAACCAGCGAAGGCGTAAAGCCAGCAGATTTACAGTCTGCCCCGTTTGGCCACTTCGGTACCTACCCGCGACGGTTCTGGAGTCTTGATTTCTAGCCGAAAAACTCGGCGATGCAATTTACTACGTACTGCTGCGCTTCGCGCGGAATTTCCGGATAAATCGGCAGCGCCAAACTCTCGCGGGCCGCGCGCTCCGCTTCCGGGAAATCTCCGGCCTTGTAGCCCAGGTATTCAAAACAGGGCTGCTCGTGCAGCGCCAACGGATAGTAGATCGCCGTTTCAATTTCGCGGTCCGCGAGGTGTTGTCGCAATTCATCTCGCTGCTCCGTGCGAATGACGTATTGATGATAAATGTGATGGTTCGTTAGGCCGCTGTGTGCGTAAGGCTCGACCGGAAGTATTATTTTTTTGTCTAACTCAACACGGCCAAATTCTTTTGTGTAGAAGCCGGCCGCTTCGCGCCGCGCCGCCGACCAACCGTCGAGATACGGCAGTTTGACGTTCAAGATCGCCGCTTGGATCTCGTCGAGCCGGAAATTACCGCCGATAAACTCGTGCCGATATTGCGCGCCCATTCCGTGGTGGCGACAAAGACGCAGCCGCTCGGCAAAGTGCTCGTTCCTGCAAATGACCAGCCCGGCGTCACCTGCGGCGCCAAGATTCTTGGAAGGATAGAAACTGAAGCAACCTACATCACCCATTGTTCCGGCTTTGGCAGGTCCATCTTGCAGAGGGAATTCTGCGCCAATGGCCTGAGCGGCGTCCTCGATCAAAATCCAATTGTGTTCGCGCGAGATCGCGAGCATCTCATTCATGTCGGAGCAAACGCCGAAGAGATGGGCCGGAACGATGGCGACGATTCGTTGTCGATCGTGACTTAGCAACCTGCCTTCGACGACGTGGCAATGCTTCTCAATATAACGTCGCAGCGCCGGCGCTGAGATATTGAAAGTGTCCGGCTCGATGTCGATGAACACCGGAGTCGCTCCGACGCGTGCGATACAGCCGCCGGTTGCGAAAAACGAATACGCGGTTGTGATGACGGCGTCTCCGATGCCAATTTCGAGCGCCATGAAAACCGCCAGGAGCGCATCGGTGCCAGATGAAACACCGATCCCATGCGGCGCCCCGCAATATGCCGCCGCCGCTTTCTCGAACTCGGCTAATTTCGGACCGAGAATGAACCGCTGACTCGATAGCACATCCCCCGTGGCGGCTCGGATCTCGTCCGACAGGGCGCGATACTGCTCGCTCAGATCCAAAAGCCGGACTCGCATCGGCTTAGCTTCTCCGTTCCGTTCGAACGATCAATCCGAACTTTGATCGAGCACTCGCCCAATTGACCGACAACTCCCACTCAGTTAGGCTTTCCGGCATGTCTCTCGTCCGCGGACTGTTTTGGCTCGTTCTGTTTATCTTCTTTACCTTTTGCTTCGTGGTCCTTTTTGAATACGGCACGCACGATTTTACGAACGGTTTTCAAAAGGAATTCAATCGAATCAAGACTTTCGTGATGACGCAGGTTGGCAAAGAAAAGAAGCAGGAGAAAAAGTAGTTACTCGGCGAACTCAATCTCTGCGGACTTGCTGATATAACCGGCGCTATGGGCGTCGCCCAGAAACCTGCGAATCGCAGCTTGGCCTTTCTCGCCGTAATCGCGCGTAAAATCGTTCACGTACATGCCGATGAATTTGTCGGCCAGTTGCTCGTTCATATCGCGTGCATAGGGCATCGAATGGGCAACCGCCTCGTCGCGATGCGCCAGGCCGTAATCGATGCTCTCGCGCATGATTTCGAGAAGATCGTGTCTAACACCAGGCGGAATGTCCTTGCGAATTACATTCCCGCCGAGCGGAAGCGGCAGATTGGTCTCGCGTTTCCACCATTCACCAAGATCGACAACTTTCTCGAAGCCTGATCTCGCATACGTCAGTTGCCCTTCGTGAATGATTAAACCCGCATCGGCTTTTCCATTTCTTACCGTGTCGAAAATTTGATCGAACGGCACGACCACATGTTTGAAATTCCCGAGATAAAGTTTCAGCGCGAGGAATGCGCTGGTCATCGTTCCAGGAATAGCAATGAGCTGTCCGCTCAGCCAGCTTCGGATTTCGGCATCCCCATTTGGGGTTTGGGATTTGGCCCTTGGGGCTTTCCCGACAAGGATCGGGCCATATCCATCGCCCATGCTCGCACCGCACGGGAGCAACGCGTAGTTGTCCGCGACGTAGGCGTAAGCGTGAATCGAGATTGCCGAGATGTGCAGTTCGCCGCGCATCGCACGCTCGTTCAGCGTTTGAATGTCTTCCAAACGGTGCTCAAACCGATATCCGCGCAAATCGATTTTATTTTTCGCGATCGCATAAAACATGAAGGCGTCGTCCGGATCGGGAGAGTGTCCGAGGGTAAAGACTTCAGGCGCGCGCCACATCGCGCATGCTAACTGCCGTCGGGACCGGTGCAACATCGGTTGAGTTTGATTGCTATTTGCGTTGTCGAAATGCTTCCGATAGCCTCACTCACATGGCGAAGTCTGGACTCGGCAAAGGACTGGGCGCCCTCATCGGTTCGCGCCCCGAGCCGGCCAGGGAAGATGTCGAAACCGGCGAACAGATCCGTAAAGTCCGGCTCGCGAGCATCGTTCCCAGTCCGTTGCAGCCGCGAAAGGATTTTGGTGAAGAAGCGTTGCGGGAACTGGTCGAATCGATTCGACAACACGGCATCATCCAGCCGCTCATTGTCCGGCGAGTGAACGGTGGTACCCACGAATTGATCGCGGGCGAACGGCGCTGGCGCGCCGCGCAGGAAGTAGGACTGACCGAGGTTCCAGTTATCATTCGCACGGCCACCGACCTGGAAGTTCTCGAGCTTTCGTTGATCGAGAACCTGCAACGAAGCGATCTAAATCCGATCGAAGAGGCGCAGGGTTACGCGCGATTGCGAGACGAGTTTGGAATGAAACAGGAAGAGATCGCACTGAAGGTCGGTCGCAGCCGGGCCGCCGTCGCGAACGCCATGCGCTTGCTCGAACTGCACTCGCAACTCCAAATTTGGGTCGTGCAGGATTTGCTTTCGGTCGGCCACGCCAAGGTCTTGCTCGGAGTCAAAGCACCTGAAGAACAGCTGCGTCTCGGGGAGACAATCCTGCGCCGCAACTCGAGCGTGCGCCAGACCGAGCGCCTCGTCGCTCGTTTTTTGGGAGGCTGGAAAAAACGCCATCGCACACCCCAAGTCGTCGTCAGCTCGGCGGCGATTGGCGACTTGCAGGACAAACTGCGTCAGCATTTTGGCACGAATGTCACCATCCATCACACCCCGAAACGCGGTCGAATCGAGATCGAATATTACGGCGACGATGACTTGCAGCGTATTTTGAACATCGTTGGTTTCAATTCCAGCGAGCGCTGATTCGAATTCGAAAATGTTGTTTTCTTTCCGGGCAACGATCTTGGCTTTGCTGTTTATCTCAGTTTCGTGCGCAAAACCGCCGTCCAACAGAATCTGGACTCAGTTTTCTGGCGATAAGGCGCTGTCACATGTGCAGGCGTTGGTGGATCTCGGCCCGCGACCACCGGGATCGGACGCAATCGTCAGGGCGCGCGCCTACATTGAAGAACAACTCGAGTCCTGCGGCTGGAATGTGACCGAACAGGGATTCTCGGACCAGACCCCACGCGGCGAAGGAAAGTTTGTAAACGTCATCGCCCGGTTCGGGAGCGCTTCGAAATCCGAATTTCTGCTTTGTTCCCACTACGACACGAAGATCTTCGAGGCCTTCAGGTTTGTGGGAGCGAACGACGGTGGTTCAAGCACCGGCCTGCTCTTGGAACTTGCCAGAGTCTTGGCCTTGGAGCCGCAACTGGCCCAAAGAATTGAACTGGTTTTCTTTGACGGCGAGGAAGCCGTCGAGAATTTCAGCGCAAGTGACGGAATCTACGGCAGCCGTCATTTTGCACAGGAGCTGGTGAAGAATGGATCGGCCAAATCTTTTCGAGGCGGCTTGTTGTTCGATATGGTTGGCGACAAATCACTGGACATCACGTTACCTCCGACTTCACCGGCAAAGATTACAGCCGGCATTTTCGCTTCGGCGGAAGCGCTCAAAGTTCGGAATAATTTTACGTATTTTGATCAAGACATAACCGACGATCATAGTCCATTGAATGCAATTGGCATCCCGGTGGTGGACCTGATCGATTTTCATTATCCGCCGTGGCACACGGCCGAGGACACAATGGACAAACTCAGTCCACAAAGTCTGCAGATCGTCGGGTCGGTCGCGGCCTATTATCTCTCGCAATTGGCGTTCAAATGAAACGCGTCGCCGCGTTCGGGATCTCGATTGGAATTGCCGCGCTGTGGGATGTGGTTGTGCGGCCCTGGCTTTACGATCGGTCGCTCTGCGTGGGGAGATTGGCGGGCTTTTCGGACGAGGCCCTTTGCTGGCATTATTCGACGCGAGCGCCGTCTACCAGATCGATCTTGATCGACAAATTGCGGAACGGTCCTACGTCGAGGGGAAGGATGGGGCGGAGCCGACGCCCGCCGAAAGGAAGACCGCTTTAGATGAATTAATCGCTAATACCGTCGCGCACTCGCGCGCGTCACGCGAACGCATTTCACGATCGGAGCTAACGACCCAACTGGATTTGCTCCGCTTCCAGTTTTCGGACGAAAAAGCGTGGAGAACAGCGTTGAATAAGAGCGGTCTCTCGCAGACTTCGGTCGCAAGAATATTAAGCTATAACCTGAGAACTCGGGCATGGGTCTCTCGGAGAATCGCGTCGGAACTTCCAGTGACAGATAACGAGTGCCGCCAGTTTTACGGCGCACATTTGGAGCAATTTTTCCTCCCGGAGCGACGCAACGTCAGTCATTTGTTTTTGGCGGCGCCGCCCGAGACACCACCGGATGTTGTCGAAACCAAGCGCGCTGCAATCGAAGCGCTCGCTGCACGATTAGCGAGCGGCGAAGAGTTTGCCGCGCTCGCGGCCCAGAATTCCGAGGACGATGCGAGCAAGTTGCGCGGTGGAGAACTCGGTTATTTTTCGGCAAAGCGCATGCCGCCTGATTTTGTCGGAGCCGCGACCAGGCTGCGTCCGGGCGAAATCAGCAAACCGGTGCGGACCCGACTCGGTTTCCACATTCTCGAATTGATCGATGTCCAGGCGCCCCGGCAGCAGACCTTCGATGAAGTTCGCGGAGATATTGCGATCGACTTGGCGAACCAGAAACGTGACATGGCCATCCAAAGACTGAGTGTCGATCTTCGTCAGTTCGCCGGTTATTTGCGACCATTCTAGGGCTCGCGACGAACTTCTGGATTGCGCGACAGCACTTTTCACCGCAGGCTGAATAGGCGGCTGAAGCTACGGAATGGCCGGCCCTTCACATGGCGCGTCGAACCAGAAAAAACGTTGGGGTGCTCGGACTCGGCATCATCGGAAGCCGGGTCGCGGAGAATCTACGCGAACGTGGGTTTCACGTTTTCGTATGGAATCGGAATCCTCGCCCGGTCCCGAATTTCGTCGGCGCGCCCGCTGAGCTGGCTGAGATGTGCGACTACATCCAGATCTTTGTCTCCGACGACGACGCTTTGCTCGATGTTATCCGTCAAATGGCGCCCGCGCTCGGACCGCGCCACATCGTCATTGCCCATCCAACGGTTGCCCCGCACTCCATGCGCGCGGCGGCCGATCTAGTTGAACGGCGCGGGGCGCGTTTTGTTGAGGCGCCGTTTACGGGTAGCAAGTTGGGTGCGGAGAAGGGGGAACTCGTTTTTTATGTGGCCGGCGACGAAGTCGCGTTGCGTGAAGCTCGACCGATTCTGGAAGCAAGCTCGAAGGAAATCATCGAAATGGGCGAAATAGGACAGGCGACGGTGGTGAAGCTCGCGACTAACATCGCCACCGCGGCGGGCGTCCAGGCATTGGCCGAAGGACTGGCGCTTGTGAACCATGCCGGTATTGCTCCTGAAAAATTTGCCGCCGCCTTGCAGAACAACGCCAGTTATTCCAAAACGCTGGCCATGAAGCTGCCGAAAATGATCGAAAATAATTTCGAGCCACACTTCGCGCTTAAGCACATGCTAAAGGACATGAAAATCGCCAGCCAGCTTGGTCTGTCGCACCATTTGGAGCTTGCGGTCACAACTGCGGCACGCGATCGCCTTCTCGAACAGGAGCAGCGCGGTTACGCCGAGGAGGATTTCTCCGTTATCGCGCGCAAATATTTTCCAGAGATGATTTTTCCGACAGTCGAACAAGACCTGGAGCTCTTTGAGAGGCCGCCACCGATCGAACCGGCGGCGACCATCTCGAGCATGGGCGAAGTTGCAGCGGCGGTTCAGGAAGCAGAGCTGACGCAGCCAGCGGCGGAGCCCGGGTCACAACCTTTCCCGATTGCAGAGCAACCCGCGCCGGCGGAGACGCCTCCGATTACGGACCAGTCACAGGCGCCGGGGCCCGAAGTTCATTCGCCCGAGCCACCGGCGGCGACCAATTCGCCAATGGATTTACTCGCGAAGTTGCTGCGCGGTGATAGCGCGCGGCCCGACGGTTCTTAGCAGTTGCTTCAGCAGAATGACGGCGCCAATCCGCAACACGGACCGGCTGTTCTTTGATCTTTCGGCGCGGGTGAAGCTCCGCGTAACCGGCGCTGATTGCATTCGATTTCTCAACGGGCAGATCACGAACGACATTCGCAAAGCGACTCAAACGGAGGCCATCGAGGCGTGCATTTTGAATGCGAAAGGTAAAACCGACGCCCATCTTTTCGTCCACTTGAATGGAGATTCTTTTCTAATCGACGCTGATCCTGCGCTTAGACCGGTTCTTCAGGCGCGACTCGAACGTTACGTGATTGCCGATGACGTGCGGATCGAAGACGACACCCTGGGATACTCTATCTTCCACATAATCGACGCCGCGCCGCCGACGCTCGCTTTTGAGGGCGACATCATTTCGGCAGACCGTTTTGGCACCCCAGGACATGATATCTGGTGCGAAGCAAGGCAACGCGACCAAATCGCTTGCGAGCTGGACAAAGAATTCCAGTATTGCGATGAAAAGTGCACGGAACGGTTGCGAATCGAACAGGGGATTCCGCGATGGGGCCGCGAGCTAATCCCGGAAATCATTCCCGTGGAAGCCAATCTCGAGCAGCGTTGCATCGATTACGAAAAAGGTTGCTACATCGGCCAGGAAACGATTTCGCGGATGAAAATGTCGGGGCAACGGAACAAGCAACTTTGCGGCTTAGTTTCATCGACCGGCGCCGCATTTGTTCCAGAAACACGGCTGATAGCCGGCCCGGAGCAGAAGGACGTAGGCTGGATTACCAGCGCCGCCCACAGCAAAGGCCGGGAGATTGCGCTTGGTTACGTGAAACGCGGGTTTAATGCGGTCGGAACGAAGGTGGAAGCCCTGTCGGGCGAAAACGCGCGGGTTGGCGTCGAAGTAGTCGCCCTTCCATTTTCGCACTGACCGTCGCCGATGATTACGCCTGTGTAATCTCTTTTGCCGCGGCAATTTGCGTCATTTAGGTGTTGTGTTTTGAAGATCGAGGCGTGTAAAGTCGCGTCGAATCCATGATATCGCCCATGAACCAACGCCTGCTTTCGGAGATCGGTCGCACCCAGCGACTGGAGATCATTAACTCACTCAAACGAACCAAGGGAATGTCGGTCAACGAATTGGTCGACAAAATGGGGATGAGCTACATGGGGATCAAGCAGCATTGCCTGACCTTGCAGCGGGACGGCTACCTCGACACGTGGCGGCGTCCCCAGAAAATGGGCCGGCCGGAGATGGTTTACCGTCTCACTCGGCGCAGTCAGGATCTGTTCCCGGTCGATAGCAACGAGTTCACACTGGAATTGCTTGGGTCGGCCAACGAAATTTACGGAGCGAACGCGCCGGAAAAGCTCCTTTACAATGTATTCGAAAAACGGACCCAGGCGCTGCGGGCAAGAGTCAAAGGCGATAGCGTCGTCGAGCGCGCAAAATGGCTGGCCAAAGTCCGTGATAACGAGGGTTACATGGCGCAGTACCTGTCATCCGAAAGGGATGGTCCGCAGATCCTCGAGTGCCATTCGCCGATCATGAATCTGCTGGAGAAGTATCCGATCATTGCCCGGTTGGAACAGGACATGTTCGAAGCCGTTCTCGGAACGAACGTTCGTCGCGAGGAAACGCACGCCAGCGGCTTGTTTGAGTGCGGTTTTTATTTCGCCGCCTGATCGAAGCTGTCGATCTTTCGATCGCAAGATTTCTGCTTTCGCAGCTGATTGATTTCGCGTTGATTGAAGGTCCATGGCTCGGGCCTTTCCCACCGCCGTAATAGAGAATTTGTCGCCGCTAATCGACGGCGGCCGCTATCCAATCAAGCGCATCGTCGGCGACGATCTTTCGGTTGAAGCAGACATTTTCAAAGACGGTCATGACGTCGTGGCGGCCGGGCTGAAATGGCGCCTTGTCGGCGAACCGCGCTGGCATGAGACCGTGATGACTTTTGTGGATAACGATCGCTGGCGAGGAGCCTGCTCATTCAATGACGCTGGTCTCTACGAATACACCGTAGAGGCGTGGACCGATGTTTTTCGGAGCTGGCGCGACGAGTTTAGGAAGAAATTCGAAGCCGGAATTCAAGACCTTACCGCCGAAGCACTCGAAGGCGCGGACCTGATTGAATCTGCTTCGAAGCGCGCGCATGTCTCTGAGGACGCCCTGCGCTTGCGAGAACTCTCCGAATGCATGCGAACCGCCGACATTGCGCAAATCAATGAGATCGTGCAGTCGGGTGAGCTCGAGGTTTTGATGTCGACTTATCCGGATCGCTCGTGGGCTACACAGTACGGGCCGCCGCCGCGAGTCATCGTCGAACGGCGCGAAGCACAAGTGGCCGCGTGGTACGAATTTTTTCCGCGGTCAGCCGAAGGTCTCGGCGATCGAGGATCGACATTTCGAGATTGTCTGCCCCGGATCGACGACGCGAAAGCCATGGGCTTCAACGTCATTTACTTTCCGCCGATCCATCCGATTGGACACACCAATCGCAAGGGCCGGAATAATTCAGTAACTTCAGAGCCGGGCGATCCAGGCGTGCCGTGGGCAATTGGAAGCAAGGCTGGAGGACACAAGGCGGTCGAACCTTCCCTCGGTTCGCTGGAGGATTTCGAATGGCTGAACGGCGAAGTCCGCAAGCGCGGAATGGAGATCGCGCTCGATTTCGCGATCAATTGTTCGCCGGATCATCCTTACGTTCGCGAACATCCGGAATGGTTTTATCAACGTCCCGACGGCTCGATTAAATTCGCCGAGAATCCGCCGAAGAAATACGAAGACATCTATCCATTAAATTTCCGGTGTGAGAACTGGCCGGAGCTTTGGGCGGAAATGGCGAGCGTGGTGCTTTTTTGGGCGGACCGCGGCGTGCGGACGTTTCGGGTCGATAATCCTCACACCAAACCAGTCGTTTTTTGGGAATATTTGATCGCGCGCGTCCGCGACAAGTATCCGGACACGGTCTTTCTTTCCGAAGCATTCACCCGGCCGAAGATGATGAAGGAGTTGGCCAAGGCTGGATTCAGCCAGAGCTACACTTACTTCACCTGGCGGAACACGAAGCAGGAACTCACGGAATACCTGACCGAGCTTACTCAAACCGAAATGCGCGAATACTTTCGCGGCAATTTGTGGCCGAACACTCCTGACATTCTGTCGCCTTATCTGCAGGACGGCGGCCGCCCCGCATTCATGATCCGCGGTGTGCTTGCCGCGACGCTTTCACCTCTCTACGGGATCTACAGCGGATACGAGCTTTGCGAGAATGAAGCGTTGCCCGGTCGCGAGGAGTACGCCAACTCGGAGAAATATCAATTCAAGGAGCGGGACTGGAACGCGCCTGGCAACATCAAGGATTGGATCAAGCGATTGAACCAGATCCGGAAAACGAATCGCGCGCTCCAGTTCAAAGATAATCTGCAGTTCTATAACACCGACAATGACGCGATTATCTGTTACGGAAAGATGACCGCGGCCCGCGACAATATCATTTTGGTCGTCGTCAATCTCGATCCGCATGGCAAACAGCATTCGTTTGTCGATGTTCCGATCGAGCAATTTGGCTCGATGGAGGGAGATGTTTACCAGGTGCATGATTTACTCAGTGACGCGCGCTACATCTGGCACGGCCGGCGTAATTACGTCGAGCTCGACCCGGAAATTCAGCCGGCACACGTTTTTCGAGTCCGGCGCTGGGTCGAGGGCGATCGATTTGCCTAGTAACCCTGTAGCCACGGCGCTCAAATGGTCTAGTCGCCCCGCTCTGTTGGGCGTGGCGGGGAGATTTGCATCCCTTCCGGCGGCGTTTATGATTAGGGCACTTTTGGCATGAAGATCCTGCTTTCGCTGGTCGCTGCCGCGATTGGCACTCCATTATTCGGGCAAACAGTCACCACGAGCGCGACTCCGTCAGCGACCGCTGCCGCTGTCAACGCAGCCCCACCGCTGATTCCCACCAAGTCGATTTTGGACACCCTGTTCGCGGCCGGACCGGTGATGCTTCTGCTTTTCGCGCTCTCGGTATTCTTCGTGATGCTGGTGATCGTTTACGTAATGACGATCCGCCGCGGCACGGTCGTTTCGAGCGGTTTCATGGCGACGGCGGACGCACTGCTGCGCAAACGCGATTATCTCGGCTTGCTCGCGGTCTCGAACCGCCATGGTGAAGCGATCGCGCGCGTTGTGCAAAAGGTCCTCGACTTCACCACGAAAAATCCGAACGCCGATTTCGGGCAGGTGCGCGAAATCGCCGAGACTGAAGGCACTCGGGTTGCCGCGAGTCTGAACAATCGCGTGATTTACCTGGCCGATATCGGGATGATTGCGCCGTTGCTGGGATTGCTTGGCACCGTGCTTGGAATCATTCGTTCATTTGGCGCACTCGGCGCGGACCTCGGCACTGCGCGTTACGTTTTGCTCTCCAAGGGAATTAGCGAGGCGCTGGTCAATACCTGTGCCGGACTCGCCATTGGCATTCCGGCCATGATGTTTTACGCGTTCTTCCGCGGCAAAGCGCAAAAACTCATATCCGAGCTCGAATCCGCGACCACTCACGTGCTCGCGTTGTTATCGTTGCAATACGACAAACGAACTGAGCCGCGCGCGCCGGTGCTGATTGAAGACGAAATTTAATTTCATCGCCAGATCGAAATCCTGATTTCATGAACCTGCGCGGCCATGCCCAAATGCATCACCCGGGGATCCAACTTGCTCCCTTGGTCGACGTCCTGTTGTTGCTTTTGATCTTCTTCCTCCTGACCTGGAACGCGGCCCGAAACGAAAACGAGCTCGATGTCAAAGTGCCAAAGGCAGCGGCCGCCAAGGAAAAAAGCGCGCCGGTGGGCGACGTGGTGGTTAATGTGAAGGCAGATGGCAACGTCGTGGTTAATCGGCGCACGCTGACCTCGGCCGAACTGGCCGATTTGCTCAAGAACCTGGTCCAACTGAATTCCGAGCAAGCGGTGATTATTCGTGGCGACGAATCGGGCGCTTACAAGAATATCATCGGCGTGCTGAACATCTGCACGGATGCCGGAATCACCAACGTCGCCTTCGCGACTGCAAAATGAAAAATGCGCCAGGCGCAGCCGGTCTGATCGGACTGGCGGTGCTGCTCTGTCCCGTTGAATCGCTTCCGGCCCAGCAGCGGGCCCCGGGTCCGCCGCCGCCTCCTTCGCAACAAGTGCAACGCGCGTTGCCGGTCGAGGAAACGCCGCCGCCAACGCCCGCTCCGGAGGGCGAGCAACCGGAAAAACGTCAGCTCGAATATGCCAACGCCCTATTTACTCGAAAACTCTACGATCTCGCTGCTCCCGAATATCAGAAGTACCTGGACAATTATCCCGGCACGTCAGGTCGCGCCAATGCCTACTTCTCGTTAGGCGAGTGCTTCCGGAATCTGGGGAAGGCTTCGACTGCGCGCACCAATTTTCAGCGAGTGCTGAACGATTACGGCGAGAGTGAGTTTGCCGGGCCGGCGGCCTACGCGCTGGCGGAAATGGCGTTCACCCAAAAAAGCTACGCGGACGCATTGCCGCTGTTTCATCGCTCGGCCACCAAATCGAAGGAGCCGGCGGTCGCGTTGTCTGCTCATTATTTCGAAGCTCGATGCCTCGAAGCCCTCGATCACAAGGACGAAGCTTGCGATATTTATCAGCAGGTCGCCGATGCAAAGAACCCGAATCCATATCGTGAAGACGCGCGTGAAACGGCGGCGCGCATTGCAAATGCGCGTGGCCGCAAGCCGGACGCACTCCGGCAGTACGAAGCGCTGTCCAACGAGACGCAGAAACCCGCGCTGAAAGCCGAAGCAACCGTGCGCGCAGGATTGATCGCGCTCGAGTTGGTTCAGTCCGACAAGGACAAGGCCATGGCGGACAAAGCGATGGTGTTGCTCCAAAAGGGGCGGGGATTGCCGGACTCCGGGAAATGGCGCGGATTGGCGCAGATCGGCATTTTGAAGCTTGAATACCAAACCGGCCAATACGCGCAGGTGTTGACCGATTATAAGAAGCTTCAGCAGCAGCTTCCAGAGGATAGTCGGGCGGAAGCAATGCTGTTTGCCGCGAATAGTCAGCGCCAGCTCGGTCACCCCAAGGAAGCGGAAACGATCTACCGGGACATCATGACCAAATTTCCAAATCGCGAGGAAGCCAAGGATGCCGCATTCGAACGTTTGTTGAATATCTACAATTCGGATCCTTCGACGTTGCCACCCGAAGTCGATGAGTATCTCGCCTCCAACCCAACAACAGAGCGAGCCGATCAGGCCAAATTGTTTAAGGCGGAGGCGCTCTACAAACAGCAAAACTTTCCTCGAGCCGCTCCCATCTTTGCTGAACTGCGCGCTTCCCAACTCTCACCCAAACTCCGCGCTGAGGCGGCGTATCAGCTCGGCTCCTGTTACCTCCAGATGAAAGATGTTCAGGGGATCATCGAGGCGTTCGGTTACTTCGTGCAGGCCTTCCCGGACAGTCCGCGTTCGGCCTCAGCCCTGGCTGTTTGTGCTGAGACCTACGAAAACGACAAGAATTATGATGCCGCCCTCGCCGATTGGAACGCGATATTGGCAAACTATCCCAATGCACGCGAGCGCGAGGAAGCGTTGCAACGCAAAGCGCTCATTCTGGGCCAGCAGGAAAATAAGAAAGGAATGGCAGACGCCTTCCGGCAGCTGCTTAAAGAATTTCCGAAAAGCGCGGCTGGACCGATGGCCCACTTTTACATCGGCAAGGCTGCGTTTGAATTGAAAGACTACAAGACAGCGTTGAATGATTTAAACGCTGCCCGTCAGCTTGATAAGAATCGCTACTATACCCAGGCAACGATTCTCATTATCTCCTGTTATTATTTTGGATCGCACGATCGCAACGCGGTCACCAAAGAGTCGGACGCATTGCTCGCAGAAAATCCCAGTGCCCGGATTCCGGCTGAGATCCTGGAATGGCTCGGAACCGAATATTACAACCAGCAGAATTACGTAGCGGCAGAAAAATATCTTGCCGTGCTCGGGAGGATCGACAATCCGCCGGTGAAACCTGACTTCTGGTTTTATCTCGGGGACGCGGCGGCGCGGCAGCAGAAATATGATGAAGCCGAAAATGCGCTCGGAAAATATCTGGAGGTCGCCAATGACCCTGCCGGCAAAGCAAAGGTGTTATTGAAGCTGGGCGATGTGAAAATCGCCGCCCACAAACCGGACGATGCCCAAAAAATCGCGGAACAAATCATGGTGCTTCAACCGGAAGGGCAGGTGAACGCCCAGGCACGATTGCTCGCAGGCGATGTGCAATTTGAGCGCGGCAAATTTGAGGAAGCGGGCAAGGCGTTCATGGGAGTTGCCCTGCTCTATGACGATCCGGCGATCACTCCTCGCGCGTTGAAGAAAGCGGCGACCGCCTATCAGCGTGCCGGTATGACCGCTGAAGCAGACAAAGTGGTCAAACAGCTGCGCGAACGATACCCGAAAGACACCGGCGGCTAGGTAGCGGCGATTGACCTCAAACGCCATGGCGGTTCGGTGAATGGAGCTGGCGGGAGCCGGCGACATGGACGTAGCCCGAAAGGGTGAGCGAGCGGGAGCGAGTGAATCAACCGCCGCTACCTGTGCTACGCGATCGCCAGGGTTTCGATCGGCAAGGGAGCGAGAAATTTTTTCGGCTCATCGATTTGTAAAATCGGCCGGGCCAAATGCGCGGCCAATAAACTCGTATCCGGCAATGACGCGATCCCGATGTGGGCGCGGATTTCGCATTTCTCGAGTTTTGCCAAGACGCGCGATGCTTTGACAATCAACTGGCGATTGTCGGTAAATTGCACCGTGCAAACACCGGGCGCGGTCGCTTCGACAAATGGCGAGAGCATGAAGGCGTGCTGAAGCAAAATTTCGCCGATTACATTTTCCTGCGCCTGTTCGCGAGTGCGGATAACAACCTGCAAACATCGCGCCAGCGCCTGACTTGGAGTCATGCCTTTGGTTATCCCAACTTGCTCGGCGGCATCGTTGAGTTCGATGATGGCGACTTTCTTGTGCGTGGGGTCGATCAGACCGACCGGCTGGGCCCGCAATTTCGGATGATGCCGGATCGCCGCTTGCAAATAAAAATTAGGCAGATAAATCGTCGCAAACATTTATCCGACCTCCGACCTCTGACTTCTGACTTCTGTTTTGCGATGGGAGCGTTGAATCCGGAACCGCAAATTCGAAATCGCGTTTTCGCTTTCGAGAGCTTCAAGGGTCCACGAATTTTCCAGAACGATTTTCAACTGTGCGCTGCTGACCATGCTCTGGCGATTGATGATCAAACAGGCACTCGGCACCGCTTCGGCCAATCGTTGTAATCGGTACCAGCTCGGCTGTGGGATTTTCCGGAGTTCCTCCGGCGGATTTAGAACAAGATCGACAATCACGAGAGGGAAATTTCCATCGCGCAAAAGAAGATCCGCTGCTTTGACCGTATCGAACGCTTTTCGGCAACGGATCCAAAGCAAATGTTGCAACGCGGAATTGTCCGACGAACCAGGATCGAACGAATCCGACCCGTCGATCATCGCGACGAAATGCTGATCGCGCTGGGCCGATCGCAAAAGCGCGTGAATCAGCGAAGCGCTACCGGCACTTGCTCGCGGTGAGATTAATTCAGTGATCGCGCTCTTTGGCAATCCACCGCCGGCGATTTGATCGAGAAATTCAACGCCGGTCGGTAGCAGCGATGTTGCTGGGACAAAAGGATGGGGGAAACGAGCCGCCAGTAATTTCCGAAGATCGACCACTTTGCTCTTCGACATGCGCAATTCTGGCATCGCGCGACGGTATGTTCAAGTGAACATTTCTCGGTTAGACGTATTGAACCCAAGCGTCCGATTCTGCCGTGGCCTTGATGACGCGATTGCGCTCGGCGAGCAACGATCGCATGTAGCGATCGAGGAAAAGCAACTCGGCAATGCGGCCAAGGATACCAAGCGGCGATTCGTAACTGAATAAGTCGCGCATGACCGTGCCCTCCGACGACCGTTCGAAGTAATGATGATGCTCCATTCGGCGAAAAGTGCCGCGTAGCATGACATCAGCGAAGTGAATAGGTGGCTCGAACTCGGTGATGTGGACGGTAAGCGACTGCGAGATTCCGAAGTGGCGAGCCCGCCATGTAACCTCTTGGCCCAGGCCGATGAGGCCGGATGTGGTCCCCGCGATTGCCCGTTCGCCTGTACGAGAAGTCGATTTCATGTGCAAATCGATGCTGCGGGCCAAGTCGAAGACGCGCTCAATCGGAGCTGCGATTGAAGTCGCGAGTTCAATACTGGGCATCGCCGCCAGGTCAACGCGACTTAATGTTTCTTTCGCCGCTCGTGTTTGCGGACGAGGGACACCATGACGCCCTGGATTTTTAGTTCGCGAGCAGGAATCAGGTCCGGATAACGCGGGTTCTCGGCTTTCAGATATGGCCGGCCACGATCAACGACATACCGTTTCAAGGTGGTTTCGCCGTCGATCAGCGCCGCGACGATGTCACCGTTCTGGACGTCTTTGCTTTGTTCGAGAATTACAAGATCGCCGTCGAGAATGTGCGCCCCGATCATGGAATCGCCGCGGACCCGCAACGCGAAAGTGCCGTGAGTTTTTGAAACGTTAGCGGACCGCGCGTCGAGTGAGACGTGACCTTCAACATCCTCCTCGGTCATGCTGGCCATGCCGGCCGGAATCTGTCCGTAAATCGGGACGTCGTGGATCCGAACTTTCTGAATCAGCGTAATCAACGTGCGCGCTTTGCCGGCCTGACGTTGAAGAAATCCTTTCTTCTCGAGCGCGGCGATGTATTGCATGACCGAAGTCTGACTTGCGAATCGGAAATGACTCTGGATTTCGCGCGTGCTCGGGGTGACGCCTTTCTCGCGTTGCTCGCGCTGGATGAACTGAAGAACGCTGCGTTGGCGATCGGTTAACACGAATTCAGCATCGCCGCATCAGGTCCGCGACGCAAGTTCAAATGAACATGATGGCGCGGAGTGCTAGGTGGAACGCGTTCTCCGAACGCGTTTAGATCGTCTTCGGAGAAGCCGATCCACCTCGCACTGCGACAAGCGTCATTTCCCGTTTTGGAACGCGCGGTTTGGCCAGGGCGGCGGCGACGGGAAATCGTAGCGCTTGGTCTTCAGCTCTTCCTGAAGTTCCTGAATCCCGCGATCAAGCTGCTGATCTTCGCCTTTGAATTCCTTCCCGGGATCGTTGTCGACCACGATGTCGGGATCGACACCGTGCCCCTCGATGATCCATTCCTTGCCATCCTTGGAATAAAGGGCGAACTCCGGTTTGAAAAATTGGCCGCCGTCGACGATCGGCAGCGATTGCCGGATTCCAACTACGCCGCCCCAGGTCCGTTTGCCAATCAACTTGCCAAGTCCGAGCGCTTTGAATCGGTACGGGAAAATGTCGCCGTCAGACGCGGAGAATTCGTTGATCAAGGTCACCATTGGACCGGTGAAGGCCTGCGGCGGATCGGTTTGAGGCGTTCCATTGCGTGCGATGCCAATCATCAGGAACGCCCGGCGCAATCGCTCGGCCACAAGTGGCGACACGAAGCCGCCGCCGTTGCCGCGAACATCGACAACCAACGCGTGTTTCCGGATTTGCGGGAAATAAAGCTTGGTGAACTCATTCAAACCGGGCTGGCCCATGTCCGGAATGTGGAGATAACCAATGTCGCCGTTGGTTTTCTTGTTCACGTAATCAATGTTCTTTTGGACCCAATCCAGATAATAGAGCGGGCCCTCATTCGCCGTTGGCACAACAGTCACATCGCGCGCGCCAGCGTCACTCGGTTTTGAATTCACCCGCAGAATCACTTGCTTGTCTGCAGCGCCAATTAACGTCTGGTAAATATTCGGAAGCGTCGACACCGGCGTGCCGTTGACGGCGAGAATGTAATCGCCTGCTTTGACGTCTACTCCCAGGGCCATCAGCGGGGAGCGCGTCTCCTTGTCCCAATTCTCGCCGGGCAGGATGTGATCGATCTTGTAGGCTTTGCTCGCCGGATCGCGCGACAACTCGGCGCCGAGCAAACCGAGCTTGATTCGTGGTGTGTCGGGGCGCTCGCCGCTGGCGACGTAGGCATGGCCGTTGTTCAACTCGGCAATCAATTCGCCCAGCAGATACGTGAGATCATTTCGATGATTCACGTAGGGCAAAAGCGCGGCGTATTTGTCCCGCATCGCCTTCCAATCGACGCCGTTCATGTTCGGGGCATAGAAAAAGTCGCGCTCCTGCCTCCAGCATTCGTAATAGATTTGTTTCCATTCCGCCTGACGATCGAGCTGCATGTCGAGCCCCGCGATTTTATGCTCGTGATCCTTGGTCTCGATCTTGTCCTTCGGAATGTCGATGATGGCGTAGTCTTTCTTGATCTTTACCAGCAGTTTTTTGCCGTCGAATGAGATCTGATACTCGTTCACGTCGCCGAGCACCGTCTCCTTGCGATCTTCAAGACTGTAGGAGCAAAGATGCGACTTGCGATCTCGGCCGCCGCCGTCGTCATCGCCATCTTCACCGACATCGTCCGCCGCCGTGCGTCGCAGATAAAAGACGCGATCTTCAATCATCCGAAGGTCGCGGTAATTTCCAGGCGTGATTTCGAGACCCACGATGCGGTTTTGGATTCCGTCAGTGTCGATCTTGACCACGACTGGTTTCTTAGGCGCGGGTGTCGGTGAGGGTTCCGGTTTCTTTTCGCCGGTCTTTTTGTCGCTCGGAGTCGAGGTAGCTTTTGCTTCGGGCTTTTTCTCTTCAGCCTCTTTTTCCTTTTCTTTCTCGCGTTTTTGATCCGCTTTTCCAACCTCATCACTCTTCGGTCCGAGCGGGTTCTCTGTGTCCTTGGCCAGCGTCACGAGATAGACGCGTTCCATATCGCGATAGATGTTGGAGAATTCCTCGTCGCCGAAGGTTGGTTTGAAATCGCGCGCCGAAGCTAGAAGCAAATATTTGCCGTCATCGCTGAACGTCGGTTCGGTGGCGTTGTACCAATTGTCGGTAACAGCCGTCTGCTGTTTGCTCGCCAGTGAATAAAGGTAGATACGCGACAGCCCGTTATCTTCCGGCCGGCCCCACGCGATCCATTGACTGTCGGGCGACCAATTGAAAACCTCGATCTCGCCGACCTTATCCTGATCCACTTGCGTCACCGTCTTGCTGGCGACATCGACGTATCGCAAACGCTGCAAGCGATCGGACCAAGCCAGCTTCTTGCTGTCGGGCGACCATTTCATCGCATAGTAATATGTATCGGCGCCGCTGGTGACCTGGACCGCGTCGCCCTTGCCGTCCTGTGCCCGAACGTAGAGCTCGTTCTCTCCGGTCGCGTCGGAGTTGTAAGCGATCCATTTCCCGTCCGGAGACCAAATCGCGTCGCGCTCGTGCGCGCCAGAAGTCTTAGACAGATTACGCGGCGTGCCGTTTTTGGCCGGGACAGAAAATAAATCTCCGCGTGCGACCACGATCGTGCGCTCGCCGTCGGGCGCGAGATTCACCGATTCCAAATGTTTGGACGCGTCGACGAACGTATTTCGTCCGATCGCGAAATCTTCCTTAATCTCGATTGGCACCGTTCGGGCCTCGCGGGTCTTCAATTCGTAGCGCCAGATGTAACCGGCTTGCTCGAACACGATTGCTTCCCTGGCGATCGATGGAAATTTGATGTCGAAGTCTTTGAAGGTAGTGAGCTGTCGGGTTTCCTTGGTGCCGAAATCGGTCGAGAACAGATTCATTCGGCCGTCACGGTCGGACAGAAAATAAATCTTGTTGTCCGGTCCCCACATCGGACAGATGTCCTGTGCCGGATTGTTGGTCAGGTTTTCGGTCGTGCCGGTCTTGAAATCGTAGATCCAAATATCGTCCGCCATGCCGCCGCGATAATGTTTCCAAGTGCGGAACTCGCGGAAAACGCGATTGAACGCCATCTTGGAGTCGTCTGGCGAAAACGTGGCGAATCCGCCCCGCGGCACCGGGAGTTGCTGCGGCAATTCCGCGTCGCTACCGACCGTAAACAGCGAGCCGATAAAATCGTTGAACGATTTCATCCGGGAACGAAAAACAATCAGCGGCTTAGTGTTTTCCCAGGTCATTACGATGTTGTTTGGGCCCATTCGGTCCGAAATGTCGTCGCGGCCGAGGGTTGCCGAAATGGTCAGCCGCTTCGGCGTTCCGCCCTCTGCTGACATGAGATAAACTTCGCGATTGCCGTCATACTCGGAAGTGAAGGCGACCTGTTTGCCGTCAGGCGAAAACCGCGGAAACGACGTGTAACCCGGACCGCTGGTCAGCCGGCGCGCCACTCCACCGTCTTTGCCAACCGTGTAAAGTTCACCCGCGTAGCAAAAAACAATGTCTTTGTCGTTGGTGGTTGGAAATCGAAGCAGTCGCGTCGTGTTGGGCGCGTTTTGGGCTGAGGCGGTGAAGATCGACAATGAGAAAACAGCGAAGGCGAAAAGGAGAATTCGGGTGCGCATAGATGGCATGGTTGAGACGAAGCCAGAAAACTGGTTTTGCAATTAACCGAATGCAAGAACTGAATTTTACGAAGCGGTCGCGCTGGCCGGAACGAAATCGGCGCCATCGTCGAACTTCAACCTTTTGTGCAGCTCGCGCTGCAATAGCAGGAGATTGATGCAAGCTTGAAGCAGCTGCGACCCGACCGACATATACCAGACAATCTTGATGTCGAAGCCTGGCCGATACGAAAGGATCAACGCCGGCAGAGCGAAGATTAGAAGGCGTGACGCGGAGCTGAGCAACGGTGGAATGGTGTTGCCGAGTCCCTGAAACATACTCGAGCTGGTGAAGACAATTCCGGCGGCAACGAAATTGAAAGCAACAATCCGAAGGTAATCGCCCCCGAACTGAATTACCGCCGGGTCATTTGAAAAGCATCGGATCATCGTCCGCGGCGCAAGCTCGGTGATCGCGGCGAGCGCGAGCATCAAGACCACCGCAATCCCGAGCCCTGATTTCACCGTGTGTCGGACGCGATCTGCCTTGCGGCCGCCAAAGTTTTGTCCGACCACCGGCGACGCCGCAAAACTCAACGCCACCACCGGCAAGAACAGCGCCTGCATTATCCGCGCACCAACTCCGAATCCGGCCTGGGCCGCCGGGCCGAAGTTTCGAATGATCACATAGACGATCAGGATGTAAACGAAGAGAAGCACAAACTCCGCGCCGGCTGGGATGCCGATCCGCAACATTGCCGCCCAAATCTTCAGCTGCGCCCGCCACTCGGAAAATCGGAAACGCAGATATCGATATTTTTTCTCGAAGTACCAAAAGACCAGCAGGTTGGCAGCGAGAATGGAAATGAATGTCGCCAGGGCCGCGCCAGTCACGCCGAGTTTCGGCCACGGACCGATGCCGAAAATCAAAAACGGCGCGAGTACCATATTGAGAACAACGCTCAGCACTGAAAACACGACTGGCGCCTGGACGATTCCGGTCGCGCGCAAAGCCGAGCCCATCGAAGTGAGCGGGAATTGCAAAAGCAACGCCGGCATGAACCAATAGAGGTAAGATTTTGCCAGCTCGGCGGTTTGCGCGTCCGCGCAGAATGCGTTGGCATAACTGTTGATCGATAGAAATCCGATGATTCCCAGTGCGAGCGCGATCCAGATCGACATCACGCACGATTGATTGAATACCAGCTCGGCATGAGCCTGATCCTTTCTTCCTGCGGCCTGCGCAATCAACGCCGTCGTCCCGACACCCAACATTTGCGTCACCGCGAGCACAAGCATGTTCAGGTTTCCGGCTACGCCGACCCCGGCGATCGCCTCCTTGCCGAGACGTCCCACCCAGAAAAGATCTGCCAGTAAGTAAAGCGTTTGAACTACCATGCTCACGGCCATGAACGCCGACATGTGCAGCAAATGTTTGGTTACAGATCCCTGAGTTAAATCTTTCACAGTGAAGAAGGTTTCGGATCTTGCCGAGTGAAGATAGTTTCACCTCCTGCCACGCCGTAGGTCCGAGCTCGCCACGGGACGAATCCGTCCGATTGGCGGACCGGACTGGCACTTTGGCGAAGGCGGGTGACAGATCCTTCCTTCATGGGCGGCGTTAATCTGCCGCAGCAGTGGCTGGAGCCGCAATCGAAATCGAAACGATGTCGGTCCTAAGCGGTCGCGTTACCCTTGCGGGGATTACGTATTCTTAAAGTTTTTCAGCCACAATCTCGAGCACGAGCGGGGTCAACATGAACGAGGGGTTGTGTCTTTCGGCGGCGGCCAGGTCGGAGCGCACCTTGTCGGCAAATGCAGCGTCGATTTCTCCGAGTTCCAGCAATCGAAGAAGATGGGTTCGAATAAACTGGTCAGGCCATCGCCACATGTAATCGCCAGGCTCAATGCAAAAAATGCGTGGAACGATTGAGCGAACGGCGAAGCCATTGTTCTTCAGCCATGCCGGTAGCTGTAGTCCGGTATCCGGATCGCCTCCGGACCCGCGCCAGGTTGCGACGACGTGGTTGCGAAATTCTTCGTGGCTCGCACGTGGCGGAACGAACTGCCAGGTCGTGTAATGACCGTACTCGTGAAAAATCGCGCGACCGCCGGTCCTCAGCACGCCGGCAATTTTCTTTACCAGCAGATTCGGATCGGAAACGAAGCAGAGCACCCAGCGGCACCAGCTGAAATCGAACGGCCCACCAGGCAAATCGTCGTTCATTAGATCGAGCTCGTGAACTTCGACATTCGCCAACCCGTGTGTTCGGGCCGTGTTCTTGATCGCGTTTGCGAAATTGGTTGAACGCTCAACCGCGACAACTTTCCCGGTCGGGCCGACGATTTCGGCAAGATCGACAGTGGCGTAGCCGGGCCCCGCGCCGACGTCGAGCACTTTGCTTCCTAAGGTGATGCCCGCATTTTGCCAACAGTCTAGAACGACAGTCCGCCAGACACCGTGTTGGACGCCGAGACGATCGAGTTCGTCCGCGTGAGTGCCGAGGACATAGTCGCGCTCTCTTGGTTGAGTCATTTGCGAGGATGAATTTACATCGCGATGCGATCCATCCCACCCGATTCTTGCTAGTCGCGCCGCAGGCAGGGGCGATTGACCCCAATCGCCCGCGGGTGGTTCGGTGAACCGCTCCTACCTCTTAACTTCGGCTTTGCCAGTTTTGTCCTGGATCGTGACGTGGAGATGTTTGGCGTTCTTATCTCCCTCGCGTCCGATGTAAGAGACCGACCAAGTGTCGTCGGCGGCGCTGTATTCGGCTTTTGGCAATTGATACTCGCCCAGGTCGTAGCCTTTGGTCCGTGCTTCAATGTCGGCAATGTCCATGGCTTGCACGGTATTTAGTTTCGGGCCCGCCGATGGCGGAGATGTCGGAGCTACTGAAATCGCTGGCGCCGGCGTTGCTGCCGGCGTGGGCGCCGGTTTTGTGCGCAACGATGATGGCGGGCCGGTGAGCGTTCGAATCGAATCGTCGGCTGGAGTTTCGCCAACCGGAGGCGGAGGTAAAGATTGTAGGCCCTCCTCCGTTGTGGATTTGGAATTTGGAGTTTGAGGCTTCTCGGCGCCAGCCGAGCGTGGTCCTTCGGCCGGAGATTCTATTTCTCGCTCGACGATGGTGGGTTCGGCCTTTGGTTCCTCACTCTTTGGCGTCTTTTTTACTTTGGCTTCTTTTGGTTTTTCGACTTTTTTCTCAATCTGCCGGCTGGGTTGTTCGACGGCGCGAACGGCGCCAGGGGCAAGGGCAGACTTCCTGGTCACTGGCTGTTGTCGCGGTGTCGGAGATTCCGATTCTTCTGAAGCCTGGGCAATCAACGGAGTTGATATTTTTGGCGCGCTGACTTCTGACTTCTGACTTCTGACGTCTGGACTCGCGTCGTCCGGTCCTTCGGTCGGCGGTACAGGTTCGGTTTCTTCTGAAATCTTTGGTTTGGCAGAGGATTCAACTTTTTCCGCTGCCGCAACCTTAGGCTTTGAAGCGGGCGCCTTTTTTGGTCCTTCCGGCTCAGCGGTGGGCTCAATGCTTGTCGCCTTAGCCACGACCGGTCCAAGCGACCAATTACCCTTTCGCTGGCCATCAACAAATCGCGCATGATAGGTCTTGCCGTGATCAACAGTCGTAACCGCGCCCACGAATTTTCCGCGCTCCATCGTTCCGGAGTAACGGCTAACTGGAACCTTCTTGTTGCCCGCAATGTTTGAGCCGGTCGCGAATGCTTTTTGAGTTCGGAGCCAGGTCAGGGTGCCGGGTCCTTCCGCGTAACCTTCGGGATCACGTTTGCCTGTCCATTCCGCGGCATCTCCTGACTGAGGATCGTTGTTCCAAACCAGCGTCTTCTTCCGGTCCTCAGTCCGCTGATAAGCACCGTCTCCGAACGCGTGCCCAGCGAACATCAGGACCAAGATCGATCCAGCAAAAGCAACAAAACAACTCCGTCTCACAAGGATGCTGATTGTAATTCACGGGTGCATTTTCCCACAATAGGAAACTCCCTCCGGCACCGGTAAATCGACAATAAGCTTGAATCCACGGAGCCTGCGCCTGCATCGTAGAGGAGAATGACTAATTCGCCGGGCCGCGGGGAGCCGGTATCTAACACCACGAAGGCCACCTGGATTGGCCTTTTCATCGCATTTTTCGGCGTGTTAATCATGCGCCAGGCGGTCTCATATTTTTATCCGACGCTGACGTTGGCCGCCGCGTTCTGGAAAGAATCTTTGATCTGGCTGTGTGTGATCGCTCTTTTGTTTGTGATTCGTCGCGGAGAGCGGCTATCGCTTCGATCGGTTGGGATCGGAACAGCAAGCTTGGCGAGCTCGTTCCTTTGGGGCCTGGTCCTCGCCGTTGTTTGCGCGGTAATCGGCGGGCTCCTCGCCGCGGTCACTCATTATGGTCACAGTGAAAACGCGGAGACATTCGCTCGATTGCCGGTTTGGCTGATCTCCGCCATTTGCGTCCGTGCCGGAGTCGCCGAAGAATTGTTTTTTCGCGGTTACGCGATTGAACGTTTGCAGGCGCTAGGCTTGAACCGCTTTTGGGCAGCGGCAGTTCCGCTCCTGGTTTTTTCTCTCGGCCATTGGACCGGCGGATGGGCCAACATCGTTATCGCGTTCGCACTTGGCGCGGTTCTGGCGGTCTTTTATCTGTGGCGGCGTGACCTGGTTGCAAACATGATCGGCCATTTTCTGGTCGATTTCGTTGCGAACGTTCTCCCAAGACTGTTTTCCTAGCGTTCAGATTCGGCTGGCCGCGCGCTAGTAATTTCTCCGGATCTCGGTCTTCCTGGTCTTGTCTTCGACGGTGACACTGAACGGCTGCAAGTCGCCGCCCGCCATCTTCGGATCTTTCAGAGTATAGAATAGCGACCATTTATCTTTCACGGCTGAATAGTCCGTTTTCGGTCGCTGATATTCGCTTAAATCGTAACCGCGGGAACGTGCTTCCGCATCCGCCAAGCCAACGGCGTCGTCTTCGCTGAGCTGAGCAACGCCGCGCGTTCCGGATGATGTCGGTCTCGATCTCGTTTCCGATTTCGGCGGCGCGCTTGATTCCGGAATTGAACCGTCGCGCAACGATGACGGCGGTCCGGTCAGTTCGCTCAGCGAACCTTCCGAGCTTGATCGCTTTGGCGCCTCAGTTGTCGGCGATTGGTCGGGGACTTCAGATTTTTGTTCGATTGATGGTTTGGGGGTTGAGACTGGCGGCGTCTCGTTGGCAGACGGGTTCGACGGCTCTTGCGATTCGGCGATTTTCGGAGATTCGGAGAGCGACGACTCGCTTTGGGTTGGTTCCGGAATCGGGGCCGCAGTTGTTTCCGCAACAATTGGCGGACTGGAAGCGGCGACGGGGGAAGCCTCGGGGGCCGGAGTATTTTCCGGCTCGGCCGGGGTCGGCATAGGTTTCGTTTCCGCCACCGCCGGTTTTTGCGGCTGCTCGATTGGCCGACCTGTTTCCGCGGTCTGGGCCCGTTTTTCGGTTTTCTCTTTCTTTACTTCAGCTCGTTCTTCGCGGGGTTTCGGCTGTTCACTTTCCGCTTGGCGACGCTTGGCGACCAATTGTTCCGGCACATTCATCTTCGAAGGAGCCGGTCCGCGCGCCCAGGCAGTGACCCGGCTACCATCGGCAAAGTAGGCGTGCGCAGTTCGGTGGCCCGTGTGCGCATTTACCGGGCCCTCAAGTTTGCCGTTGACCATGTTGCCATAGTAAACCGCGTACACTGTTCCACTGGCGGTGTACCATGTGATCGTTCCAAAGCCGGTCGCATAACCCTCTTTGTCTCGCGCTCCGGCCCAGGCGGCTGATTCGTCGGGCTTGGGACTTCCATTCCACACCGTTGTCTTACCGTCCCGGGTCTGTTGATATTCGCCGGCTGCGCCGAACGCAGCGCTCGCGAACAAACAGATCCCGAAAAAAATCGATCGAATTCTCACAGCCGGATTAAATAAGCGGAAACCGAAGGTTACTGTACCAAAAAACCGCCAGCAAGAGGCGAGGATCGATCTTGCCGGGCCTTTGGGTCACAAATCTCGCCCCATTGGCGCGGCGCCCTCGAGATCTTCCCATCCGCAACTCTTCCAAAACTCGCGTCCATGCGGATTGTCATTTGCCACCAAGATGTTCGCGCGCTCCAGCCCGACTCGCTTCAACCCCGCCAGGCATTCGTCGATCAGTCGCCGGCCGACGCCGCGCCCCCGATAAGTCGGATCAACCGCGAGATGATAAACATATCCGCGTCGCCCGTCGTGACCGCACAACACAGCGCCAACGATGACCGCTCCATCCATCGCTATTCGACTCAACCCCGGATTTTGCCCGAGAAACCGCCGGATCGTTTCCCGATCGTCACCTTCGGCAACGTCCAGGCCTTCGACCCGGTTCCACAGTTCGATCGCCGCGTCGTAGTCTTCGATGCTGAACTCTCGCGTTTGAATCTCCATCCTGACGAGATTCTAGCACGTCTGCAATCGAATCGGCGACTGGGCGATCCGCAATTTACTTTTTCGCGTTACGGGGATCGTCGGTCGGATTGACGTAATTGATCTGAAACGGACCTTCGCTGTCGATTTGCACGACCGAGTCTTTGCCAGCGCCTTTGGCGTAGTTCGCCATGCCAGCTGGCAAAACGATGTAACTACCGCGCGACATTTGTTGCATTGAAGCTTCATCGAATTTCTCGCCCATGCCGATCTTGAAACTCCCCGAAATCACCGTTAGCCGTTCCGCGGTCGGGTGCGTATGAGGCATGACCTTGTAACCGGCAGGCGCTTTCAATCGGACCGTGAACGCTCCGGCCTGCGTCGGATCGCCAAGACCGCCGTTTTGCCTCCTGCGGGCAGTCCCGAAGGCGCTTCGCCCCATTTCAAGTCGGCGGGTCTGACCACGCGATGCTCGGTGATGGCTGATGCCGGTGTTGATTGCTCCGCTGCAAATACAAAGGCCGCGGCCGCGACAATCATAATGAACAGGATGGTGATCTTTTTCATGATCTGTACGATCTCGCCTGAGCCCATTCGAGGTCAAGCACTTCCTGGGATCCAAAAACGGGGTCGTATCTATGGTGGAAGCGCCCCGTTATTTCGCCGTTTTTTGCTTGGGTTTCTTTGAGGCCAGTCGTTCCGCTTTTCTGCGTCGTGCCGCCCGTTTCCTCATATTGTCTCTGCCGCGATTGTGTCCCATAAGATTTCAGAATTTCACTTTCTGAGTCTTTACTTTGTGAGACCACGTCTCAAATGAATTTTAATGCAACAATCTGAACGGCTTCGACGAATGCGTTGTCCAAGCCGTAATGCTGTACGCTCCTGAACTTGTGGCTACAACAGTTGCCGGGTCTCGCCCGGACGAGACCTTTGCAGCACTGCAAGTCCAGTTTCATAACGACCTTCGTGCGCAACACCCGGAGTGGGTCGAGCCAAATGGTGAATGTCCGGTTTGCGATTTCTACGAAGCCCGTCTCGCGCAATTACTGGAAGGTTATGCGTTAACCGGCTCCGACGAATCGGCCGCCGCAGTTCATCGTGCATTGCAAGAGGCAGACAGCGTCGATCACCTGCCAGGAGTCTGATCTTCGCCGTCGCTACGTCTTCGCGAATGACTCTTTATTAACGACGTAGGGCATTTTCGTCGGATCGCAGCCGTAGTTGCCTTCCAATACGTCGATGACTGCCTGCACCGTTCGGCCGGCCATGCCTTTGTTAGGATCAACATCGAGACGGGTAATCTGGGCGCCGCTCGCAAAATGATGAAACACGCGGCAACGGTCCGCGATTTCGGGATCGAGCAACGGTGAATCGGCGGGAAGCGGTTCCTTTTCGAAAACATCGAGCGCCGCGCCTGCGATCCATTTCTCTCTTAACGCCTTCGCCAGCGCCTTTTCGTTCACGACCGGGCCACGCGACGTATTTATTAAGTACGCGGTCGGCTTCATCTGCTTGAGCGTCTTCTCGTTGATAAGGTGGAACGTCGGTTTGTCCGTTTCGCCCTCGCGCAACAACGGCACGTGAATGCTCACATAATCGGCGCCCCGCAACGCTTCCTCAAAATCGACATACTTGATCCACGTCTTCGTGCTCTGGATTCCGCACGCCTGACGCAGGTCCATCGTCTCCTGGATTGCCGCGATGTATTTCTGATTTTGATACGCCGGGTCGTAGCAAAGAATGTTCATATCGAACCCCGAACTTTTTTTAATCATCGCCAGGCCGATCCGGCCTGTTCCAATGACCGCGATGGTTTTACCGGTGACTTCATCCCCAAGAAATGGCAGGAACGGATGCCACGACGGCCAAGTCTGCTCCCGGACCAATTTCTCGCTCGACCAAAGTTTGCGCGCGACCGCTCCCATGATGAAAAATGCAAACTCAGCGGTCGCCTCGGTCAGGACATCGGCGGTGTTCGTGAATGGCACTTTATATTTGTTGGCGTCGGCCCGACTGATGTTGTCGAACCCGACCGCGATCTGGGCCACCACCTTCAAACTTCCTTTTCCGGCCTCGAAAACTTCGGCGTCAATTTTGTCCCGTAACGTCGTGATTAACGCGTCGATCCCACTTTTCACTTTCTCGACGATCAACGACTTTGCCGGCGCTTCCGGTCCCTGAAAAACCTCCAGCTCGTAGCCGTGTTCGCGCAGGCGGTTTTCAGCCGCGTCGCCAATTCGCGATGTCGCAAAGATTCGAAAATGTTTCTTGTCGTTAGTCATGTTAAACGCGATCGAATAATTCGCCTAAGCTGCTAAGCTCTTCCGGCGGCTTTGATTCCGAGAGGAAGTCTTGAAATTCGGGCGAATACGCGTGCCTGCGACTTGGCCACCAAACCCGACGCACTCCTTCGGAATGATAATATTTTCTTAGCAAGCTTTCCCATCCAAGCCAGTGCGCCTGATCAAGGATGCCTGCTTTTTGCTGATACCAGGCGTTCTCCAATAACTTAAACAGAGAAAACAGAAAATAATGGGCGATGATCCGCTCCTCGCGGCTGGCTGAACTCCAGTCGACAGTGGCTTTAGACAGTGCAGACCCGAGGGCTGGAGATTCCATTGCTGGAACATTGATCGACGTAATCGCTGCCGCGAGCGAATCCACGACGAGCGCTTTCTGGGATTTCGTGTTCTGCCGGATGCTTACGATCAGTACCACCAGCGTTAAAAGCACGGCAAAGGCGCTGACGATTTCAGCGAGCGCGACCAACACTTGTAAGTTCATAGCCAAAGGAGAGTCTCTCAGGAACGAAGGAAACTAGACAGGATTTGCCCGTTTTCTACGAGACCCGATCTGGAACAATCCTAGAAGTCCTGTGAATCCTGTCTAGTTACAGATTCTTCTTCGTCCAAACGTCGACGCGATCGAGCGCCTTCTCGATGTTTTCAATTGAGTTCGCGACGCTGAAGCGCAGATAACCTTCACCGAAATCGCCAAACGCCGTGCCCGACAGTGCCGCTACGCCGGCGTCTTCGAGCAACGCGTCCGCTAACTTCTTCGAGCGCCAACCTGTCTTGGTGATGTTCGGAAAAACGTAAAACGCGCCTTTCGGTAATCGACATGAAAATCCTTTGATTCTGTTCAAGCCGGCGACCATGGCGTCGCGACGTTTCTTGAACTCAGCGCACATTTTGTCGACCGAGTCCTGCGGACCGCGCAGCGCTTCAACTCCGGCCACTTGCGTGAAACTGGCCGTGCACGAATTAGAATTTGTCATCAATCGCGCAACACTTGTCGCCAGGTCGGGGCGCATCACGCCGTAGCCCATCCGCCAGCCGGTCATCGCGTAGGTTTTGGAAAAACCGTCCAACAAAATCGTGCGCTCCTTCACCCCGTCGATCGACATGATCGAATGATGCTCGCCTTCGAAAATGAGCCGGCTGTAGATTTCATCCGAGAGCACCATGATGTCGCGGTCGCCAATCGCTCCGGCAATGCCGTCGATATCGTTTTTCTCGAGCACCCCGCCAGTCGGGTTCTGGGGTGAGTTAATGATGATCAATTTTGTGCGATTGGTGATGAGCCCGGCCAGTTCGTCAACATCCAATCTGAAATCCATCTCCTCCCGCAATCGGATCGGCACCGCCTTGGCGCCGACGTAGTTGATCATCGATTCGTAAATCGGAAATCCGGGATTCGGATAGATCACCTCGTCGCCTTCGTCGGCGAGTGCGAGAATCGAGAAAAAAATAATCGGTTTACCGCCGGGAACGACTACGACTTCGTCCGGCGAAACGTCGACCCGGCGCGTCTCGCTCACGTATTGCGCGATTACTTCGCGCAACTGCGGCAATCCGGCCGCCGGCCCATAATGCGTGAAACCCTTGTGCATCGCGTCCGCGCCCGCCGAGATGATGTTTGCTGGCGTATCGAAATCGGGCTCGCCGATCTCGAGGTGCACGATGTCCCGGCCTTTCGCTTCCAACGCCCGCGCTTTGACCAGAACTTCGAAGGCAGTCTCAGTCCCAAGCCGCGCCATTCGCCTGGCTAGCCGAAGTTCGCGTTGCGCCCTCTGATGCATAACGACAATTCGCCACGATAAACGAGGCGACGACGGAAGCAACGTTCCAACATTTTCCCGCGCAATACGTCCAAAAGCGTCACTGATCCGATTCAGAAGATGTTCCGGAAGGCTGTATGCGCGTTTTAGTTGTAGAAGATCATCGGGCCACCCGACAGGTTCTTGTCGGCTTGCTGACCCGTTGGGGATACATTGTTTCCGCTACCGATACTCTGAAGGGCGGACTGGAATTGCTCAATTCCGAGCCGCCCGTCGATGTCATCGTCAGCGACATTGCGTTGCCGGACGGCACCGGTTACGCGCTGGTGAGTGAGGCGCGCCGGCATGGCAACCGCGTTCTGGCCATCGCTTTGTCCGGTTATGCTTATCCAAGTGACGTCCGCGTGGCCAAACTCACCGGCTTCGATCACCATTTGTCCAAACCGTGCGATTGCAATTCTCTTCGCATGATTCTCCAGGAGCGATCCCGCCGGGAGCCGACGGGGAAAGATTAAACGCTTTCATCTGCGTTTCTCACTTTCTTCTTCTCGACTCTTACTTCCCTGGAGCCCAGGTTCGATACTCAGGAAACGTGCCGGAACTTGCCGTGTTTGTCCGGAAGCGTCGCTCGCTTTTACCAAGCCATCGAAAGCTCAGCGCCCTGCAAATCGCGCTCCACGATTGGTTGCAGTTTAATCCGATGATGCTCGCGATTGAAACGAACAACCGTCTTGCCGACATATGTTCCGACGACGGCGCCAACCAACACATCCGAAGTCCAATGTCGGTTATTGTTGAGCCGCGCGTAACCAACTGTCCCCGCCAAGGCATACACGCTCACTTTTACCCACGGGTAGTCGTAGTGCTCGGAAATCACACTCGCTAAAGTGAACGCCTCAGTTGTGTGCCCTGACATGAACGAATCGTGCCCGCTGAACGGTTCGAAATCATAAGCGCCTTTGGCGTCCGTGGGACGGGCTCGGCCGACGAGGTATTTCGTCGTGTTAACGATCAATCCAGAGGCGATGGCGCTGGCAGCAATGCTGTCCAGAGCGGTCGCCTTGGCCCGCGGATCTTTAAAAATTTCACCCCAGAGATAAAACGTGCCCACAATGCCGATGGCGTACTCATTTCCAAAAGGTTGAACGTTATCCAGAATGTTTGTGAGCGCGTCGGTGCGGGCATGCCGGATTGCGTGACCAATATCCTCGTCGAAAACCATCACCACTCCGATGCTCGCGCTGATTGCTCCGAGCGTCAGCCAATCACGCGAATCCCAGCGCGCCGGCGAAGTGAAGACCTCCTTGGTGTCGAGCAACACTAGGTACCAATAATTTCGCTGAAAGATATCCTCGATCGGCGCGGTGAATGGCGGCAGAGGATTGGCTGGATTTACCCCCGGCGCATTGATCGGAGTATTGCTCGGCGCTTCCGGCGTCGTGACTTCGTGCCTGGGATATGGATTTGCCGAGAACGGATTGGTCACGGCGTCACTCCGAGACGCAGTGAAGGTCGCGATCAGAATCAGCCACGCAATTTTCTTTGCTCCCCGCACAATTCGACAACTCCACGTTCATTTCGAACGAAAGTGATTCGGTGGACGCGTGTCACCAGGCGGGGTCTGACAAAGGCTGGAAAATTCTCAGCCGGCGCTTTCGCGTTCCACTTTGTAAACCCGAAAGCCACGCGCTTTATAATTGTTGAGCGCCCCTGAATGATCGCGGTTACACGTGTGCACCCAGACCCGCAAGGGCGTCGGTGACCACGCCCACGCATTCTCGATCGCGCTTGTTAACAATGCGCCGCCGAGTCCGCGCCCAATGAATTCCGGCAACAATCCGAAATACGCAATCTCGATGTCCTCTTGATGGATCTGAGCTCTGACCTCCGACCCCTGACTTCTGGACAGCGAAGCTGGACTGCGTTTTAGCTCGTAGTAGCCAATAAGTACTTCGCCGCAACGACCGGCAAACGTCCGCAGGTTTGGATCGTTCGCGTATTCTTTCCATTGCTCCTCCATCCACGGCCGTTTGTCGATCCACTTCCAATTTTCTCCCACACGGAAATACATGTCCCGATTGAATCGCCAGTTCGGTGTTGTCAGCTCGCGGACTTGGAATTTCTGACCACTGACGTTTGACCTCTGGTTTTCTGGCGCCGGCGACGACAGCATCTCCAAATACGTCGTGACCAGCGTTTCAGCTTTCAGCATCTCGTCACTTGCCACTGGCGGCGGGTTTGATTGTATCAAACCCTGCCGCCATCAGTTGTTGATTCAACGCCGGAAGATCGACCTCGAGGAACTGTTTCCATGCGTCCATCATCGGATCGACCTTTGTTTGAACTTCGGCCGCTGCCGCCTTCACTGCTGCGGTGGGTGCGACATCAGCGCCTTGCGTTTCGTTAAACAAACGGGTCGTCGATTCTAAAACGAAAAACGAGGGTGGGGCGCCCTGTCTTGGGTGCGGAGGACCAAATCTCATCAGTGTTTGGTTAAATGCCTCGAGTTTTTGCGTCACGTCAGGCCGCTCGGCAGCTCGGGCTTTGAGTGTTGTGAGTTGCTCGGCGATCTCTTCGAACTTCTTGCCGATCGGTGCCAGTTTGAGCCGCAGCTGATAGAGTTGCCACGCAAGGTCGAATTGCTGCTGAAGATCGCTCGCCGAAGTTTTCACCCGCGGATCCATCTGCACCGTAAACGACTGCGTAAAATTCTTTCCGTTAACGGACAACGTCGCGGTGTATTCACCGGCCATCACCCATGGCGATGTCGCGGCCGGGGCCGTGTTTTGATACGTCGCCGACATAGGATATTCAGGTTCCACGTTCGGCACTGGATCGTAATGCATGTCCCACAAAAAGCGGTGCGCTCCCGCCTTCGTTGAGACCGATTGCAACGGGCGAATCCAATACTCCGGAATCCGCAATTTCTTTGGATCGTATTTTTGCGGAGTGTCGCCGCTCGAATATTTCCGGACCGATTGGCCTTTGCTGTCTTTGATCTCGATCGTCACCGGGCCGGTCGCATCTTGCGCCAGAAAATAATCGATCATCGCGCAATCGGGCGGATTTTCGCCCGCCGGTTCGTCCGGTGGGAGCGGCGTGTCCGGATTCAAACTGAAACGCACCCGTAACGCGGTCTGTGGTTTAAACAGGAAATTATCGACCTTGTTTCGATCCAGCTGCCGAAGCGGAGTGATGTTGTCGAGGATCCAAAATCCGCGTCCGTGGGTCGCTGCCACGAGATCGTCATTCTTAGTAATAACGTCGCGCACCGAGCTGGCGGGCATGTTCAGTCGAAGCGCTTCCCAATTCCCCCCATCGTCGAACGACACGTAAACGCCTTTTTCTGCTCCCGCGAACAACAGGCCTTTGCGCACCGGATCTTCGCGGACGGCGTTTACAATCTGGCCCGCTGGAATTCCGTTCACGATCTCCGTCCAGGTTTTGCCGCTGTCGTGCGTTGCAAGAATGTGCGGCCGCAAATCGTCGAGGCGCAAGGTGTTCAACGCGGCATACGCGGTGTTCGCGTCGAAATGCCCGGCTTCGATCAGCGAAATTTTTTGCCACGGCGAAATGCCCGGCGGGGTCACGTTGTTCCATGTCTTGCCTCCGTCAGTTGTGAGGTAAATCAATCCATCATCGGTCCCGGCCCAAATCCGGTTCGCTTCAAGCGGTGACGGTGCCACCGTGTAAATAACGCCGCGCCGTCGCGCCTGCTGGGTGGCGTCGTCTTTGTATTTTCCAACGCAAGCCGGCAGGTCGTATTTTTCGCGCGACAAATCGGGACTGATCTTTTCCCAATTATCGCCGCGGTCGCGCGTTTGGAAGAGGGTGTTGCCGGCGAAGAACAACAGCTGCGGATCACGCGGCGAATAGATCACCGGTTCGGTGCGCAACGTCCTGAAATCTTCCGTTTGCACCGGCACCGGAAGAATGTTTTGCACCTGACCGGTTCGCCGATCGAACCGCGTCAGTTTGCCGCCGATGATATTGTCTGGATCGAGTGGATCGGCGACGACGTAACCGTATTCTTCCGCCGCGACCGGTTGCCAATCGCGAAAGGTGATTTCGCCTTCGTCGCCGCGGCTTTGGATTCCAACCGAACCGCTCTCCTGTTGCCCGCTGTAGAGCCGATACGGAAACGCATTGTCCGCGCTGACGTGATATAACTGCGCGCTCGATTGGTTATACCATGAGCTCCAGGTCTTGCCGCCATTGACGGTCACGATCGCTCCCTGGTCGGAGCCGAGCAGAATAACGTCCGGGTTATTCGGATTAATCCAAACATTTTGATAATCGTCGCCGCCGGGTGCGCCGCGCCAGCCTTCCCAGTTCTTGCCGCCGTCGGTCGATTTCCAACAAACGACGCTGGCCGAGTAAACGATTTGCGGATTTTTTGGATCGAATCGCACTACCGGCAGGTCGCCGCCGCCAATCCCGAGCCCCGGCCGCGGATCGCCCGTTGTTCCGCTCCAACTG
>Ga0210405_10000488_pt1 | contig 52614 bp, 57 predicted proteins | sample IncBWH11MmetaG_FD_155492 | JGI IMG/M metagenome (GOLD analysis project Ga0210405, IMG submission 155492) | Forest soil microbial communities from Barre Woods Harvard Forest LTER site, Petersham, Massachusetts, United States - Inc-BW-H-11-M | ecosystem: Environmental > Terrestrial > Soil >...
GACTGTTTCTTCGCTGTGATGGGCGTTACGCCGCCTCGTGACGCGGGTTACGGCGAGCCCTCGCGCACCAGCCGCCTCGATCCCATGGCCGCTGTAGGCTACGAAAAACCCCCGGTTCTTCCAGAATCGCAACAAGGATCAACGTCGACTGTGTGGACTTGAAATGTGGCGGGAATCTATCTAGTAGACTCAGACGCGAACGACGGTGAGTGACTTGAGCATTCTTACCCAGCGTGCAGGCCGTTTCTCATGGGGCGCAACCAGTCGGAACGGCCCCAGTTGGCCGGAAAGCGGCGCGCCGTCCATCGTATCTGCGACCATCACTTCCGATTCGAGAATCCCCGAATCAAGTTCCGCCAGGGAGAAAACCACTCGATAGCCGTCCTCCGCTTCGGCGATAACGTAAGTGGCCATGATTGGGCCGCGGACCTGTTCGCCTTGCGGAACTCCGGCTCGGTGCAGGAGTTCTTCAAGGAGTACGCCTTCGTACGTTTCCTTCTTCTTGTCATGCGGATTTACAACCGAAAGCGTTTTCCGTGGCATTTTTTTCAGATCGGAAACGGTTAAGACGAGCGGGGAGGAGACGGCACCGCTAATTCGCAGTTCCCCCGACGTTGCGGAGCTTTGCGCGCTCGCCTTCGGCGCCTGCGGAAGAAGTTGCGCCAGTACGGCGGCGAGCAGTACGGGAATGCACGCCCGGATCTTGCGATGCACTTTGAGCCTCTTCTATCGATTATTGGAGCCTGGAATGAGCCTCAATCCTTTTCCAACATCACTTCGGTCGATTTAATTATGGCCGAAACCACATCTCCCACTTTCAGTTTCATCTCATCCGCGCTGCGCTTGGTAATGACGCTTTCAATTAGATTCTCACCTACGCGGACGACAACATGGGCCATAACGCCGCCGAGTTGAAGCTCTACGATCTTTCCTTCCAGGCGATTTCGGGCTGATAAAGTCATGGGCAAAGAATACGCCCCGTCACTCGTGGAATCCAGTGGAAGTGAAAATCGCTCCGTGACGCGGGTTCTCCGAGCCACGATTCGCATAAATTCACCCATCTCTTATTCGGATTGAGTCGGTTTGACATGACGGTACGAACCGTATTGAATTGTTGGTCACCGGGTGGCGGCTGGTTTGCATGGGGTGACTTGGCGGCCCGCGGGCCTGCCTTCTGCACTTCTAGGGGATTCCAAAATGACTTTAAATGATTTGTTGGCGGTGATACCAAACTCTCTTGCAGACAATCGGCGTTGCGGCCGGTCCAACTGGGCGCGGCATCGGTTCACTTTATCAGCTCTTTTCATAATGTTTTCTTGCCTGCCGTCGGCGCGCGCTCAAGTCTCGGCCAGCATCAAAGGCACCGTCACCGACGCATCCGCCGCGCCCGTTCCCGCCGCCACGGTGACAGCCAGGAACACCGAGACCGGAGCGGAGCGAACCGCGATCACTGATGATGCGGGATGGTATCAGTTCGTCTGGCTGGCCGTCGGCCAATACGAGATGGCCGTCACCAAGCCTGGCTTTCAGGAAGCGATCCGCAGCGGGATTCGCTTGGTAGTGGGCCAGGAAGCCAGCGTCAATCTGACGCTGCAGGTGAGCGCCCTGAAAGCGGAGGTGCGTGTCACCGGAGACGCGCCTATCGTCAATACCGGCACGCGAGATATCTCCGGGCTTGTTTGGGAACAAGAAGTGAAAGACCTTCCTTTGAATGGGAGAAGCTACGATTTGCTCCTGTCGCTGAATCCGGGAGTCGTGAATTTCACCTGGGAAAAGACGGGAGGCACCGGAATTTCGAATTCCACCACGGGAAACAACTTCGCCGTTTCCGGCAACCGGCCGCAGCAAAATCTCTTTCTCCTCAACGGCGTCGAGTTTACCGGCGCCGCCGAGAACAACATGCAGCCTGGAGGAACGAGCGGGATGTTGCTTGGCGTGGACGCCGTCCGCGAATTCAACGTGCAGCGCGACACCTACGGCGCGGAATTCGGCAAGCGGCCCGGCGGCCAAGTGGTGATTGTGACGCAATCGGGGACGAATCAGTGGCATGGGACAGCATTCGAGTTTTTGCGCAACAACGTGCTGGATGCGCCGAATTTCTTCGACCAGGGATCCGCTCCGCCCTTTCGCCGCAACCAGTTTGGCGCTTCCATGGGAGGGCCGGTCCGCAAAGATAAGACGTTCGTGTTCGGAGATTACGAAGGATTCCGGCAGAGCCTGCACCAGACCTCCGCCGCCTTTGTGCCCGATCTTACTTCTCGCGCCAACGCCGCTCCCAGCGTTCAACCCCTCCTGAATTTGTGGCCCACGCCTAGTCAAACGGACGCGGGCTTCGCTGTGCCTGGTGCTTGTACCGCTCCCATAATTTGCGGCATCGCCGAAGTGTTCAGCAGTCCCCTGCAAACGATACGAGAGGATTTTGGGACCGCGCGTGGCGACCATATTTTTTCTCAGCGAGATACCCTTGCAGGAATCTATACGGTTGACGACGGCGGCGACTCCACGGCTACGCCCCTCAATCCATTCAGCAGCGACGTGGTGACGTTGCGCGAGCAGGTGTTTAGTTTGGAAGAAACGCACGTTTTTTCGCCTGCCTTGGTGAACAGCGCGCGCGTGGGATTTTCCCGCGCCGGCTATTTTTTTACCGGGGAGCCGACCCCGGGCACGCCGGCGGCAAGTGTCCCGGGGTTCCTGACCGGACATCCCGTGGGAGCGGTAGTGGTTGGAGGCAGCGCGGCATCGAATCCCCAGGCCCAGCTCGGGCTGGCGGGAAGCAATAACGGAAGCAACCTGCGAATCGCGCGAAACCTATACACCTTCGAGGACCAAGTAACGCTGACGCGCGGACGGCACCAACTTGAATTTGGCGCGTGGTTCCAGCGTTTTCAATCCAACGAAACCATCGCCCTGAGCCAGTTTGGACAGGCGACCTTCACTGGCCTGCAAACGTTCTTGAAGGGAACGATTTCCACCTTCTTATTCGATCCCTCACCAACGGAGATGAATTGGCGCTCCCTCTTCGGCGCGTGGTATGCCCAAGACACCATTCGCATCAACCCCAGACTGACGGTAACGCTTGGTTTTCGCGACGAGTTTACTACCGGCTGGAATGAGGCTCACGGCCGCGCCGCCAACTACACCTTCATCAACGGAGTTATCTCATCGGGACCGAACGGCTTGCCGACGCATATTGGCGATTCTCTCTTCACCGTCAATAATGCAAAGTTTCTGCCGCAGCCGCGTATCGCTGCAGCGTGGAGTCCGTTCAGTTCTAAGACCGTCCTTCGCGCCGGTTTCGGAATGTATAACGATCTTCAAGACGCGCTTGGCTATCGCGCCGATCAAAACGCGCCGTTCAATCCGGTCTTCAGCACGCCCCTATCCGTCTCCCAGCTTCCCATCAACCCCACCGGCCCCTTCCCGGGAACTCCCAAACTAGTGCCAGGGGGCGTGCAGCCCGACATGAATACCCCCACGCTCGTTTCCTGGTCGCTGCGCATCGAGCGTGAGCTTTCTCCTAACACCGCTTTGACGGTAGGCTACGTAGGATCCCACGGCTATCACGAACTCATCGGCATTGACGCCAACGAGCCCACTCCCGTGATTTGCCCGGCTTCTCCATGCCCCGCTGTCTATCCCACCTACGACGCTAGTAAGCCCGTGACCGCCACAAACACTCCGGCTCTTGGATTTCCAATCAATTTGCCGAATGGAGCTCCGAACTCCCCCCTCGCGGGCGCACCTGTCCCTGCGGGAAGCTACTACATCCCCTCCGGCACGCCGAGAGCGAATCCCGCCCTGGCCAATACCTGGACGTGGTTTTCCCTTGGCACCAGTTCCTACCACGCCCTGCAAGTGGATGTGCGCCGCCGTTTCAGCCATGGCCTCTCGCTGCGCGGCGTGTACACGTTTGCGAAAACCCTCGACGATGGAGATTCCTTGAATCAGACAACCGCCGGCAACGCTCCGGGACTGGTCTCCAACCCGCTGAATTTGCGCGCGGATAAAGGGCTCGCTACGTTTGACGTCAGAAACGTCGCCGTGATCGATTTGCTCTACTCCTTGCCCTTCGGCCACGGACAATCCTTCGCAAACAACCTCGGCGCCTTCGCCAACAACACCGTGAGCGGCTGGTCCCTCTCCAGCATTGTCACCGCGCAAGCGGGTTTCCCGTTCACGCCGCAACTCAGCTACAACCCTTCGAACAACGGCGACACGCGCAATCCCGTCAGGCCTTTCTTGAATCCCAGCTTCACCGGCCCCGTCATCCTGGGTAAGCCCAGCCAGTGGTTTAACCCCGCCGCATTCATCGCCCCGCCCTCCGCCGGCGGCTTCTACGGCAACCTCGGAAGAGACACTTTCATCGGTCCGGGACTCGCCACCTGGGATTTCTCCGTATCAAAGGACACCAGGATTCGCGAGCGTTTAAACCTGCAATTCCGCGCCGAACTCTTCAATCTCCTCAATCGCGCCAATTTCAACACCCCAAACCTGATTGTGTTTACTCCGCCCACGGCCGCAAACCCGACGGGCTTGTCAGGCACCGCCGGCGCGATCACCAGCACGTCTACCCCAGCGCGCCAGGTCCAGTTCGGCCTCAAGCTGCTTTGGTGAATCACTGGCGCACTCGCCATCCTTGCCAATTCCGTCGCGAGACACGGCAAGGTTCATTGTTTCTGAGTAGCTCGCCGCACTCAGAGCAGCAAGCGATCCCACGTGCCGCCGTACCTAATTGCACGAACCATTTCTCTCTCGTAAATATTTGGGGGAATCCGAGCTCGATTCGGCTTGCTCCTTCGAGGGATTTCAAATTGTTCGGCGGAGAGTTCCAGATCCAAACTGGCGAGATTGTCCTGCAGTTGAGATACCTTCCGCGCTCCAATGATCGGGATTACTGGCACCGTTTGGTAGCGCAGCCACGCGAGTGCCACTTGCGCCATGCTGCGATCGGTCTGTAAGCCGAGGCCGCGGCTGCATTCTAAACCACGCACGGCGCAACAACGGCGTTATTGGTGGGGACAACTCCCGTCTCAGGCTCGTGAATCGTCACTCCGGCAGATCGCCCGAGTGAATGAGAATGGACCCATCCACTTCGGTGTCCCCGGCATTATATTGACGCCGTACCTCCTGCTCGATGGCCTTGCGGTTCGCTCGGAACACCTCGAGTTTATCCTTACCGTCTCCCTGGAAGTGATCGTCTAGGGCTTCCCTGGTGATGGCGCACCGCACCCAGGCTTCGCCATCTCGCCCGTAGAAAAGGACCATGTCGCGCTCGAAAACAAAACTCTCTTTGGGCTCGGGAAATGTCAGGTCGTGCCGCTCCAGGTGCCATTGCACGCGGCGGACGATAAAGGTTGTGAACGGATGGATGTCCATTTCGATGCTGGCGCGGTCCAGGGCGCTCAGATAAGACTTGCGATCCCTGATGCGAATCACCGTCCAAGGATAGCCGCCCGAAGCCAGCATGACATTCATCAGAAAGCGCGCCATGCGGCCGTTCCCGTCCGTGTACGGGTGGATATAACCGAAAAGCCAGTGCCCCACCACCGCGCGCACCGAAGGCTCGGGTTCTTTTTCCAGAAGGTCGAAGAATGCCGGCATGGCGTCGCGCACCGCCTCCCACCTCGGCGGAACGTAGCGCGACCCGCGCAGATACACGGGTGTGTTCCTGTATCCGGCCAATGTCCCCGCTTCGATCAGGCCGGCGGTGACGGAAGGCTGGAACAATTCGCGATACCAGTCGTTGTGCACAGTGCGCGCGAACGCGGCGGGGTTCTCACCGGCGATCACTTTCTCTACTCCTTTTTTCACCAGCTGGAACGCTTGCCAGTATCCCCGCGCCGCGAGGGCGTCGCGATTTCTGCGATCGCCGGCGTCATGCTCGGGGTCCCAGCCGCCCTGCCGCACTTTTTCAACCAGGGCAGGCGTGACGGAGTAGCCTTCAATCGACAATGAGTGGTAGGCATCGGTCCGATAGATTTCGTTGACGTAGCGAAGATACTCTTCAGTGTCTGTCGGAAGTCCCGGCGCTTTGGGGAACACCGCGATGACCTTGCCACGCATCGATTCCCAAAGCATCTCAATGCGAGCCACGATCGGGGCGGCCGGCCGGCGCGCCTTGCCGAATATGTGTCCGGCTTCAAATGGACTGCTCTCTCGCACATCGTACCCGGCGCCCTTCATCGCGCGGACAATCTCGTCCGCGAAGTCGCCTCGCCCGGTTTGGCGGAAGGCTTTGGCAAGATAGCCGGCTTTCGCGGAATGGCCGCCGTTGAGGAGAAGCCGAAGCACGTCCGAGGCGTCGGCAAGGCTCGCCATCACCACTTGCGCCTCGACGGGAAATAGCTGAAAAAATGATTCCGGCACGCCTACCAACGCCGCCGCCGGCGAAAACAGACGCAATCCGTCCCTCACCGTGAGAGTCGCGGTCGCGGGCATCTCCGCAACCTTCAGATCGTAAAGCGTTGTGCCAAACAGAAGCTTGATATCGTTATTCATCGCTTTCGGACTGTGCACCACCAGTTGATCCGGGATCACCGTTCTCTCGCCGTGCAAAAAAAGGGACTGCTCCGGCGACAGGTGCCATTGTTCGCCAAAGCGCTCGTCGCAGTAGCGTGCGCAGAATTCCCAGAACGACGCATGCCACGGCGTGCTTTCGCCGGCCTCTGAGTCCGGGCTTGAAGAGATCAGCCAGCCCTTCATGACTTCTTGCAGGAAGCCGTTCTCCACCAGGCGTTCGCGGTGCACCCGGCTGAGGTCATCGGAACGGAACACACGTTGGTTGCCCTGTTGGAGTGCCTTGAGTTCGTCGAGGGATTCAGCCAGTTTCTCGTTTGGCGAGGGCATGAAGCCTCCCTTTGTTCCTGGGTCATTATAGGTTCACTTCGAGACGTAAATACAAGTATATGATGCTGCGTTATTACAAGTTAATTGTGCTGCGTAAATGCAAGTATATTATGCCGTGTTGTTTCAAGTCAATCGTGCCGTATAAGTGCAAGTATATAATGCTCTATATGTAGCTAAGCCAATGTTTATCAATTAGTTGCGGGCGACCTTTCCTTCGCGCAGGAAAGCCAAGGGGGTGTTCGGTTGCGCATCGAACACGTAAGGCGATCCGACGGCGACCGGCGAAAGCGATTTGCCGTCGGAGAGACGAGTCAGCTTGAAAGCTGCGCGTGATGAGCTCTCGACGTGTTTGATGTGTTGGAGCGGACTGAGCTTCCCTTGTGAGTCATTGTAGCGGATTAACCTCTCCTCGGCCTTCCCGGCGATTGCCTTGATTCCTGGTGTATCGCCGGGCAACTCGGAAACTATTCTAGGGAAGTAGGCATTGCTACGGGGCTACTGGCCACAAGGACGCGGGGATTGAAGCATCCCCCTTCAACTCGCGCATCTCTAACTCCGAAATAACATCGTGAGCTACAATACCTCTACCGTAATTTGCAGCACCAGGTCCCTTCCTCGGCTTCGGGAGTTCGGCTCCTGATCATAATGTGGCCTTGCCATAATGGCAGCCGGGAATAAGAAAGGTTTTCGGCGGGTACTTCGTTCGTGGACCAGCAAAACTTCAGCGCATCGGCCGCGCTCCGCTCGCGCAACTCGGAGCGCCTGCTTCTCATTCTCTTTATTCTCTCGCTCCCATTCCTCAACCCCTGGGTCCGCGGCGACGGCGTCGGCTATTACGCCTTTGCCCGCGCTCCATTGATCGAGCATTCTCTCGATTTCACCAAGGACTATCAATACGCCAACGCCAGTTTTCGCGGGCCGCGCCTCGACGAAAATAACCAGCCCAGGCCCGACTTTCGAACGCCCACTGGCCACCTCGACAACCATTTCACCGTCGGCCCCGCGATTCTCTGGGCCCCTTTTCTCCTCCTCGCGCACGCCGGCGTCCTTCTCGCCCGCGCCCTCGGTTCTTCCGTCCCCGCCGACGGTTTCTCCGCTCCTTACCGCATCGCCATGGCCCTCGCCACCGCCTTCTACGGTTTTCTCGGCTTGCTCTTGTCCTTCCGCCTCGCGCGCCAATATGTACAGGAGCGCTGGGCGCTCCTCGCCACCCTCGCCATCTGGTGGGCCAGCTCGCTTCCCGTCTACATGTATTTCAATCCCTCCTGGTCCCACGCGCATTCCGCTTTCGCCGTTGCTCTTTTCTTTTGGTATTGGCACGAGACGCGCACCGCGCGCTCGCTTGCCCAATGGCTGATCCTCGCTTTGATCGGCGGCCTCATGCTTAACGTCTACTACGCCAACGCCATGGTCCTCGCCGTCCTCGCCGTCGAAGCTCTCCGCCAGTATCGCTCCGCCTTCCGTCATCGCGCCGCCCCTGCCGAAACATCCGCAATTCCGCGCGTCCCCGAGCTCCTCCTCCGCCACTTTCTGTTCGCCGCAACTCTCCTCATCGCTCTTCTCCCCACCTTCATCTCGCGCTACGTACTCTACGGAAGCCCGTTCGAATCCGCTTATATTCCCCTCAGCGACTGGCTCTGGTCCTCCCCCGTTTTCTTCAGCGTGCTCTTCTCCTCCAATCACGGCCTTTTTTTCTGGACTCCCATTCTTCTTTTCGCCCTCGCCGGACTCTTTCTCTTCTCCCGCCGCGAACCGCGTGTGGGCGTTCCGCTGCTTTCCGCCTTTTTCGCTTTTTATCTTTTCATCTCCTGCTACCCCGATTGGGCCGGCATCTCTTCTTACGGCAACCGGTTTTTCGTTTCGCTCTCTTCCTTTTTCATTCTCGGCCTCGCCGTTTTCTTCGATCGTGCCGCGCAACTCTTCCCCTCCCCCCGCGTCGCGCGCGCCGCCGCCCTCGCCCTTCTCGCCGCCGCTTCTCTTTGGAACGTCGGCCTCATGTTCCAGTGGGGCTCGCACCTCATTCCCGCGCGCGGCCCCGTCTCTTTTCCAGAAATTGTCCGCAACCAATTTTTCGTCGTCCCCCGCCAGCTCGCCGCCGATTTCCAACGCTACTTTTTCAAGCGCAAAGCTCTGATGCGCCAATTCGAAGACCGCGACAACCAGCAGCTCGAAGAAAATCCCCCGCCTCCATGAAATCTCCTGTAACGCCGGCATCCTGCCGACTTTCAACTCTTGTCTCCCGACCTCCGCCTCTTCCTCTCCTTTCTTTGGTACTCTTATCGAGGGTTCGTCCGCTCTTAGGAGATTGCGCTTCTCACGCATGGCATCCGTCACGACTCCGAACGCCGTCAACCCCGATCCCAACGGGCTTGGGCCATCCACCGCCGTGCTCCCGCCGCGCTCCGCCACCATTCGAATCGAACCGCCCCGCGGGCTCTTCGAACTCCGTCTCCGCGAAGTCTGGGCCTATCGCGAACTGCTTTATTTTTTCGTCTGGCGCGACGTCAAAATCCGCTACAAACAAACCGCCATCGGCATTCTCTGGGTCGTTCTGCAGCCCGTCCTCAACATGCTCGTCTTCACTCTCTTCTTCGGCCACCTCGCGAAGCTCCCCTCCGACGGCCTCCCTTATCCCGTTTTTTATTTCGCAGCGCTCGTGCCGTGGACCTATTTCGCGTACGCCCTGTCGATGACCACCAACGTCGTCGTCGACAACCAGCGCCTCATCACCAAAGTCTATTTCCCGCGCCTCATCCTTCCGATTTCCGCCGCGCTTTCCGGTCTCGTGGACTTTGCCATCGGATTCTGCGTTCTGGCCCTATTTACTGTCGCTTACGGGATCCGGCCGACTTTGGCGGCGCTGTGGCTCCCGGCGTTGCTGGCGCTCGCGGTGTTCACCGCGCTCGGCGTGGGGCTGTGGATGTCGGCGCTGAACGCGCTTTATCGGGATGTGCGCTATGTGATTCCGTTCGTGATGCAGTTCTGGATGTTCGCGTCGCCGGTGGCGTATCCCAGCACGCTCGTGCCGGAGAAGTGGCGCTGGCTGTACGGTTTGAACCCCATGGCCGGCGTCATCGACGGGTTTCGCTGGGCGATTACCGGGCGAGGACACGCTCCGAGTCTGCTGCTTCTCGTTTCCAGCGCCGCCGTCGCGCTCGTCGTTCTCGGCGGTCTGTTTTTTTTCAATCGCATGGAGTCCGCCGTTGCCGACAGAGTCTAGCTCCATGACCACAACGATCCGCTTCGTCGACCTTCATGCCGCTGCACCGCAGCCCTCCCGGCTCTCTCGCGCCTTGCAGCATCCCTTTTTCGCCTGGGCCGGACTTCGCCCTCCCATCGCGCAGCATACTATGGCGGAACACGACGCAATGGAGCGGTTTGCGCGGGGATGCCGCAGCGTTGTGGAGATCGGGGTGGCCGAGGGAGCGTCGGCGGTGGCGCTGCGGACGGCGATGGATCCCGCGGGCACGTTGTACCTGGTGGACCCGTTCCATCTTTCGCGGGTGCCGCTGCTGAATTTTCTGCGGCGTGCGGCGCGGCGCGCGGTTTCGCGGAACGGGGGAGCGCAAGCGGTGTGGATCGAAGAGTTTAGCCATGAAGCGGTGCCGCAATGGAGCCGTCCAATCGATTTCCTCCTGATTGACGGAGACCACCGGGAGAGCGCCGTGGAGCAGGATTGGAACGACTGGAGCCCGCACGTTGTCGAAAAGGGAGTGGTTGTTTTCCACGACGCGCGGATTTTTGAAGGCGGCTGGACATCGCCCGAATATGGTCCGGTTCGGTTCGTCGACCGCGCTTTCCGCAACAATCCTTCCTCGCCGTGGACCATCATCCACGAAGTCGATTCGCTCGTCGTGGTCAGGAGAAAGGGATGCGCGGCGGCATGACCTTTGTCAGCGTCCTCATCGACACATACAATCACGAGCGGTTTATCGAGCAGGCGATCAATAGCGTGCTGGGGCAGGATTTTCCTGTCCCTGAGAGAGAGATCCTTGTTGTGGATGACGGGTCGACGGACCGGACGGCGGAGATCGTGAGAAAATTTGAGCCGGCGGTGCGTTTGCTGCGAAAAGAAAATGGCGGGCAGGCCTCGGCATTCAATGCGGCGATTCCGGAGTGCAAGGGTGAGATCGTCGCGTTTCTGGATGGTGACGACTGGTGGGCACCCAATAAGCTCTCGCGAGTGGTCCAAGCCATAGCCGCCGATCCGTCCGTTGGAATTGTGGGCCATGGCATTGTCAACGTTCATCGCGACGGGCGATCGCAAGTTGAGACTCTCCGCGAGGTGTTTCAATTCCGGGCCACGACCGTCGAGGGAGCGCGCTTGTTTCGCCGGCGCGGCGCTTTTCTCGGAACGAGTCGCATGGCGATTCGCGCTGACGTGCTCCTGCGAATCGGACGGATTCCAGAAGAGATAGAGATTCAGGCCGACGAGTACTTGTTTACGCTTTCCTCTGTGTTGGCTAGTGCCCAGATCCTGCCGGAAGCGCTGACTTACTACCGCCTTCATGACGCGAACAGTTTTCAGCTCGCCAGCCATGATCCCCAAAAACTACGCCGCAAACAGAAATCGCTCGCGATACTTGCAACCAGTCTCTCGCGGCAGCTTGAGATGCTTGGCATCGACCCGCTTGTACGTCGCACACTAATCGAGTATACGCAAGCCAGCGCAGACCAGCTTCGGCTCGCGAGCGACGGAGGATGGCCGTGGGAGACGGCGAAGACCGAATGGAAGATCTATGAAATTTTGCATCCTGAGGCAAAGTTTTCTCACCGTGTCTTCAAATCGTTGATCCTTTTGGGGGCATTAGTCACGCCGCCGCGGGCGTTTTATAGTGTTCAGAGGACACTCGCGCAAAGTGGTTTTTACCGGCGCGTTCGCGAGCGCTTACTTCCCGTTCCGGAAATGGAGCATATACAAAAAGATTGGCGCACGGGACCATGATCAAAACTGCGATTCATAAGACCTTCAGGTTATTCGGGCTCGACGTTATCCAGTTCCCTCCGCAGGAACAGGCATATCCCCCTGACTTTGGCAACGATGAGGCTGAAATCATCCGCGAATTCCGACCTTGGACCATGACGAGCGCAGAGAGAATGTACGCTCTCATTCAAGCCGTGCGGTACTTGAGCGCCAATGCTATTGCGGGAGCGATCGTTGAATGTGGGGTCTGGAAGGGCGGAAGCATGGGCGCCGTCGCGAGGACGCTTTTGCAGTTGCGAGATGTGAAGCGGGACTTGTATTTGTTCGACACGTTTGAAGGCATGCCGGAGCCCGGGGTGGAGGACGTGGACTATTCAGGTAAACAAGCTTCCGAAGTTCTGCGGGAAGAGGTAGGAATGAGATGCTCGGATGCACCCCTGGATCGGGTAAAGGAAGTGCTTTATGGGACGGGCTATCCGAGGGAAAGAATCCATTTCGTTCAAGGCAGGGTGGAGGAAACCATACCGGCGTCGGCACCGGATGCCATCTCGCTACTGCGGCTTGATACTGACTGGTACTCGTCGACAAGGCACGAACTGGCTCACCTCTTCCCGCGGCTTTCTCAGGCTGGCGTGATCATCATCGACGACTACGGACATTGGAGAGGATCCCGGCAAGCTTGCGATGAGTATTTCATCCAGAACCGCATACCAATTCTTCTAAACCGCATCGATTACACCGGCCGGATCGCCCTGAAGCTATGACGCTCCGCAGCGAATACGACACTTGGCACCAGCGCATCTTTGACGCTGATCCGTCGCACGATGATACGTCTAGCCCTTGGTATCGGCTGGTTCTCGAATACATGGGTGACGTTGCTGGGCTGCGAATTCTTGAGGTGGCGTGCGGACGCGGCGGCTTTGTCCGGCATCTGGCTAACGCGGGTGCCCGCGTCACCGGTTGCGATTTTTCCTCCGCCGCGCTGCACGCTACGCGTTCCAAACTCGCCGGGGGCGGCCATCCTTCCCCGGTTTGGCTCGTTCAGGGCGACGCCCAAAACCTGCCCTTTGCCGATGACTCCTTTGACGCCGTGGTTTCCTGCGAGACGATCGAGCATCTGCCGCAGGTGCAGTCTGCTGTCGCGGAGATGCACCGCGTCGCGCGGCCCGGCGGCAAACTCTTCCTGACCACTCCCAACTACTTTAACTTCATGGGTCTATACGAAATCTACGCGCGCTTCCGCCATCCCGCGCGGCAAGACGATCAGCCCTTTGACCGGCGCCAATGGTTTCCGCAGGTTCACAAGTGGATCCGGCAGGCCGGCTGGACCGTCCTTCGCACCGACGGCACGGTGCATCAATTTCCGTTCATCCCCGGCCGCAACCCCGTGCGATGGGAGGCCCTCGAATCCCATCGCGCCATCCGCAAAGTACTCAGCCCCTTCGCGTATACTTACTTCATCGCGGCCGCGAAACCGGGGCGTGCGAACTGAAAATGACAACTGCGGTCATTCATGGAGAAGGACTCGGGAAACTCTACCGGCGCGGCTTGGAATGGGAGGCCGGCCTGCGCCACTCACTCGAAGCATTCCTTCGTTCGCCCATCGCTTCGCTTCGCCGGAAAAAGGAAGAGACGTTTTGGGCGTTGAAAGATGTTTCGCTGGAAGTGCGGGAAGGCGAAGTCCTGGGCTTGATCGGCCGGAACGGCGCGGGCAAGACGACCTTGTTGAAGATTTTGTCGCGAATTACGCGGCCCACGACCGGCTGGGCGGAGATTCGCGGGCGGGTCGGGTCGCTGCTGGAAGTGGGCACGGGGTTCCATCCCGAGTTAACCGGACGTGAAAACACGTACTTGAGCGGCGCGATCCTGGGGATGAGCAAAGCGGAGATCGAGCGGAAGTTCGATGAGATCGTGGCGTTCGCGGAACTGGAAAAATTCATCGACACGCCCGTTAAGCACTACTCCTCCGGCATGTACGTCCGCCTCGCCTTTGCCGTCGCCGCCCATCTCGAGCCGGAAATCCTCCTCGTCGATGAAGTCCTCGCCGTCGGCGACATCAATTTCCAGAAAAAATGCCTCGGCAAAATGGGCGACGTCGCCCGCGCCGGCCGCACCGTCGTCCTCGTCTCCCATCAGCTCAATCAGATACGCCGCCTCTGCCATCGCGTCCTCTGGATCGACAATGGCGAGGTTCGCCAGAACGGTCCCGCGCACGAAGTCCTTGCCGCGTACGAATCCGCCATGTTTGCGGGGGATCGTTCCCAGGGCTTGCAGCGCGGCGCCAGAACCAAGGCCCAATTCCTGCGCTGGGAAATGACCGAGCCTTGCTCCGCTCAAGCTCACGTCCTCTCCACGCTCGGACCAGCCACTGTCAATTTCGTCGTCGAGCTCGCCGAGTCCGTCACCGATGGCGAGCATGGGATCGCTCTTTACAATGCACAACGCCAATTGATGTGGGCGAGCGCCGCGAGAAACCTTTCGCTCGAACCGGGAATACATCTCTTCTCTCACTCTTTTCCGTCTCTCCCTCTGCGTCCTGGCGCCTATCAGTGGCAGGTCAGCCTTTGGGATAGCGGAGACATGCTGGACTTGTGGGATTGCATTCCGGAAATGACCATCGCGACGGAAGTCCACCAGCACTACATGGATGAGTGGAATGGCATATTGAACATGCCATCGGAATTCACAGATCGCGTCCTCCCGGTGCAAGAAGAGGTGCCGGAGCGATGAGGAAGCTCCTGCCTCCTTGGGGTCGTTCGCTAGGCCGTCCGCTGCTACAGAAGTGGCGGTATTTTTACGGCGTCAGCAGCGAAAAATTAAGGGAAAAACTGGCTGCGCCGGGCGTGACGAGTTATCTGATGGGTGGTTGCGCGAATCAGATGTTCCAGTACGCGACGGGTCTGGCGCTGGCGCGCCGGCTGGGCGTGGACCTCAAGCTGGACGTCTCCTGGTACGAAACGGCGACGCCAGACCAGCCCCGGATGTACTCACTGGGGCTGTTCAAAGGCGTGGACGCACGTGTGGTGCATAGCCTCTGCGGCCGGATCATCCGCGAAGAGGGGTTTCCGTACAAACCTGAACTATTTGAGAACGCGCCGCGAAAGTGCTCGCTCGTCGGTTACTGGCAGTGTGAGAAGTATTTTTTCGGACTACGCGACGAACTGCGGGAGCGTTTGCAACCCCGCGAGCCGCTCCCCGCATGGTCGATCGCGACCGAGCGGGCGATCCTGGACGCCGGCGAACGATCGGTGTTTGTCCACGTGCGGCGCACCGATTATGTAGGGAATCCCCATCACGTGCTCCTGCCGATGGACTACTACCGTGAGGCTGCCGCGCTTATAGCCGCCAAGGTGTCCGACCCGGTATTCTTTGTTTTCTCGGATGATCCGGAGTGGTGCGAAGCGAATTTCAAGCTGCCCTATCCCACGACGATTACCGGAAACTTCGACCGGACAGCCGAGGGTCACCTCGGGCGCGACGACGCCGACCTCTACCTGATGCGCCTGTGTGGCCACGCGATTATGGCAAATAGTTCGTATAGCTGGTGGGGTGCGTGGTTCGGCGCGGATATAAAGGGCGGCATGGTAATTGCGCCAAAGAGCTGGGTTGGACCGGCGTTCAAGGACGACCCGCGAGATATCGTTCCAGATCGATGGGTAAGACTGTGAAAGACAGAGACGGCCTCATAGATACGATACGAGGTACTTTGCGCGTCGGGCTCTGGCATCCGCTGCTGAACTTCACGCGACCCATTAGGCACAAGTTGGGACTGCGCCAAAATAGCGTTTATAGAGATTGGGCCGATAGAGAGTTCGCAGCGCCGAGCCCGCATTTTGTAAAGCAAGCGGTTTTATTGAGGAACGGTTTACGCGACGCTACCTGGGTTGAGACGGGAACACTTATGGGCGACATGACGAGCGTTTTGTGCAAAGTGGCCAAAATGGTTTACAGCATTGAACCAGAGCCTACGCTCTTTTCAAAAGCAGAACAAAGGTTCAGCAATACAAGCAACGTCAAAATCATAAAGGGCTTGAGCGAGGACGTTTTCCCGAAACTTCTTCCCACAATAAGCGGCAATATCTGTTTCTGGCTTGACGGCCATTATTCGGAGGGCATTACCTTTCAAGGACCAAAAGACACGCCCATTCTGGATGAGCTTGCTGCCATCGGACAAAACATGGACCAAATGAGCAAAATAGCCGTCATGGTTGACGATGTACGTTGTTTTGATCCAAGGAATCCGGAATATTCCACGTACCCAGCACTCGACGTTCTTGTTGATTGGGCGAGAAAACACAGTCTTACCTGGCACATTGAGCATGATATTTTCATCGCAAAAAATCGCTAAATCAGCAGATTGGTGTCCGCCATGGATTCTCCAGCCATCTCCGTTGTAATGAGCGTCTTCAATGGACAAGCCTTCTTGTCCGAAGCAGTCGAGAGCATCCTCGGGCAGACCTTCCGCGACTTCGAATTCTTGATTCTCAACGACGGCTCCACGGACCGAACGGCTGAAATTCTCGCTGACTACGCGAGCCGGGACGGACGAATCCGCGTCCTGCGGCACGAAAACAGGGGGCGCGCAGCCTCGCTGAACATCGGAATCGGACTCGCCGCAGGCAAGTATATTGCGCGGATGGACGCGGACGACATTGCCCTACCTTGCCGCCTTCATGACCAAGTGGACTTCATGGACCGGCACCCAGAGGTGGGCCTCCTGGGTGGAGCGGTTGAGTTAATAGGTACGACCGGGCAATTAATAAAGACAATGCGACCTCCGCTAGACGATACGGAAATCAGATCGTTGATGCTTCTCCGCAACCCCATATTCCACCCATCGGTTGTCATGAGAAAGGAAGTTGTTCTTGCTTCCGGAGGATATCGAAAAGCCCTTCTTGACGCCGACGACTACGACCTCTGGCTGAGAATGGGCGAGCGAAGCCGGTTTGCTAATCTTGACAAGACGATACTGAAATATCGCATTCACACTGGCCAGGTGTCTGTCCGGAATATGTGGCAACAGATGCAGTGCGGTGCAGCCGCGCGAGCGGCTGCGCTATTCAGGAGGCGCGGCACGCCCGATCCGTTGTCAGACGTGGACGAAGTGACACCGCAGTTGCTAGACACTCTCGGCGTAACGAAAGCTGAAATCCAGGAGGCTTTTCTAAGCGCTTTTGGACATTTGACGCAGATACTAGGACCGACAGACCCCGAGGCGGCTCTGCAAGTGGTTGAGGGTCTCTTGCGGTTGTCCGGTGCCGAGCGCCCTCCACGATCCATCCTCGCGGATGCCTGGCTAAAGGCGGCGGGCATCCACTACCGGCAAGGCAGCCTCGGGAGAGCGTTAGTCTCGGCGGGACGCGCGGTTGTCGTTCGGCCGATAATCGCGGGCCGACCAGTGAAGAGGGTGTGTACTCGTCTCGCAGCAGTATTCAAGAGCTGAATATGAAAAGCGTGAGAATATCCATTCATTGCGGTGGAACGAATTCTCAGTAATGAGCATGTGACGAATGCCGACTTTCGCAGAGAACCTGCATGCTTGGGACAAATGGTACGACTGGCCCGCCGGGGGGGACGAGTGGTCCGCTCAATTCGGCGGTACGGAATCACTGTGGTGGTTCATCCTCTATCCGCGCATACACCGTTTTCTTCCGGCCTCGACCATCCTCGAAATCGCACCCGGGTACGGGCGATGGACCCAGTTCCTAAAGGCGCACTGCCGGTCCATGATCGCGGTGGATATTTCCGAAAAGTGTATCGAGCGTTGCAAGGCGCGATTTGCCTCGGACAATCACATTCAATATCATGTCAACGACGGGACCTCGCTGGATGCTATTCCGGACGGCTCCATCGATTTTGTGTTTAGCTTCGACTCCCTGGTTCACGCCGAAAAGGATGTGATTGAGGGATATCTGACGCAGCTCGCGCGGAAACTTACGCCGGACGGCGTAGGGTTCTTCCATCACTCGAATATCGGCGCTTACCCAAGACGCCTGGCGGTGCTTGAGTTTTGCCGCCGCCGTCTTCCGCCCTTCGTTGGGCAGAGACTGTTGACTGAGAAAAGGGTCGAGGCGCTCCTCTCGATTAATGCATCGGGTTGGCGAGCGACATCCATGTCCGGGGAAGTGTTCCGGCAATGCTGCGAAGCGGCGGGCCTGAAATGCATCAGTCAGGAATTGATTAGCTGGACGAAGGGCAAGTGTCAAATTGACTGCATTTCAGTTTTTGCAAAACCTCTGTCGAGCTGGCCCGTGAAGAAGGTGCCCTTCGTAAACGACTATTTCCTGGAGGGCGCCAGTGACGCCAGCCGGCTCGCACAGCTCTATTGTCGTTGATCGGGCAGCTCGGTGTTCCTAGAACGGCCGGACAAATTGTCTAAGCCAACAATTCAGCCGTGAAAATCGTCCATATCAGCACGTCTGACGCCGACGGTGGCGCATTCCGCGCGACCTATCGCCTCCACGACGGCCTCAAGCGCGCCGGCTGCGAATCCCTCATGTACGTCCGCCATAAATCCACCATTGACAGCTCCGTTCACCGCTTTCATCCTTCTTCCGACCGCTTCACTTGGATTCTGCGCAACTCCCGCCGCTTGTGGGTGGATCGTGCCCTCAATCGCTACGCCAAAACATCCCCTGCTTACCGCACCTTCTTCAGCCAGGATCGCACTTGCTTTTACAGGGAGTCCGTAGCGCAAATCCCCCCGAGCGACCTCGTTCATCTCCATTGGATTGCTGGCTTTCTTGACTTAGGTCAATTCTTTTCCTGGCTCCCCAAGAGCCTTCCCCTCGTCTGGACCCTTCACGACATGGCAAGTTTCACGGGAGGCTGCTGCCACGACATGGGTTGCGGCAAATTCACGCAGGAATGCGGAGCCTGCCCCCAGCTTGGTTCCAGTTATCCTCGGGATCTAACCCGCGCCGTCTGGCAGCGCAAAAGGAAGTACTACTCCTCGCTCGGCCTTTCGCGCTTCCATATCGTTACTCCCAGCCGCTGGCTTGGCGGGGAGGTTGGCCGCAGTTCGCTCTTTTCTTCCTTTCCGCGCTCCGTCATCCCCAACGGCCTGGATACCGAAGTTTTCCAGCCGCGTGATCGCCACATCGCTCGCCAGGTTCTCGGCATTCCCCAGGACGCCAAAGTCGTTCTTTTCGTCTCCTATGACATCCACAACCCGCTAAAAGGCTTTCCTCTCCTGATGGAAGCCCTGGCCGGCATCCAATACCCCGGCAAACTGTTTTTCCTATCCATTGGTTCCGGTACTACTCCCCAGTTCCCGTTCTTTCCGCACGCGCACATTCCCTCGCTTGGCGATGACCGCCTGCTCTCCTGGGTCTATAGTGCCGCTGACGTATTCGTCGCCCCCTCCCTGGCCGACAATCTCCCCAATACCATTTTGGAATCGCTCTCCTGTGGAACGCCTGTCGTCGCCTTTAACGCCGGCGGCATGCCGGAAGCAGTCCGCCCTGGAGTCACCGGCCTATTGGCGAAGACTGGTGACTCCGCCGACCTCCGCTCCGCCATCCTCGAACTCGTCTCCAACGACTCCAAACGCGCCGAACTCTCGGACAACTCCCGCCGCATCGCCCTCTCCGAATACGCCCTCGAGGTCCAAGCCTCTCGGTACATCGCCCTCTACTCCGCCCTCCTAAATCAGCCCTTTACTGCACGGCCCGCCCCCGCATCGTTTGCTTTGTAGTGGAGCCCGCCGCGGCGAGGAATCTGCTTCTTGCTTCATCTCCTTCCAACCCTGCCGTCCAGTCTTCGGCCTCTCTCCTCGCCTTCCAACCGGTGTATAATTTCTCGCCAGACCAGAAAGGGTAGTCCTAGCTTGTTTTCCTTCGTTCGATCGGCGGTCTGTTAAGAAAAAGTCAGACCACTGAGACTCGACATGGCCGAAAAGCTGCTCGTTCCCATCTATCTGCCGCGCTGGATGTCCAGCGCCGTCCTCAAAATGAAGCGTACCTTCATCCCTTCCCAGGAAGAGGGATCCGCTGGCGCGCTTGACCTTACAGGCGATCGAAATATCGAATGGTCCTTCATCGCATCGCGTCTTCCAGCTGGCCAGGGCTACGTATTCGACTTCGGCTGCAGCGATGGAAGCATGGCCATCCATGCAGTCCAAAAAGGTCATAGTGTGCTTGCCCTGGATCTCCAGCCGAGCCATTTTCCGTGGTCACACCCAAATGTTGAGATCATCTGCGGAGACTTGCTCAAACTCGACTTGCCGCAACACTCATTCGATTTCATCTTAAACTGTTCCACAGTCGAGCATGTCGGGCTCTCCGGTCGGTACGGCGTAGCATTCGAAGAAACGGACGGCGACCTTAGGGCCATGCGCAAGCTTCGGCTTTTATTGAAGCCGTCAGGAAAAATGCTAATGACCGTGCCCTGCGGACAGGATGCAGTCATTGCTCCCTGGCATCGAGTTTATGGCAAGCAGAGACTCCCGGTTTTGCTCAGCGGCTATGAGACAGAAGAAGAAGTGTTCTGGATGAAGCGGGCGGATAATCGATGGTACGTCGCGGATCGGGAAGGAGCGCTTCAGTATGCACCGACTAGTCATCCCACCCGCGCCGTCGCCTGTTCGTACGCGTTGGGATGTTTTGTTCTCCGGGGCGGTTGAAGATGCTAACAATTTTCACCACGGCGAAGCCTTTCAAAGATCATATCGCGATCATTCAACGCAATGCGCTGCGAAGCTGGAAACTCCTCTATCCTGACGCCGAAATAATTATCTTTGGTAACGACGAGGGGGCTGGAGAGATCTGCGCTGAACTGGGGCTGCGCCATGAGCCAAACGTTGAGCGCAATGAAGACGGGACCAAGAGTTTGGGTGCGATTTTTGGCCGCGCGCAGGAAATCGCGCGCCACGAACTCCTTTGCTATTCCAATTGTGACATGATCTTAACCAGCGATTTTCTTCGCGCCCTGGAATCCGTTTCACGGTGGCGGCAGAAATTCTTAATGGTTGGCCGCCGCTGGGACCTCGACGTCACGCAACCCATAGATTTTTCCCAGGCAACTTGGCAAAAGGAGCTTGTGGAGCGTGCCCGGCGCGAGGGTTTTCAGCGGCTGTTCTACAATATAGATTACTTCTGCTTTCGCCGTGGTCTTTACAGGCAAATTCCCGACCTTGTAATTGGACGCAACTGGTGGGACCAATGGCTCGTATGGAGTGCGGCCAATCTCGGCGCTTCCGTCGTCGATGTGTCGGACGTTGTTTGCGCCGTTCATCAGAATCATGACTACTCGTACCATCCCCAGGGGATAACCGGCGTTTGGTACGACAACAGAACACAGGCCAATTTCCATCAGGCTGGTGGCTGGACTTGCCTGCATACGATCGAAGATGCGAAGTACCGGCTCACCTCCCAGGGAATTCAGCCGAATCGCGGCTATTGGTTGGCCCCGGCAAAAAGGCGTCTCCGGCGCGTAAACAGGGCTCTGCGAGCATTCACGCGCACGCGACTCTGGCATCCGCTTCTCAATAAGACAAGATCTCTGCGGCATGTGCTCGGTCTGCGGCAGGATGCGCTCAGGCCACTACGTCGGCAGAAGGCGCCGCGGCGTCATTGGCTGGATCAATGAAGCCACTGATCACCGCCCTGGTGGACACCTACAACCATGAGCGGTACATCGAACAAGCCCTGGTCAGCGTCCTCGAGCAGGGGCTCTCTCCGGAAGAATTGGAAATCGTCGTGGTGGATGATGGGTCCACAGATCAGACTCCTTCGATTATTCAGAAATTCGTGCCGCGCGTGAAGCACGTGCGCAAGAAAAATGGGGGGCAAGCGTCAGCATTCAATGCGGGCTTCGCAGAAGCGCGAGGCGAGATTGTGGCGTTCTTGGACGGAGACGACTGGTGGGCCAAGGGGAAGCTGCTGACGGTGGCGGATGCGCTCGAGCGGCATCCGGCGGTGGCCGCCGTCGGCCATGGACACTACGAATTCCACGAAGGGACAAACGAGACGCGGCTTCGAGTTCCGCGGGGGCGCACGCTGATCAGCATGGCGAACCGGGAGGCGACGCGCATGGCAGCCCTCGAAAGGCGCTTTCTTTTGCCGAGTGCGCTGACGGTGCGAAGAAAAGTGCTGGAGTGGATTATGCCCATTCCTGAGGAAATGGTGTTCATAGCGGACGTCCCCCTACAGGCTGCGGCGCTGGTCATGGGTACGCTGATACTGGAACAGCCGCTTTTCTACTACCGCTATCACGCGCAAAACCTCTATACCATCGACCCGAACGATGACGCGAAGCTCTGCCGTAAGTACGAGATGACTGAGCTGGTATGCGAGCGGCTTTACCGGAGGCTGGTGGAACTGGGCGTTCCGGAAGAATCGGTTTCCGAGTTTCTGGGCGGTGTCTGGGTGGAGGCAAAGCGTTTTCGTCTGAGTAGGTTTGGCGGCAGCCGTCTGGATGCCTTTCGTACGGAAATGCAGGCCTTCCGTGCGGCTTTCCCGAATCCCAGCGTTGGTTATCGGCTGTTTAGTTACCTTATGGTGGGCGCGGCGGCACTACTTCTCCCGGCACGAAGCTTCTACAAACTTCGCAATTGGTATGCAGAGAAGGACCTGGGGCGCTATCGGGACCGACTGTTTAAGGCAAACGTTTCAGGATCGGATTGAGGTTATGAAGGGGCGGGATCCGGCGCGGGCCTGACGCCGTGGATTATTCTATTTTCCCAGGGCCGGAGCGCCGAAGCCACCGTAATTCCTGCTCGGCCTGAAAGCGTTCCCTCGCGCGTTCCCTCGCGATCTCGCGGTCGATTTCCGGATCAGAGGATGCCCAAAGGTACAATCCGAAGAACAAGATGGGAACGACAAGAACAACTGCTGCCAAAACCCACCAAAACATGACTCCCTCCACTTTCTGACGGAAATGATGCTCTAGCATCGCCTAATAAAGCCGCAAAATCAATCACTAGTGCTCGGCATTCTCAAGTCCATATGCCGCCGCCCAGCCGTTGCGGAGTATGATTTGAGCGTGCAGACGGGCCGGTACGAGCGGCTCTATGAGGAGATGATGGGGCAACTCGAATGAGTAAACGAGCGCTGATTACGGGAATCACGGGGCAAGATGGGTCGTACCTGGCGGAGCTGCTGCTGTCGCACGGGTATGAAGTACACGGGATTATCCGCCGGGCGAGCACCTTCAATACTTCGCGGATCGATCATATTTATCAGGACCCGAACAATCCGGAGGCAAAACTGTTTTTGCATCACGGAGATCTGTCGAGCACGGAATGGGTGCTGAACCTGGTGTACAGCCTGGTTCCGGAGGAGCTCTATCATCTGGGTGCGCAGAGCCACGTGCGGGTGAGCTTCGACATACCGGAATACACCGGGGACGTGACCGGCCTCGGTACTATGCGAATCCTCGAAGCCGTCCGGCGGAGCGGGTGCAAGACGAAATTCTATCAGGCTTCGAGTTCGGAAATGTTCGGGTCTGCTCCTCCGCCGCAGAGCGAGACAACCGCGTTCCAGCCGCGCAGCCCCTATGCGGCGGCGAAGGTCTACGCGCACTGGATGACGCGCATTTACCGCGAGGGGTATGGGATGTATGCGGCGAACGGGATTTTGTTCAATCATGAGAGTCCGCGCCGCGGGGAAACCTTCGTGACCCGAAAAATCACGCGAGCTGTGGCGGCCATCCGTGGCGGACGGCAGGAGGCGCTTTATCTGGGGAATTTGGAAGCGCAACGCGATTGGGGCTACGCGCCGGAATACGTCGAAGGCATCTGGCGGATGCTGCAGCAGGAGGGCGCGGACGATTACGTCCTGGGGACGGGGGAAGCACATTCCGTGCGAGAGTTTGTGGAAGAGGCGTTCCAGTACGCAGGGCTGGATTGGCGCAAACATGTCAAGATGTCTGAGCGCTACCTCCGGCCGCTGGAAGTAGATGTTTTGATCGCGGACCCGAAGAAGGCGCGGACAAAGCTGGGTTGGGAGCCGCGCGTGGGCTTCCGGGATTTGGTGGCCATCATGGTGGATGCGGACCTCGAGGCCGCTGGGGTAACACCGCCGGGCCGAGGCAAGGCGATTTTGCAGGAGAAGATAGGTCACTGGAACGAGTGGGAGAAGTCGGTGACCCGCGTGGTGCAGGCCATAGCCGGACAAGCGTCGCAACATTAAGGCGGAACGAATGGGCTTCTGGGAAAAGCGGCGAGTCGTGGTTAGCGGAGGGCATGGGTTTCTCGGCTCGTTCGTGGTGGAGAAGCTGCGGGCAGCGGGCTGCCGGGAGATTAGCGTTCCACGCAGCCGTGAATACGACCTGCGTGAAAAACCCGAAGTCCTGCGGCTGTACAAGGATGCGCGGCCCGACGTATTCATCCATCTCGCGGCGGTGGTCGGCGGAATCGGGGCGAACCGGGAGAATCCCGGAAGATTTTTTTACGATAATGCCGCGATGGGCCTGCATGTAATCGAGGCCGCGCGGACTGTGGGAATCGAGAAGTTTGTTTGCGCCGGTACCATCTGCTCGTACCCGAAATTCACGTCGGTTCCGTTTCGAGAAGAGGACTTCTGGAACGGCTACCCCGAAGAGACCAATGCGCCGTACGGACTCGCGAAAAAAATACTGTTGGTGCAACTGCAGGCTTACCGGCAGCAGTACGGAATGAACGGAATTTATCTGACGCCCGTAAATCTGTATGGGCCGCGCGATAACTTCGATGCCGACAGCTCGCACGTTATCCCTGCGCTCATTCGCAAGTGCATGGAAGCAAAAGCTCGCGGTGCTGCCGAGATCGTGGCCTGGGGGACTGGAACAGCGACTCGCGAGTTTCTATACGTCCAGGACGCCGCGGAAGCCATCGTTATAGCCGCAGAGAAGTATTCTAAGCCGGAGCCCGTCAACTTGGGCTCGGGCGAAGAGATCAGCGTCCGCGACTTGCTCGAACGCATTCGTTCGTTGGTCGGTTACGAAGGGACGGTCCGCTGGGACTCCACAAAGCCCGACGGCCAGCCGCGGCGCTGCCTCGATACTTCTCGGGCCTTGTCTGAATTCGGCTGGCGCGTTACCACGACCCTTGGTGACGGGTTGCTCCAAACGATTGAGTGGTACAAGCACAACGTCGGGGAAGCAGCAAGAGCTCGCGCTGTTGAATGAGGGTTCCGGACCTATTCCCGTAGTCATCGTGCCGCGCGTCCTTCACTGTCGAGACGACACCAGATTAACGTCCGTGTGTTTCTGAGTGGCAGGCGTTGCAGAGTGTGATCAAGTTCTCATGGTAATCGTGCCCTAGTTGGCTTCTGGCTTTCAAGTGGTGCACTTCCAAATTCTTCATCGAACCACATTGTTGGCACCGCCATGCGTCCCGTTCGAGCACTTGAAGCCGTAAGATCCGATATGCTTCTTGATCTAACTTTAGCCTAGGCTCTTTCCTAAGAAACTCTTCCATGAATGACCGCTCTAATGCGTGCAATTGCTTAAACCCCTGCAGAATTCGCCATCAATGCTCTTAGGGTTCAATGTCCTGAAGATTTGCACCAGCGAGGAAGTCGGCGCAGATCATTTCCAAGCAATAACCTCTAGATTTATCGGTCCCCAGCATCATTCCTGCCGCGGCCAGCGCTTTCTCGATAACATTTAATTGGCTTTTGTAAACTTTGAAATACATGATCTCCCAAGGTTCTGTTTCTTTGCCCGAAAGGTAGCGCTCGACTTCGACTTTGAATCCTTCCTTAGGTAGCTCTTTGGCCTTGTGCAACCAGGTTGCACAATCAAAACTCTCTCCATCTCGCTTTGCGACTCTTACCAGCTCTATCGCCTTGCTCCAGCCCACATCGCGAAGCTCAGGTTTCGGAATTCGCGGCAAGTTTTCTCTGATCGCCATCAGGTAGTACGCTTTTCGCCGCGATTCCGGAAATCGCTTCTCGAGGAATTCGTCAAATGACTTTAGCTTTTCAAGTCTCCAATATTGTTTGGCACGAACCTCACATAAACATTCCCCAAGCTCAATAAAGTGCACGTCATGCTGTCTTTCTTTAGTCTTCTCCCAAGACAAGATTTCGTCGATTTTGCCTAAGACGAGGAGAGCCCGGCGGTGATTGATTTCCGGTGACACAGCCTCTCGACCGTTAATCCACAAGCTCGTCAAGCCAATCAAGGTCGCTCGCTCCTGCCTTGCGGATGAGATTCGTATCGACTAGTTTTTGGTTGTTGAGGCAAAGCCCTAGATGGCAACAGCTGAGGCAACCGTTTTGGGGAAAGCGAATACCACTGTGCGAAGCAAACTGGCCAGCTTCGATTTGACTAACGGTTGTTTCGACGAGACGACCGAATTCCTGTCGCTGTTGGTCGGAGATCGAGGCCTTCAGATACTGGATTTCGGGTTCGCGCTTTCGAACGAACACCACAAAGGCTACATCGGAAAGTCCTGTGATCCATGAATAACAAATCAGCTGCGGATCCAACGAAAGCAATCCTTCCGGTTCTTCTGGATAGCGGCTCGCAGTCGTCTTCCAGTCGATGACGCACTGCTTACCATCGAGTTCCCCTAAAGCATCGATGTAGGCAACAAAATCATTGCCTCCTGCTAGAGTGCGGACCAGCTTGGCCTGGAGATTCTTTTGTGGCGTATGAATGTGAATGCGATCATCCCTCGCGAATGTTTCGAGCAAATGAACTCCCTGGTGAACGAGACGGTCCCAGGAGTCTCCTTTCTTGTACTCGAAAGACGTATCGCGGAAAGCGCCCCATTCCTGGAAGAGCGCGGCCGCGCTATCTTCTTGGCGGAACAAGGCGGACAGAGCATTCTCGAAACAACGACCAAACACCATCGCTGCCCGGGTTTCTTTCTCCCGCCATCCATCCAGATAGTGGTAGCGATAGCTACGAGGACACCGGAGATACCGGCTAATCTGGGTGTAGCTATAGGTCATTTCTCACCTCCCGGCCCTCTTCTGTGTCAGTGAAGTACAATCAAGAGCTTCCCACTCTCCTATTGACGCAAAGGCATCAAGGTTTTGGTAGCAGCGGCCGTTGACAGTTGTGACTGACGTTCGAATGACTCCGCGAAGATTCGTTAGAGCCTTCTGGTCCACTTGATCGTGCTCGAGCAGGTCTGTATCGTAGTCAAAATCGCGAAGGAACCAATTGAGCTTCCAGAGAGCTCTATCGCTGCAATACAAGCGCCCCGAGAAAGACCGATTCGCAAAGGCCTTGGGTTCCAACACGGCGAAGCTGATCTCCCAGAATGGTTTCTGTGTCCTCCACCGGTAAGAAGCCTTTTCCACTCGCACTAGAAATAGCCCATCGAGAGGAGGATTGTCGTCGTGCTTCATTGAGTGCAGGCCAGGAACATGTCGTCTCATGACTGTGCCTCTGTAGTTTGAGCATACGAATTGAGTTTGCACACAAAGTTGTCTCTGTTTTCTTTTGCAGATGCTGCTACATGGGAGATAAAGGACTCGACCAGATCCCGACTGGCATCTTTGAGTGTTTCCGTACCGCAGAAATCCGCGGCGTACGCTTTAACAAGGGTCGGATCGAGGTGGTACTGCCGGATTAGGAGGCACAGTCTGTCTCGCAGCCGCGGTTGACCATTGTTCGAACTATTTTGTGATTGCGGTTTTGTAGACTGCTCACGCTCCCTCGTGGGACTGGGAGAACCTGAAAGAGATCCCAATTCTTCGACAGAGCAGAGGCCAATCCCGTAAGCCTTGCGGAGGGCTCGGTTAACGGCTCGTGTTTCGGCGACGCGCATCTCAGCTCCGTGCACCAAGGAAGAAACGTTTGAGGGATCGGCGTCACCATAACCGGTAAACCCTTTCGAGCCAGGAGACTTGTACACTGTTGCCTTGAAGACCCAACGACCTGACGACGGGTCGCAAGATTCGCGCACTTGCTGAACATGAATGCCGAGGCACCTTTTGCGCGATGCCAAGCTCAACAAACCGGAATGGGTGACATACAAACCACCATCCAGGTACGTGAAGTCTCCCATAGCCAAGGAGAGCCCAAATCTGATCGTCATCTCTCGCAGACGGTCAATCGCAACGATCCCCGACGGCCCTATCTTCCAGCGTCTTGCAATCTTGACATTCTGGCGGAGCAGAATCCGGATTTGGCTGCTAATAGCGGGACGGTTTTTCATACGAGCCTCCTTTGTTCACCATTGTAGTCCAATGGTACCCACAGGAGAATACATCTGTCAAGCGAAGAGTTTGCGAAGGCGGGAGGAGTGCCGTACAATCCACCACTAGCGAGCATGAGAAAAGAAGACAGAATTGGTCTCAGAGTCCCCGCAGAACTCAAGAGGACACTGATGCAGATCGCAAAGAGCGAAGGTAGAAGTCTTGCGCAGGTTTGTGAGATTTTGCTAAGAGGCGGAGCCTCATTGTACGCCGAGGAAGGGCCCAAATATCTCCAGCGTCTACTTTCTCGCCAGAAGAAAGCGTCTTCCGAATAGGTCTTTCTGCAAGAGTCCTGTCGCTCCCCGTTCAGCGCTGACAACGGCGGCGAAGCAAGAATTGTAGGCTAACTAATTAGCAGTTCGGGCCAAAGGCCTCAGCGAGTGGCAAATCAACTGGACGTTAGTCCCCGAGTACAAACCCGGCGTCGAAGTGCTTCGCGAGGAAGTGTCTCACGCAACTGAAAAACAAAATCAGATTCAGCGGGGTAAGCGGTGTGCTAGGGTGTGCGATCCACTCCGGGAAAACGCTCCATCCTTCGACAATTCTTTCACTTTTCTGCCGCCTTCACCGTTGCAGCCTTCCTGCTATTGGTCACGTGGCGCGGGCTACCGTGAAATCATGCTTCGACCGCTGTTGGTGGCGACGTTTATACTGCGCTCCTGCTCCAATTTCATTCTTGGAAACCGGTCTTTATACTTTCTGGGAATTCTACTATCGTGTTTGAGTCGGACAGACAAACGCAGTTGGGAAATTAGCAGTTCCGCGAATCCAGTTTCAACTCACAGAGGAAACATGAAGGATAGATTCACCAATCGGCTGGGTCAATTCAGGAAAGGACTGAACGGCAGCTCAGAAGGACTTCATAGCTTCACATTCACTGAAATTGATGGTGTGAGAACTTTGGATAGATCGAGCAATTCTACAGTTACCCTCATACACGACGAAGGTCCGGCCTTGGAGTTGGAGTTGAGGCAAGCGATGACATATGCCCAGAGATCACAGCAGCGCCACGGTCACACAGTGAGCCCGGTCGTGCTTCGACAGAAATTTTCTACCATCGACAAGTATTGTGATGACGATCAGGTTCAAGCGATTGCGTGCAGCGAGGCAGGAAAGATCAATCCACGCAAGCATGCGATCCACATAATGTCTGAGCGGCTTCAAATGCCCCCTGCTACCATTGACCGATACTTCAGGACGCCCACTTTCAAGAAAACCAAATACCACGCAAAGACGAAGAAGCTACGGAAGTCCTGATCGTTCATTTTTCTGCGAGCGGTGGATTGTTTCCTAATTCCCCGAAATTCCCGCATTCCCCGTTGATAGGCCTATCGGAAACTTAGAACGTGTGTGAACCTTGCAGCGTGAGCTTGTGGTGCTCGCTCTCTTCTCCCGAGCCTCGCATCAACAACCACTCACCAAGACACGAGCCAAGGAGATAGCTCATGCTAATGGAGCAAGAAGACAGCAATTCGACAACCTCTGGATCAAAGGCTGTGGCTCCGGCTCGGCCGACCAAGGCGACCTCGCCCCGCAAAGTCGAAGCGAATCGCCGAAACGCGCAGCACTCGACAGGTCCACAAACCCAGGAGGGCAAGGTGAAGAGCAGCCAGAACTCCATCACACACGGGATCTTCGTCAAGAAATTCCTGAACGGAGCCACGCCTGAAACTGTTGCAGAGCTAGATACTTTGGCCGCGGGCATACGTGAACATTACCAACCGGTAGGTATGCTTGAGGAGATTCTGATGCAGAAAATTGTGGTCGAAGCTGCCCGCTACGATCGTGTCTTGGCATTCGAGCATCAGCAACTCACGCGCGATCATGCTTTCCAGATCAGCAGGGCTGTAGATTGCATAGACCGATACACAACTTCGACCAGCCGCGCCCTTTTTCGCGCGATTGAAGAGCTCGAGCGTTTCCAAGCTGCTCGCAAGGCTGTCAAACGCCCAGTCGATTCGTCTCAGGAGTCGGCCCCGAGGGATCCGAAACCAGAGGAAGAGCAACGTGCTCCTCAAGATAGCTGAGAAAGGCCTGCAACCCAACACGAGCGGCGAAACGAATTGGGGTGGAATGCTTGGCAAGAGTCTCACGACAATTTGTTTCTTAGCGATACAGCGCTAGGGAAGAGAGGAACATCAGCCAAGAGGAGTTGGCGGTTCGGGCTGATATTCATCGCAACTACATCTCCCAAATTGAAGGCGGGAAACGGAACGTTTCTTTCTACAACGTCGTTAAGATCGCCCGAGCGTTACAGGTCAGCCCGTCTAGGTTGATCGATACCATCAAATAGCGGGAATTGGAATAAAACCAGTTTACACCTTACCTGGCACTCGGCGGGTTCTTGGTCGGTTTCGCGGCTCGCTTATTCCACCCCGTCGGTGATAATTCGCCCTTCCACAGTTCGATGCAAACTGCCTCTGCAACTGGAATTCCGTACGCACGTATGGAATCCTTCTGTTGGCCGACGACTTCATCTAGAGGGCACAACCGAACTTGCAATTTCGTATCACCATCCGACCAATAAAGATACGTCAACTTCATGGGGTACGCCGGGTCGTTCATCCCTGTGAAAGTAGGTGGTCCGTAGATTTCCTCAAATGGGATTCGAACAGTCCGAAGAGACTGAACGTTTAAGTCGCACATTAAGTTATAAAGCCTGCTTTTCCAGAAGATGGCATAAACAGCGCGGACATCTAGGCTTAGTAGTAGAGATGATGACACTCTAGTGAGCGAATCTTTGTCATCTATGTAGCAATATACTTTGCCAGTAAGAGTTACGTTTGCTAGATTCCGAGTCTTCGCTTTTCTAAAAGCTCGGCTCCCACATACGGCTTTCGGATAGCGAACCAGGAATTCCTTCAGAGATTCGCCGAGCGGATCCTTGCCAAGCGTGCGAAGCCGTTCGTTGGGACTGGCAGATAGTGGCAAGAGAAACAGCATTGCAATCGCTGTCATCGTGAATTGGCGACCGTGCGGTTTTGTAAGCATTTGGACTCCACCGGAGGAAGGGCGTCCGTTTTTGCCTGGGGTCATCCATCCTCTCCGGAGGTCGGTGGGATGAAGGGACGCCCTTCCATGAAGGCTCCGATACTACATACCCACAGTGTACGTGTCAAGATATAAATAACGCAACTAGTTAAAATATTTCATATTATTGTATTGACAGCATGTGATTGTCGCGTTAAAAGTATCTTGCTGTTCCCCAAAGGAACGTGGCGTGCCCCCCTTCGCCGTCTGTTGCAACATTCGGTGTCCGTTATATTGCGACCTTCACGAAGAGCGTGCAGGACCCACCAGGCTCCCGCCCGAGAAACATCCAGCCTGTGAGCAGCACTTATTTTGGTATTGCCCTGTCTGTCATTGGCCGCTATTCGAGATACCGAACCGAGGCGATCCGCGCTGTTTCCGCTGCAACAATAGGTTGCCGTTTACGTCGGACAAGATGATCTGCATTGGAGGCAAAAAGATGCCTTACGCGCTTTGCTCAAATTCTAAGTGTGGGTACAGTATCGAGCTTCTTGAGCTTCAGAATAGGCCAGAGGGTGTGCCTCTAGAAGCGCCGCTTTCATGCCCACGCTGCGACTGGCCAATGATTTCTATCTGTCCCGAATGTGGCTTTCTTCTTTTTGGCACTCCCGGCGCGACGATTTGCGCTGTGTGCCGGTCTGATATTCGTCGTGTCTATGCCAAATGCCATGTCCGCGCCCGGTCTGCGTAAGCTGGCCGGGTCCAGTTTTGGAACGAGCGTAAGGAAGGAGCATCCATTATGGACGAGACAACTACAGTCGAGGTGCTTACGCTTGATGAACTATGCCACAGGCACATCCGGTGGGTGCTCAATCGCTGTGGGGGGAATCGTGTGGCGGCAGCACAGCTTCTCGGAATTGGGCGTACGACACTGTACCGCTATCTGAAAAATGCGGACTATGAAAACCGAGATAAGGCGACCAGCCCTCAATTTCGAGGCAAACATTTCCGCGCACCGAAGGACGACTCCTTTTCTTCCGGCGTTTGAGTGCCGCCAAGATTTTTAGCTCGACCGTGCTCGTGAGTTCGTATCGGTATATTTTCCCGCAATGGCACTGCCCAAAGGCGCTATTCGGAGCGAACTTGAAGATCACGGCGTATGCAGGTTCTTCGACTGCAAAGCCCGGAGGCTAGTGGTGGGCCATCTTTTGGGCCATGTGCAGAATCAGCTTGCGATCTGCTTCGTTGGCCTTGCCCAATAGTCGGCGGAGCTTGCTCAGAAATCGCGCATCTTTGCCTGAGCTACCCCATGCGATTTCGCCAGAAGACTTCATTTTAGGAAGATTCGGCAACTGCGGCGGTTCCTCGCCGTCATAAAAGAGTTGATAGAGTGGGCAATCGAGAGCGCGAGCCATCTTTTCCAGTGTTTGGATGGCCGGGACTGTATGACCATTCTCAACGCGGGAGATGTAGCAGCGAAGCAGCCCAGTTCGTTTCTCGATATCGCCCTGAGAGAGCTTCTTTTCTTCACGGAATGCCCGGAGCCGATCACCAATAATCATGCGCGGGATTCTCTCACTTAGGGAGAATTGGCGCAACAAGCCGTCTCTTACTTCACTCAATTGAATCTTGCAGCTGGCCTCTTGCAATAAATGTACGCTCGCACGAATATCAAGCGTGCCGCAGTCTCTTCTACTTCATCACGGTTGCTCAAAATATCAAACGCTCTGTGGTCTTCCGCTTTCTGTCGAGCGGATTTATAGAGAAAAGCCTGGTGTAACAAAATCCTGAATTCGGGAGTTAAATTGGCCGCTGAAGCGTTCCAAGCGTTGACAACCTCTTCCGCCAGTTCGTCTGCACACTCCAAGTATGTTTCCAGTGAAGGCATTACGGTTGTTCGTTTGCAGTAGTAAGGTGGGCCGTTACGGAATTTGGGATCGGATGGTCTAGCTCCCCTCTTTTCGATTCTTCAACTAGAACACTCCACTCACTCAAGAACATCTTGATTGCTTTCGTCCCACGAGCAGAGAGATTCAAAGCAGTTTTCATATAACCGTCTCGTCTTTTGCTTTCGTCCTCGACGGCTAATTGCAAGATGGCCTCGATTAGACCGCAGGTATCGGTCATCTGACAACACAATTCCTCAAGTCGCCTAGCCGTATTTTGATCCACGACGATTTCTCTTGGTGCGGAAAGGACCAGTTCCATAGGGCGAGCCTCCGTTGGCAGGTCTCCGCGACTTCAGAAATACAAACGGGCACCCCCGCATCTGGGGTCACCTATCCTTGGCAGCCCACTTTTCTAGGGAGCAAGGCTGGCCACTAGGGTGCCCGCACGCAAGCATTTTGTATATCTTACTAGTTATTATGTCAAGGAAAATATATTAAATAACACTATTATACCTATATTGATAATCATGTCCCGTTTCGGCACGACTTTCCCGCAATGGTTCCTCAGATGTTTCATTTTGGTATGGCCTCCGCTTCAACCCTCGCTAAACCCTTTGCGCTAAGTGCTCACTCCGTGGAGAAGCGCGTGCAAAACATCAGAGCCGACTAGTTGAGAGTCGTGATGTCTGATGATTTTGCGCGAAATCATTCCGATCTTAATCGCATGCTCTTGGCTATCATCCATCGGGGCGGCCCAAAAAGTTTCCCCGAAACCTCAGACAAACCCGTCTTCTTCCACGGTGGAACACACTCAGGATTTTAACGAGATCGTCGTTCCCATCTCATCGGTGAGGCTTACTCCCTCGGTAAAACTTGGTATCACGGGGAAGCCTGTGCCTGCGCTCAACCTAGACGCTGACTTCGGCACGGGCTTTTGCCTGGATGCTGAGTGCCGGTTCATCGCAACCAATTATCACGTAGCCGTGACCACGCGGGTTCATAAGATCAAAGGGGACAAAATTATCAAGCGATATTTTGCTACCGGCGTGGAAGACGGCGCTACCGCGAACGATGTTGGGAATGGGGACGTGCTTGCATTTGCAAGGAATCGTGATCTCGCCATCTTCGAATTAAGGCGCTCGCTACCCCATCATCATGGTCTTTCTTACAGTCTAGATGAGCCGCAAGTTGGTCAGGAAGTTGACATCTACGGTTTCTCTCACGGCTTCCCTACCCGCCGACTGACGCGATTTCCCGCCACATTCAAAGCCCCGACAACATCGGGCCTCCTTGCCTTTGACTACGAGTTCCCCGTTGATGCGAATCGCATGAAGGGTGCGAGCGGCAGCATCGTCGTTGATAGAAAAACCGAAAAGATTCTAGGTATTTTGAGCGGGAGCAATGACACGACGGCGGTGGCTGTGCCGGTGCAAACCCTCGTAGACTTTGTGAGCAAAGTAAGGCCCTTCCTGGCACAGAAGATTTTCCCCACGAGGGATGTTTTGTCAGTGTCGGCAGACCTCTATCCAAAATTCCTGCCATCCCCTGACCACAATCCAAAATTCGTGCCAGCCGTCGCTAGTGGGCTACATCACCGCCCCGAGGAACCTCCCGAGGTCAAGCTGCTGCGGGTCAAAGCGCAAGTGCTGGCGAATAGTATGCGTAACTACATCGCGGTCCAGAGTTTTGAATGGGGTTCGGGAAATTTGGAACCTGTTGCAGATGCGGAGTTTCAAGTTCGAGTTATCGATGGCGTCCAGCAATTCCGCAAATATCCAAACGGCAAGAGGGAATACGATGAGGTACCCATGCCTCGTTGGAACGATTATGTGCTTCCAGCCGACGAATGGTCGAAGCTGCCCAAGATGCTTGGAACGGAATTCCGATTAAAAGTTCATCAAGCCGCCGACGTAGTTGTGAACGAGCAACAGATGAAGGTTTTTCAATACTACGCGAGCGTCGAAGATAATTTGTGTCCCTTCGCGCCTGTCGAAGACTACGGCCTTTTTCAAATCACCAACGCTGTCGCCGTCGCATGTTACGGCGAAGTTTGGACGGACGACAAAACAAACATTGTCCGAATATCGGAGCATTTGGACCTTTCTGACAAGTTGAAGGTGTATCGAGGATGGGAGGAGTGTCAGGTTGTCCTTACCTACGGCTGGCTCAAGCGAGCGGATGAGGCTCCTCGGCGCGTTCCTCTGACCATTTTCACAGAGGCTCGCTATAAGAAAAAGCAAGTCTATTGGTGTCGCGGCCAGTTTTCGGACTATCAGATATTCGACAGTCGAGTGAGGATCGTGGCGAATTAACGAGTGGTGGGCAGTGGCCCTGATGAGAATCGCTCTAACAGGGATTGCGTGTTTATTCTATTCGTTACAGGTGTCGAGCCAAGCGGTCGCGGACCGTAGACCACGACTGTTGTTAGATACTGAGATCGGCTCGGAAACATCCTTGGGTTACAAGCTACCATCCACCGCATTTGGCCCCTCTCTTGAAATTCCAGTTCCAAAGCGGATGGAGTTTCAGGTCAGCAGTGACTATTCGCCGGACAGAAAAGCCATCACCAATGATGGTAATTCCTTGAAGCTTAGTGGTTCTGCCATAGGTTTCGCCAATCATCAAATCGGATTCATAGTAACCATAGAGCGCAATTGGCTGTGGACCTCTCAGTTTGACAAGAGCGCGTGGCTGCCTTCGGCGGGCGTTGTCATCAGAAACGACGGAGCGGGAAGGTCGTACGTAAGATACGTCTTTCCAACTGGCTGCGTGTGGGCGTCCCCCAGCAACCCGTGCAAGATTCAATCGAATCGCCTTCAAGGAATTGAAATAAGACAAGACATTCGTTCGGCATCGCATATCCGATGGGGTTTTAAGGTCGGATTTTATCGTTTCTGCGACCAGGGAAATCCGAATGATCCTCAAGCTGGTCGCAAATGCCACTTTGCCACAACCGCACTAGCAACACTGAGATTCGAGTTTCACATGGGAGGTAGGTCGCTCTCCCCGAATTCAAGCAAGTCGGACAATTTCTGAGGCCCGAACGGGACCGAGACGGCGTTTTGCGGCCCGCTCTACCTGCTTCCTCGTCCTACTGTGTGCTGAGTGGAACCAGCTCGACTTTTGCGCCGACCAGACCCGGCGGGTAGAAGAACATTTAATTTGCAAAACGAAGCCACCGGGCCTGCGAAGCGAGCCTCGAGCGATCTTTCGACCGAACACTAAGCCAGCCTGAACGCCTGCTGCAGATGGGGTTCCCGCGTCCTCGCCGGCGCCAACCGCTACATCCAGCAGGAGTCCACCTACCGCCTCCCCGGCCCCAATCTTTCTCCGGTCATGCGGTTCGACGCGGGCCGCTGGAAGTTGTAATATATTTCCCCCGGCTTAGGAGTTTGCCATGGACGAACACACATCTCGCAAGCACTTTCCCATTTGTCCCAGTTGCGGAAGTCACAAAGTTCACCGATCGGTGAGGAAAGGCCCCAAAGATTGGGTCCGTCACAATCTGCTATTTCAAAGGCCCTATCGCTGCGACGACTGCGACGAGCGGTTCTTCGGCTTTCGTGTGCCCCATCATCACAAGAAAGAATCGCACCAAACAAGTACCAGTTAACGACGTGCCTGTGGCTCGGCGGCTTGCCGCTACTTTCCTTTCCGGTATTCTGAATACGTACTGACACTTTTTATCATTCCGAAGGCCTTCAAGGGCCACATCAACGTGATCCAGCGGAACGCCATGCGTCGCGGGCGGTGATGGCGGTGCACCAGAACCATGACTACAGCTACCATCCGCAAGGGAAGGCCGGCGTGTGGAGCGGGGAGGAAGCCGGGCTGAACGGTCAGATGGCGGGGGGGTGGCGACACCTGCGCACCATCGCCGACGCCACCGAAGTGCTGCCGCCGGAGAGATTACGGCGCAACTGGGGGCGGCACTGGTCGGCGGTGAAGCGGTATGCGCGGCAGGGGGGGCGGGTGCTGCGGAATGACGTTTGGCACCCAGTGTGGTTTGCGATGCTGAATTTGACGCGGCCGGTGAGGCGGTTGTTGCGGGAGGCTTTGCGGCATTCGCCGCGGCATTGAAGGCGGGCTTGCGCATTTGATTAGTCCGCTTTTCTCAGGCCCCGTACAAAAGCACAGCAAAATCGCTCCAATTGGCGCGGTCTTGCCGAGTAGGGGCGCAGCATGCTGCGCCCCTACAACCGAGTAAGGATCCTTGCTTCTGGGCTTCTCTCCATTACAATCGCTGGGCTTGCATGCGGGGGGGACATGAGCTTCAGCGGGCGCGTGGAGGAGATACGAACGGGGTTCGAGCGGCCGTTCTGGGTGGCGAACGTTTCGGAATTGTTTGAGCGCGTCTCGTACTATGGCGTGCAGGCAGTTCTTGCGATTTATCTCCACGAAGTTCTGAAGTTTTCCGAAACGCAGGTTGGCGATCTGGTCGGCTACTTCGGGCTGGTAGTGTGGTTTCTGCCGATTCTCGGCGGGAGCCTCGCGGACCGCTTCGGGTTCCGGCGGTCGCTGGCCTTCGCTTACTTGATTCTATCGATTGGCTATTTTCTGCTGGGCTCGCTGGGGGCGGCGTGGATGGCGCCCGTGCGGGCGGCGCTGCCGCTGTCGTGGGTGGTGCGATTCGTGCTGCTGGTGCCGGCGCTGGGTCCGGCCATCGTGAAGCCGTGCGTGGTGGGAACCACGGCGCGAGCGTCGCGGGAAAATGTTCGCTCGCTGGGGTATTCCATTTACTACACGCTGGTAAATGTGGGTGGGATGCTCGGACCCATCGTGGCGTTCCTGGTGCGGCATTCGATCGGGATGGAGAATGTCTTTCGCGTTTGTGCACTGAGCGTGCTGCTGATGTTTTTCGGCGTGCTCTTTTTCTACCGCGAACCAATGCGCTCCGGGGAACAGAAGGTTGCCAGCGTTGCGGAAGCGCTAAGAAATATGTTCAAGGTGCTCGGCAATTTGCGCTTCATGCTGTTCCTGCTCATTTTTTCCGGCTTCTGGGTGGTGTTCTGGCAGGAATTTATTTCACTGCCGTTGTACATACGCGGCTATGTGAATCCGAACTCAGACGTTGACTTGCTCCTCACCTTCGGCCCTCTGGCCATCATTCTGCTGCAGATCCTGGTGAGTTACCTGACGCGGGGAATCAGGACGTTTCCCGCGATGACGGCCGGATTGTTGATCACCAGTCTGGCGTGGATCATTCTCGCAGTCAGCCATTTGAGCTGGCAGATCAGCGGGACGTTTCATCTGGGCCACTTCGCCATCGAGGTAAAAGGGATTCCCGTGATGGCGGTGGTGGCCCTGTTCGTGGTGGCGATTGGCGAGATGACGCAATCACCGCGCTACTACGAATACATTTCACGGCTTGCGCCGCCGGGGCAACAGGGCACCTACATGGGATACGCGTTCCTGCCGATTGGCATCGGCTTTTTTATTGGCGGCGCGATCGGCGGCAGGCTGGTGCACTACTTTGGGGAAGTGGTGCATCGTCCGAATCAGATGTGGTGGGTGATCAGCGGCGTCGGCGTGTTTTCGACGCTGCTCATGATTGTCTACGATCGTGTCGTCAAACCCTCAACGCAACAGGTGTCCGCGTGAATCGGCAGACCTTGAAACTGAGGCGGTGCTTTCTTGGCTGAAAACTTAGAACTGAAAGGCCGCAAGTTGAAAACGTTTCTCAGTTGACCATGCGGCGGAGCGAGTCGAGGGCCTGGCGGGCCAGCGAATAGCGCGGCTCGATCTCGAGCGCTTCCCGGAAACAACGCATGGCGTGGCTGTACATTTCTTTGCCGAGATAGGCGCGGCCCAGGTTGTAATGGGGAAAGTGGCGCGGCTCGTAGCGGCGGGCTTCGGTGGCGCGTTCGAGCCAGGGAATGGCTTCCTCGAACTGGCCGAGTTCGATCAGGTAGGCGCCGATGTCGTTGTAGGGATTACCAAACTCGGGGTCGAGCTCGATGGCGCGCTTGCATTCGGCGATGGCTTCTTCGACGCGCCCCTGGAAATGATACGTCCAGCCCAGGAAGGTATGGGCCTCGGCGGTGGGATGCAGCTCCAGGGAAGACTGATAGAGTTCGACGGCGCGCTCGTAGTCGCCTTCCATCTGCGCCTGGTAGGCGTCCTGCAGGACTTCCCAGGCCCGGGTGAGGGTCTCCATGCTCATGGAGCATAGTTAGCACATGGCTTGGTCACGGTCAAAAGTACGAAAGTCGCGGGCGTGCCGGAGAGGAACCTGTACCATGTGACGGGTAAGGGGTGGAAATTGAGGCGGCAAACGGAGAGAATAGCGGGGTTGCGGCGAGGCATCATCAACTGGCAGGATAAAGCTTAGTTAGACGAGGGGGCACTGTGAAGCGGAATTATCTGATTCTTGGGATCGCCACTCTGGCGGTGGCCGGAGCACTCCTGGCGCAGGACCAGCCGGAAAAAACAGCGCCGAAAAAAGGGGCGAGTCACGGCGCGGCGGCAACAGCGGCAGCCGTGGCGCGCGGCAAGGAAGTATTTGAGAAGAGCTGCGCCATGTGCCATTTGGCGGACAGCGACGCGAAGAAAATCGGGCCGGGACTCAAGGGTCTTTCCAAACGCGGCACTTTCACGGTGAACGGCGCCAAAGTGACGACGGAAGCCCTGACAACGTGGATCGAAAACGGCGATTCGATGATGCCGGGGATGAAGGAATCGCTCGAGCCCGGGCAAATCAAGAACGTGGTCGCTTACGTCAAGACACTCTGAGCTTTCGTTCTCAGTCCTCAGGCTTCCCGGTTCTCGCTGTCAGAGGACTCTTACACACTGGTGGCGGACAATCGTCATTCAGTCCGCCCAACGACTATGAACTTTCTAGTTTTATTATCGGGAAGCAGAAACTCATAGGCTTGAGAGGCTTCGTAGGCGGTCTTGTGCTGATCTTGGATGAGTTTCGCCTTGTAGTCGCCGAGTGCCAGCAGTGTGACTCCCGCCTCAAGGTTGCCGATGAACGTGGAACCCTCCAACTCATACTTTTTGCCGTCGATGATGACGTCTAACTTTTGGCGGGGTATCGGACCAACCAAGACACGTGGCTCCATGAACCAGCGAGAGGAACTGACATGGACGTTTATGGGGTATTCATCTGGATTTGGCGCTGCCCAAGAGTACCCTGCGAGCAGGAGCGGGATAAGTAGTGCGATCTTCTTCATGGTCCCTCCGATAACGGCAGAGTAGGACTGACTGCCACATTTGCTCTTTCAAACGTGAAACTTGGCTTCCTCAAGTAAGACGTAACGAAACTGCAAAAAGGTACGACAATCGGTTTCAAACCCCCGGAACACGGATCACGGAAAAGGAAGCGCCGCAAAAGAGAAAAGCCCCCAAAGGCCTGATCGCTCAAGCCGCCGGGGGCCTAAACCTAAAGGAAATTGCGCCTACTTCAGGACGGCGTCTTTGAACGCCTTGGACGGACGCAGGCGAACCACGGTCTTGGCTTTGATCTTGATCGCCTCGCCGGTCTGTGGGTTGCGGCCCATGCGCGCCTTGCGGTGTGCCTTGACGACGCGGCCGATTCCCGGGATCACGAACTTGCCCGCCGCGCCCTTGGCTTCCTTTACGGCGAGCTTGAACAGCTCTTCAAAGAAAAGAGCGGCGGTTTTCTTCGGTGTGCCGACTTTCTCGGCGATATGTCCCACAACCTTGGTCTTGCTGAGTGGCTTGGCTGCCATCTAGTATGCTTATCCTCCTGATTTTTCTTTCCACTCCGATGCGATCGAAGCAGGCCGCGAGCCGACTACCCCCTATTTATCCGCGAAAAACTCGGGCCGCAAGGGACTATAGCCAAGCTGGGGAGAGAACGCAAGGAAAAACCGCAAAAAAGGCCGGAAAAATGCAAGTTTTTTTGAGGGTGTGTGGAAATCCCTTGTAAAAACGCGGCTTTGGCGCGTTCCCGAACCCGAAAGAGCATTGGAACCGCCATGCCATGCTCCATGCTTGACTCCGCGGAGGAGACGGCGAACACCGTTCGCCCGGGGATCACGGTGTTGCCGGAGCAGGACGAACACTGCGAATCTGGTTGACAATGTCGATGGCCAGCCGCTGCGCCGCGGCGGGACCGTCAATGGCGGTGACCTTGCCGGTGCCAAGGACCATGCCGGTTTTCGGGTTGATCATCTTAAAGATCCAGTCATACGTCAGCCAGGGGCGCGTGACATCAATATAGATGTCGGCCCCGTTGCGGTCGTCGACGATGCGCATGCTCCACTCCTTCATCTCGGGCCGAACGTAAAGCGCGTCCTGCAACAAATTGCCCTTCATCCAGATGGTGTGGGATTCCACAAATATCGACCGAGCAGAGCGAAGAATTGCTGCCGGATCGTTTCCTGGCTCACGAATCGCCGTGTCGTTGGCCGCCGATGTTCCGGTCGGTCTGTCCAGTTCTTCGCGGGGGAACTGCACGGCACTGGCGAGCTGCTCCACAATTACCGCCGCCAGCTTCGGACCGGCGTCGAATTCATCGGTTGCTTCAACCGTGCCCGAAGCAAGAGTCAAAGACTTGGGCTGATAAACCAGCGTGTAGGTCCAGTCAAAGGTCATGACCGGCCGATCCACGGTGATGGCAATATCGGCAGTTTGCCCGTAATCGGCGAAGCGCACTCCCAACCGCGGGAAAAGCGCTGTTTTATGAATATCGTCCTGCAGCCGCTCACGGCGCAGATAAATTGTTTTGGAATGCACCGAAATGGTGTGCATTTGCCGCTGGTCCGGGCGAGGCAGAGTCAGACCAGGAGGAGCCAGCGGTGCGGCAGGGGGGGTGGAAGGAGCCGCTGAAGCAGACGTGGCTTTGGCGCCGAATGGTTGCAGACGCGCGCCCGAGTCAAAGCGCGTGCCGCCAGACACATTGGCGAGGCCGGCGATGCTGTCGATGGGTACGGCAAAATTGACGTTCTGGCCGACACTTAATGATCCGACGACGATTCCGAGTACTTTGGCTTCGGCATCCACCAACACGCCGCCGCTGGATCCGGGCGACAACGGTGCGGTGAACTGCAAAATCCGGTAGCCACTACCAGCCCCGGGTACATCGTCGGCCATGCGCGTGGCGCTGAGGATGCCGGAGGATGCCGTCCAAGGTAAGCCCACGGCGTTCGATACGACAAAAACCGTGGCACCGGATGCCGCGTTTGCGGAGTTGCCGATGGGCAGCACTGGAAGCCCTGTTGCAGGGATGCGCAGAGCGGCAACGTCGCGGCGTTCATCGGACGCGAGCAGCTCGACTTGATCGTAGACTTCGCCGCTTTTGAGCCGCACCTGCACTTCGCGCATCCCTCTCACAACGTGGTTGGCCGTGAGGATCACGCCATCACTCCGAATAATCACGCCGGAGGCTACGCCCGCAACTTGGCCGTCACCTTTGCCGACGAGAATGGATACGGCGGAAGGCGAAACTCGATCGACAACTTGATCTCCAGACAACGCCGGTACGGCGGTCTGAGCATCTGCTCTGGAAAGAGCAGCAAACGCCAAAAATCCGACTAACATTACTTTCCGCATGGCTGCCTCCTCCGTTTACTGGAATCGCCAAACTACCTGACACAGTCCGTGGCACTTTTCAGTCCACACTCTTGCGAGCCAAAGTGGAGAGAAATAGAGCTAATGGTGCAAATCAACTTGGAAGTTAGAGCCTCCACCCCGCAAGAATCTTCTGACACCGTCACCTTGGCCGGACACTCACGCCTCCAATACCAGTCGCTCAGGAGGATATTACGCCGACAATCCTCTTAGGGGTATGCCAAGGGAATCCAAAGGCTTGGAGTGTCTTCGTTTGACTTGCCAGAACTGGGGGCCTAACATGGCCCGCCAAGAGCAAGCTCCTCCTACCATTATGGTCGGACAGACCATTTCGCACTTTCGAATTCTCGAGAAGCTGGGTGGCGGAGGAATGGGTGTCGTCTACAAGGCCGAGGACACCAGATTGGGTCGCTCGGTAGCTCTGAAGTTCCTCCCCGAAGAGCTTTCCAGGGACCACCAGGCTGTCGACCGCTTTCGACGGGAAGCCCGTGCCGCATCTGCTTTGAACCACCCCCATATCTGCACAATCCACGACATCGATGAGTACGAGGGCCAGTTCTTTATCGTCATGGAACTACTTGAGGGTCAGACACTGAAGTATTACATGGGCAGAAAGCCTTTTAACACGGCCTGGCTCCTGGAGGTCGGCACACAAATTGCCGCCGCGCTGGATGCCGCGCACGCAAAGGGCATCGTCCATCGCGATATCAAACCCGCGAATCTCTTCGTGACCTCCAACGGCCACGTCAAGGTCCTCGATTTTGGCCTGGCCAAACTTCTCCGGCCGCTGGCTTCCAAGGTAAGTATTGGCGCCACAGCGGCAGAGTCAGCCACGCTCTCCACGGAAGCAGGCTTGCTCGTCGGCACGGTTGGCTACATGGCTCCTGAGCAGCTCGAAGGTGAGCCTGTCGACGCGCGCACCGATCTTTACGCACTTGGGCTGGTGATGTACGAGATGGCCACGGGGCGCAACCCCTTTCTCGGCCAGTCGGCCACTTCAACCATCGCCAACATCCTCAAGGAAGAAGCACCGCCGCTTGAGCAGCAAAATCCAGTGGCTCCGCCTGAACTCGGCCGCATCCTGCAAAAATGCCTGCGCAAGCGCATTGACGAGCGCTATGTGTCGGCTCGCGATCTTGCTCTCGATCTCGCGGCTTTACGTCGATGCCTCGAACCGTCGGGACGAAGCTCTGCCGTAATGGCTACTGGGCCCGCGCCGCCGCTTTCGATAGCGCGAGGGGCCGTCCGCGCGCTGCTGATGCTCATTCAATTCTCATACTTGCTGATGTATGCGCTAGCGCTCTACAAATTCCACGACGTGCTCCGCGTCAGTGACGAGCTTTATGGGTCCCCTATGCTGGGCGGTGTCTTGCTCATGGCTGCTGTTCTTGGCGTCCCAGTGCGCCTTTACCAGTTGACTGCCTTGGCTTTCGACTATCCCGACCTTGGCGTTAAGTTCCGCTTGCTGTTTCCAATGGTATTGTTGCTCGACTCGGTTTGGGCCGCGACGCCTTTGCTCTTCCTCGGCCAGCTCCGGGGGCTTGTTGTGCTTTGTGCCGCTGGTCTTGGCTTTCTTCCTTTCTGCCAGCGCACGCTACTGTACGCTGCTTATGCCCGTGCCGGTGGCCGCTCCTCCGCTATCCGGATGCCCGGTTCCAGCTGAATTGGCTAGCGGGTGCTGGTCTCATCGTTGCTTCTTGCGTTGGCCTAAGGGCGCTTCGCGTTACAAGGTGGCGAGATCGGCGTAGAAGTGGGCGATGGCTTTGATGCCGCCGAAATAGTTTTCCAAGGCGATGTGTTCGTCGGGGGCGTGGGCGTTTTCATCGGGGAGGCCAAAGCCGATCAAGACGCACGGCACCTTGAACGTGTCGTGCATCTGCGTTACGAAGGGGATGGAACCGCCTTCGCGAATGAAGACGGCCTTCTTGCCGAAACCCTTCTCGAGAGCGGATTGCGCCTTCTTGAAAATCGGGTTGTGGTAGGGAGCCACCCACGGCTTTCCCATGCTCAAGACCTCAAACTTGCAATGGACAGTCTTGGGCAAGAGCTTTCGAATGTGCTTTTCCACGAGCTTGGCGATCTTGCCGGGATCCTGGTTGGGCACCAGGCGAGTGGAAAATTTGGCGAACGCTTTTGACGGAATGACGGTCTTGGCGCCCTCGCCCTGATAGCCGCCCCAGATGCCGTTCAATTCGAGGGTGGGGCGAGTCCAGAGGCGCTCGACGGTGGTGAAACCGGCTTCGCCGAAATAGCCGGGAGCGCCGACGGCTTTCTCAAAATCCTTTTTCTTCCAAGGGAGGGCGTTGAGAGCCTTGCGTTCGGCGTTCGAAACCTTGGCTACCTGGTCATAAAAGCCGGGCACGGCGACGCGGAATTTCCCGTCGTGAAGCTTGGCGAAGAGCTCCGTCAAGATAGTGAGGGGATTGGGAACGGCGCCGCCGTAAACGCCGGAGTGCAGGTCGCGCTCCGGGCCGGTCAACTCGATCTGGTAATAGTTCAAGCCGCGCAAACCGTAAGTGATGGAAGGGATGCCCTTGCCGAGCATGGAAGTATCAGAAACCAGCAGAGCGTCGGCCTTCAGCTTTTCCTTGTTGTTTTGGACGTAGTCCCAGAGGCTGACGCTGCCGACTTCTTCCTCGCCTTCGATGAGGACTTTTATATTGATGGGGAGCTTGCCGTCTACATTCCGCAAGGATTCGAACGCTTTCAGGTGGATGTGCACCTGGCCTTTGTCGTCGGCCGTGCCGCGGCCAAAGAGATTGCCATGCCGGACCGTGGGTTCGAAGGGCGGCGAAGTCCAAAGATCGAGCGGCTCCGCAGGCTGCACGTCGTAATGCCCGTAAAAAAGGATGGTGGGCTTGCCGGGAGCTTCCAAGGATTCGGCGTAGACGAGCGGGTGCAGATTTGTGGGGACGATCTCCACGTGTTTGAACCCGGCGGCGCGAAAATGATCCGCGACCCAGCGCGCGCCGCGCTCGATGTCCGGCTTGTGCTCGCTCTTGGCGCTGACGCTGGGGATGCGCAGAAATTCGCATAGCTCCGCCAGATGCTGGTCGCGGTGACCATCAATAAACTCACTAAGATTCATAGGAGGCCCTCAGGGGACATGAGTCCTTTCGAGTATGAATACGCGAAACGTGATGCGAATGTTTGCGGCAGCGGAATGAATGCGGGAAAGCAAATGACCTGACGCGGCCGCCTGTCCATTTTAGGGCCGCCGGAGGTTCCGGCACAAGCGAAGAGGAACCTGCCGCAGCGCGAGCAATCGGAGTATAGGCGAGCGCGGCGTTAGCCGACGGTCCTGGATTCTGCTACGCTGGGCCGAATCAGCGACGAAGAGCACGGGAGAAAAAACTTGAGAGTAGCAGCGGGAGTGGATCTGGGGGGAACGGCCATCAACTATACGCTGGTGGACCAGCAAGAGAAGTTTCTGATCGACGGCCTGTGCGAACACCCTGCGCTTGCGAAGCAGGGACCAGAGATTTGCCTTGGCCAGATAGCGGATGGACTCAAGATAGCCTGCGAGAGGGCGGGCGTTCCCCTCGCGGACGTGACAGCAGTCGGGCTGGATACGCCTGGTCCCGCCAGCGCGGAAGGGCGGTTCAGCGCGCGAGGCTCCACAAATTTCGTTCATGCGCAGTGGGCGGGGTTCGATATTCGCGTGGGCCTGGAGCGCAAGCTCGGCAAGCCGGTGTGCTATTTGAACGATGCAAATGCGGCCGCGCTGTGGGGACACTATGCGATCTTTGGCGCGAGCAGCCGTGAGACATCGATTTCCATCATCATCGGGACAGGCAACGGCGGGGGAATCATCCTGGATGGGAACGTGGTGAAGGGCAAAAACGGTTTTGGCGGAGAGCTGGGGCACGTGCTGATTCCATATCAAAGTATCGCGGGGGCGAGCGGCATCAAGCCCGTATGCAATTGCGGGCGCACGGGGGACCTGGAGTCGCTTTGTTCGCTGACGGCGATCGAGAAAAATTTGCTGCCGTATTTTCTGCCGCGGTATCCCGGGCACGAACTGACGAAACTGGACGGCCACCAGGCGGCAAAGCTGGTGCGCGGCCTGGCGGACAAGGGCGATGCGCTTTGCAAGAAGATTTTCCACGTGCAGGCGCATGCTTTGGGATTGTTCTTCGACGAAATGGTGAATACCTTCGATCCCGATGCGTTGATCGTCGGCGGCGGCGCGCTGGAGGCGAGCAAAGAGTTCCAGCGGTGGTTCCTGGACGAGATTCGCGCGGGCATGCCTAGCCAGCGAGAGGAGCAAGCGGGAATTCCCATTCACGTGATGCCGAATGGCGACACGGCGGGGGCGCGTGGGGCGGCCATCGAAGCATTGCAAATGGCCAGGCACGGCGCGCGAAGGTAAGTCTGGCGCTGGATTAAAGGTCTTGGTTGGTGAGCGGACTGGTGAAATCCGCGCGCGGTTGCGGTTGGGGAACACCTGTACGGAGGGACAGATTGACGGTATCACGCGGCGAGGTCAAAGTGGGGCTATGGGCGAAGTCACAACAGCATCACCCCGGCGAAGCTCGCGAGTTTTTCATAAAATGCGCTTGCAAGCAGAGGGCCGAGCGCACAACCGGAAGAAATTCAAAGAGACGTGCGAGACCGTGGTAGTCAAGCCGCACGGGGGCCTGCTGCTCCTGAAACATGAAGTGGACAACGGCGAGATGCTGGTGATTACCAACCCGGAGACGCAAGAAGAGCTGGAATGCCGGATCGTTTACCTGGGTGAGCCCGGAGACAAAGGGCAGCGGGTGGGAGTGGAGTTTCTAACGCCCGCGCCGCGCTTCTGGGGAGTGGACTTCGTAGACGCCGCCCCGACAGAGAATTCTTCAGCCGTTCATTGAGACGCTTGGAGCCGTCGCGCGCACGGTCGACTTGGTCCCCCGTCGAGAAAACCAACTTCCCAACCTCCACAAAAGAAGAATGGCGACGAGCGTGCCGTAAAAAAGCGGCTCGCGCACGTCGGACTTGACCAGCCAGTAGTAGTGAATGACTCCCAAGACAGCGGCAAAATAGATGGAGCGATGGAGCATTTGCCAGCGCTTGCCGCCAAGACGGCGAATCCAGCCTGCCGTGGAAGTGATCGCCAGGGGAATCAGCAAAACAAAAGCAGTGAAGCCCACGGTAATGAAGGGGCGCTTGGCGACGTCTTTCCACATGCCGGCGAGATCGAATTGCTGATCCGGGCCGAGGTAGGTGATGAAGTGCAAGCACACGTAGAAAAAAGCGAACAGGCCGAGCATGCGGCGGAAGCGGATGAGGTCGGGTAGGTTGAAAAGCTTGCGGAACGGCGTGATGCACAGGGTGAAGATGAGGAAGCGGAGAGTCCAGTCGCCGGTGGCGTGCTGGAGAAACTCAACGGGATTCGCGCCGAGTTTGTTGTTGAGGATGCGCCAGACCAAATCGCCGAGTGGGATCAGGCAGAGGGGAAAAACGGCGACTTTGGTCCATTTGCTGGTGAGGATTGCGCGCACGTGGAGATCCGGGCCTAGTAGTTTTTCTTCAGGTCCATGCCGTTGTACATGCTGGCGACCTGATCGGCGTAGCCGTTGAACATCAGCGTGGGGCGCTTGAAGATTTCGCCGAGGCGGCGTTCCTTGGCCTGGCTCCAACGGGGGTGATCAACGCTGGGATTCACGTTGGAATAGAAACCGTATTCCGAGGGAGCGGACAGATTCCAGGTGGTCGGCGGCATCTTCTGCTGGAATTTTATTTTGACAAGAGACTTGATGCTCTTGAAGCCGTATTTCCACGGGAGAGTCATGCGGACGGGAGCGCCGTCCTGGTTCGGCAAAGTTTCGCCGTACATACCGACGCAGAGGAGCGCGAGGGGGTTCATCGCTTCGTCCAGACGCAGGCCTTCGACGTAGGGGAAGTCGATGCCGGCATATCGGCCCTGGGGCATCTGCTGGTGATCGTAATAACTTTGGAAGGCGACGAACTGCGCCTTGGACGTGGGCTCGACGAGCTTCACTAAGTTGCTGAAGGAGAATCCGATCCAGGGCACAACGATGGACCACGCCTCCACGCAGCGGTGGCGGTAGATGCGCTCCCCGAGAGGGGCAATCTTAAGGATTTCGTCCATAGTGAATTTGCGGGGCTTGCCGACTTCACCTTCGACGGAGACGACCCAGTTTGAGGTGTTGAAGTTTTTCGAGTTTTTCGCGGGATCGCCTTTGTCGGTGCCGAATTCGTAGAAATTGTTGTAATGGGTGACGTCTTCGTAGGTGTTTTGTTTTTCAGTGGTGCTGAAGGGGCTTTTGGCGAGGCCGGTGAACTTCGTCGCGGCGAAGGCGGTGCGGGAGGGGAAAGCAAGGCCGAACAAGCTTGTACCTGCCGCAGCAGTCGCGCCAGCAATTCCCATGGCCTGCAAGAATTTGCGCCGATTCAGATAGACAGACTTGGGAGTAATGTCGGCGTAGGTCAAGTCTGGGGCTTTGCGTATCACCATTTCTTTCCTCACGTTTCTCCCGGGGCGCTTTCGCTTCACTATCATTTTACGTGCATTTCTCTAGTTTGGATGCTGGAACGTGGCTTACAGACTGTACTTTCCATTCCTGGGCGAGGTCTTCCACCTGTTTGCATGAGAGCTGTCCGGAGGAGAAAAGTTACAAGGGAGTTTGTGGCAGGCGGGGGGCGATCGCGGGTGGCTAACCTTGCAGTGTCTTCAACACTTTTTGGGCGGCTTCTACGCCGTGGAATTGGGCTTCCTCGAAGATGGAGATGCCGCTTAGGTCGGAGTTGGCGAAGAGGGTGCGGCCATCAAGACGCGACAGGCGGCGACGTTCTTCGGAGAAAATCGCGCCGACGGCAGGGCGGATCATGGCGTGGCCCATGCGCATAATGTCGATGCGGGAGACGCATTGGCGGATGTCGGAGTGGACGCGCTCGAGGTCGTGGAGAATGGCTTCCTTCCAGTAGGCCCAATCCTTTTCGAGAAGGAGCTGGCGGTTTTGCGCCGGGCCGCCTTCGGCGAGGGCCCAGTAAAACGTCCAGACGGTGCGGTCGACATGAGTGCGGAGGCTTTGGTGCATGGCGTCGACGTAGCCAAGCGTGGGTGAATCTAGGAAAACGGTGTCCCAGGACGGCTCGGCGCCTCGGGAGTCGGGGTAGCGGTCGAGGGTGAGGTTGGCGGTGAGCCAAGGGGAATAGACGAAATCGCGGAGGGGCGGAAAATTCTCCAGAAGATACGGGGCCAGGAACGTGGGGGCGGCGAAGATAACGAATTCGGATTGAAATTCGGTTTCGCCGGCGAAGACGCTTGCGCCATGGCGCGTCTGGGCGATGCGATGGACCATCTGGCTGGTGCGGACATTCGCGCCTAGTCGTTCGAGGAGGCGGCGGGTGATCCAGCCGTTGCCTTCGGGCCAGGTGAGCGGGCCTTTTTCCTCGGGCTCGCGGGAAGAAAAATAGTGGATGCCGGCCCAGGCGGAAGTATCGCTTGCGAGCGCGCCATAATCGTCGCGGCAGGCGTAGTTCATGTACCAGTTCAGGAGACGGGAATCGAAACCTTGCTGGCGGAGCCAATCGGAAAACGAGAGGCGATCGAGGTCCCGAAATCTTGAAGAGAGGCCGAGTTCGAGAGGGACGGTGAAAGAGCCGCTCTTGCGAAAGTCGGCGAAGAGATTCTCGAGGCGTTGAAACTGATCGCGGTCTTTTTGTTTGAGGCCCACGGCGGGTTCGATGCCCTCTTGCCAGCGGCCGTAGAGAAAGAGGCGCTCCTGCGGCGAAAAGGCGAGATAGCGCTCTTCCCATTGGCCGTTTTTCAAGACGCCGAGATCCTCGAAAAGTTCGCGGACGTATACGGCTTTTGGGCCCGGGACAGGGACGTAGTGGGCGGCCCAGGGATAGGCGGTGATTTCGTTTTCGCCCCAGCGGGCGTTGCCGCCGGGTTGGGCGTTCATTTCGAGAAGGACGAAATCGGTGAAGCCGCGCTTGCGAAGGCGCCATGCGGCGGTGAGACCGGCGGTGCCGCCGCCGACGATGACAACGGGAACTTTTTCGACGCGCTTCGCCGCGGGGAACGCGGCGCGGTCGCGCAAGAGATGGCCCATTTGAAAGGAATCGTTTACGAACGAGCCTTCGATCTTTTTTTCACTTTTCAGGGAAAGGCCGACGAGCGCCGCGCTGCCGAGACCGAGGAACTTGCGGCGGCCCAGCTTCAATGACTGATGTCCTTCCAGTCGTTTTCGTAGGCGCGGACGAGAACCTGGCTGTTGAGTTGATTGGCGGGCATGGGGAGGGGGGCCATGTCCGGTGGAAAGTGGAAAAGCGACGGAAGGCCGTCCAGGCTGACGAAACGCAATCCGGCGGGGAGTGACTTGGGAAGAGCGTATTCGTGCGTGCCGGCGAGGACGAAGCCCCATTCGCCGAAGGAGGGGACGTAGACGTGGTAGGGATGAGTTTGCAGGCCAACCTGCTTCAGCGTTTGCGCGATGCACCAGAAGGAATCGCGGGCGAACATAGGCGAAGTGCTTTGCACGACGAGAAAGCCCTGGGCGCTGAGATGGCGGGCGACGGCGCGGTAGAAGGCGGTGGTATAGAGCTTGCCGAGAGAATAGTTTGTGGGATCGGGAAAATCGATGACGATGAAATCGAAATTGTCGGTGTTCGAATCGACCCAGGGGAAGGCGTCGGCGTTGATGACGTGGACGCGGGGAGAGAGAAGAGATTTGTCGTTGAGTTTGGTCAGCATGGGGTTGGAGGAAAAAATTCTGGTCATTTCGGGATCGAGATCGACTAGCGTGATGCTCTCGACTTGTGGGTATTTCATGATTTCGCGGACGGCGAGGCCATCGCCTCCGCCAAGAATGAGGACGCGGCGCGGGGCTGGGACGGCGGCGAGGCCCGGATGGACGAGCGCTTCGTGGTAGCGGTATTCGTCGCGGGAACTGAACTGCAGATGGCTATTGAGAAAAAGGCGGAGGTCGTCCTTGAAGCGCGTGAGGACGAGATGCTGGTAGCGGGTGTCGCGGGCAAAGATGATTTCGTCGGCGTAGATGTTGTCTTCGGCGGTGGCGGTGATTTGCTTTGCTTGCGCCAGTCCCGCGCCCAGCGCGAACAGGACGACAAGACAGGCAACGCGCAAACCGCGCTTGGCGGAGAGTTGATTGGCAAAGAGGAAAGTGCTCCAGAGCGCGACGCCGGCGTTGATCAAGCCGAATAACATCGCGGAACGCACCAGCCCGAGGCGCGGCACCAGCAGAATGGGAAACAGAAGCGAGGCAGCAAGCGCGCCGAGATAATCGAAGGTGAGGACGTGGGCGATGACGTCGCGAAACTGGTAACGGTCTTTGACGATGCGCATGAGCAACGGAATTTCGAGACCGACCAGAACGCCCATTACGACGACCAGCGCGTAGAGAATCAATTCGAAACCCTGGGTAAATGCAAAGGCAAGCATCAGCAGGGCGGAGGAAAAACCGCCGATGACGCCGAGGAGAAGCTCGATCCACACGAAGCGATTCACGAGGCCGCGATTGATGTAGCGGGAGAGCGCGCTGCCGATGCCCATAGCGAACAGGTAGGTCCCGATGATGGTGGAGAATTGAAAGACGCTGTCTCCGACGAGATAGCTGGCGAGGGTGCCGGCCACAAGCTCGTAGATGAGGCCGCAAGCCGCGACCAGCAGCACAGAAATGAACACCAGGACGCCCATGGGCTAGTGAATCGCGGCAGCAATGATGATGCAGATGCCGAGAGACATGGCGCCAACGAGTATGGCGAGGGCCATGTTGTGCTCCTGAACGATTTCTTTCCAAAGATGGTATGGAGTGAGCTTGTCCATCACGATGAAAGCGATGACAAAAATGAGAATTCCCATAAATGCGAAGACCAATGCACTTAGGATGTTGCCGATGGGAGCGAAGTTCATCTTATTTGCCTCCTGTGTAGTGGTGATAGCCGGCGTAAACGGAGCGGTACGAGCCGGGATTATCGCGGACGGACTTCGGAACGTTCTTTAGCTGATTGACGGTGTCGAGGCTCCAGCCGCGGTATTGACCGAAAGCGGCGGTGCTGAGAACCAGGGCGCCGTAGAGAAGATAGAATCTTCGAAACATTATTCGTCGTCTCCTGAACTGCCGGACATATTGGACAACTGCATAGGCGGATGATCGCTTTCAGACCAGCGAGAGCGCTCAAAAGTGTAGGCCCGGAAGGAGATGATGACAACGGGCAGGAGCAAAGCGAGAAAGGCGAGGCCGTAGATTCCCAAAACCGGCACGTCGCGGGTCACGTCGACGGAGTACGCAAGGCCGGGAAGCAAAGGATCAGCCTCCGGCTCAATGCGCAGATAGTA
>Ga0210405_10000490_pt1 | contig 52508 bp, 47 predicted proteins | sample IncBWH11MmetaG_FD_155492 | JGI IMG/M metagenome (GOLD analysis project Ga0210405, IMG submission 155492) | Forest soil microbial communities from Barre Woods Harvard Forest LTER site, Petersham, Massachusetts, United States - Inc-BW-H-11-M | ecosystem: Environmental > Terrestrial > Soil >...
TCGGCTAAAGCCAAGAGTAGGATGCTACCCTTTGCCTTAAACGCGATTCGTGGCGCCTGTCGTTTTGCTATAAGCTCCAACTGCCGCAAGACTCGCATGAGGTTTGCAGCATCAACTCGGATTACCGGAAGCAATGCTGTATCTGCAGCTTCGCAGAACTCGTCCGCTGTCGGTTCAAGAGTGTAATCCCGTCTACTCTTGGTGGAGCAAATCGTAGCTCCCCGCAGTGGGCTAGCCGAAACGTCCGCATTAGCGTGAGCAGCTTGCTGAACAAACATCTCACGTGCAATGGCCTTCTCATCCTGAATTTCGCGGGCGCTCATGATGGAACCCCTGGCTGTCTCGTTTCGACCTCCTGCTACCCGAAGTGAGAATGACGAGTTCACTGCTACTAGATGAAATGGTCCTACATAACCGGAGCTGCGGATCCGTCTGACCCCTTGCCCACGGGAACGATAAACACGTCGATAGGTTGAGCGCCTTTGAATTGTGGATTCAACATCACCGGTGATTTCGGCAGATCGGCACTCCACGCCTCACCTTTCAGGCCGGGCAGGTTACTTCTGCCCAGCGCTCACTGCTGACGGAAAGCTGGATTGCGCACCGAAATAACATTCAATGGATTGCAATTTTCCGTTCTTGATTCGGAGATACTCCACGTTCCGGAACGATTTATCGTCCTTGGTGTGGCAAAGATACTTCACAAAAGCGTCCTCCGCGCCAGTGGTGATTCGCTCCAGATCAAAATGTCCAATGAAATCGATCTGGGTTTCCCAGCATCGCGTTTTGAAAGTGTGCTTGCTGATGTGGTCGTCGCCGGCCGCGCTTGTAAAGGTGAAGTTATCGGCGAGCAGGCTATCCACCGGGCCCCAGTCTTTTTTCTCCCAGGCCGCGTACCACTTCCGGGCGACCTCCTCGTTCGTTAAGTTCTGCTCTCCCCATGCGCTGCCACTTGCCGGTCCCGGCGGGCTCACGGCACCAACCAGCGCGCAGGCTCCCGTTGCGAGCAGATTCCTGCGCGACACTGCGATCCTTGTCATTGTTCGTTTCTCCTTTTCATGATGTCGTTTGAAGCGCTTCGCCCGAGCATACGAACCGGTTGGTACGCAACAGTGCCAAACTGCTCCTTGAGACACCGATGCAATCAGCCCCGCTTGTGGTTGTCCGGCGGCCGAAGAGACCTCAGCCAGCCCACGATATTTCTGATTCCCACGTTCCACACCTTCGCATCCTGAGCATTCTTTGCCAACACTTCGTAGCCTTCGACCATCGCGATCAGAAAGCTCGCAGTCTGTTCCGGAACCAAATCGCGGCGCACTGTTCGCTGCGACTGCCCCGTCCGCAAAGCCATGGCAATGCCTTCTTGCCAGGCATGGAAGATTCTCTCCAATCGCTTGCGGAATTGTTCGTCGAGCTGAGACATCTCCTGCGCCAGATTAACCAGGGGACAACCGCGCTTTACGTCTCTTGGCCGATGCGGTATCGCCCGTACAATGCCGATCAAAGTATCGATAGGGTCCTTGTCCTTGCTCCGTTGCAGAGGAAGCATCCACCTGTCACGGGTGAGTTTTGCGATGATCTCTTCGATAATGGCATATCCCAGAGCTTCCTTGCTTTCGAAATGGTAGTAGAGCGCTCCCTTGGTGACATTGGTGGCGGCCAGAATTGTGTCAATCCCGGCGCTCTGGAAGCCGTATCTGTAAACCTCCCGAAAGGCCGCTTGCAGCAGGTGTTCCCGCGTGCGCTCAGGGTCACGGGTCCTTCGCGGCCTGTCGTTGCTGACGGACATACAGACTAGTATGTATGTTAAGAGGATCGAAAGTCAATCGAACTTGGTCGGCCGGAACCTTTGCTGCCCGGCATCTCGAATTTCGTAGCCTCCCGCCGATGTGTATGAAAAATTGGAGAACTATTCGCTCCAGGCGTTTCGGGTCCGTCTCAGGAGGTTGTTAGTCTGCCACTCTGGCTCGAAATCTGAAGTGTTTGGATTGTCGTGTCACGTAAACGTTCTGAACGTGGAACACCACATGCTCCCTCAGTTCTCGCTCAGCACATCAACGAAATCGTGAACCTGCGTGAGCCTTCGCAGCCGCTATTTCTGACGCGCCACACTGGTTGCGATCAAACCGTGGTTTCAATCTTCGTGTCACGTATTCGTCATTGCGTCGAGTGCCCGAAATGCCGCACTCGATATTTGCCAAGTTGCAGCCCGTATCGCAACGGATCGTACCTGATCCCGCTCACCGCGCACGGCGCCTTAGGGTGGATCCTGTACTGTTCTTGCCGTATGCCGCCCGCGTCCAGTCAGTGGGGTTCGACGGACTTGAAGCCGTACGAAATCTGCGGCCAAGCCTATCGTCGCGGTTACGGTTCACAGGACGAAGTGTGGGATGTGACCCGAGGCCGTAGGGTCAACCATAACTTACACGAGGTCGATAGGCGCCTGTGAAATGAGCTGTCTATACATAACTGAGACCATCGGAATAAATTCAAGGATTGGACTGGTTGAGCGGTCCTCTTCAGAAAGCATGGTTCCTCTCGATCTGGTGAGGTCGTCATAATTTTTCCCCTTCACCTGAAGACTTCAGGCAACCCACTTGATGGACGCAACACCTTTCCAGTCGAAGCTTCGAACTTGAAAACAGTACATGCTGTGTAAGGACTCTCGCGTCGCAGCGCGAGCTTTTCATAATCGTCATGCGTGAGCACTTCATAGCGATTGCTTCCAAAGGCGACCACCACCCCAGCGAGAACGAGCGTCCTGAATCAGCCAGCCCAGAGCTTCAAGCGCTGCGATGTTGTCGCGCTTCTGATTTCTACTGAGGCTCGTGTGATTCGCGATAGTTGTCAGACGTGCGTAGCAGACAAGGCCAGCTGTTTCAACCACGCTTCGTCGCCATGTACCAGTACGCGGATTGCCTGTGCGATTTCGATTGCCGCAGCATCAGGTCCGAGTATTCGGACACGGCACCAGGCCCCCACGCGCACGTTCATGCCTTGGGCCGCCAGGTCACGGTAGAATTTCTCCGCTGCCTCGCGATGCTCCACTCGCCGCTCTTGCAGTTCCCCAGTTTCGGTGTCCACAAAAGCTCACCGACTGGCCACAGCGGAGTGGACTTCTTCCTACTCGGCGCTGCGATAAATGCGATGGAGCAGCCGGAGGAAATGAGGTGGGTATGCAAAACGTTGAGAATTTGAATCGGAAACGCCAGGCTGCATCGAGCACGCGTCAGGTTAAGTCGATACACACAGTCGATGCTGACACACAAGCGGAGACCATCGCCAGTCAAAGGGGATTGCGCCGGTGCGTCAATATCGTGGAAATCAGCGAGCGTTGATCGATCTCGGCGGGTGTGTCCCCTGAAGCAGATCAAGTGTGATAAACCGGTGTAGATTTTATACGACCTCCGGGGTGAAAATGCATCCATATCCTTAATCGATTGCGCCAGCTGTTGCCTCATTCGCTGTTTTCGCAAATCGACGACCGATAGCCTGCTCGTCCCGAGTGTCCTCGAACGGTAGAGCCGGGACATGCGGTTCCCAGTCCTAGGCGCGAGCAAAATTGGGGAGACAATATGAACAACGTCCAGAAACGCTATCTGTGGGTCGCCGGAGTTCTTGGCTTGATCGTTCTCGCTCTCATTGTTGGAGCAGTCCGGCCGTACAAGAAAGCTATGGGTGCTCCGCCAAGCACTCCGGATGTCGAGGTGACGCAGGTTCAGAAAGAGGATATTCCCATCTACGGGGAATGGATTGGTACCCTCGACGGACTGGTCAACGCTGACGTTAGGGCTCAGGTTACCGGCTACCTGCTGAGGCAAGGCTATCAGGAGGGCGCGTCGGTCAAGCAGGGCCAACTCCTTTTCCAAATCGATCCGCGACCTTTTCAGGCGGCGCTCGATCAAGCCCAAGGCCAGCTTGCTCAGGCCAAAGCTGCCCTCGCCAACGCGGTGGCAGTGCAGCGTCGGACCGAACTTGACGTGCAGCGCTACAAACCACTGGCAGAGCAACAGGCGGCCAGCCAACAAGATCTCGACAACGCGGTTCAGAACAATCTCGCCGCGATCGCAACCGTGGAAACCGCCAAGGCTCAGATCAAGACCTACGAGGCTGCGGTTGAGACAGCGAAAATTAATCTCGACTTTACGCGCCTGGTTTCACCCATCGACGGCGTGGCCGGCCAAGCGCAACTACAGGTTGGCGCGCTGGTCAGCCCCAATAGCGGGGTGGTCACCTCGGTTTCTACCGTCGATCCGATCAAGGTCTATTTCACCGTGAGCGAGCCTCAATATCTTTCATGGCGGAGTCGTTTTCCGACCGAGGAGAGCCGCTTGCAGGCCGACAAGGAACTGCGGCTGCAACTGATCTTAGCGGACGGCTCAACATATCCGCACGAAGGAAAGTTTTATTTTGCCGACCGCCAGGTGAACGAGACCACCGGAGCGATTCGAATCGCCGGGCTCTTTCCCAACCCAAACAATATTTTGAGACCCGGCGGCTACGCCAAGGTCCGCGCGGTAATCCGGACCCAGCCGGGGGCCCTGCTTGTTCCGCAACGTGCAGTGTCGGAACTGCAGGGCGGCTACCAGGTGGCTGTCGTCGGCGCCGACAACAAGGTTGACGTTCGAACGGTCACCATGGGAGACCGCGTCGATAACCGATGGATCGTCGTGCACGGTCTGAATCCGGGTGACAAGATCGTGGTGGAAGGAATTCAGAGAATGCGCACCGGCGTGCGCGTGAATCCCAAGCCATTCGTGGCCGAAAACCAAGGATCGGCGAATCGATAAGGATGGACGCCCATGTCGAAATTCTTCATCAATCGCCCTATCGTCGCCATGGTGATTTCCATCGTCATGGTGCTGGTTGGTGCGCTCACCGTTCTGAGCTTGCCGGTGGCGCAGTTTCCCAACATCACTCCACCCGAAATTCAAGTGCTCGCCACCTACGTCGGAGCCGACGCGCAGACGCTGGAGCAAGCGGTGGCTACTCCTATCGAGCAGCAGATGAACGGAGTAGACAACGAGAACTACATGTACTCGCTGAATGCCACGGGCAACTCAACCACCAGCCTGATTGTTGACTTTGACGTAAAGACCGACCCGAATACTGATTTCATTCTCACGCAGTCGCGGGAAACCCAGGCTGCTTCCCAGCTTCCCTCGGACGTGAACAACTACGGAGTCACGGTCCGAAAATCGGTAACCGCCCCGCTGATGTGGGTTGCGCTTTACTCTCCGCACGGAACCTATGACGCAAGGTTTCTGGCGAACTACGCCTACATCAATCTCACCGACCCGATCCTGCGTTCGCCGGGCATCGGCAACGTGCAGGTGTTCGGCGCTGGTCAATACGCGATGCGACTTTGGGTAAAGCCGGACACGTTGGCGAAACTTGGCATCACGGTTCCGGAGATCGTCAGCGCGATTCAGTCACAAAACACCGTCAACCCGGCCGGCAAAGCTGGAGGCGAACCCGCTCCCAAAGGCCAGGAGTATACGTATTCGGTCCTAGCTCAGGGACGCCTGGTTTCGCCGGAGGAATTCGGCAACATCGTGGTTCGCGAGACGCCGGACGGTGCGACTGTGCGCGTGCGCGATGTCGCTCGCATCGAATTGGGCGCTCAAGATTACAGCGTCGCCGGACGTTTTAACGGGAAGCCGGGCGCGATTATTGCGGCCTACCAATTGCCCGGATCGAACGCAGTCGACGCGGCGGCCGGCGTCAAGAAAATAATGGCGCAGATGAAAGAGCGATTCCCTGAGGACATGGATTTCGCCGTTTCCCTCGACACGACTCTTTCTGTGACGCAGGGCATCAAGGAAATCATCTGGACTCTTCTGATTGCGCTCGTCCTTGTCATCATTGTCGTTTTTCTTTTCCTCCAGGGCTGGCGCTCAACGCTGATTCCGCTGCTGGCTGTGCCGGTTTCGCTGGTGGGAACGTTCGTGCTCTTCCCGCTGTTCGGTTTTTCCATCAATACTCTCTCTCTCTTCGGGCTGGTGCTGGCGATCGGGCTGGTGGTGGATGACGCGATCGTCGTCGTCGAGGGTGTGGAACGGCATATCGAAGAGGGCATGACTTCAAAGAATGCAGCGTTAAAGGCGATGGAGGAACTGTCGGGTCCCGTGGTAGGAATTGCCCTGGTTCTCTCCGCTGTATTCGTGCCCACCGCCTTCATTCCCGGGATCACGGGCAGGCTGTATCAGCAATTCGCAGTCACGATCGCCATCTCAGTCATTCTTTCAGCGTTCAACGCGCTCACGCTCAGCCCGGCCTTGGCCGCCCTGCTTCTTCTGCCGCGCGAAGAGAGCCATGGTCTGCTGCGGAGATTCTTCGATTGGTTTAACCGGGTTTTTGAGCGAGCCACTGAGGGCTATGTCAGTTGGAGCGGTGTCCTGCTCAAGAAGACAGCAGTGGTGGTTGTGCTTCTAGTGGTCTTTTGCGTCGCGGCGGGATTGTTCGCCAATCGCGTGCCGTCGAGCTTTCTTCCCGATGAGGATCAGGGCTATGCGTATGTGAATCTGCAATTGCCCAATAGCGCCTCGTTGGAGCGAACATCGCAGGCAGCGGCACAGATCGAGAACATTCTGGCTAGCACGCCGGGTGTGAAGTACACGACGAGCGTCATCGGCTTCAGCTTGCTCAGTTTTGTTCGCACCAGCTACAACGCTTTCTTTGTCGTCACTCTGAAGCCGTGGGACGAGCGCACGTCCAGAGCCGAGCAGTTTCAAGCGATCAAGGCGCATTTGAATCAGCAGCTTTCCAAATTGCCAGCGGGGATCGCGTTCAGTTTTTCGCCGCCGGCCATCCCGGGCGTTGGCACCGCGGGTGGATTCACGTTCATCCTCGAAGACCGCTCTGGCGGCAGCATCCAATTCCTGTCGCAAAACTTGAACACGTTTCTTGAGGCGGCACGAAAGCGGCCGGAGATCGCCAGTCTGAACACGACGTTTCTGCCGAGCGTTCCGCAGAAGTTCGTCGACGTCAATCGTGACAAGGTGTTGAAGCAGGGCGTCAATCTTTCCGACGTCTACCGCACCATCCAGGCGTTCATGGGCGGATATTTCATCAATTATTTCAACCGGTTTGGCCGCCAGTGGCAGGTCTACATCGAAGCCGAGAGCGAGGATCGCGCCAGCGCGGAGAACGTTGGACGCTTCTATGTCCGCAACAACAAGGGCGAGAACGTTCCGCTGTCTACGCTTGCCACGGTCAAATCGCAACTCGGCCCCGAATTCACGCAGCGCTTTAACGAGTACCGTTGCGCACAAATCAATGGCAGTGCCGCGCCGGGTTACAGTGCGGACCAAGCAAGCGCAGCCCTCGAAGAGGTTTTCAAACAAACCATGCCGCGAGAGATGGGATTCGACTACTCCGGGATCTCGTTTCTGGAACAGAAAGCGCGGCAGGGAGTGCCGCCCGCGGTCATCTTTGGTCTGTCGCTGTTGTTCGTGTTCCTGATTCTGGCGGCGCTGTACGAAAGCTGGTCGCTGCCTTTCAGCGTACTGCTCAGCACGCCGGTGGCAGTGTTTGGAGCGTTTGCAGTGCTATGGCTGCGCCGAACGTTGCTCGGCGTTTTCCTGCCGCCGTATATGGTGCAGATCGAAAGCGACATCTTCTCGCAGATCGGCTTGATCATGCTGATTGGCCTTGCTGCGAAGAACGCGATTTTGATTGTCGAGTTTGCCAAGGACCAGTACGAACACGGAAAACCGCTGGCCGACGCTGCGCTCGAAGGCGCGAGGCTGCGGCTGCGACCGATCCTGATGACATCATTCGCGTTTATTCTCGGCTGCGTTCCACTGTGGACAGCGAGCGGGGCAGGCTCGGTAGCCCGGCGGATCATGGGAACGGCCGTGATCGGCGGGATGCTCGCTGCGAGCGCGATCGGAATCTTCTTTGTTCCCGGCATCTTTTACATGGTTGAGAAATGGACGAGCGCTGGAAAGGAACCCGCATCCGGCCTATTGCCAGCTGCGCCTTCACCCGCGCCCGGAGACTAAGGGACTTCGCAGAGCGTTCAACAGCTTGGGAATCAAGCGGAGCCTGCACATTGGGATTTGCGTAATGGGGTTTGCTCAATGATGAGAATCGCGAAATTGCTCACCGCGGCGTTGCTCTCTGGCGTGCTTTCGGGCTGTGCTGTCGGCCCAAACTATCATCGGCCTGCCGTTCAGACTCCGACTTCTTTTCGAGATCTGGCAGACAATCCTCAGCTTCAGGCGCAGACTGCCTCGTATGCCGATCTTCCCTGGTGGCTGGTATTTCAGGACCCAAAGCTGCAGGAACTCATCCGTACGGCACTCAAACAGAACTACGATTTACAACTCGCAACGGAACGGATCAACGCTGCCCGGGCTCAGCTTGCCGTCACCCGTTCGAGACTCTTCCCCCAGTCATCAGGGAACGCCGATTTCAGCGGCGGGAAGGAAAATGTCATCCAGTCCCGGTACAACTTCCTAACCTTGACAGCCGACGCGGCGTTCCAGTTGGATTTCTTCGGCCGCTTGCGCCGCGCCAACGAAGCAGCCCGCGCCCAACTGCTGGAGACCGAAGATGCGCGCCAGGTCGTTGTGCTCACTCTCGTCAGCGATGTAGCGAGCGACTATTTCACGCTGCTGCAACTTGATCTGCAACTCGCGATCACTCGTGAGACGGTTAAGACCCAGACCGATTCGGTCAAACTTACCCAGCTGCGGCTTGAGCACGGAGTTGCTACAAAGTTGGATGTGCTCCAGGCTCAGCAGGTCCTCGACACTGCGAATGCGCAGATTCCTGACCTGGAGCGACAAATTGCCCAGGAAGAAGATGCCATCAGCATCCTGCTCGGCAATTACCCACAAGACATCGCACGCGGGATTCCGCTCGTTGAGCAAACACCTCCTCCTGAGGTTCCAGCCGGCCTTCCATCTTCAATCATCGAGCGCCGGCCCGACATTCGAGAAGCGGAACAGAACTTGATTGCCGCGAACGCGAATATCGGAGTTGCCAAAGCTCAGTTCTTTCCGCAAATCTCGCTGACCGGGGGCGGCGGCGGTTCATTTGGTCGAAGCTCAACCTTCTCAAGCCTCATGACGACGCAGCTCGGCATCTGGTCCTATGGCGCGCAGGTTAGCCAGCCAATCTTTACCGGAGGCGCGCTGAAGGGGAATTTGCATCTGGCTGAGTCTCAACACCAACAGGCTCTGATCGGCTACCGGGAAGCGATCCAGCACGCTTTTGGAGAAGTCTCGGACGCGCTCATCGGTTACGAAAAACTTCATCAGGTCCGAACACGCCAGCAGGATTCGGTAGCCGATCTGCAGGAAACCGTCCGCATTTCCACGCTTCGCTACAAGGGCGGCACGACGACATACCTCGAAGTACTCGACGGACAGCGGTCGCTTTACGGCGCCGAACTTACGCTCGCAGCGGCGCGGGGAGATGAATATCGCAGCCTGGTCCAACTCTACAAAGCGTTGGGCGGAGGCTGGCAACCGTAGCCATACAGGATTTGCTTTAAGAAGAACCCACCCGTTTTCGTCGCCAACCTTCATGGCCCAGCAACCATCACATGATCGTAGAGCAAATTGCGCAGGTAGCCGGATGTAATGGCGGGTCCGTGCCTGCCAACGTCCGGCTGCTTTTGTGAAGTTCTTCATCGCTATCATTCGTCAGTTCAGGAGCACCTCAGACTGCTATTTCTTCTTCTGCTCTTCAATTACTCCGTAACAACCGCAGGCCATGTTACAAAAAGAATACTGTCCCAACGCACTTTTTCAACACCCACTCCCTATTTCACTCACTGACGCTGGACACTAGGCAACAATGCGCTATGCGGCTTCCCGTTCTAGGAAGCAAAGCGAGGGCTGTAGGTCAAGCTTGTCTACTGCCGGCTTCACATTTAGGTGGAATGACGCTCGGTCTTCAGCGAGCTTCGGGCCAATCACGCTGGTCAACCTCTCAACGGTGGTGCTCAAGTCTTTGGCGTGCATCTGCTGCAATTGAACCGCAATTGTGACGTCGAACAGCCCAGTTTTGCTCGGGTGAGAGTGTTGTGCCTTATGCGCGAGCAAACTACCCCCGAGCATCCGAGCAAGGCTCACGAGCGAGCGGCTTTTGCACGCGGGGCATTCGTCACCTCGACTGCTAAGGGGCTGTCCTCGGCCTAGCTGGCAGTCGCGGTAGGGACGACCATCGCTGATCGCCCCCCGCGCGGATCCGCACGAGCGCTCATTAGCGCATGCGGCTCTTATCGCAGATGAATAACGGCCAAGCGTGCTGCTGGGCCGTACACTCGCCCACCCGTGGGCACGCGCAATCCCGCTCTATGTCGGGTACGTGTCGAGTGGGAGCGTGTTCTCCTTGATCAGCAGCCTTCCCTCCTCACTCTCCGCCGACGAGCCTTCCGCCTTTGTTCGAATGATTCATCGGTAATATGCCGCTGTCCGACTCCTCGCAGACGTGCACGCGGGGCGTACGGCCTGAGCCTTCTCCCGCCGTCCTGCGGCTGACGTTCGCCGCAAGCATCTCCGAGGTCTCCCGGTTCTCGTGTATGAAGTTTCTAGGCGTGCCTGGGACCTTCGACTACGCCGGACCAACAAGGGCTCGCGCTATCGCCATTGTCCGTGTTGCCTTCCGCACATGTTTACTGCGTCGGCGTCCGGTTGTATATTTTCGCAGCTCCATCTCCCACCCCGCCTATTCCCCTGTTTACGCTTCGCCGTGCACCTCGCGATGCCCATCGCAAAACTCGGGGCCAAAGTAGATCGCTACTCCTTCTTTGTAAGGCTTCTTCCCTCCTCTGCTTCATACCGGTTTAGCCCGGCGCACTAACATCCTCATTGCTCAAACCCCCTCAATGAGCGACCCCCTCATTTCAACAACCATCGTCTACAATCAGGAGGCAAAGGAGCGCCAGTGTGAGTACAGCGGGGGGTTGGTACAAAGTGACGATGACTACTCGTGAGTATAAGGCCAAGGGGAAGGCGCTAGAAGAGAGTTTTGAGACTCAGCTTCAGTACGTCGCTACAAAAGATGGGGCCGCTCTATTTTTGCGCAGAGACGAAAAATCGGACACCTGGGAGTATTACCTTACCCCGGAGGCGATGGCCTTTGCGCTTGATGTCGTCAAAGAGTATGCGTGGGGTAAGGCATATGCGTGGGGCCAGGCTTGCTCCCCTCCGTCTGCGACCTTGAAAAATTTGACGCTTTGTCGAGGTGAAGCGGGTGACAAGTATGCCAACTTGGTGCAATCGTCTAAGTAAGAGAACATTTGCGTCCCGTACCTCCCTTTGCCCCTCGATCCGATCCCCGGCGTCGATTTTCAGACGGTCCAATGCACGTCCACAAGCTGATCAACACGGGGCATGGCCAGTGGGTACGATGGGGCAACCAAAACCTCCAAAATGCATTCTTAAATAATGTGTACGCCGTTAATGTTACGATGTATAAATAATTAGAAAGCGGGCCCTTGGGAACAGAACTTTCTTTAGCAAGACTCATCGTGGTCGAAGATTTCGCGCCCTTGCGGGAGCTTATCTGCTCGATACTAGGGCAAGAGCGCGGCTTGCAGATCATCGCTGAAGTGTCCGACGGGCTAGAAGCGGTTCAGAAAGCTGAAGAACTGAAGCCGGATCTGATTCTCCTCGACATCGAACTGCCAACGCTAGACGGACTCGCGGCTGCTCGACAAATTCGCAAGCTTGCCCCTGAATCCAAAATAATCTTCGTGAGCCAGGAGTCCTCTCCTGCGGTGGTGCAAGAGGCATTTAACTTGGGGGCACGGGGCTACGTGGCCAAAACAATGGTTGCGAGCGACCTACTGGCTGCTATCAAGGTGGTTGTTGAGGGCAGGCGGTTTGTCAGCTGTGGATTGTTGGGTGACCATTTCACTGACACCAACTCCCGACCGTCAGCGGACTATTAAGCAGCCACGGGCACTGCGATACCCTTCCCTAGTATCCGCAACTCGGTTTTCGGGGTGGTAAACCCCGAAAAGCCGCAATCAAAGCAGATCGAAATCTTCGGAAATGTTAAAACGCCGGAATTATCAACGTTTTTGAGGCCACCGAAATGGATCATCATCTCGGCCGGAAATTCCGCCTGATTGTTCGAGTGACAAAATGCACAATACATAACGCACACTACTCTTCCCGTCAAAGCATCGACCAGTTGCTCCTCGGTGCACTGCAGCCGCTCACCCCCGCTCCGAGCGCCGAATTCACATGGTGTTAACACGAGTGCGCTCCACTAGGTGGGTGAATTGTTCATTATCCGCATCGATTAATCAGTTGGAATTTCCTGGCTAGAGCATGCAGAATGCGCAATCCGCTGGCACGCAGTAGATTGCTGACGACAATCGACAGCTTGATCCGCACTTCCTCCTGGCGCGCAAGCGGCAGAACGCACGCGAAAAAGATTACACACCGTCACGTGCTACCACCCCCGTCCAGGCCGGAGTGGCGCGACACAGATTGGTTTAAAACGCGCGTTCCCGATCAAACTCAAAAACGGCCTCACTTCATCCAGAGTGCAAACAGACCTTCGCCCTCCACGCTCCATCAGCGTACACGCACAACTCAACCCCATTTTCATGTCAATAGGTGGGCCGCAGGCCCATGAGAACTCAAAACCCCCCGGTGGTTCCAAAAACCCCTCTGGTGGCTTTGCCAGAACCCATTTATTTTGCAGTGTCGAAAATGGCGGATTCTGCGCTTTCCGAAAAGACTTGGTTTCGAAATCCGGACCCCAGCTTCCACCTAGCCAACAATCGAGGGAATTCATGGCGACAAAAGGGAATTCGTCAGAGAAACAAGACTCGGTGCCCGCCTATTCCAAGAAGAGGCCTATAGTTTCCTATCGGCGATGCCTCAATCGGCTGTTCGAGGGGTTCCTTTTCGCTGGAGCGCAGTCTCTAGCTTCTTTAACGTGGCCAAGGAGTATGCAGCGGAGTCGCGTTCCTCAATGTCGTTCGTTGACTCGAGCAATTCACCGAGGCGGTCCATGACAGCCTTTTTAGCTTCTTTGACACGCTCTGAAAACTCATCGGTGGGTATGTCTACGAGTCCGGCTTCCGAAAGTAGGCTCCAAACCTGTTGTTTCCCAGATTGATAAGTTTTGCCCATGATATAGCGCTCCGCTTCCTCTCTGACCTTCCTTGGGATCGCGCGAATTTTCATGTTCCCTAGGATCGGGCGGATTATGCCGAGCCTCCTTTGAACCTGAGATAGGTATACGCCAGATACTGATTCAGTTCGGCACGGAAGGATTGTTCCTCATCGCGAGGATCCAACCCGGCGTCGGCCATCGAAGCGAGCCGTCGTTCGCAAGCCTCCCTTTCGTCCTGGCTAATGTCCTGTGGCTTGCGCCAGACTGGCGATTCATGCTCACCCAGAATCTTGTGCTCGGGTATAACACGCCCATCCTCAAGAATGAAATCTCGCCACACGAGTCCCCATCTCACCTCTTTCACGACGCCGGTTGCCGAACCACCGCGTGACGAGAAGGTAATGATTTGGGCCTCTTCCGAAGGCCATTTCGGATGAACATCCGGTCGCTTTTCCGTGGGTCTCATCAACAGCTGTCGGCGATGCTTTAGTTACGCTCTTCTGGTTGCGGTTTACTGCCTACAATTTGAGATCCCTGCACAACCGGTCTGGGCCACGAGTGCCGGGACAATACGCGGTCCACCATTTGCTCCACCATCGAAATAAATCTAGGGTCCCCGGCTTCAGTCGACCCGACCAACACCATATTCAGTGCACTGAGCTGCTCAGCCTGCTCAATCCCCAATGTCGATTCGTTTGGACGCCTCAGATACACAATCCAGAGTACAGTAACGGCATTGTATGCTGAACTTTTTGTTAGACTGACAATCGCAGCCGGACCATCACCGAAATACATCACAACGCTGACCAGCACCATCTCGATGCATGCAAAGATTCCGAATCCTAGCGCAATTCCGAATACGGGCTGCCGCCAGCAATTTCTGAGAAACCGGCAAAGAATCATCAAGAGTATGCAGAGCCCACATTGCATGACGCGCTCACTGCGATCGAACGCCAGCACCGCTGACACGACACGGTCGGCACTAGCCTGCTGCGTCGAGAAGGCATTCACGATGGAGAGCAAGATAAGCAGCCCACAGGCCCACCTGAAGATGACGGATGCCAACTTCTGAATTCCTCCATATTGTTTCAGGAGGTGCTGCAAAATTTCGTCCATCACGGCGACACCTAACAGCACGCTAATCGCATTGCCCGCCCAGTATGCATCGAAGTAATTGTCCGGAGAGTAGCGATATACAACAAACAAAATCCCCGACTTCACGATCTGAAAAATGATGTAGGAGAAGAATCGTGGAAAAACTCCGTGCCATTTGCGCCGGAACATGAAGAGAAGAAGCCCAATCTGCAGCATCGGACCCGCAACCCAGCTCGCATACATCAGGATGCCCTTCATTGCTTCCACCCTCCCCCAGAGGTCAGAAGCATACTTCTCCCCAAGCATCCCCGCAAGTTCTTTGTCGAGGCCGCTCAGTCGCTGACTTTCAGTTCACGTTTGTTACTTGCAAACTTTTCCGCGGCACAACGGCATCGGATCGCTGCCGTCCGCCACCAACACCACTTGTTCTGCCCGTATCGTAGCGGCACCGGTCTGGGAAGCGTTCTTTGGAACTGCGCAGTAGATTGCGGCCAATGCTAACGCCGCGAGCAGGACTTCGCCTGTCGTTTTCATGGGGGAGGTTCTCCTAGGCGCAAATTGTACGCCCGGCGAAGTATATGCCTAAGGATTTTATGGGGAAGCTGTGGAAAACTACAACGTTCGACTCGGCGCTGGTGATGATGCCCAATGAATTGGAGGCATACAAGGAGGGACCCAAAGCGTACGAATTCAGGGGAACGAATGGCTTCATGCTCACCTTCGACATGTCGTCAAAAGATCTTCCCGCGCCGAAAGGTTCCTCAATGAGCCGACCAGCACGACTCCTGCAGTTGTTGATTTCGTGTTTCACCTTCGCATAGAGCAACCGCCCCAACCGCCCCCTTGACATTCGACAGGAGTAAGGTGTAAACCTCTTGTCGAGTGTCGAGGGAAGGGAAAGAGCATGCCACCATCAACCGACCTGTTACAAGGAACGCTGGATTTGCTGATTTTGAAGACGCTTGCGCTTGAACCGATGCACGGATGGGGCATTGCCAACCGAATTCAGCAGGTCTCCAAAGATGCGCTGCAGATCGGGCAGGGCTCTCTGTACCCGGCCCTGCACCGCCTCGAATACAAGGGATGGATTAAGGCGGAGTGGGCTAGCTCTGAAAACAACCGCCGGGCGAAATTCTATTCGCTGACCCGCGCGGGGAAAAAGCAGTTGGAAGCTGAACTCTCGAACTGGGACCGACTGAACACCGCGATCAGATTGGTTCTGGAGCAAATTTAGAAGGTATCCGCATGCTGCGTGAATTCTTGACTCGCCTGCGCTTCTTCCTATCGCGCAAGCGACCGGTCGATCTTGATGATGAATTGCAGTTTCACCTCGAGCAGTCCACTCAGACGAATATCGCAGCGGGGATGAGCCCAGAAGAAGCACGTCGGCAGGCGGGGATCGCTTTCGGAGGTGTCGAACGCACACGCGAACAGTGCTATGAGCAGCGCCCCGGACGGCTGCTGGAGGCTGTGGTGCAGGATGTTCGCTATGCGCTCCGTTGGCTTGGACGCAACCCAATCTTTACGACCGCAGTAATAACAACTCTTGCGCTTGGCATCGGCGCGACTACAGCCGTTTTCAGTGTCGTGGACTCCCTGCTTTTGCGCCCACTGCCGTATCCGAACTCCGAGCAAATCGTAAGGATTTGGAATACGTTCTCCCCCCGAGGGATGAACGAGATTCCCCTGTCAGAACCGGAGTTCCTTGAGTATCAGCAGAGTCAGAGCTTCGCCCACGTGGCGGGATTTTCACTCGGTACAGTGACTCTTACCGGGACAGGAGATCCCTTGCGGCTTGTGGCGAGCTGGGGCACTTCCGAGTTCTTCTCGGTGTTGGGCACGGAGCCCTTTCTTGGCCGGGTTTTCTCTACCCAAGAGCAGCAGGCCGGCCACACTCAGGTGGTCGTTCTGAGCTACAAGCTATGGCAGAACCGGTTTGGCTCTAATCCGGAAATTGTCGGCTCATCAGTTCTGCTGAATGGTGATAGCTCTGTGGTTGTCGGAGTCATGCCCCGCGACTTCAAGTTTCCAAGTGAGGATGTCGATGTATGGCAACCACTGGCTATTTCGCCTGCCAGTTCAAATCTGGGAAACCACTATTTGAACCTCGTGGGAGACCTGAAGCAAGCGACTCTCGACCAGGCGAGAGCCGAAATGAAGACAATTCTTGTGCGCATCGAGGAAAAGTATCCGTCCTATTACAACGGAGCTGCAGGAATTGGTGTCGCGCTCATCCCACTACGGGAGCAGATGACAGGAAGCGTGCGGACTACGTTGTTAGTCTTAATGGCCGCCGTATGTTTCATGCTTCTGATCGCCTGCACCAACGTGTCCAATCTGCTGTTAGCCAAGGCAGAAGACCGCAAGAAGGAAATTGCGACCAGAACAGCCCTGGGCGCTAGCCGCTGGCGCATCATCCGTCAGGTACTGATCGAAAACCTTCTCCTGTTTTTGGCCAGCGGGATCGCGGGGCTGCTGCTGGCATTCTTCTGCTTAAAGATCCTGCCCTTCGGAGACTCTGTGAACGTCGCACAGTTCGGAGGAGTCGCGCTCAACCTGCGGGTTCTGGCCTTCGCGGCCATTCTTTGTTTGTTCACCGGACTGCTGTTTGGCCTTGTGCCCGCCCTGAAAGCCTCGCACTCCGACTTCAACGACACACTCAAAACAAGCGGCCGGAATTCGGGGGGAAGCCGTCGTGGCACCCGGCATCGTAGTCTCTTGGTGATCTCCGAGATTGCGTTCTCTCTCGTGTTACTCGCCGGGGCCGGGCTCATGATCGGAAGTTTGGTGCGTCTGCTCGGCGTCACCCTTGGTTTCGACCCGAAAAACGTAGTCACGATGCGGCTGTCTCTACCCCAAGCTCGTTACTCGTTGGGTCGAACTGCCACCTTCTATCAGCAGTTGCAGGAACAAGTGAGGAGCTTGCCCGGCGTGGAAGCAGTCGCAATCGTGAACCAGTTGCCGTTGAGTAACACCTCCGCAAACTCCTCCCTTGAAGTCGAAGGTCGCCCGGCCGGGACAGATATCAACGTTGCTGATTCGCAGATCATCAGTCCCGATTACTTTCGCGCGATGGGAATCCCGCTGGTCCGGGGGCGATTTTTGAGCGAGGCGGATACAAGGCCTGCTCCTATGTCGGTGATGGTTAATCAAACGCTAGCCCGCAAGGTCTGGCCCGGGGAAAATCCCATTGGCAAGCGAATAAGGTTTAGGTCGGACGCTCCCTGGCTTTCGGTAATCGGGGTAGTGACCGATATCAAGAATCACGGTTCCAACGTAGCCACCAAGCCGGAAGTGTATTTCCTGCACACTGATCAACCGTCGGGTTTATGGGCTGACTTCCGCTCGATGACTCTCATTGTCCGGACCGCCGGAGGGCCGCAACAGACCGTGGGGGCAATTCGCGGCGAGCTCAAGAATCTAGATCCGGACTTGCCGATCTACAAAGTTCAAACATTAGACCAGATCGTCTCGGCTTCCGTCTCCCAGACCCGTTTTCCGGCGCTCCTGCTGTCCGTATTTGCGGGCCTGGCACTCCTGCTGGCGGCAGTTGGAGTCTATGGAGTTCTGGCGTACACCGTTGAACAGAGCAAACATGAGATCGGCGTGCGAATGGCACTGGGCGCGCCGCGAGCACAAATTCTGAGATTGTTCCTCGGTCAGGGGGTCAAGTGGGCCATGCTGGGTGGCGGTGCTGGGCTCCTGGCCGCATTCATACTTGTGCGCTTTATGCGGAGCATGCTGTTTGAGGTAGGCGCCTATGATCCGGGAATATTTGCCAGTGGAGTAGCAATGCTCACGATAGTGGTGCTGATGGCCTGCTACCTTCCCGCCCTCCGAGCTACCAAAATAGACCCGATGGCGGCTGTGAGGAGTGAGTAAGAAGCTGCGCAGCCAATTATGCTACCACTGGTTGCCGGCAGCAACCTAGAACCGGGTCTACAACATCGGTTTCCAGTCGAGGCAGCGCTTCCTGACGACCAGGCAATTGATCGAATTGCGGTCGAGTGACCGACAAACGGAAGTGATTCCGGGCCACAAGCCTTAGTGCTGTATCTGAAGCGCCCCCGAGCGAAGAGCTGGGGGTTGAGACGCTGCCTTAGGGGCGTTTCAGATACAGCGACTTGAAGGAAGTCTCGCCACCTGACCAATGCTGGTGTCCGCAATTCGAACAAGAAGAATGGTGCTTGATGGGCCGTTGTAAAGCGGCATTTTCCACCCGCGGTGCCTTGAGCTACACCTATCGCAACCAGTTCGCCACGGCTCGCGGATCGAACCTGACACAAGTGGCAATCCTGAACGAGGGGATGCGACCGGATCGCGCCAATTTGAACAGCGCGATGCGCGACACGGCTAACCACTGGGCCCATTTTGGTCTGTAACGCCTTACGGGGTGCAGGATCACGGTCATCCTATCTTCCTGATCAGCACCATGCCTATGCATACGCACAACTTGCAGGCAGACGCCCGCGCCAGCTTGTTTGTTGGGAACTGTAAACGATGGCCCGAGGCCTGACTCTCAGTTTCACTCCTCGACCTTGTTCGGGGTCGTACCCACTGGTCGCATCTGCTTCAGCAGCCTTACTCGGCGAAATCCACAAGGTGTGAGCGCAATCACTGAAAACTAAGCACCTATAAGTGATCTAGACAACGTCAAGCTTTCCCCCTTTTGCCGCAGCACAATCCGCTAACAATGAAGCCCCGGAGTCCGGGGCTTTTTTGCTGGAGCAACGCACGCAGCCCCATGCCTTCGGTGCGCCTTCACAACCAATCACCCTCCTGCGAACCTTCGATCTGCCGCAGCACAGACTTAAGATCAACAATCATGGCTAACAGCTTCTTGCATAGAGGCTCGGGAATGACCATAGGATCATATCGTGCGGCCGGGATTGAAAGGTTCAACGCATCTTCCAGTTCGCAACGGTCAGTTGTGAGCTTTTTGAGGGCTTTGCTTTTAAGTTCGTGGTCCAACATCAGTCTTCCTTCTGGGGGAAGAAAGGCCATGGATTGCAGCACGACGGTAGCAGTTTCACCCCGGCGATTCTGTGCTCATGGTCACAATCGGAATGGACGAATCTGAGCGACACTGTACAAGAAATGCGGGCGGCGGGGCGACGGTGAATTGTGCCAACCCAAAGTGCGATAGTATGGCGTGAGAAAGTCCGAGGGGAATCACCATGACTTGGATTCTTGCTATGACATTCATTTTCGCAGGATTTTTGACGCCGCTTTCCGCCGCTCCTTCATTCTCATCGGCTGGCTTGCTGCTAGTCGCCAACAAAGGCGACCAGACTCTTGGCCTCGTTGACACGGATAGCGGGCGGCAGATTGCGACCATCGTGGAGGGAGGTGTTACTGGACATGAAGTTGTCGCCTCTCCCGATGGCAAGAAAGCATTCGTGCCCATCTATGGCAACTCTGGAGTCGGTATGCCCGGCACGGACGGAAGCACAATCGCTGTGATCGATCTCGGCGAGCACAAGCTGATCCGCACGGTTGATTTTGGACACGGTGTCAGGCCCCATTGCGCTGTGTTCGGTCCCAAAGACGGTCTGCTGTATGTAACCACCGAGCTAGACAAATCCGTAGCGATCATCGATCCCCACTCCTTAAAAATTCTCGGGAGCGTTCCGACCGGGCAAGCAGAATCTCACATGCTGGCGATCAGCCCGGATGGGAGCAGGGGCTACACTGCAAATGTGGGTCCGGGAACAGTATCCGTGCTCGACCTCGCAGGACGAAAAACCCTCACGGTAATTCCCGTCGCCGGACATGTGCAGCGCATTTCGCTTTCTCCTGACGGGCACTGGGCATTTACCTCGGACACTGAGAAGCCTCGGCTGTCAGTAATCGATACCGCAACGAATAAGGTTGATCGCTGGATCACACTGCCCGGCACGGGTTACGGGACCGCCCCCACGCCGGATGGGAAATGGCTGCTAGTTGCAATTCCGAGCACGAGTGAAGTTGCAGTGGTCGATGTGGCGACCATGCGGGTAGTGCGGACGATTAAAGTGCCGCCTTCCCCTCAGGAGGTGCTGGTACGACCAGATGGTTTGGTGGCTTACGTTTCGTGCTCCGCGAGCCACCAGATTGCTTCTATCCGGATCAACGACTGGAGTGTGAAGCTGATCGAAGCCGGGCCCGATGCGGATGGTCTGGCTTGGGCGAAGTGATATTCGGCCCTGCAGCAACGCCCCCAAGGGCGGGCGGAGGAATCCGTGTCCCTGCGGTTCCGGCAAGAAATACATGCGGTGCTGCGGCGCGGTGACGGTGAACTGAGACGCCAGCCTAATTCATTCTCTCGATTCGGAACAGCATTGCAGCCCTGCGTCAGCGGAACAGCGGCAGTCGAATTATCGTCGCTGGCTGCAACCGCAAATTCCAGAATAAACCATCGCCTTACGCACGAAGATCGAGGCAGTTTCGCCGACGAGTGACGACGGCCAGTCTCGCGGAGCACCTTTCTAACCAGTTCGCCGAACCCCTCCTGACGAAACTGGACCGCCGATACATTTACCGCGATTGTCACCGCAGGTAGACCTTCGTCTTGCCATTTTCGGGCTTGAGAACATGCAGTCCTGAGCACCCATTCGCCAATAGGCAAAATCAGACCGCAGTTCTCGGCAATTCGTATGAACTTATCAGGCGGCACAAGGCCAAGTTCCGGGTGCTGCCAACGAAGAAGCGCCTCCAGTCCGGTGATCCTTTCAGTGCTAACATCCATCTGTGGCTGGTACACCAAGAATAGTTCTTGTTTGTTCAGCGCCAGTCGGAGGTCATTCTCCAGGGTCAACCTCTCCACCACCTGAGCATTCATCGCCTTCCTATCCAGGCAATGACTCGCGAAGCCTTGAAGAGTTCTTTGGGCAGCCGCAGGTCACCGTCCAGTGCAAAGAGGCCGGCATGATTCAGGGTTGATTTATGTGCGAGGATTTTTCCTGAGAATTTCCCTTTAAGGTTGTTTCTGATTAGGTCGATGTCCCTCTTGAGTAGGGCACCATGACCGCTGCAATGTGGTTTTCCCGCCGCCCAGTACCTTCCCGTGTTCAACGGAGCACCAACATAGTCGCCCCAAAGCCAAGGCCTTTCCTCGGAAGCATGAAAGTCTTCTTGCCCTTGTTGGAGTTGGCCATGATGCCGTAGCTAAACAAGCGACGTTGGATGTTCGTTGGCCTGCAAAACAGATTTCTGGCGCACCACCCAATTCAGGTTATGGTGGTCCTCTGCTTGGACAAGCAATCAGGGCAAATGCCATGGCTGAAGCTGGCTTCAGAATGCTTCGTAACATAAGACTCCAAGTCAGCCCAATCTCCATCTTCGGCGCGAATCTTCTTGCACCAGGCACAGATAGGAAGAAGTCCCTTCAAGGTCTTCACTTCGTCCAGTGCCTTTTGCAACCTGGCCGTTGTGAATTGAAGTTCGCGTTCGGCCCTCGTTTGCTCCGTCACGTCGAGGGCATGGCCGATAACGTATGGCGGATTGCCATTTTCACTTACCATCAGGTTCCGGTATAGCCACACCCGCACTTTCTTGTCCCGAGCTATCACACGCACGTAGCCGGAGTCTTGATGGCACGATTGCATCCGTTCGAGATACTGCGGAAAGGTATGACGTACGGAAGGCGCTAAGAACTCAGCCAGGGTCTTGCCAACCCATCCGTCTGGTTCAAAACCGAGCGCTCGTGCAGCCGCCGGGTTGACGGATAGCAAAATACCGGACATGTTGTGGGTGCAGATCAGACCCAGGCTATTCTCGACAACGCTCCGATACCGATCTTGACTGCGGTGTAGTTCAGCCTCAACGCGTTTGTACTCGTCGTAGAACTGAGCGGGACCAGATGGTTGGATACCAAAAATGAATTTGTCCTTATCGAGGCACTCCAGACCAACGTGTCCCTCGTATTGACTATCGCTAGCTCCCAGCCAAACGACCCGATAGCGCGCTTGCTGTCCTCCGTGATCCAATAGAAGAATCGCATCCACAGCCAACGGGGGCAGGCCACGTAGTCGTGCGCCAAAGGCAGCAATCTCAAGAGTGAAAGTGTTTTGCGAGAAGGGATTTCCGAAGACGTCTTTACCCGAGACCGTGACGGGTTTACAGCCAGGGATGCGCGGTCCCTTGCGAACACCTTTGGCCCAACCTGGTTTTGCCCCTGTGGACATGTTTTTACCCCAAAACTTACTTCAGCACTTCCTGCACCAATTTCGGAAGGATTAAGGATCTTCTAAACCGTTTGTTTGCGACTTGTTGGAACTCAGCAGGAGGTACTCTCACACTCGGTCATTGCGGGCGGATCTCTCAGTGTCTTGATTCCAGACAGTGACGTACCTCAAAGACGCCCCAAATCAAGATCTACACTCTCCATGCCAGCACCTTACACAGGGGGCTCTGAAACCATCTCTTTTCCTTCTCGCATTCGCTGATTGAGGGGGTAGCATCTATCGGGGAAAAATTCACCTATCCCGCCCGGTACCACCGGGGTTGCCCCCTGCCGCTCGCGTAACTTTTCTCCGAAAAACCGGACTTTGCGATTAAATGGAGATCGCCAACCCACGAAGGCGATTGACATAGCGGCGAAAAATCGCGCTCGAAAGGCCAACATCGCTGATTTCAGACCGGGGAGGGCAGAGCAACCTGGGTTCACTCTGGCTGTACTCTAAGCCTGCGGTAAGCTGACCAATCCACCGTAAGTATTGTTGTCGCAAAAACAGATCCAGCAAACCTGACATCTGGATGAAGAAATGAGCCGGCTGCACGACCAGCGACGCACCTCGAGACAACGATACTCAATGCCCTCTCCCGCGTTTACGACAATGAATCGCTTGGCCGCGATGATTGTGCCGTGCGCAGCCTATCGATAAAAAAGGCTAAGAGTCAACTGCTCCAAAACGTTATGCTCCAAAACGTTAGATTAATAAACTCTAGTTTAGAGCCGCGTTCGGTAACTTGCATCGCGGGCTGGGAAGCTCCGAGCATGCCTCAGGCATTGTTTCAAATGTCTACAAAGGTGTCTGGGTTGCAGACGGTCCTCCGACCACGGTTGGAAGACGTGCTTAAGGGTCAACAGGTTGCCATAGCTGAGTTCTGGCCTGTCGCGTCAAAGTTACAAAATTCCCGCACCGGACTTAATAAGCCTTCGACCCATACCTCCATGTTGATGTTTGAGGAGTTCTTCGATTGTGGGTGCTGGCTCCGGTCTGTGAAACAAGAATCCCTGGCCCACTTCGCAATCAAAATGCTGCAGCTTTTCTCTCTGTTGTTCGTTTTCTATACCCTCGGCAACTACCCTTAGGCCAAGGTTGTGAGCCAGCATGATAATGATGCGAACGATCTCGAGGGTCTCCGGATCTAAGGCTATACCGGAAATGAAGCTGCGGTCGATCTTCAAAGTATCGACAGGAAAACGCTGGAGACGAGAAAGCGATGAGTAGCCGGTGCCGAAATCGTCGATGCTCAGACCAACCCCCAGGGCCTTCAATTCCGAGAGGACGACGTCAGATCTGGCGGCATCGCCCATCGCAATGTTCTCTGTGATCTCAAGGTCAACGCAGCGAGGATTGATCCCGGTTTGCTGAAGGACTTCGCGGATCTGGGCAGCGAGGTCCGGTTGCGCGAACTGCTTGGCTGTGACATTCACGTTGATGGCAAGCGGCGGGTCCGACGGGAAGAGTTCCTGCCAGTGGCGAAGTTGTTGGCAAGCCTCAAAAAGCAATCGGCGGTTCAGAGGTAGGATAAGACCCGTCTCGTCCGCGACCGCGATGAACTCTGCTGGAGAGACAATACCCTGTGGTCGCTTCCAGCGAGACAGCGCCTCGAATCCGATAATCCGACGATCCCGCAATGACACCAGAGGCTGGTAGTACACGAGGAACTCGTTACGCTCCAGGCCTTTCCGCAAATCGGTTTCGAGTTGTAGCCGTTTGACGGCGTCGGCCTGCATCGCGCTGTCAAACACTTCGCAGCCGCCTTTCCCGACACGCTTTGCACGATGCGTTGCAATTTCAGCATCGCGGAGAACATCCTCAGCACTGGTCGGTCCTACGCCACTGCAAACGATGCCGATACTTGCCGTGATCACAATCTCTTGACCGTTCACAGCGAAGGGGAGGGACAAGCGCTCCTGAATGCGCTCAGCGACGCGAATGGCATCACTGGGATCACGAAGCTCGGCGGCAAGCACGAGAAATTCGTCGCCCCCGGGCCGCGCCAGCGTATGGTCACCCGGCGGACACGCGGCGTTTCTGTTCGGTTCTCGTGAAATAGTGTCCGAGCCGCGGAGGCATGCCGTCAGTCGACGAGCTATCTGGATAAGAAGTTCGTCGCCTAACGTGCGCCCCAGGCTATCGTTCACTACTTTGAATTGATCGATGTCGATGAATAAAACCGCGAACCGAAAATCCCGGTGTCGTCCGGAAACTCCGATCGCCCGCTGCAGGCGATCGAGAAAGAGGGCCTGATTGGGTAGATTGGTTAGTCCATCGTAGAAAGCACGATGTTCCAGTAGAGCTTCGGCATGCTTCCGCTCGGTAATGTCGCGGTTGACTATAACCAGTCCCTGGGTCTCGCCATCAAGGCCAGGAATCCTGCTCGCCGTGGATTCGAGAACACGCCATGTGCCATCTTTGTGGCGGATTCGGTACTCGAGACGATCTCCGCGACCCGTCAGGTGAGCTTTCTTGGCCGCCTCCTGCACCCGCGCCTGATCGTCGGGATGAACCTGCTCCATCGATGACGTGGAGGCTAATTCGTCCGGTGTATACCCGAGTATTTTTTGGTACGCTGGACTGTTGTAAAGACGGCGGCCATGGGGGTCGACAACGGCAATCATGTCCGCCGCATTCTCGGTAATCAGATGAAAGAGCCGTTCCTGCTCAGCGAGACGGCGGCGGATACGCTGCAGTTGTAGATGTTGATAAACCGTATAGACATCGAACAGGAGCACAAGTGCAGCCAGCCCGCGCACCCACTCCTTCAGCGTTTGGGAATGAACCTCATCGGTGGCCCAATGAAGACCCGGAAACGTCAAAGACAGGATGCCGAACGTCAGAACCAGGGTTACTGCCACCGCCAGGCCCCAAAGCCACCACTCGCGAGTATCTACTTCTCGGGTCGGGGAGAGCGTCCGATTGTTGCTGAGCCTGGCTTGAGATTTATCACTCACAGCGTTTTAACCCTTCAAGTTCCGCTTGCAATACGTTCTTGAACGTCATTTTCGCACCCCTGATGGTAGTGGCACCCTTTGGCACCAACCGTTGGTTACCATCGGTTACCACCTTCTATTACGGTCTCGCCATTGCGGCGGTACACGTACCAACGTAATCTCGACTCATGACGGAATCGAAACAGACCGGAGCAAACGCAAAACGGAAGCACGGTCGTTCACAGTCGATACCGATCAATGGAGAAGCACTCATGAAATCATTCTTACTTTCAGCGTTGGCTGTTGTCGTCCTCACCGGGATCTCGGCAGCGAAGGAATTACCGGACGCACCCAGCGCCGTGGAAGCAGCCGATGCTTTCTTGGTTGAAACGGCACCGCCAACTCCGGCCCCGAAGGTCTTCGAGAACAAAAGACCCCTGGATGCCACTTTCTTAGGGCTGGCCTTGATTTCGACTAGCAGCACGTTCGCAGACTCCTACACTACGTTATTTGCCCGGCAGAACTGGCTCGCCGGGAAGAAAGGCGTTTGCAACATGGAAGTTCAATCCGCCTACCTGTACGGAACCCATCCGACCGTTGGCCGGGCCTACGCCGTCGCTTCGGCCAAAAGCGTTGGCTCTGTGCTCGCTGCCTACTACTTACGCAAGCACCACAGCAAGTTCTGGAGCGCGCCGCTGGTTGTGAATTCGATCATCAGTCTGCAGGGCGTGACACAGAATATGATGGCCTGCAACTAGGCATCTATCGCGCTGCCAATTACTGCACTGTCAACGTCAGTGGTACAGAATGTTGTAAAGATCCAGAAGTTCCGGTCACGGTTATGGTGTACGTCCCTGCTGTAGTTCCCTGGTGCTGAGGAGCGATACCGGTCCCGCCGGCGCAGGCCGACATGAACAGCAGGGCCCCAGCCAGCAGGAACAGCGAGATCAGTAGTGCGAATTTCTTCGCACGGCGATGGGTGGCGATCACTGTGAGTCCAACCAGGCCGAACCCTGGAAGCTGCGTCCACAGGGCGTAAAACGGATGACTCTCTTTCGAATCGGACATCGCTAATGCGGCAGAGTTCGCCGTCGTATTGACCGTGACTGTGACTGCTGCCGAGTTGGAGCCAGGGGTCACAGAAGTAGTGGAGAGGCTGCAGGTTGTTTGTGCAGGAGCTCCGCTGCAGCTCAATTTCACCGCATTGGAAAAAGTTCCCCCGATGGAAGCTACCTTCACCGAATAAGACGCGGTTGTCCCGGCCTTGACGGTAGCACTGTTGCTCGAACTGGTAATCCGAAAATCCGATCCACTTCCACTCAAGCCGACAGTCTGCGGACTGCCCGCCGCGCTGCTACGGATCGTCACTGCGCCAGTGCGCACTCCAGCTACGGAGGGAGTAAATGACACGTTGATCAAGCATGAAGACGCAGCGGGCAGATTGGCCGGGCAATTATCGGTCTGCCCATAATCTCCTGAGACTTGAATACTGCTGATCGTCAGTACCATGTTGCCCGTGTTCGCCAACGACAGAGTCTGCGAGGCCGTGACGGTTCCTACCGGGGTGGTGGGGAAACTTAAAGCGGCAGGACTCAAATTCACAACGGGGCCGATTGCGCTGCCGCTCAAGCTGATACTGTGGGGTGAACCAGCGGCGTCATCCGCAATGACGATGGTTCCACTACGAGATCCTGCCGCATTCGGAGTGAACGTAATGGAAAGAGTGCAGCTCCCGCCTGCCGATAAACCAGGTTCGCAGTTATCGGTTTCGGAAAAATCGCCGGTTGTGGTGATCGACGAGATCGAAAGCGGTGCGCTACCGATGTTCCGCACAACCACAGTCTGGGGCTGGCTGCTAGTGCCAATCATCTGACTGGCATACTGCAAGGACGAGGGACCGAAGGTAACGGCTGCCAAAAAATCGGGGGCAATCTTGAGTATGAACCCATCCGTCTTACCGCCTAGTCCACTCTGGAACGCATGCTGCGTGACAGGAAAGTCAGTGGAATCCGTGGTGCCGGTTATATAAAGATTGCCGCCGGCATCGAGGACCATCCCCGCGGGCGCAGGCTGATCATTTCCGCTACCACCCAAGTATGTGGCAAACAGTTGGGTGCTGGCCGCCGGATCAAGCTCGACGAGCAATAGGTCATTTCCGCCGCTGAAGCTTTCGATTCCGTTCACTGTGCTGAACAAGCCGCCTCCGGTATAAGCCAGAATGTATGCGTCATTTCTTCCATCGAGCAGGATCGCTTGAGGATCGGCCTCGTTGTTCGGGCCGAGGAATGTCGAATATAGAAGTGTCGTGCCTGTGGCATCGAACTTGGTTACGAAGGCATAGTTGCATCCAAAACCGTAAACGCTGGGGTCGCAAATGGTGGTCACTGTGATGGGAAAGGTCCCGAAGCTGAGCGCGGCTCCGGTAATATATGCCGAGCCGGAGCTATCCACGGCTATTGCGGTGGGATTCGTGACGACCCCGGTCGGGTCATAAAAGTAAGTCGAGTACTGCAGGTTTCCGCTTCCGCCGAACTTGCTGACGAATCCCACCGAGCCATTCCCTTGCGTCGAGTCTGAGGTTAGATAAGTGCCTTGCGTCACCGGGAAGTTATACGTATTCGTCGTGCCCGTAACGTAAGCGTTGCCAAGCGTGTCCAGCACCATCCCTTTGACAATGCTGGTAGGTTCTGGCCAGCACGGAGTTCCGCCGCAGTTGAGCGGCACATTGGAGCTGCCTGCGAGGTAAGTGGAATACACCAGAGACAATCCGTCGGCGGTGAACTTCGTCAGGAAACCGTAGTTGCCGAATGCGCCTCCTTGGTTGGCAGAGACGGTGGGTTGATAAGCATTCGCAACCGGGAAGGTTGTCGAGGATGTGTATCCGGCGATGACCATTTCTCCTGCATTATCAATGGCCAGGCTCGATACAAAGTTCGAGCCGCTTCCTCCGAAATATGTCGAATACAGGAGAGAAGAACCGTCCGGCGAAATTTTGGTGAGGAACGCATCAAATCCGCCAGAGTATGTTCCCTGAAATGGATTAACCACGGGGAAGTCGCTGGACGCGGTGCCGCCGCTCACATAGATGTTGTTGGCAGAATCCAACGCGAGGGCATAGCCATAGTCTTGGCTGTTTCCGCCGAGATAGTCGGTGTAGATGAGATTGGATCCAGTGGCATCGAGCTTGGCGATAAAGACGTGGGTGTTTCCATTGCTAAGTGCACCGAGTGATGTCAGCGGAAAGTCCGTCGAATCCGTCGAGCCGGCAACGTAGACACTTCCAGCCGTGTCGACCGCAATCCCGCTGACTTGGTCATCAGAGCTGCCGCCAAGATAGGTTGAATACACCAAAACGGGATCGATGAGCAGTGCGCTGTTCCGGTCGTACTTTGCCACCTGGAAACCAACATGGCTCGGATCCCTCACAACGTACCCGCCCTCGACCGGAATGCGTTGGCCCTTCGATTCCTGATAAACCGTTGGTGTCTGGAAATGAAGTTCTCCGATGCCAGTCGTTAGAATGAGGTTGCCATAAGCGTCGATGTGCATGTCGCTGGCGCCGGAGACCTCAAATTGAATCCGTTCGGGCTTGGCACCGGGAGCGATTGCGAAGTCGTACTCCATTTGCCGGTGATTGCCGTAGTAGAGCAGATCGATTCCGGGGTAAATGTTCTTGTAACGAACTTGATCGTAAGTGGGGATGTTTCCTCGCCATTTAGCCGGATTGTTGCCAATGAAGTAGTTGACCCGACCGGGTTGCGGGCCTTCTCCTACCACGGACGGATTCTTTGAGGCTCCCAAAAGGCGGAGCTGCAGCGTGGCTTTCTTGGAGGGATGAACGACCGCATCGCCAGTTGCTGTGTGATTTGCGCGAAGGGAGAGCACCATCCCGTCGCTCGTGAGAAATGCCGTGTATCCTGGTCCGCGCGAGACGAACTTCACACTTGGGTCCGTCTGGCCTCGGTTTGCCTCGAACGTCAGCGGCAGTTTGCCGTAGTTGGAATTGATCGAAGCCTGCGCCGGCTGTTCTTCCCCACGGGATTGCGCTCCCGCGCATGCGGTCGCTAATGTCAGAAAAAGTATCGAGCCCAGCTTGTTTATGTGCATTTTGAGGGTCCCTCCGCCAAGTTCGTTAGCGGCTTAAAATAACTGGGGGAACCGCCGAAACGGTCTGCAGAATTGCCAATGCATGACTAGGGCCGAACTGGATGGGGCAGGGGACTCGTAAGGTTAGGAGTAGGCGTGGTTTACGCGGCTTTGTTGTCGGAAGGACATGACGGGTGGGCTAAAGCCGTCTGAGTTACGGACTTCAGTCCGCAAACCGGACATCGAGTTCGGGCGCAAGCCGAGGTAGAGAAAGGTGGGAACCGTAAGTGCTGGTTACTACGCGGTCCCTTTCTCGGGCTCCTGCACCTTCATTCTCGAGAGTAACTGGTAGATGGTTGCACGTGCGATCCCAAGCACCTCTGCGGCTCGCGCCTTGTTGCCTCCGACGCCTTCCAGAACGCGCAGGATGTGCCGGCGCTGCATTTCCTCCAGGGAGAGAAATGGCTCGTCTCCCGCCAGGTCTTGACTGAGTGGCCCGCGCAGCCTCTCCGGCAGGTCGCTAATGTCGATCAGGTTTCCGTCGGCCATCATGCAGGCATTGCCGATCACATTTTCGAGTTCACGGACATTTCCAGGCCAAGGATAGGTTGCCAGACGAGTCTGCGCCCTGCGTGCGAGGCCCGCGATTGGCTTGTTGTATTCCGCCGAAAATTTTTCAATGAAATATCTTTCCAGCAGGGGAAGGTCTTCGCGCCTGCTTGCCAGCGCCGGCAGAGGAAGTTCGACGACGGCCAAGCGGTAGTAAAGATCTTCACGGAACTTACCCTCGCGCACCATAGTTTTCAGATTGCGATGTGTGGCCGCGATGACCCGCACGTCCAGATTCCGCGGAGTGAGCGATCCTACGCGCTGGACCTGATGATTCTGGAGAACGCGTAGGAGTTTCGCCTGCGCTGCCGGTGCAAGCTCTCCAATTTCATCCAGTAAAATTGTTCCACCGTCGGCATGTTCGAACAAGCCGACTTTGTCCTGCGTTGCGCCGGTGAATGCTCCCCGAACATAGCCGAAAAGCTCGCTCTCCACTAGGTTGTCGACGAGAGCCGAGCAATTACACACAACGAAAGGCCCGCGTGCCACCGGACTCAACCGGTGCAGAGCTCTGGCAACCAGCTCTTTGCCGGTGCCGGTTGCCCCTGTCACCAGCACGGTTCTGAAATGCGGAGCGATTCTTCGTATTCTTGCGTAGACCTCGAGCATCAGCGGGCTACGTCCAACGATGCCTTCGAATTGATATGCATCGATGAGTTCTCGATCGAGACGCAGCGTTTTCTGTCTCGTCTCGGCCTCTTCCAGCAGTGTGTTGACGCGGGCGCGCAGTTTGTCGATGTCAATCGGTTTCGTCAAATAATCAGACGCGCCTTTTTGAATCGCTTCGACAGCGGACTCGGCGGAGTAGTGAGCCGTAATCAGAACGACATCCACGCCCGGATCAACGCTCACAATCCGTTCCAATATCTCAATGCCGCTCGCCTTCGGCATTACTAGATCGAGAAGGACAATCTTCGGCCGCGTGCGCAAGAACGTCTCAAAACCCTCTTCTGGATCGTTCGATGTCAGGATCTCCAGTCCCGGACGCTCCAGAGCCAGCCGGATGATGTCGAGGTTTGTGGCATCGTCGTCAATCGCCAGCAACTTGAGCAGATTTGTCGAGGTCATAGGAGAGGATAGCCTTTCCCGATGGCAGCCTGACGCCGATCGTCAGCCGGAGCGATCCGGATAAGGATGATAGGAGGAGAAGAATTGGTAAGCCGACGTTGAGGACTACAAATTGACAGCACTCAAATCTCGCCTTGTGTAGCGAAAGTAAGAACCGCGCAAAACAGCCGCAAGGCGGATTTACGACTCACTGAGCCGCGACACCGCTCCAGAGCTAAAAGCCCACTAAGAGGCTTATAGCAATCGGGCAATCGAGTCAAGGGGCAACTTCGATTCGTCGCTCCGGATCAGGCAGCAAAGAGAGGGAGGGCCTTCGCTTAGGGCAGGCTTAGTCCTGAAGAATCCATTCCGGAGTACGCTCGATGAACTCGAAAGCATAACTCTGCCAGGGTGTTTCCGGAGCCTCTCTTCGCACCACCCGAACGCGCCCTACATACTGGTCTCGGCTCGATCCGGTGAGAAAGACTTGCAGGGACGAATCGCTTGAGAGCGAGAGACCGAGGGAGCAGAGAAAACCGCCGGCGCTCACGTTCTGGGTTGTGGCGAGTTGTTCAAATGAACGCTGGGCCGCATCCGTACCTTTGAGCTTTAATACAAGCTTCATGCGCACGCGCACGTGAGCGCGCCGCTCCGATGGCCTGGTTTGCAGTTCTGAGGCGAGGCGGGCTTTCAGTTTCACAAAATCTATGGGCTTCTCAAAAAAGTCCGTCGCCCCCAGATTATTCATGTAGTCGCGGTATTTCGCGGACGATTCGCCTGACACCACGAATATAGGAATGCGCGCCGTGTAGCTGAGGTTATGAAGACTCTGGCAGAGCTCGAAGCCAGAACACTCGGGCATCATCAGATCAAGGAGGATTGCGCGGGGCTTGTGTTCCAGGGCGAGCGCCAAGGCCTGGACCGGGTTTCCTGTGTCGATCAGCTCGTAGGTATCCGACAGGCGCATCTTCACCATTCCGCGCATGCTGTCATCGTCGTCTATAATCAGTATCTTTTCCATCGAACTTCCTCCTAAGCGCCGATCCTGGTTGCCCGCTTGCGCTCTAAACGATTCCGGCCGGCTCGATGCTTACATCGAGTGCCTCTCGAATTTTCCGGGCCAACGCATCCCGGGTGAACGGTTTAGGAAGGAAGAAACTTCCTTCCGCCAGAACACCGTGTTCACCCACGGTCTGGCCTGTGTATCCAGACATGTAAACGACACGCGTCTCCGGGCGATGTCGCACGAGTTGGTCAGCGAGGATCCGTCCACTCATACCTGGCATCACAACGTCCGTTAAGAGCAGATGGATCACTCCTCTGTGCCCTTGACTCTTCTTCAACGCTTCCTCTCCGTTCTCGGCTTCCAGAACGGAATAGCCGCAAAGTTCCAAGAGATGACGGCTCAATTCGCGCAGAGAGGTCTCGTCTTCCACCAGCAGTACCGTTTCCATCCCGTGCAAAGAAACCGGTAAGTCCGTCGACTGCTTTTGTGGATCAGCGGCAACTTCTACCTTCGGAAGATAAATCTTGAAGGATGCGCCGGCTCCAGGTTCACTGATGACATCGATGTAGCCACCACTCTGTTTGACCACACCGTAAACGGTGGAGAGTCCGAGGCCTGTGCCTTTCCCCTTTTCCTTCGTGGTGAAGAATGGCTCGAAAACCCGGGCGCGCGTCGTTGCGTCCATTCCAACTCCGTTGTCGGTGACGCTGAGCAAAACGTAGTCTCCAACCAGCACGGGATAGGGATAGCGTCGAACGAAAGCTTCGTCCATGTGAAAGTTGGAGGTTTCAATTCGTAACTCACCACCCCTAGGCATCGCATCCCGCGCATTCACCGCCAGGTTCATAATGACTTGTTCGATTTGGCCTTGATCAGCCTTGATGCGGACAAGTGCCGGATCCAGCGAAGTTTTGAGCTGAACGTCCTCGCCGATCAAACGCAACAGCATCTTTTCCATGTCCTTGACAACCACGTTCAGCTCCAGAACTTTTGGATCCATCACTTGTTGGCGGCTGAAGGCCAACAATTGGCGCGTCAGGGTTGCCGCTCGATGACCTGCCTTCAACATTTCCTCGACACAGGTACGCAACGGACTTTCTGTCGCGGTACCGTCTCGCACAATTTCTCCATAGCCGATGATTACACCAAGCAAGTTGTTGAAGTCGTGAGCTACGCCTCCAGAAAGCCGCCCAACGGCTTCCATCTTCTGCGATTGACGAAATTGCTCTTCCAGATGTTTACGTTCCGTCACGTCGCGATTCACGATCACCAACTTCTCAACCTTTCCGGATTTCACAATGGTGCTGGCTCGGGACTCGAGCGTGCGCCAGCTCCCGTTCTTGTGTCGCATGCGGTATTCGAGGCTTGTACCCTTACCGCTGAGGCGCGCTGCCGTTGCGGCCCTCTGCACTTTTTCGCGGTCTTCCGGATGGATCTCCTCCCCCGCAGTGGTGCCTCCCAGTTCCTGGGGTGTGTAACCAAGAATCTTTTGGTAGGAAGGGCTGTTGTAAAGACGCTGTCCTTTCACGTCCACGACAGCGATCATGTCGGCGGCGTTTTCCGTGATAAGGCGAAATAGTTCTTCGCGTTCGATCAGCTGTTTTCGAACCGCCTGGATCTGGAAGTGCTGGTAGACGGTATAGATGTCAAAGAGGAATACCAAGCCGACGAGGCCAAGAATCGTGTCGTTGAGGGGGGTGGAACTCGGTTCCTGATGATGGACGTGGATTACAGAGAAACCCAGCGAGACAATGCCGCCGGTGAGAATCAGAGTGATCAGGACGGCGCATAGCCACAGCCACCAATCGCGCCGCTCAACGACGCGCATCCGTTCGCGCAGGCTGGATCCAGAATCTACAAGTCCGTCCGCTTCCAACAAGGAGAGCCCCATGGTGTTTTCTCTAGGCCTTCATCTTCAACGGATTGGCCCAAACTGCTGGTTACGGGGGAATGGCTCTTCATGAAAAAGCACGATGCCTGCCATCCGACTTGGTTCCATTCAACTCCACAAGCGGTTGTAAGCCCCTTGGGAACAGTGACTTGCAAACGGGTTCCAGGTTCAGGCGAAAGTGAGATGAATGTAGATGTCCATGCGCTGGAATCCCGGACAGATTCTGGACAAATTGCTCAGTCCGAATGCCCGGAGGATCGTGAAGCAGATCCGGACGTACGATGACCTTCCTGATTTTCGTCCAAGACCCCGCGCATTACCTTCAAGACCGCAGACACTTCGGCTTTGAGCGAGGCCAGCAGACCGGCTACAGGCTGTAGATTGCGCTCATGGCCCAAACGCTCGAGGTCTTGAGCTGTCTGAGCGGCATTCGCCAGCCCCAGATAGCCCAATTCTCCTTTCATACTGTGCGCCGTCCTTTCAATCTCATCCGAATTGCCGGTTTCGATCGCCCGCTGCAAACCGGTTAGGTGCTTGGGACTCTCCTCCAGAAAAATTGTCAGCAGTTCGCGCAAGAGGGACTCGTCGCCATCGATGCGCTCCAACACTGCGCTGGGATTCCAAGTCGATGAAGACACCTCGATAACGGGAGTTCTCGTGGGCGCACTACCCATCCCTTTCGCGGGGACGACCTCGGCGATGGCCGCGGCAATTCCCTGGCTGGTCACTGGCTTGCTGATGTAGGTATCCATCCCCGCTTCCAGACAGCGTTCGCGGTCGCCCTTTATCGCGTGAGCCGTCATCGCGATAATCGGAAGGTGAGATGTTGTCTGGGTTTCGTTCTCACGGATCTTTCGCGTAGCGGTCAGCCCATCCATCTCGGGCATCTGCACATCCATCAGCGCAAGATCGAACGTCTCGGCTTCCAATCTCTTCAATGCTGCCCGTCCGTTTTGAGCGAGCGCACATAGATGTCCCATTTTCTCCAACATCCGAATAACCAGCTTCTGGTTCACCAGGTTGTCTTCAACGACGAGAATTCGAAGTTGCCTAGTATCCCCTGCCGGCTGGTCGCTACTCGCGGGGCGCAGACTATCATCGGTAGCCGTGTGACCGAGCGCGGTCAGCGCGGCAGACAGAAGTTCCGACGGCCCTAAAGGCTTAGGGAGACAAACTGCAATGGCATTTCTGCGATGTTGTTCTACTTTCGCGCGTTGGCCGGAGGTTGCCATCATCACGATACCAATTCGCCGATGCGGATCTTCTAAGATCTGCTCCGCGAGCTCAAATCCATCCATCCCCGGCATTTGAGAATCAATAACGGCCAAGCGAAAGCCAGCGCCCTCTGCTTCGGCTTGATGCACAGCTTCGAGCGCCGTCGTTCCACCCTCGACGGCAATGGGACGCATTCCCCAACTTCTCGTAGTCTCCAGCAAAACTTGCCTGTTCGTGGCATTGTCATCCACTAACAGCACGGGCACATCCGCCAGTTTCAGGCTTTGAGCTTTGAGCCCCGAGTTGTGGTGCGCTTCAGCAATTGTCAGGGGAATTGTGAAATGAAATGTGCTGCCGTTTCCGGCGCTGCTTTCCAACCAAATCCGCCCGCCCATCAGCTCAGTCAGTTGTGAGGAAATAGCGAGACCCAGCCCGGTGCCCCCGTAGTTTCGCGTTGTACTGCCATCGGCTTGAGCAAATGCTTCGAAGACGAGCGCATGCTTTTCCGCAGCGATGCCAATGCCGGTATCAGCCACACTGAAATGGAGCGTGAGTTCGCGTCCTGCGGAATCGTCTAAGTTCACTCGTATAATCACTTCGCCCTGGGGCGTGAACTTGATGGCGTTTCCTGCCAGGTTCAAAAGAATCTGACGCAGCCGTCCAGAATCGCCGATCACATGGTCAGGTATCTGAGGATCGATATAATAAGCCAGTTCGAGACCTTTCTGATCGGCTGGCAGCGCCAATCCTCTCAGGGTCTCTCCGACCACATTGCGCAAGTTGAATTCAATCGGGTCCAGTTCCAACCTTCCTGATTCAACCTTGGAGAAATCGAGGATGTCGTTGATCACCCCGAGCAGAGAATCACCGGAAGACTTCAACATGGTCAGATATTCGCGCTGTTCGCCGGTAAGCTCGGTGTCGAGTGCCAGCTCCGTCATGCCAATGATCCCGTTCACCGGAGTACGGATCTCATGACTCATGTTCGCCAAGAACTCACCCTTGATACGGCTGGCTTCTTCCGCTTTGTATTTGGCGGCGATCATCTGTGTATTGGCATCAAGCAACTCGGCGGTACGCTCGAGCAGTTCAACGGCGAGCCGATGCCGCTCGGTTATGGCCGAACCCACAATGAGTCCCGTCGCTGAGACCACGAACATGAAGAGACCATACTCGGAGAACAGAGCGGGTGTCGGCGGGGAGAAGTGCAATGCGACCACGATGCCAAAATTGAGAGTGAGTAACCCGGTCACAACGCGCTGGATTCCCTGACGCATGGCGATCCAGATGATGGGAACGAATGCCAAAAAGAAGGCGCGAAAATGCAGGAAGGGAGCGCCGAACATTATCCAGACTGAAAGCAGCAATGCGCAGATCTGGGCTCCACATTCCACCAGCGGCCAAAAACTACCGGTCGGAATGCGAGCGACTCTCCTCTTCCCAGGGCGCTCGGATGGTCCTCCGGTTAATTGCTGACGTACCCAGGGAAAGACATAAATCAAGAGGAAAGGCGCAACGCCCAGCAACCCGATTTCATCTCCAAGAAGCCAGAGCGCCGCGGACTGCCAGAATTCTTCCCAGCGGATCGCATGGTCCGCGACCAGGCAGACAACGCCAACTCCGGTGGATGCTACCGCCGCCGCAGTAGTTACAGAGACGTAACGCACTACGTCTTGTCGTCGATGTAAACCAAGGTCAATTTTCAGCGGCCCGCGCAGCACGTATGCCGCGGCCCCGTAGAGCCCGGCCATTCCCATCGCACCGAGCGTTTCGCTGAATGTTGTGAGGGGCTGGCCATAAATCAGAACTCCTGCAAGGGCACCAGAAACCGCCCCCAGACACGCATACCACGGGCTGATTCCCAGCAGGAGAGCCAGCATCAAGCCCGTAGCTGGATACCAGATCACCGCGCCAAGGCGAGAAATGACGATGATTTCCGGACGGTTCAACAGAAGATAAAGCAACACGAAGGCGACCGAGAGAAAAACGTGGCGAATCGCTACTCGCGGCGCAAACATGGCAGATTAGTCCGATTGGATTCCTGGTGACGTGAGTTGCGCCCGGTGGTCAGTCGAAAGCCTTTCGCCGCTCGCAATCGCGTCGCAGGAGCCGATGACAACTCGGTTGCGGCCAGATCGCTTGGCCTCGTACAACGCGGTGTCGGCGAAGGACAAGAGTTCAACATCGCGCATTTCGCCGGATCCAATTACGCCCCCGACACTGATGGTGACATTGACGTCTCCAGCATCCGTTGAGATCGGGGTTTCCGAAAGAGCAGCGCAGGCTCGCTCCGCGATTCTCCTCAGATCGTCCGGAGTGCAGTTTGACAGAACAACCAGAAATTCCTCGCCGCCGTAGCGACCAATAAAGTCATAGTTCCGCACCACCTGATGGATGCGGCGTCCAGCCTCTTTGAGGACTACGTCGCCAGTCAGGTGTCCGTAAGTATCGTTGACGCTCTTGAAATGATCGAGGTCAATCATCAAGACGCCAGTGTGAGTCAGCAACCGAACGCTTCGCTGAAGCTCGCTCGCGAGCAGGTGAAGTGTGGCCCCGTGACTCCATAGACCTGTCAGATCGTCGTGCGTTGCCTGGAACCGCAGCGCCTCGCGGGCCTGAATCAGTTCGTGCTGCAGCATCAGAATTCTTTTGCCTGCCCGCAGCCGCGCCCGCAATTCCGAAATGTCAAACGGCTTCGTCAGATAGTCGTCGGCTCCCGCTTCCAGTCCGGCCACGACATCTCGCTTCTGGTCTTTGCCCGAAAGGAGCAAGATGTATTGGTATCGTTCCAGTGGCATCGCGCGAACCCGGCGGCACAACTCAATACCGTCGATCCCGGGCATGATCCAGTCCAGAATCAAAAGGTCGGGTGTGTTCGACTGTTGCAGCAGCTTCCACGCCTGATTTCCATCTTCGGCGAGAATCACGCGATAGCCCCAGCTTTTTAGACGGCTCTGCAATACCCTGCGAAAAATAGGGTCGTCTTCCGCGAGGAGGACAGTTTCAGAAACGCAGCCTCCCGCCTGGAAATGCGCTCCCGGATTTCCGAGCTGCTCAGCGATGTCGATGGCGATTCTCCATGGACGTGGTTAAAGGCGGTTGCTCTAATGGATTGGGCTCGTGAAGGGAAGAGCAGCCGTCTCCGGGTTCGCAGTGTTTACGAGGACAGGATTCAATACCGCGAAAATGTTCCTGACTCAGGACCCTTCGATCGTTTGGACAACCGGATCGTGGATCGCTGCCAGAGTTTGCCAGGCCTAATCCTCGTTGCCCACGGGCCGACTGCGCTTCCAATGCTGCCTGCAACTCCAGGACACGCTCGCCAACTCTCACTCGGGCTCGGAGCTCTGCAGGTAGCGGGGGTTTGGCTATGTAGTCGTCAGCTCCAGATCGCAGTCCGGAAACGATATCCGCTTCATTGTTCTTGCCAGTCAGGATGATCAAGTACGTCGAAGACAACGCCGGAGAAGCTCTCACATTTCGGCAAATCTGCGGGCCGCTTAGTCCGGGCATAACCCAGTCAAGGATGGCCAGCTGTGGTGCGTCTGATCGCTGCAGGACCGCCCATGCTTCATCTCCATTATTGGTCATGATAATTTCATGATCAGTCCCGAGAACCTGGCGCAAGATCTTTTGGAAGAAATCGTCGTCTTCGGCAATTAGCAGTTTCATGCTTTACTCCGGTTTCTTGCTGACTTCGCCAATATCGCAGGCCCTCGGGCGCCAAACATACGTTCGCCTCAGCGCAAACGCGGTTGCCAAGCCCACGACGCCGTGGCGATCCGTGCGCTTAGAACCAATGCACGAGCACTGCCATTAACCGCCCTTGAAGATTTGCCACCTTGTGTCATAAGTGCCTTGTTTATATGGGCTTGAGTTCAGACTGCCCATGTCCGCAAATCAGTCGGGTTTGGTTGTCGGCGGGGCGGGGTGTCTACTTCGAGGATTCGTGTTCATCTACGAGACAACCATCATCCCAGGGTTGGTGACCCCTCTACGCGTCAGGCGTTGGTAATGAACCCTGATTACGCTATGGAGATGCTGCGCACTGTCTAGCTTCCCGACGCTATTCTGCAGCTAAGGAGATTCCCTTGGCGCGGTCTGAACCTGGGGGCGAGTGAGGCAAGATCTTCAGGCTCAGGGCTCCGAAACCAATCACCAGTGCTTGGCTTCGGAGAGCTCTTCATGCCTCAGTGTGCCGGAGGTTGCCGTCATCTAGCAGGAGAGGCAACGCGGAGTGGGGCCTCGCCGACCAGAGTCAGCGGATCGTGACGAGAATCTTGCCGAGCACCAACAAGTAGCCGACAATGGCGACCCAGCCGTGTGTGCGGATGGCTCGATGACTGGCGGGCCAAGGGAACATCAGCAGCCCGAAAACAGGCATCAGCTTGTCGGGCCACATCAGTCCGGCGACGCCAAAAATCAGGTTCAACTGCACAATCAGGTAGAAGATCAGATTTTCCATAAAAATGATTTTGAGGGGGAAACCGCAATTCTATTACAGCGAGCCCAGCGGAATGAAGCGAAAGTTACGAAAGTAACTGTGTTGACTTAAGCCCTCAGGGAACTGCCCGGATTCACGCCCTCAAGGGGCCCTTCTCGTTGGACACTTACCTCCGTAACGTTTGAGGGCCTAGCTTTTCGGCATAACCTTGAGGTGCAAATCGGTATTGCGAGGAGCTTTTTATCTCCGGCATGGACACATCGCAAGCAGCGCGCGCAGCGTCAGCGCGGGCGTTTGTTCACAGCTTGAACATCCTTATTAAGTACGCACGGATGTATGGCTACAGTCACAAACGTACCGAGACGCAATTTGAAACCACCTGGAGCGAACTGCAGAGCGCCCTGCCGAGCGGCGGTTTCCTGCTGGGAGTTTCCGACAACAAGCTGTTGCTCGATGGCATTCCCCTGGAGTCAGGCCAGTCGGAGAAAAGCTTCGCCACTCTACTGACCACGGCCGGTCTGGCCAGCTTGCATTTCTCCAAGGAAGTCACGGAAGAAGATTTCGTGCGCCTGGTCCGGGCCTTCATGGTTGCGGGATCGAAGGCAACCGATGTTGCGAAACATATCAAAGAAGCACTGGGTGGCAAGCAGGGATCGATCAAGATCAATGAAGTGAAGTTCGTCGCCGCCGACCCGCTGACAGGAGACGTCAGCATTGCAGCCCAAATCGCTGCCCAGACTTTAGGGCCGGAATTCAGACAGTGGCTGAATGACCCTCAGAAGCTCTTGCAGTTGATTGCGGCTGCCGAAGGCGCCAACTCCGGTGGCGGTAAAGTCACCGACGGAGCGCCAATGGTTCCGCTCGGCAGCGTGCCCAACATTCCCGTCGGAAAGGGCGGTGCCGGTGCGGGCGGCGGAGGCGGCACAGGTGGTGGCGGTGGCACCGGTGGCAGTGGTGGGGCTGGAACAGGCACGGGTGTAGCTCCGGCGTGGACGGGCGGCATGGTTCCCCTGCAGGAGCAGGAAGTGATCCAGGCAATTCGGTTGCTGACCCGCTTTGGACAGGTGCAGCATGATCCCCACGTCAAAGAAGAAGACCTGCACAAGGAGTTGAGTGAGACCGACCCCAACACGCGCTTGAATCTGCAACAGTTGTTGGGCAGCCTTGCGGCGCGCGCCACGTCCGCCGAGGAGCAGGACACTCCGCTGCTGATGAAGGCCGCCGAGCACATGGCTATCCGCTTCGCGCTCGAGCGCTACCAGAAGGGCGAAGTCAAGGTAAACGCCGTCCATCAGATGATGGAGCACATGAGCCGGCAGATGGACTCGCTGCGGCAGATTCTCAAAATCCAGGAAGAGAAAATGAACAAGGCCGGCATCCTGGTGGAGTCGCATGCCGACATCCTGGATCGCATGTTCTGGGCTGAAGTACCAGAGGCGGGCAAGAAGAGTGTGCTGCTGTCGCACGAAGCGCCTTGTGTTCCGCCCCGCAACCTGCGGCAGTTCGTGGAGAGCCTGCTGGAACGTGATGATAAGCAACTGGTCTCCGACATTCTGAACAATTACTCGAGCTGTTTGACCGCGAAAGAGGTTGAACCGCGTCGCCGCACCGCCATCGGATTGAGCCAGGTCGCCGATCTTTACGCGCGCCTGGGTGGCCAACCCATGGCGCAAGCCGTCCGCAAGCTGAGCGAACAGATCATCGCCGAAAAAGATGCCGAGATGCAGAGCTTGCTCAGCGCGGCCTTCGTGCGCTTGAGCCAGGAATCGAGCGCGGCCAGGAACTATCCGGCGATCAGTGAAGTCTGTGCCGGCATGGAACTGATCAGCGTTGAGCGCCCGGTATTGATGAGCGATCTTCGGCCGCGTGTTGGCGTCGAAAACCGTTTGCCAGAGTTCATCGAAGAAGCGATACGGCTGCAGCCGGTGCCGGCGGATTTGTTGGCCGTCTTGCGTCGCACGAGCCAGGCTGGAGCCGAGCACCTTGCGGACCGGTTCTTCCGCTGCATGCGGCGCGATGAGTGCGATCGCATGATCGAGATGGTGAAAGAGTTAGGATCGCCAGTACTGCTTCAGTTGCGCGAGATCTTACGCACGGGCCAGCCCCGACAAGCTTCCGGCGGAGTGGGGCTGATCAGCCGGCTGGATGTCGGTACTTTGCTGGAACTGCTCCCGGCGCGCCTGCCGGAATGGAACCGTTTCTATCACGACATTGTGGTCCGCCAGATCGCCTACGGAAACGCGGCCGATCGTGGACGCACACTGCTGGAACTGGCGGAAGTGCTCGATGCACTAGTGCTCCCCGAAGCGGTCGACGAGATCGGAATGAGCGGCGATCTGACTGCCGTGCCTCCACTCATCGCCATGGCTCGTCCCGGCGAGGCGGCTTTGCGTTCACCGTACATACAGTTGAAGGCCATTGAGTCGCTCGGACGGTTAAAGGACGCCGAGGCGGTAAACACGCTCCGGGAAATCCTGGAGGCCAAGAAGACTTTCGGATGGGTGTATCACCGCGAGCTCCGAATCGCCGCGGCCCAAGCTCTGTCGAAGACCGATCCCCGCTACGGTGCCCAAGTCATGCATGACAGCGGATTTGAATCGGCCGAACTGGCGATCGCACCGCTCGATCTAGCCCCGGCGTGTCCCTGGGTACGGCAACGCCGCTATGAGCGGATGGTTTTGGCTAAGACCGTGTCTGGAACGATTGGCAGCTCCTGGGGCAAGTCGAAGATCATGATTCGGGAATTGAGCCTCGGCGGTGGCATGGGGACGAAGGAAGACAATCTCCGGATTGGGAGCGAAGCCGACCTTGAGATTTCTCTGGGCATGCGCTCCAAGATACGGGCGCACGTGCTTCTACGCCGCGCTCGCGTAAATGAAGTAGGATTCGAGATCGTGAACACCGATCTGGAGAGCCGCTACAAACTCCGGCGCCTATTGGTGGAGGCACTGAATTCGGCCCCACAGAACAAGGGCCATGAGTGGGGCGGCGAGAGGAAAGTGTAGCGCTTAGCACTTAGCCGTTAGCCTAGCTCGAACCCAAAATCAAAAGCCTCTGCTATGCGCAGAGGCTTTTCAGTTCCTGCAAAACTGTTTTTTACTTCACCTTCAAGAAGATGATCGCCAGGGTGTACAGCGCCAGCGACTCGATCAGCACCAGGCCCAGAATCAGAGCGAACTGGATTCCAGGACGGGCGGCAGGGTTACGGGCAAGCGACTCGGTCGCGGCGGCAACGGCCTTGCCTTGGGCCAGGCCGCAGACAGCGGACGCGATCGCCATGGAGAATCCGGCGGTGATGGCGATCCAGCTTGCTTCGCTGGTACCGCCTCCCTGCGCGAACGCAGGTATGGCGAAGCACAGCGCGGAAAGAATCATGAACAAACGGCTTAGTTGACGCATGGGTGTTGCTCCTTTATGAATTGCCGCCAGGAGGTGGTTGACGCCATACCGTGCAGGCGCCCTCACGCTGGTGACTTCAGTTCTCAGTTCTCAGTTCTCAGTTCCCAGCAAAAACCACGCCGAGAAGAGAGCCGACAACTGGGAGCTGACTTATTGAGTTTTTCCTTCTCACTGAGAACCGACAACTGAGAACTGAGAACTAGTTTCAGTGCTCTTCCGCAACCGCGCCCGATACGTAAATGATCGACAGCAGCATGAAGACGTACGCCTGCAAGACCGCTACCACAATGTGAAGTCCGCTGAAGATGATGGGGACGCCGATCGGGATCATGGAAAAGAACACCAGCGTGATCAGGTCGCCGGCGAAAATGTTTGCCCATAGGCGCACGGTCAGTGAGAGCAAGCGCGCGAAGTGGCTGACCAGTTCAATCGGAAGCATCAAGGCTGCGAGCAGAATCCGCGCAATCAGCGGCATGCCTTCCATTGGCGGTCCGAAAAAGTGCAGCAGATATTTCGGGCCGGCGTGCTTGAACCCCTGCGCTTGGTAGTAGAGGAACGCGCAAATAGCACAGCCAAGAGGAACGATTGGAACTGCAGTCGGCGACTCGAACCCCGGAATCAACCCAATCAGGTTGCAGACCAGGATGAAGATGAAAATGATGGTAAAAAAAGGCGTGTAGGGCTCGCTATGATGGCCAATGATCTCGTGGCTCTGGCTGAGTACAAATCCTTCAATACCCTCGAACGAATGCTGCAGCGGCCCTGGAGATTCCACCGAAAGCCGCGACCGGACCAGCAGGAAGAGGATCAGCAGAAAACCAAAAACCAGAAGTTCCATCGCGAAAGAGTCACTGATCGGCGCGGATGCGTATTTGGGCTCAATGTGAAGCATCCGCAGGAACGTGGTAACCGGCCCCGCAAAAAGGTGATTCAGGATTTGGGTGAACCAAAGTTGTTCGGGCATGAAAGCTTGTAGCTGCTGGCTCCCGGCTTATTGCGGAACTCAGTCGTGTCCAGACCTGTCTTGCCTGAGTGCTGCGTATAACTCATAGAACGCTTCGCAGACGATGGCACCCACGGGTAGAAACAGGCCCGCGAACAAACCCCTGAGGCTCGCGGGGAAACTGGTTAATATAACATACGCGGCCAGCCCCAACAATACGTAGCGAAGCAGGAATCGGGCCACGATTCCCGCGCCGGACTGAGGTTTGCCGGTGTTGGTCACGCGATCTGCGAGGCCGGAGACGCCGCTTTTCAGCCATTGAAAATTCAGATAGGCGATCACGCATCCCAGCAGGAATCCGATGGCAGCCCGAAGCCCGAACCTGGCCCAGGCTATGGCGCAAAGAACGGGGCCAAGGATGAGCATGAAGTTACGGATGCGTGGAAGGGCGGCGGCATAGAACCCTTCTTCCGCGTTGTGCTCGACGCCAGTGGCGTTGGGATGGGATTGGTCGGTCATCATGCGATGGACGACTGTTGAGGAGCTATCCTTCCGCTTCGAGTCGACCTTACTTCGTGTCACGTGAAATGGTGCGGATCAGTTCAATCAGGCCGGCGGCTGTGCCCAGCAGCAGTCCAACGACTGCAATCCATGTAGTGTGCAGCCAGCGGTCCAGAAGCGACCCCAGGAGATATCCCGCCACCGTCCCCGCGGGCAGCATGAAAGCGAGTTGGCTGTATCGTCCGACTTGAACCCATGGGCTTTTCTTACGGTCGGGATCCTCGGGAGGAGTGGAAGGCATTGGGCAAGACGCTCAGAAGAAATGATACGGCAGGCTGTGGTATGTGGCGAGAGTCAGTTTGGGGCTCTGACGCGGCGGCTCCAGCCTCGAGGACGCACTTCTCTAATGCATCAGGTTGGCGACTTTTGACTGCTGCGCAATCCCCAATGCCCAATTCACTATCTCGATGAACCGATTGGGCATGATGCCGATGTAGAGCGTGGCCAATCCTGTAAGCCCCAGTGCCACGCGCATCGCGAGACTTACGGGCAGCTTTTCTTCTCCCTTTTCCGGCTGGCGCATGAACATCGCGTTGGCGATCTTCAGGTAGTAGTAGAGGCCGAAGACCGAGTAGAGCACGCCGAGAGAGGCCAGAACGTAATGTTTAGTCTCGATCAGACTGAGGAAGATGAAGTACTTTCCCCAGAATCCGGCGAGGGGCGGGATTCCAGCCAGCGATAGCATGAACAGCAGCATCAGCACCGCTTCGACAGGGGCGCGTGAGTATAGGCCGTTGAGATCGTCGAGATCGTCGCCGGCAATGTTGCGATGACGAAGTGAAGTGATCACCGCAAAGGCGCCAAGGTTCATGAACGTGTAAACGAGCAGATAGATCAGGATGCCTTTGAATCCATCGGAGAACCCATCATGCGAGGTGGCTGTGCCCAAAGCGATCATCCCCAGCAACATGTATCCCACATGCGCAATCGAGGAGTAGGCCAGCAGGCGCTTGGTATTAGTCTGGGTGAGCGCTGCGAAGTTGGCGCCAGTCATGGTCGCGATCGAGACGAATACCAGAAGAGGTACCCAAACATCCCGCATCGAGACCAGCCCACAGAATTGGAACGGGCTTCCTAGCAGAATTCGCAGCAGCATCGCCCAACCCGCCGCCTTGACTGCGACGGACATGAATCCGGTAATGCTGGTCGGGGCTCCTTCATATGCGTCCGGAGCCCATTGATGAAAAGGAATTGCGGCGATCTTGAATAACAATCCCGTCAATGTCGTCACGACGGCGATAATCGCGACCGGCCTGTACTGGGGATCGAATGCGCGATGCAGCAGTTGCTGATGAATGCCTGCGAGATTCGTGGTGCCGGTCAGCCCATACAGCAGCGAAAGCCCGTAGGCAAAGATCCCAGACGAAAACGCGCCCAACAGTAGATATTTCAAAGCGGCTTCATTCGAGCGCCGGTCGCGGCGTAGAAATCCAACGAGCACGTAGGTCGAGATGGCCATCAGTTCCAGGCCGATAAAAATCAGGACGATATCAAATCCGGAGGCCATGCACATCATGCCCGCTACCGAAAGCAGCATCAAGGCATAGTACTCGCCGTGGTTTTCGTTTTCCGTTTCGAGATACCGCACCGACATGAGAATGGCGATCGCGGTGCCCGCCAGAAACAGATAAAAGAAGTAAAGGGCGAAGCGGTCGACCACCATAGTACCCAGCATGCCGACTTTGCCGGGCTCGGCGCCCAGAAAGAGCTGAATCTTGTAAACGCCGGCCGCGGAGAAGCAAACACCAATAAATGCCGTCACGGCATTTAACCACTTCATCTCCTTGGGGAGCATGAAGTCGATCAGCAGGATGCCAAGTGCAAACAGCACCAGCAGCGTGATCGGAAGCGCGAGCAGATAGTCGGTCCAGGCCACTAATTCTTCCCCTTTGCCGGAGCCGAAGCAGGCGTGGTGCGACTGACCGGGTGAATTGCTGCCGGCGTGCCGGTGTTCACCGCTGCGGGAGTGGGCCTGGCCGACGAGCCGCACCCCGCGCACTCACTCGCGGCAGCAGCCCCGCCTGCAACCCAGGCTGTGGTCTCAGCTTTCGGCGTCTCACGATTGAACGTGGCCGCAAGATGGTTCACGGGCTGCTCGAGGATCTGGAAGAACGGCTTGGGGTAGAGCCCAATCCAGAAGGCCATGATGAGCAGCGGAACAAAGGTGGCTACTTCTCGCGGCGTGAGATCATGCAGCTTCTCATTCTTCGGATTCGTGACCGGGCCGAAGAATACGCGCTGGTAGAGCCACAACAGATAGGCAGCCGCGAGCACAACTCCCGGCACGGCCCATGCCGTCCAGAACCAGCCGGGGTGGCCGGCAATGTCCTTCTGCAGGAACGTTCCTCCCAGGATCGTGAACTCGCCGACGAAGCCATTGAGCAGCGGCAGTCCCATCGACGAGAGGAACATGATCATCGTGATGGTGGCATAGATCGGCATCACGTTCGAGATGCCACCGTATTCGGAGATCTCGCGCGTGTGCCGCCGTTCATAGAGAATGCCGACGATCAAGAAGAGCGCGCCGGTCGAGATTCCGTGGTTGATCTGCTGCAGGACGGAACCGCTGATTCCAAGTGGCGATAGCGCGAAAATCCCGAGCGTACAGAACCCGAGGTGGCTTACCGAAGAATAGGCCACCAGTTTCTTCATGTCCTTCTGCATCAGCGACACGAGTGCGCCATAAATGATCGCGATGACCGATAGCACCATCACCCAGAAGCGCGTGCGCCCATGCGTGAGGACGTCGGGAAAGAACGGAAGCGAGAAGCGGATGAAACCGTATGTCCCCATCTTCAGCAGGACGCCCGCCAGGATTACCGAACCCGCGGTTGGAGCTTCCACGTGCGCATCCGGCAGCCAGGTATGGAAAGGAAACATCGGGACTTTGATCGCGAAGGCGAAGAAGAAGCTCAGGAATAGAAGGGTCGCGGCGTAGGGACCGTAGTCGGTATAGATTTGAGGTGCCGTCTTATACAGTTCTTGCAGGGCGAACGTGTAAACCCCGGTGATCGAGTGATGATGGAAATACAGGAACAGGATGCCGAGCAGCATCAGCACCGAACCGGCCAGCGTATACAGAAAGAATTTGATCGCGGCGTAGAGTTTTCGCGGGCCGCCCCAGATGCCGATCAGCAAGTACATCGGCACCAGCATGGCTTCCCAGAAAACGAAAAAGAGGAAGAAATCGAGCGCCATGAAGACGCCGAGCATACCGGTCTGCAGTACCAGGAACCAGACGTAATATTCCTTCACCCGGTTCTCGATGGCGGTCCAGGACGAGAGAATCGAGATCCAGCCCAGCAGCGTGGTCAGCATGATGAGCAGGAACGAGATGCCGTCGATGCCGAGGACGTAACCTGCGCCGATGGAAGGAATCCAATTGTTCGCCGTACCTTCAACGAACTTGAACTGAGCCGCATCGCCGTTCTTCACCAGTTCCCAAAATCGCGGCACCAGCGGCAGGGAAATTAGGAACCCGGCGAGGGCAAAAATGTTGGCGATCCAACGGATGGCGTCCTTGTTCTCCTTGGGAACGAACAAGAGCAGGATCGCGCCCAGCAGAGGCGTGAACAGAATGATGGAGAGGATGTGAGATTCCATTGTCTTTGAACTCTCAGCTGTGAGCTTCGAGCTGCGAGCTGCGAGCAAACCCAGGTTCGTTTGCTCAAAACTCGGAGCTCATAGCTCGCAGCTCTCAGTGATACAGGTAATAAAACACGAACCCTACCAAACCCGCGGTCATCACCAGGGCATACCACTGCACCAATCCCCATTCGAGCAGGCGCGCCGGATAACTCAACATGCGAGCCAGAATGGCAGGACCGTTGACACCAATACCGTCGATGATCCACTTGTCCCACCAACTCGAGATCGTGGCCACGAAACGCGTAAGCCATCCGCTGGCATTCACGGCGCCGTCAATGACGTTGGCATCGAACCAGGAACTGGCCTCGCCGAGTCCCATAGCGCCCAGGCGCACGCCGCCCAGCTTTCGCCGTCCGGTGAAGACGTAGTCGTAGCCTTCGTCGACGTAATATTTGTTCAGCAGAGTGTTGTAGACGGGCGGGGACAGAGCATTGATCGGCTCGACGTAGCCTTTGTCGGCCTCGCGATACGAACGTCCAGCCATGTACCAGCCGAGGGCAGCTGCGCCCACAGACAGGAACATGAGCCAATACTCGGTTCCTTTGGACTTCTCTTCTTCTTTTGTTCCGGCGGCGAGTTGTCCTGGCTCTTCCTTCGCAAACACCCGAGCCTCTTTCGCGAATACCGGGGCCAGATACGCCTCGAAGCGATTCGTCTCGCCATGAATGCCGACCAACCGGGCAAGGCTCTGCGGGAAGCCAAGAAATCCGGCGAACAGCGACATCACGGCCAGCACGACCAGTGGCATGGTCATAGATACGGGCGATTCGTGGATGTGGTGCTCGACCTCGTGGCTCATCCGCGGCTTGCTCCAGAACGTCAGGTAGATCAGCCGAAACATGTAGAACGCCGTCATCAGCGCGGTGGCGTAACCGATAATCCACAAGAGGTGATAGGCCACGCTCTCGCTGGTCCAGGCCTGCCACAGGATTTCATCTTTGGAAAAGAATCCAGCGAAAGGCGGTATTCCTGCGATGGCCAATGTCGCGATGAACATCGTCCAGTATGTCGTCGGAATCCGGTCGCGCAGGTTGCCCATGTTGCGCATATCCTGCTCGCCTGACATGGCGTGAATCACCGAACCTGCTCCGAGGAACAGCAAGGCCTTGAAGAATGCGTGGGTGAAGACGTGGAACACGCCGGCGGCGAAAGCTCCCACGCCCAGAGCCAGGAACATGTACCCGAGTTGTGAGACCGTCGAGTAAGCGAGCACGCGCTTGATGTCGTTCTGCACAAGACCAATCGACGCGGCGAAAATCGCTGTTAGCGCGCCCACGATGGCAACCGTCTTCATCGATGTCGGAGCCAGTACGAACAGCGCATTCGAGCGCGCCACCATGTAGACGCCTGCCGTGACCATAGTGGCGGCGTGGATCAGCGCGCTGACGGGCGTCGGGCCCTCCATGGCATCCGGCAGCCATATATAAAGAGGGAGCTGCGCTGACTTGCCGCAGGCTCCGACAAAAAGAAGAAGCGTTGCCGCGGTGATGATCGGATCGCCGATCTGAAAATGTCCAGACCGGGCCGCGGCGTTCACGTCGATGTAGCGCAGAGAACCCATCAGCCAGGCTATGAAGAACATCCCCAGGAGGAACCCGGCATCGCCGATGCGATTGACGATGAATGCTTTGTTCGCGGCGTCGCTGGCGGACTTGCGCTGGAAGTAAAAACCGATCAGAAGGTACGAGCAGAGGCCGACGCCCTCCCAGCCTACGAACATCAGCGCGTAGTTGTTGGCCAGGATGAGCGTGAGCATCGAGAACATGAAGAGGTTGAGATAACCGAAGAACCGGTAATAGCCGCCCTCATGGGCCATGTAGCCGGTCGAATAAATATGGATGAGCATCCCGACCCCGGTGACAAACAGGAGCCAGATGGCGGAAAGAGGATCGAGCAGGAACCCTGCATCAATCTGGAAACTGGCAGCCGAGCCGTCTTGCTTGAAGAAGTTCAGGTGTCCGGTGTCGGTGCCGAGCCAGGTGTAGACGATCTTCTCAAAGGGTTGATGATTGTTTGCTCCGGCCCACACGTTGTACTGGAGGACCGCCCCGCAAGCGAACAGAAACGTCAGCACGACGACACCGACGCACACGGCGTTGACGCTTTGCTTGGTCAGCTTTCGACCGAAGAAAAACATCATCGCCGCCCCGATGGCCGGCAGCAGCGGGATTAGGTAGATGTGGTCTAGAAAGAGCATTCAGCACTCAGCATTTCAGCGCTCAGCCTGTCGGCTAAGCACTTAGCACTTGGCAGTTAGCATTTGGCAGTTAGCATTTGGCCGCCCAGGTTCCTGGCGAACCAGAGGAATCCTGTGATGGCTAGATGCTAAGTGCTAATTGCTAAGAGCTGCTTTCCTACCACTTCGTCGACGTTGACCGTCTCCTTATTACGGAAGAAGGCGATCAGGATGCCGAGTCCGACAGCGGCTTCAGCCGCCGCGTCGGTAATGACGAAAATTGCGAATACCTGGCCGTGCAACGCGGACGGCCCGTGAATGCTCTGCCAGTAACGCGAGAACGCAACCAGATTCAGGTTGACGGCGTTCAAGATCAGTTCGATCGACATCAGTACAATGACAACGTTGCGGCGAGTCAGCACGCCGATCACGCCCAGCAAAAACAGCGCCGCGCCCAGAACCAGGTAATGCAGAGTCGAGACTTCGAAAAGTGCTGAGTGCATGTGATTATGAGCTTCGAGCCGTGTGCTTCGAGCTAAGAACAGGCTGGGATAGTCCCGGTCCACAGCTCGAAGCTCGCAGCTTATTCAAATTCTTTTCTTCGCCATCACCACCGCCCCGATGATCGCCACCAGCAGGAGCAACGACGCGATCTCGAAGGCGAACATGTATGTCCCAGCATGCTGGTCGAACAGGAGGTCTGCGATCCCCTGGGTGTTCTGCATGTCCACGTACGACGTTCGTCCCTCGGGGAAGAGCACTCTGCCTTTCGTGGTCGTCGTATAGACAGTGATAAACAATCCGCCGAGGACGGCTGCCGCCACAACGCCTACCAGCCATTGCTTATTGAATTGCCGCTCTTTTTCCGCACGCTCGATCGAGATCAGCATGATCACGAACAGGAACAGCACCATGATGCCCCCCGCATAAAGAATGATCTGAACGCCGGCGACAAATGGGGCATAGAGCATCAGGTATAGCGCTGCCTGAGCCAAAAGCGTGGTGATCAGCGCCAGCGCCGAGTGAACGGCGTTCTTACGCGTGATGACCAGGATGCCGCCGATGATCATGATGGCGGCTAGCCCGTAAAAGAAGAACGGGGTCGCGACTGGCGGATTCGAGGCGAGCGAAGGATTCATCGCTGGAACACCTCCTTCACCTGCGCCAGCAACTCTGCTCGCATTCCGACCACAGCGGTAAGAATGAGCAGCGCCAAGCCGGTCGGCAACAGCACCTTCCATCCCACTTTCATGAGCTGATCAAAGCGATAACGCGGGAACGTGCCACGATACCAGATATAGAGGTACATGAATCCTGCAACTTTGGCCGAGAACCAGAAAATATCTCCCACGCGGTCCCGAACCGGTGGGAGGAACATCAGCAGACCGATCAGTGTCAGGACAGCTCCGAATCCCGCAAGCCCTAAGGTCTGAATCTTGAAGAGCGGGTGCTTGGGCATCCGGGCGGTGTTATAGAAGCACATGGCGCCAAGTAACAGGAATGTAATTCCCGGGACGAAAGAAAAAGCCAGATCCCAGGTTGTTCCATGCAGCAGATTCGGAAAGGGCCGCAGCCATCCCCCGAGCCACAATGTCACTGCGATCGACGAGACCGCGATCATTGCCGAATACTCAGCCAGGAAGAAAAGAGACCAGCGGAAGCCGCTGTATTCGGTATGGAATCCGGCGGTGAGCTCGGATTCAGCCTCGGGGAGATCGAATGGGGCTCGGTTGGTTTCGGCGACCATCGCGATGGCAAAGATCCCGAACGCGATGATGCCAAGAGGGAAGAACTTGAAGAGGAACCAGATTCCTTGTTCCTGCTGCGCCTGAACAATGCCGATCATGCTGAGCGTGCCGGTCTTCGACTCGTTCAGGCTGGTCATCAGGATCGCCGAAACCACGGCCAGTCCCATGGCCACTTCGTAGGAAACCATCTGCGCGCTCGAACGCAGCGCGCCAATCAGAGGATAGTGCGAGTTCGATGCCCACCCCGCTGTTACGATCCCTAGCACGGAGAGCGATGACACACCCAGCATGAACAGGATCCCGATGTTCATGTCGGTGATGGCGTGGGTCGGGCCGAAGGGGACTACAACGAAGACGGTGAACGCCGCGAGCACTACGATGAACGGAGCCATCCAGAAGACCACC